>Ga0184627_10000757_pt1 | contig 12534 bp, 14 predicted proteins | sample PLM3_127_b1_FD_133150 | JGI IMG/M metagenome (GOLD analysis project Ga0184627, IMG submission 133150) | Groundwater sediment microbial communities from an aquifer in East River, Colorado, USA - PLM3_127_b1 | ecosystem: Environmental > Terrestrial > Soil > Riparian zone | place: USA: East River...
GGCCCGTCTGATAATCCGCCGTAGCACATACCCGCGGCCTTCATTCGAGGGAAGGACACCGTCCGCCACCATGAATACCATGCCACGGAGGTGATCCGCGATGACTCGCATCGAACGGTCGTCATCCCCGCTCCCTCCATAACGCTTGGCCGCCGCTTCCTCGGTCGCGCGGAGGATCGGCCGAAAGAGGTCGCTGTCGTAGTTACTGTGCACCCCCTGCGCCAAGGCCGCCAGTCGCTCCAAGCCCATTCCCGTATCAATACTCGGCTTCGGGAGCGGCTTGAGCTTGCCGCTGGCGTCACGGTCAAACTGCATAAATACGAGGTTCCAGATCTCGAGGACGCGATCCCCTTCCCCGTTGGGAACCGCATCACCCGCCACCGCCGGCCCCTGGTCATAATGGATCTCGGAGCAGGGCCCACAGGGTCCGGTGTCGCCCATCTGCCAGAAGTTGTCCTTTTCCCCGCACCGGACGATCCGATTCTCCGGCACGCCGATTGTTTTCCAGAGCGCTTCCGCGTCGTCGTCCTCGCGAAAGATCGTGACCCACATCCGGTCCTTCGGCAACCCGACCACGCGCGTCAAAAACTCCCACCCGAAGTGGATCGCGTCCTTCTTAAAGTAGTCGCCGAAGGAGAAGTTCCCGAGCATCTCGAAGAAGGTGTGGTGCCGCCCCGTGTACCCCACGTTCTCGAGGTCATTGTGCTTACCTCCTGCCCGCAGGCACTTCTGCACCGTGACCGCCCGCTTGTATGGACGGGTCTCCTCGCCCAGGAACACGCCCTTGAACTGGTTCATGCCGGCATTGGTGAACAGGAGAGTGGGGTCAGCTTGGGGAATCAATGGGGAACTGGGCAGGGACGTGTGCCCCTGCTCGACAAAATACCTGGTGAAGGCCTGACGAAGCTCCTGCCCGCTCTGATTCATGATTCTCCGTTCCCTAACACCGCTTCGATCGTCTCCTCGGTAAATCCGTACCGTCTCAGCAGGGTCGCTCCGGCGAAGCGGTTCGTCGGGGTCCGCCAATCGCGCTTCCGGCTCAGCAGCGCTAGAGCCAACTCGCGCTCACTCCGTTCGCCATAGACCTGTTTGAGCGTTCGCTCGACCGTATCGCGCTCAAGCCCCTGCCCTATCATCTCTGTCTCGAGCCGTTCCCGCCCCATTGGCCGGCGCGCGAGCCGCGCGCTCGCCCATCGGAGCCCGTACCGCACATCGTTCAGATAGCCTTGTTCAACAAGCCGCTTGATCGTGCTCCCGACACGAACCGATGATACGCCCAGTCTGGTCAAGTAGGCTCTCATCTGGGCTTCGGTTCTGTCCCGACGGGCCAGATACCGAAGAACTGCCTGCTCGGTCGGATCAACGACGGGAGAAAGGGACCGAAGTGTCTGACGGCGAGGCACACCCTTCGCGGCGGGAATGCGCTTCGCGACCATGTTTTGGGTGAACGCCTACGTTGCCGGCCTTCCATTCAGGACACTGCACGTCCTGCATGGGGCCGCTTCTCATCTGTGCGCGACTCCGGACGTTTCTCCTCCGGACGACCCTCAAGCCGTTTTTCAACTGGCCGCGCCGACAGGCTTGCCATCTCGCGCAAGCGGGCCTCGATCTCCCTCGCCAACGCCTGATTCGTCTTCAGATAGTCCCTGACCGCCTCTCGTCCCTGGCCAAGCCGTTCTTGCTTATAGGAGTACCAGGCCCCGGATTTTTCCAATACCCGCTTCTCCACACCAAGATCCACCAGTTCACCGGCCTTGGAAATCCCTTCCGTGAACATGATGTCGAACTCCGCCTGCTTGAAGGGCGGAGCCATTTTGTTCTTAACCACCTTCACCCGCACGCGGCTTCCGACCACCTCCTGCCCTTCTTTGATCGACTCGATGCGCCGAATATCCAGACGGACCGAAGAGTAAAACTTCAGCGCGTTGCCCCCGGTGGTGGTTTCCGGATTCCCGAACATCACGCCCAACTTCATCCGGATCTGGTTGATGAAGATCACGGTGGTCTGCGATTTGGAAATAGCCGCGGTGAGCTTGCGGAGAGCCTGGGACATCAGCCGTGCCTGAAGCCCCATATGCTGGTCTCCCATCTCGCCCTCGATTTCGGCCCTCGGCACCAACGCCGCCACAGAGTCCACCACAATAATCTCCACGGCCCCGCTGCGGACCAGCGTTTCGGCGATTTCAAGCGCCTGTTCGCCGGTATCAGGCTGGGAGACCAACAGATCGTCGGTATGGACGCCAAGTCTCCTCGCGTAGCCGAGGTCCAGGGCATGCTCTGCATCTATAAAGGCCGCAACCCCTCCCCCTTTCTGAGCCTCCGCGATCGCGTGCAGCGTCAAGGTCGTCTTACCGGACGCCTCTGGGCCGAAGATTTCCACGACCCTCCCACGTGGGACCCCGCCCACCCCGAGCGCAATGTCCAAGCCCAATGACCCGGTCGAGATGGCCGGTACGTCTGTCGGCAAATCGGCCGTGCCAAGTTTCATGATGGCCCCCTTTCCATATTGCTTTTCGATCTGAGCAAGCGCCAGGTCCAGCGCGCGTTTTTTCTCGTCCTTTTCAATAGTCCGCTCGGCCATTGGGGCCTCCTTTTTGGCTTTGGAATTCGCCCATTATACTCGACTCATGCGGGTAAACATAGCGTCACAAATTGGAAGGCTTCAGCGGAACCTCAACAAGCCTTGAGTAAACAGCGCCGGAAGGTTTCAAGTCGCTTTTCATGAGGCAGACCGCGTGCACCGCGAGGCTCCCTACTCGGAAAGATTGGGTCATCACCCCGCTGTCCGCCAATCCCTTTCCTATCTCCCGAGATCGCGCTTTGATCCTGGCCAACGTGAGGTGTGGGCTCAATGGCCTGGACTCCGGTGGAAATCCCACGCCAGTCAGTGCGGCCTCAACTTCCGCGGCCACGCGCATAAGCACATCAACCTGGCCGAACAATCCTACCCACAGCACCCGCGGCGCGCGGAGGTCTGGAAACACTCCAAGCCCTCCCACTTCCACCGCAAGCCGAGACTGCGTCCGCACGGCAGAGAGAAGCGCTGCTCGAATGTCTTCAACCCGCGCCTCATCAATGTCTCCCAGGAACTTCAGCGTGAGATGGATCGAATCTGGTCGGACCCACTGCACACGGACATCCGGAGCCGTGTAGCGCAATTGCTTCATGAGCTGTTCCTGAACCTGCCTCTGGGTTCCGGCGATCGCCTTGCGGATCTCTTCATCTAACTCAATTGCGACAAAGGTTCTGATCATAATCGTGTACGCAGCCCATATCTGACCAACCATTGCCGCAACATCTCCAACGCGGCTTGCGACGCCCGCAGCTTGATCGAGTGGCGATCCCCATGAAAGCGAAACTCTCGGATCAGGCTAGACTGACCACTCCTTCCTGCGTTCAAGCCGACATAGACCAACCCGACCGGCTTCTGGGCTGTGGCACCGCCGGGGCCGGCGATCCCCGTGACGCTCAGTCCCACTCCGGCATGACTTCGCAGACGTATGCCTCTGGCCATCGCCGCAGCGACCTCCGCGCTCACTGCTCCATGGCGACGAATGAGATATTTCGGAACGCCAAGGAGTTCGATCTTGGCTTGATCGCTATAACAGACCGCGACACGATCGAGGTAGGTGGAACTGCCCGGCACCTGGGTCAGCCTGTGCCCGATTAGGCCCCCCGTGCAGGACTCGGCCACCGCGAGCATTAGACGGCTCGACACCAGATGCCGGCCTACCACTTCTTCCATCGTCTCGTCGCCTTCGGCATAGATATAGGCTGCGATCCGTTTTCGCACGGCTTTCACCAACCGATCCAGGACACTGTCCCCCTTCTTATTCACTCTTGACCCAATCCCGCAGGCAGTCAGGGAAACCAGCACGCCTAGAGGGGAAGCCAGCAATCCCAGCCGGACGCCGCTCCCCGCAGGTATCACCCCCCTGAGCCGCAGGTCGAGATCAGATTCAGGTAGCCCGAATGTCTGCAGCACACGCCGCTCAATTCGTCCTTGGCGTCCCTGAGCAGCCGCTTCTCGTATGAGCCTCGGAGCGACTGCGACAGCAAACATCTGTTTGGCTTCGGACGGCACCCCTGGTAAGGCCACAAGCACGCAGCCCTTCCACTTCAGACAAAAGCCTGGTGCCGACCCGACCGGATTGGCAAGCACCTCCGCACCAGATGGAATGAGGATCTGGCGCAGTTGCGCGGCCGTGGGAGTCCGCCCCCACACAGCCAGCCGCCGGCGCATTCCCTCGAACGCCTCAGCCCGCCGACGCAGTGGACGCCCGGTTGCGTGCGCCACTGCCTGTCTGGTCCGGTCATCCAGAGTGGGTCCCAGTCCCCCGGTTAGCACGACGACCTCGGCACGGCCTAAAGCGGTTCTGATGGCGTTGATAATATCAGCCTCCTCATCCCCTACCACTGACTTGAACCGAACCGCGATTCCGGCTGAGGCAAGTCCCTCCGTCAAGAACAACGAGTTGGTATCCACCCGTCCTCCCAGCAGCAACTCGGATCCGACCGCGATGATTTCCGCCCGTCTCATCCTGGCTTCGCCTTCTTCGCCTCGGCACGGAGGGATTCCTGCGAATCGTCCAATCACTCGATCTGCGAAAAATCGAGCTCAAACGAGACTGCCCCTCCGCCGGCTGGAAAGACCGAGACCTTGGTCTTGGCGCGAGGGTCCAGCCCCTCGTAGGGGAACGACGCCACCACTTTGGCCCGATAGGCGGGAGCCTTAGGCCAGACAGAAGTGCGACTGGCCTGGCCGTCGAAGCGGACTTTGATCGGCTTGATCGTGCGCCCCCCTTGCTCGACCACCATGTAGCTGTCCACGGCAAAATTCGGGCGGTCGCCAAAAATGACGACGTTGATCAACAGCGCCTGGTCCTCGAGGATCCGCGCGATCTCGGAGTCAGTGGGGGTCGCCGATCGCAGTGCAAAATGCGCGGCCATCACGGTGAGCCCCACCACCTTGGTCATCAGAAACCCGCGCGGTTCCAGTTCATTGGGGGTGCCGAACCAGGCGTACAGGCGATCCGGAGGGATTCTCGCGACGGCAGCGGCTCGTCCTCGCTCCAGCGCCGCCTCAATTTGGGCACGAGTGGGCTGCACTTCTATCGCCTCAGCAGCCATAGAGCAGACCCAAATAAGAACCAGCGGCACACCGATTCCGAACGATCCATGCCGAACGGACAACCCACCCATGAACGGGAGGCAGTATCAGATCGCTTGGCCCCTGTCAACGGCCTCCGCGAGGGATCCCGCTGAGTTGACAAACGGGGGGCAAGTGATAGAAAATCCCCCCCTCGCCTGGTTCACAACCGTTGAAGTTGTAAGGAGGAAGGCAATGGGGAGCCCTGAGCAGACCAGCAAGCGTCAGTATGTCAACTTCGTGTTCTACAAGGTCGATCCTGCCTGGCGCAGGTTGCCTGACGATGAACGGAGCCGAGGCAAGCAGGAGTTTCTCCGGGTCATGGAAGAGTACACCGGGAAAGTCATGATCATCCCTTATACCCTGGTGGGTATTCGCGGCGACTGTGACTTCATGCTATGGCGGATCGGCTACGAACTGGAACTCTTTCAGGAAATGACGTCGAAACTGTTGGCCACGGGATTGGGGAAGTACCTCACATCGCCTTACTCCTATCTCTCGATGACGAAGCGCTCCATCTATGTTGACCACCATGTCCATGAGGGCCAGGAGAGCAAACGCCTGACAATCGTTCCTGGGAAAGGCAAGTACATCTTCGTCTATCCGTTCCTAAAAACCCGCGAGTGGTTCCTGCTGACAAAGGCGGCCCGCCAAGGGATGATGGACGAGCATATCGAAGTCGGGCACAGGTTTCCGTCTGTGAAGCTGAACACCACCTACTCCTTCGGCCTGGACGATCAGGAATGGGTGGTGGCCTTCGAGAGCGACAAACCTGAGGACTTCTTGGACTTGGTGATGGCCCTGCGCGAAACGGAGGGCAGCCGATATACGCTGCGGGACACCCCGATCTTTACCTGCATCATGAAGAGCCTGAAGGAGGTCCTCGACACCTTGGGCGGGTAACACCGGCATTAGTTCTCCCGGGGACGTGCGGCCTTCCGGTCAACGGTGCTGGCCGCGCGGCTTGAACCACTGAGACCTGAGACACTCCATAGGAAACCACCGATGAATTGTCCGAAGTGCGCAGGCCTGCTGATCCAGGAAGTAATACGGGAACACGGGGGACAGTTTCAGGGATGGCGTTGCGTTCAGTGCGGGCTCCGGCTTGATAAGACGATTGTCCAGAACCGCCTCACTGCTCCCTCCGCGGACGATCCAGCCAACCTCGACGAATCAACCTCCACCTACCCGGTCAACCTGGCCAGACCATCAGGCCGGCAGAAGCGCTCGGCCCGCGTCTCCTAGCTCACCCCGTACCACAACAGGAAGCCACGGGTTTAAACGCGTTGTACGGGGTTCACTCACCGTCGAACCAGGTCCGCACATCCCGTTGTAGAGGCATGGCAACAGGCTCCCCAATCTCTGTCCATTCCCATGATCCCCTAGCCGCCCTGCTCTCGGCGCTTCTGCCGGGATTAGGCCACCTTATCAGGCGAAGAACTGGTCAGGCCGCCACCACGTTCGTGATCACCGCGGCATTGCTGGGTTGTGCATCGGGCATCGGCCACCTTGGCGGAAGTGGAGCCGCGATCTTCTTTCTCATGCTCCTTGTCCTACCCTGGTGGGCGTTCCAGAGTTACGATGCCTTTCTTCCCCATGCGCCAGCACAAGCAGGGCTGGCGCGGTTAGGGACCACGCTCAAGGTGGTCTGGGAACGCGCTCACGACGTTCGGTATTTAGGGGCGCTGTTCTTTCTCACAGCCTTCACGGATCTCTATATCATCATCGCCAATCCCGAATACGCACTGACCGTCTTCTGCACCAAGCCGGCTGGTCTCTGGGGAGGCCTGGCAAAAGCGCAGTCGCCCACCCTCCACACGCTGATCGGCTACGGATTCATGCGCCTGCGCCGCTGGTCCTTGCTGCTCTTCCTGGCCTATGCGGCCTTTGGTCTCCTCAACGCGACCGCAAACTATGCTTGCTTCGGGTATGGGCGCGTGAGGACCGTTTTTTTGCTGACCCTGATTGCCTTTACGGCCTATGTGGTCTGGCGCCGGCAGTGCTTTGGCGCGACAGAGGTCGACAGTCCACGACTTTGACAGGGAGAGGCCCGCTGTGTTATCAGCAGAGCTGGATGCCAGCTTGATCAGGGCTCCCAAGCCGACCGCAAGGTAGTGGACATGGAAGAGTCAACGGCACTCTGTGCGATCAGGTACCCGGATGGGTCAGTCAGCCTGTACGTGGACGAGGCCTATGCCGTCGAGCGCGGCGTCGATCCTGCCAAGCTGGTTCGGGTCGAAATACCGAGAAATCTCTATGCCAGCGGCACAGTCCAGGAAATCCGTGAATACGTAGCCACCTACTTGGAGTCAAAAGAGAATGGCGCAGCCTAATTCTGCGGTCCCCGTCGTGAAGAAGGACGCCCCCACCGCAACCGTGCTCTCTGCAGAGCAGGTCGAGGCCGTTGTCAATGACCTGCCGGTCCAGGGGCGCATCGTGCTACGCCTGCTGCTCCTCCAGTACCTCGACGTCACTCAGGAGGATATTGGGTACATGGCTGCGGACCGTCCGGACCCCCGCTTTCAGGCTGGGGAGCAGCCCAAAACCCCGATCATCTCTCGCGAAGCCATTCAGGGGATCGCGGATCGAGTCGAGCAATACCGGTCTCGGGTCCGCCGGAAACGGGAACGCACATGGCTTCAAATGGAATGTCTGCGAAAGCAGATCGCACTGAGTGACTCGTTCTGCTCGTTGGCGGAACAACTTCTCGTCTCGCGGTTCGGGTTGGATTCAGACAGGGTCCAGGAGCTCAAGAAACAAGCGCGCGCAGCCGTTTCCAAACCAGCCCTTCGGGCGCTGGAGCAGAAATGGGAAAAGGACGAGATCGAGGAAGAGGACTATCTTAGAGAACGCCTGTCCATTGAGTATCAGACCAGGCTTAGGAAGCGGGAGCGGGAGTGTAAACGACTCGAGATCGTTGGGCGCGAGCACGCGATAGCGGGGGGAGTGACACTCCAGGATCACGAGATCGCGCACATCTGGGGGATTCCGGCCAGTAGCCTCGCTGGACGCAAGCTCAAATTTCTCCACCAGTATCTGCAGAGCCTCCAAGCCACAGTCCAGGCCTCCAAATCAGCCGCTGAGCAGGCAGCCCTGCCGCCAGTTGATCTGTGGAAAGACACCTTTGCTGCCCTCTCAGCCCGTCCTATCGAACGCTCGGTGGCCGCCTACGATGGCCTTGAGCGAACCGAGGAGGACCTCCTGGAGAAGCTGAGGGCCTTTGCAGCAGGTACCCTCCCTGAAGAAATTGAAACCCGCTTCTGGCTCACGATTGTCCAGGAATCTAGCCAACTCACCGAATATGGCAGCAGGTTACAATCGCTCTTTGCCCTCCAGCGTCTGTCCGCCATCCTGGCCGAGATGGACGCGGCACCGGATGCGCTGGAACAAGAATTGCTCACTCGGATTTCGCCGAAGCCAAGAGCGATTGCTCGTGAGTCGATGGAAGAGAAGAAAACGGAAACACCCCAACTCAGCGAGATGGGAGAGCATGTCCTGAAAAGCTTCACGGGCGAGGAACATCAACATCTGCGCTAGAAAAGCCGCTTCTTGCTTCGACCCAGCCAGGGTCTGACCATCTTCGTCGGACCGCCGATCTGACCCCACTCGCCCAAATCAGCGTCTTGAATTTCACCGCAACGGCGGTATAATGGGCCTACTTATAGGGAATCCTCTGCGATGACTGCTCGGTCCCTGCGTGCACTCTTCATAGCCTCCCGGGCTGCCTCCCTAGCGACAGCCTTCTTGCTCGCATTGGCGCCAACTAGGCTTTCAACGGCGAGCATGCTGGAGATCACTGAATTGCTGTCCCACCCAGACCAATACGATAAGCAATTGGTGGTGGTGGTAGGGCGGGTCACTGATTTGCAAATCGCCACCACTCGACAAGGGCAGCTGGCTTACGGATTCCTGCTCAAGGACGTCAGCGGTTCAGTGAAGGTGGTGGGGTTGGGCAAGGCAGACGTGCACGATGGCGACCAGGTCATTGTAGAGGGGATCTTCAGCCGTCTTCGCCAAACCGGCCGAGCCATCGTCTATAACGAGATCAAAGCCAGTGTGATCCGTTCGCTGGACAGACTCAATCCTGATCTGATTGGCTAGCGATCTTCCTCTCCATCATCCTTGTGACTCCATTTAGACCGAAAACCCGGCTGGCGGCAACGCCACCAGCATACCTCTTGACGCAGAACACTTCAGTTGGTACAAACTCAGTCTGTGGCGGTGTAGCTCAGTAGGTAGAGCAGCGGACTCATAAGCCGCGGGCCGGCGGTTCGATCCCGCCCACCGCCACCAAAGTTTGTGTCATTTAAGGTTTTTTAGTCCGATACACCTGCCAAGAGAGATGCGCTTTTTAGTTTTCTAAGGCGGATTCTCTCTAAGTTAATTAGTCGAGGTTCCGTTAGTGGAGCGCTAATTTCGCTGTATGAGAATTAATTGTTGACAATATGTATCAATTTAGTATATAGATACTGTACAAATCATGATCGGAATAGTAGGAATAGAATGACTGCTCTGCTGCTACAACAGACCTACCTCACCACTACGTTAATAGTGTGGTGCACCTTACTGGGTCTAGCCATCACTCATGTCACCATCCCGCTCGATCTCTATGCCTGGACCTGGGTGCCTTCGGAACAAGAGATTCAGAAGTACCGCAAGACATGGAATCCTTTCTCGCATGGCCCCATCCTCCTCCAGGCCGTTGACACCCAGCCGAAGGGGCAGCTTTCCATCCGCGAGTTCCTGTTCACCCAGTTCGGCGAACGCAGTTTCGGGAACCAGCTCAGTTTTGCAACCGAGAGCGAGGAAGGCCCGGTGCGTCTCTACCAGCTCTCGCCCGCGGTCAACGCCGCCTATGGCCTCACCGATCACCTGGAGCTTGGCGCGGCCACTTCCTTGAGCGCCTTTTGGGCCACCAGCACCACCAGCGGACAGTCCACCTCGGACTTCGGCATGGGTGATTCTTCGCTCATCCTCAAGTACCGCCCGCTCGTGCAAGATCCCGACACCTGGCGGCCCTCGCTGACACTGTTCGAACAGCTCGTCCTACCCACAAGCCAGTGGATCTCCGGCACAGAACGACCGCCTGGCGGCTTCTCCCCGCTCGGACGACTCCCGAATACCCGGTTCGGCGAACTCGGCTTCACCCAGGGCATTATGACCCGCAAGAACTTTAAACCGTTTCGATTCAATGCGGCGGTCTTTTATACGTACTCGTTCCCCGGTAGCAACGCCGGCATGACGACCTATACAGGAGATGTGATCAACACGCGTCTGATCTTCGAGCACATCCTCGATGACAAACGAGGATTCGGCTACAACATCGAGCTCAGCACTCTGAGCGGGGCCACTTGGCGCTTGGACGGCCATGATATCAATCGCGGGCAGCGGAACGGCTTTACGATCATCGGGGTTGAGCCCGCCCTCCAGTGGAGATTTTTTGACAACTGGGTGGCCGCGGCCGGGGTGCTCTTTACCGTGGCGGGACAGAATGCGTCTGATTCGATTTACCCTAACATCTCGCTCTTTTGGTACTGGAGCAAGACCGGCAAAGTGATTATGCGGTAACTGTCGCCATCCCACCCCGTCGAGGCACCAAATGAACCGCGCCTGCCTTAATCGCGGCCACAACCGCAGCCCCAGGGGCAAGATGCAAATCGTCCAGTGCAGACCGGGTCACGATCGCGGAGAGCGAGAATCCACAGTCGATCCCCACGCGAACCAGCGCGCCAAGTGAATTCACATCGCGTACCTTTCCGGCAAGATGGTTTCGCGCGCTGCTCGCTCCCACACCGACGGTTTCAAGCACGACATCCTCAGCCCGAATGCACACAAATACATCCGGTCCTGACTCCTCACCAGCGAGCGCCACCAGCTTAGTCCCGGCGACTTCGACCGTGGCAAGGCCATTCGACGACTCAATGATCCGGCCCTGGACGACGGTTTCGACGCCGACGACCCGGGCCACTTCCGCGTTCAGCGGACGGCTAAACACATCTTGCGGCATGCCGACCTGAAGCACTCGCCCCTCACTGATCACGGCCATCTGATCTCCGAGTGCCAAGGCCTCGGCCCAATCGTGCGTCACCACCACTGACGGGACCGCCAGTCGCTTGAGCAAGCCTCTGAGTTCCCCGCGAAGACTAGAGCGGGTGGGAACATCAAGCGCCGAGAGCGGCTCGTCAAGCAATAACAGACGTGGATGGCGCGCAATCGCGCGCGCGAGCGCCACGCGCTGTTGCTGACCCCCGGACAGTTGGGTAGGCCGTAGATTCCCCACACCCTGTAACTGAAGAAGCGTTAATACCTCCACGACACGCCGTTGTCGCTCGCCAGATGTGAGCGAGCCCAACCCAAATGCAATGTTTCCCGCAACGGAATGGGTCGGGAACAGCGCATAGTCTTGTGCCATATAGCCAAGCGCCCGCTGCTGTGGAGGGAGCCTTACACCAGCAGCCGTGTCGAGCCAGGTATCCTCCCGGAACTTGATGAGCCCGCGTTCCGGCCACTCCAACCCGGCCAAGCACCGTAGCACCGTCGTCTTCCCGGCGCCGGATGCCCCAAAGAGGATCAGGACGGTCGGCGGTTCGAGGGCCTGGCTAAGACGCACGTCGATCGTCAATCGGCCCGGAAAGGACTTCGTGATGTCAACGATCATTTCTGAGGCCATAGAACCCACACCTTCCGGTTCATCGCGTAGACGGCGAGCAACACGCTATACGAGATCGCCAGGAGAAACAGCGCCGTCTTAGCAGCTCCTGTGTAGTTGAGGGCTTGCACCTCATCATAAATGTCGATGGAAACAGTCCGCGTCTCCCCTTCGATGTTCCCGCCAACCATCAGGACCACGCCGAATTCCCCTAAGGTGTGCGCAAAGCTCAACACAAGGCCGGTCACAACCCCAGCCACCGATAACGGAATGATGAGCTTGAAGAAGGTCTTCACGCGGGAGACCCCGAGCGTCCAGGAAGCTTCAATCAAGCGGCGGTCCACCTGATCGAACGCTGTCGCAAATGGCTGGACGGCAAAGGGAAGACTGTAGAGAATCGAGGCGAAAAGGAGCCCTTCAAAGGTAAAGGGCAGTGGGTGGCCGACAAGGTTTGTATAGAGCCGTCCGAACGGGCTGTGCGGCCCGATCGCGACCAAGATATAAAATCCCAACACGGTCGGTGGCAGTACTAGCGGGAGCGCCACCACCGATTCGACCAGGAACTTCCAGCGCCAGCGAGAGAAGCTCAGCCAATACGCAATCGGTAGGCCGACGACCACCAGAATCAAGGCCGTGAGAGTCGCTAGTTTCAGCGTGAGCGCAATCGCTGTCCAGTTCACGACTGCCCGCGCCTCCCAGCTTGAAGCCCACCACTGCGGCCGTCATGGTAGAAAGA
>Ga0184627_10000758_pt1 | contig 12533 bp, 10 predicted proteins | sample PLM3_127_b1_FD_133150 | JGI IMG/M metagenome (GOLD analysis project Ga0184627, IMG submission 133150) | Groundwater sediment microbial communities from an aquifer in East River, Colorado, USA - PLM3_127_b1 | ecosystem: Environmental > Terrestrial > Soil > Riparian zone | place: USA: East River...
CGGGACCAGTTTCGTTTGGAACGCTTGCAGAACCTGCTCGTCGCCTGCGCCCGGCGGCAGCGGCACGTTCAGAATGTTTCCTGCACCCTTGCCCCGGCCGGTTTCGGATGCCGCGCCGGTGCCCGGATACGCGCCGTAGTGGTGCGTGCTGAAGTAGAAGACGGAGCCGTCCTCGTAGAAGATGTCCTGCGTGCCGTTGCCGTGGTGGTAGTCCTGGTCGACGATCAGCACGCGCCGAACGCCGTAGATCTTCTGCACGTAGCGAGCGGCGATGGCGACATTATTGAAGAGGCAGAAGCCCATGCCGCGCGTCGGGCCTGCGTGGTGTCCGGGCGGCCGGACGGCGCAGAACGCGTTCTTCACTCGGCCCGTCATGACGGCGTCGACGCCGTTCAGCACGCCCCCCGACGCGGACAGCGCCGCGTCGAGCGAATCGGCAGACACGAGCGTGTCGCCCGTGCTCAGCTCTGTGTCGCCGCGCACGTTCGCCAACTCACGGCGAACGAGTTGAATGTACGAACGTTCATGCACCAGCGCCAACTCGTTGTCGGTCGCGCGACGCGGCGCGAGGCGGTACATGTCGTTGATCAGACCGGCCTTTTGGAGTCCGTTCCAGATGGCGGTCAGGCGTTCGGGCCGTTCGGGGTGGCCGCTGCTGCCCGACAAGTGCTTCAGATAGATGTCGTCGTAGAGAAACCCGGTCGGTCGTGCCGAGATCGTTGACGCAGTGGGCGGCGCAACCTGTGGTGCTGTCTGAAGAGACGTGCTGGCAGCGATAGCCAGGAGGACGCCGAGGCGCGTGCCTACTGTGAGGGCCAATGGATGTGGATCTCTGGCCTTCCAGCTAGAAACCGTACTTGACGCCAAACTGGATGATGCGCGGATCGCCGGCCGTCGTCGTGATTCGGCCGAAGGTGCCCGCGCTGAAATTCAGATTGGGATTGCCCCAGTTGAAGTTGTTGAACAGGTTGAACACCTCCACGCGGAGCTCAAGGTCCTGCGTGGACGCCAGCGGCACGAGCCTCGACACCGCGAGGTCGATCTTCCAGAATCCCGGCCCCCTGATGCTGTTGCGCTGATGAGTGCCGAACGCGCCGTTGGCGGGCTGCGCGAAGGCCGCTCGATTCAGGTAGCTCGCCAGCGTCTTGTCGCCGTACACGTCGTCGGAGACCTGGTCGGCGCGTTGATTGGCCTGGCCGTTGAACGCACCGTCCCGGCCGCTCAGCACGGTCATCCAGCTGCCGGAACGCACGTTGACGATGCCCGACAGCCGCCAGTTGGATGCAAGAAGGCCCAGCACCGGGCTGTCGACAGACGGCGTCAAGTACCCCACCGTGCCGTTGGCCAGGTGCGTCCTGTCCCCCTCGCAGTGGCCGCGGTCGTAGTCGGGATCGGCAGGATTGATGTACCCGATCCCGAACTGCGCGTTTGGCACCATCTCGAGGCCGAAACAGCGGGACACAGTGTAATTGGCGTTGATGTTCACGCCGCTGACGGAGCGGCGCTGCATCGACAGCTTCAGGCCGCGATAGTCCTGCGTGCCCACGGCGGCATGGCTGTCGAGATTGCTGATCAACCGCGCCGACGCCGGGTTTTCCCCCGACACCGACAGGACGCGCCGCTGGTTCAGATTGCCGTTCGTCGTGCAGACGGGATACGACACTCCCTGGATCACGCAGGGACCGAGCCCCAGGTACACGCCGGGATTGAGCGCGACGAGACCCCAGAGGCGGTCCGAGTAGCTGCCCAGATAGCTGACCGATGCGCCCCAGTCCGCGCCGATCTGCTGTTCGACGCTGACGTTCCACGACTGCACGCGGGGCGCATTGATGTCCGGAGCCATGGACGACAGCGTTCCGCCCACCGGGTACACGGTATCGGGGCCGACATCGATTGGGTGCGGATTCCCGCCGACATCCCGATACGGATCGTCGAACAGCCCGGCCGGGTCGCTGATCAGCGTGCGGTTGCCGTACGGCGGCGCAGCGGCGAGGTTGTTGAAGTACTCGCCGCCCGGGTAGTCATACATGAGCGCGTACGACGATCGGACCGCGAGGCGGCCGTCGCCGCGCACGTCCCAGGCCACGCCGGCGCGCGGCGAGAAGTTCAACCATTTCTTGTTCAAGCCCGACGTCCCGGGCGGAAATCCCGGGTCACCGGGGTAGATGAAGCCGGCCGGCGCATTTTGGAACACGGTGCTCTTGAGGTTCCTCCTGAACAGGTCGCGGTCGAAGATGGTATTGGCGCCCCGGGTGAGGTTCTGGCTGAAGAACGGCTCCCACCGGAGGCCCGCATTGACCGTCACCCGGCTTGTCGCCCTCCACGTGTCCTGGGCATACACACCCTGGTACCACTGGTAGTAATCCACGCCGGAGAGCCCGGATTGATCGATGGTGGCGACGCGCCCCAGGAGCATGTCCGCCAGTCCCAGTCCCGAGGCCTGGCCGGTGAAGTTCCACTGCCCGCCGCCGCGCGCCCAGGTCCTGAACGAGACCCTGAAGCGGGCGACGCTCCCCCCCAGCCCGATCTGGTGGTTGCCGCGCACCAGTGTCAGGTCGTCATTGATCTGGAAGGAGTTGTTGTCCGCGATTCCCCGGGTCGCTGTCGCCGCCGCGATGTTGAACCCGCCGGTCACAACCACGATCATCGAGCCCGGCACGTAGCTGTAGGCCTTGATGCCCAGAGCGGGGGGATCGAAGTAGGGGTCGTTGTCCCGGTTGACGGCGGTGCGGTTGAACGCAAACCGCAGCGCGTTGACCGTGTTGTTGCCGAAGACCTTCGTATCGCCGAGCGTGAGCGACTGCGCCAGGTTGTCGATCAACGGATTCACCGTCGTCAGGACGTTGCCCGTTGTGCCGAACGCCGAGGGCTTCTTGTCGCGCGACGCTATGTACCGGCCGAACACGGAATGGTTGGCACCCAGCTGATAGTCGACGCGGCCGACATACTGTCCCTCGTCGCGATCGTCGGGAATGCTGAACGTGATCTGGCCGCAGGGATCGGTGGTTTTCGGCAGAAAGCTGGCGAGCTTCATCGCAGCAGGACTGAACCGCGCGGGGTCGATGCGATTGCCCACGAACCCGGCGCCGAGGGTGACCTGGCGGCCCTGGCACGCAGGCGAGGCGAACGTCGTGAAGTCCCCCGCCAGCATCGCCGGCGTGGGGACAAAGGAGATTTGGTCCGGAGGCGTCTGACGGGTCCTGGTGCCCTGATACCCGGCGAAGAAGAACAGCCTGTCGCGGACAATCGGTCCGCCCACCGTCCCGCCGAACTGGTTGCGCTTCAGCCCGTCGTCGAACCGCTTTCCGTCAGGACCGATCCCCGCAAACGGGCTCGTCGCGTTGAAACGCTTGTCGCGAAGGAACTCGAACGCGTTGCCGTGAAAGGTGTTCGTGCCCGACTTCGTCACCGCGTTCACCGAGGCGCCCGAACGCATGCCGCTCTGCGCGGCGAGGCCGCTCGTGGCCACGCGGAATTCCTGCAGCGCGTCCGGAAAGGGCAGCGGCAGGCTGGCGGAGTTCTGCGGATCGTTGTGGACGGCCCCATCGAGCGTATACGCCACGCCGAACGCCAGTCCACCGGCGACCGATATGTTCACGCCGCCCTGAAAGTTGCGACTGTTCGGGCGTCCGGTCTCCACGGCCGCCCCGGCGAGCACGATCAGATCGGTGACCTGGCGCCCCTGGAGCGGAAGCTCGACGATCCGCTCCTGCTCGACCACGGCGCTGATGCCGGCGCTTCGAACATCCACGAGCGGTGTGGCCGCCTCCACCGACACGGTCTCCTCGACGTTGCCCACGCCGAGCGATGTATTGATGGTGGGCCTCGCATCGACCTGCAGCACGATGCCGGTCTGCTCGTACGTACGGAATCCCTGCAGCGACACCTCCAGCCTGTAGGGACCGGTCGGCAGGTTCGGCATGACCCAGGTGCCGGCATCGTCGGTCACGACCGTTCGCGTGAATCCCGTGTCGGTTTGCGTGGCAGTGACGGTGACTCCGGGGAGTACAGCGTCACTCTCATCCGTGACCCGGCCGGCGAGCTCGGCCGTTGCCTGGGCCCACACGGTGCTGCTCGACAGCACCAGAAGCATGGTGACAATGCAAATACCGCGCAGAACGGGCATGACCAACATCCCTCCGTTGCTTATAGGTACGAGTGACTCGCTGGCTGAGTCGCCGGATGCTTGCATTCGCCGGACTGACGTGTCAACGCTAATCGAGCATCCCGGGCGCCGGGCTACACGTTGAGCGGCCTACTGCTTCGGCTCCGCCCTGTACGGATTGGGATGGCCACCGGCGAGGCCGAACTGGTTGTTCTCCTCGCAGATGTACTCCTTCAGTTCGTCGCCGGGAGCGCTGTGCTTCGCGGTGAAGCGCAGCGTGAACGGCTTGGTGAACGCCCCGGGATCATCGATGGTGACTTCGTTGTTCAGCGTCCCGAAGCTGACGCGCGTCCACCGCTCGATGATGTGGAGCTGCTCGGTGTGCGGCGTGCCGCGGCGATCCCACCACCACTTGTCGTTGAAGCCGATCGAGTCGATCACGAGGGTGTCTCCCTCCCAGCGCCCGATCGACTCGCCGAACCAGCCCGGCGTGGGATCCTCGGAGTGCTTCCTGCCGTCCATGAAGACATTATGGAGTCCACCAATCTGGCGTGGCGGACGATCGCTGCGGCAGCAGCCTGGTTCCGTCCTGCTTGGTCACCTTGCCGAGCCACGCAAAGAGCTGGCCCGGGATCGGGAACCCTTCGACGCTGACCTGATCGCCGACGCTGAGAGAGTCCTTCTTGAACCCCTCGCGGAGGAGCCAGGCAGCCGGCGTGCTTTCGAACCGCCACACGACCACCTTGCCGTCCTTGTCGGTTGTTTCGACATAGAGCTGGCTGTGCGGACTCTTGTACTCCCACCGTACGACCTTGCCCTGGATCTTGACGAAATCCTTCTGCTCCTTGGAGTAGTACGACGTGGAGTGGTGTGCGAATGCCTCCACGGCCCATCCGAGTGCGACGGCCACGAGTGCGACAGTTGGTAACCAGCGTCTCATTGATTCGCCCTCATGATGGCTGACCGTCATTTGTCAGGTGGATACTTGCCCTTGTGCCATTGCGCCCCCCACCTGGAGTCTTCGGGATCGCAGTCGTACGGCGTCAGCTCTTCCTTCCGAACCGTCCACTCGTAGTTGTAGTGGTACGGCTGCCGCAGCGTGAGCGGATCCTCCGACACCGATTCCAGCTTCAAGGTGTCGCCGTCGCGCCAATACCGCTCGGTCATCTTCTTCAGCGTGGACCCGGGAATCCACCGGTTGGCGGAGAAGCCCCTGGGATCAAACGCGAATTTGGTCGTCTCGACGACCAACCGGCCTCCCTCGTACCGCCCGAAGGAGTGCCCCTGATTCGTGTAGTCATTGTTCGCCGGCTTCGGATGACCGTGGCCTTCCAGCCAGATGGTTCGAACGATGTCCATCTTCTCGTAAGTAATGATCACGCGGTCCGCCTGCTGAACGATGTGAAAGTCGTAATTGTCATTTATGAGTCCGGGTATCGGCGTGGCGCTGCAGTCATACGTGGGGTTCAGCGCGTCGTCGAACGCTTTCTCGAACCCGGCTGCGCGGTTTGTCGGTACCGCCGGCTGATTGGGCTGGCCGTTGAGGAGCCCCTTCCGATGCCAGATGCCGGTGAGCTTGGGAATCGCCGACGAGACGCCCGGCGACTGGGCATTGAGGCGTGTCGAGGGGTGTTCGCCGACGGCCACCAACAGCGCCACAGCCACGGCTCCCGTCGCGATCGCTCTTCCTTTGGCTCTCTGTTTTCCTGTGCTTGTGTGCCTCATTCGTTCGCTCCCACTGACGCTAGCTTAGCGTAGCTAAGCTGACGCCCGGTCGCTTCTCACACCGGCACGATGCTTCAACGCTTCAACCATTTGCTGGGAGAGACAATCCCCCGTTGCTGTTTCCTCAGGGATTTCGACCGAAACGCGCGGCAACCATAGTCCACGGATTCGCCTCTGTCAAACGCCGACGCCCGCCGGTCGTGGGCGATTTCCACGCGTCGCGCGGCCCCGGCTCGTCCGTTGTATAGTTCCACGCACACATCCGAAGAATGCAAGGGACCCGATTCATGCCCGGGCGGATTCTGCTGTCGCCGCGCGAACCGCTGGTGGCGGGCGGCTCCGCCGAGGCGTTCGAGCACCAGTTGCAGCAGCTCCTGCGCACCGGCCATGCGAATCTGCTGATCGATCTGTCCGAGGTCACCGCGATCGACAGCGCCGGCATTCGTGCGCTGGTCCGCGGCCACACCACGGCCCGGCGGGTCGGCGGCACGTTTCGGCTGGCGGCCCTGAGCCCCGCCGTCTCAGAGATGCTCGACCTCGCCCACCTCAGCGGGGTGTTCGAATCGTACGAGTCCGTCGAGGCCGCACGGATCGCCTCATGGCCCTGGCGCACGATGGCCACGGCCGCGGGCGGCGTCCTGCTCTGCGGTCTGCTCGTCTGGATCGGACTCCGCTGGGCTGGCGAACTGTCGGCACTCGATGGCGGCGGCCCCGGCGGGGCAGCCGCGCCGTTCCCACCCGACAGCACGGCCGCTCCGACGCCTCGATTACAACCGTTTCTCGAACTTGGCAAGCTCGTCGCCGCGATGTTGATCGGCCTCCTGGTCACCACCGTGCACCGGCCCGCGGCGCTGGACCGGCCCGTGGCGCGATCGATGGCGCACGCCCAGATGCTGCTGTGCGTCGCCGGGGCCCTGATGATGATCGTCATCGGTGGCTCACTCGCCCGCGCCTTCGGCGTCGTCGGCGCCGCGAGCATCATCAGGTTCAGGACACCGGTTGATGACCCGAAAGACGTGACGATCCTGTTCATCCTGATGGGTCTCGGGATGGCCACCGGGCTGGGCGCGTTTGCGGTGGCCGGCCTCGGGGCTGCCTTCCTCTGCACCGCGCTGCTGGCACTCGAACAGCTCGACCGGGACCAGGCGCAGGTGATGTGGGTGGAAGTGGTGGCCGCGGGGCGTGATTTTCCCTCGAAGCAGATCGAGGAGGTCTTCGCGCGCAACCAGATCGTGTTCGAACCCCGTGAGATCACGCAGGGCAAGAAGGTCGCCGTCACGTATTCCACCTGGATCGATCCCCGAACCTCAATCGAGGACCTCACCGCCCAGATCCGCACCATCTCCGGTGTCACCGGGGTCGGCTGGGAGCGCCCGAAGCGCGCATGAACGTCGGCCGCGCCAGCCGGCGGACCGATCGCGTGATCACGGAGCCGGCCGACCGTCGCGAGGCGGTGGTGGACACCATTCGTCGCGCGCGCCGCCGGCTCACGCTGTCGCTCTTCCGCTGTACCGACGACGCGATCATCGAGGAGCTCGCACGGGCCGTCGATCGCGGCGTGCATGTCGAGGTCCTCGTCACGTCGCGCTCCAGGGGCAGGAAAAAGCTCCGCCGGCTGTGGGACGCGCTTGAAGCGACCGGCGCCGCCATCCATCCCTACACCGATCCCGTCGTCAAGTATCACGCCAAGTACCTGGTCGCCGATGACGGTCCCGCGGTGGTGATGTCGCTGAACTTCACCCGCAAGTGCTTCCAGAGCACGGTCGACGCGTTGGTGATCACGCACGATCCGGCGGTCGTAGACGGTCTGCGCCGGCTGCAGGCCGCCGATCGTGAGGGCGCGCCAATCCCGCGGAATCTGCCGGAGCGCCTCATCATCGGGCCGGAACGGGCCCGGCGCCAGCTGACCGCGCTCATCGAGAGCGCCCGATCCAGCATCCGCGTGATCGACGTCAAACTGTCGGACCCTGTCGTCACGACGCTCCTCGAGGCACGGCGGCGCGAGGGCATCACGGTCGACGTGCACACGGCAAAACGGCTCAACGGGCTGCGGTCCCACGGCAAGGTCATGCTGGTCGACGACCGGGTCGCCGTCATCGGCAGCCTGGCCCTCGCGGCACTCAGCCTCGACTTCCGCCGGGAGGTCGCATTGGTCGTCCGCGATCCCACGGCTGTCGCCGTGGTCGCCCGGTTGCTCGATGGGGTGAGGGCGTCCGAGTCGGCGCAGAAGACAGCGCAGGCAAAGGCCTCGAGGCCCGAGGCCTGAGTCCCGAGCCCCGAGTCCCGTCTCAATTGCGTGAGCGGTGGCGCGTCGCCTTCAAGCGCGCATGGGTGCGAGTGACGAGATCCCGCTGCACCGAGCGCGTCTCCAACCCCATGAGCCGGCGACAGGCGAACTCGACGAGTCCCTGCCCCGACGCGCGCGGTCCCGGTGCGCCTTCCACGTAGCGCCGCTCGGTCGGAGCCGGCGCAAATTCGAACACGCTCCGGAGCCATGCGTCGTCGAGGCCGGCGGCGCGTCCCAGCGCAATCGCGGTGTCGACGTAGGGCGCCGCGATCACCCGCCGGCCTTCGGCCAGGGCCGGCCGAATTTCCCACCGCAGCCGGAAGGCCAGGTCCGCCGCGTACAGCAGCAGCAGCGTGCGGGGGGAGGGCCGCTCCGCATACAGCCCCGCGACATCGAGATCGCCGAAGATACCGGACGCATCCCACCAGCTGATGCCCGCACGATCCCCCCGGTCCGCCGATGCAAGCCGCTTCGCGGCCTGCATCACGGCGCTCGCGCTCACGCCGTCGACCGATAGCAGGGCAGCCGGCCTCCGCGTGCGCGCCTTCACGCCTGACTGCCTCTCAGCGCCAGCCACTCCGCCACGGCGTCGAGGTTCCAGTCGGACCAGGGGCGCCGCTCGCCCTCGCGGAAGAGCCGCCGGATCTCGCGGTGCTGCTCGCTGACCGACTGCTCGGCGTCGACCGACGTGAAATTGAAGATGACCGCCAGGGACTCGTACTCCCGGATGATCCTGGCAATGAACTTCATGTAACTCTCGGCCGGATCCTCGATGTTGGTCACGTCCTGCCCCGCTTCGTAGAAGGTGGGCGTACGCGTGGCCGAGACGCGCTCGCTGGAGGTGCGGGGCGACACCGAAAAATAGAACACGATATCCGGCCACAGGAGAGGCTGATACAGTTTCAGAACCCGCTCCAGATCCAGCCCTCTGGCGCAATCGCGCGCCAGACCCGTAAACAGGAAACGGTCCGCGATCACCAGCTTGCCGTCCCAGAGGGCCGGCAGCACGACGTGGTCCACCCGCTGCCTGAAGTCGGCGGCATGCAGGAGCGAAAACTCCACCGGACTGAGCGTGCGGATCTTTTTCCGGTACTTGATGATCGGTTTGATCAAATCGGAGGAGTTCCACTTCGTCGTCACGACGCTGTAGCCCTCCGATGTCAGCCAGGTCTTCAACAGCTTGCGCTGCGTCGTCTTGCCGGACCCATCAGGGCCTTCGAACGCGATCAGCAGCCCGCGGCGGCGAGACGGCTCGGAGAAACGTTGACGGGCGCGCTTGCGCCAGTGGCTGCTCGGTTTCATCGCTCCAGTTCGGGCGTGGAAAGCGGAATCATACCTAAATTGACGTAGGCCCGACAGGGGTGGACGGATTTCCGACCATCTGCCAGGCCGTATATCGAATATCGTTGGATCCGCCTGTAGTTCTCACGAGTCCCATGGCTGGCACCCCTATTGCTCAGGTCGTATCCAGAACTTGCACAGGGCGCCGGTACGCAGCAATTCGACCGGGGCCGACGGCAAAATCGTGAGGACGTGAATGCGAATGGAACGCGGTGAGAAGCGCCTGGTTTACGTGGCTGCACTGATGCTGTGCGGCTGGTGGACCGCGCCGCTTGGCGCGCAGTCGCCGGCCTACCTGTCCCCAGGGACTCCAGCCACAGGGACCTCGGCGGTCATTCGCGACTATGTGATCGGCGCGCACGACGTGCTCACCATCACGTCGCACGACGACCCGACGCTGACGGGCCGGTTCTCCGTGGAGGCTGACCTCACCTTTACCTATCCCTTGATTGGCCGCGTCCGTGCCGGTGGATTGACGCTGCGCGAGATCGAGAGCGCGCTCCAGGCACAGCTCATGGATCGTGGCTTCTTCAAGGACCCGCAAATCCTGGTCGCGATGGAGAAGTACCAGAGCCAGAAGATCTTCATCGTTGGTGAAGTGCGGTCCCCCGGAGCGTACTCGCTGTCAGGCGACATGCGGCTCGTCGAGGCGCTGGCGCTGGCCGGATCCACGCTGCCGACGGCTGCGGGCGAAGTCGTCGTCGTGCCCGCCGGAAGCGAGGGTATGGTGGTGAATTCAGGTCGCGCGGCCACCGCCAGCTCGCCCAACGTCACCCGCGTCAACCTCCGCGAGCTGCAGAACGGTGCGTTTACCCAGAACGTCGCCCTCAAGGGCGGCGACACCGTGTTCGTCCTCCGCGCGGAGAATATCTACGTGTTCGGGCAGGTCCGGAATCCCGGCGCGTATCCCCTGCAGCAGGATGTCACGACAGTACTGCAGGGGCTCGCACTCGCCGGCGGCGTCACCGATCGCGGCGCGACGTCTCGCGTCGAGATCGTCCGGATCGTCGACGGCGCACAGAAGAAGACCAAGGTCAAGCTCGACGAAGTCCTGCTGCCAGGCGATACGATCGTCGTGCCCGAACGGTTCTTCTGATCCTCTGATCGACTCCGTTCCCCGCCGAGTTCCCCCGAACGATCAAACCAGGTTTCGTCCGAGCCGTGGCGCACGTCGACGACGGGCGCGTCTCCCTCCCCAGCGCGCACGCGAATCTCCCATGAACCATTGAATCGCCCCCTCAGGGTGCTTGCCGTTCAAGCGGTATGCTTGGAGGTGTGCACCGCGCGAATCGCTCGATCTTCGGCCAGTTCTCCCGCCAATGAACATGTGAACGTGGTTCAACGTATTGAACAGCATTCAATGAGCAGGGAAGCACTGCACCAGCAGGCGCGGCACGCGAGCCGTGGAAGCAGTCCTGTAATCTGAGTCTTGTCCACACATGAGTATGAGATCGGTAGTGGTCCAGGTTGCACAGAGGAGCGTCATGGCGCGTGTTCGCGTACCCTTAATGCTGCCCACAGGCCGCGGCGATGACCACCATCGCCGGTCTGCGGACGGGCGCCGCCACGCACGCGGTTGCGCTGCACGCGTGCGGCAGTGCCTCCCTATTCGCCCGGCAAGGAGTCGTCATTCGTATGGTTCGCGTCCACGTCCCCCTGTGGCTGCTCTTGACTTCGGCTCTTCTGGCGGCCGGGTGCGACACCACCGCCGACCCTGAAGTCAGGGCCGCGGCGACTGCGGACGTGCGCACCGTGGCGGCCGCGACCGCCGTGGCCGTCGAACGTCCCATCCCTCGATTCGTCGCCGTCAGCGGGACGCTCGCCGCGCAGGAACAGGCCGATGTCGCCGCGGAAATCGCGGGTCGCATTGTGTCCACCCCGGTCGAGCGCGGCACGCGCGTGAGCACCGGCGCGGCGCTCGTCCAGATTGCCGACGCGGAGGTCCGCGCGCAGGCGGACGAGGCGGCGGCGAATACCGCCCAGATCGAGGCGCGGCTCGGACTTGCCGGCGGCGCCGCGTTCGAGATCGACCGCGTCCCGGAGGTCGCCAACGCCCGCGCCTCCTCGGAGCTCGCGCGGGTGGAGTTCGATCGCGCCCGGATGCTCGTCGAGAAGGCGCTGTTGTCACAGGCCGACTTCGACAGGAGCCGCGCGCAGGCGGACGTGGCCCGACGCCAATACGACATCGCACGCAACGGCGCGGAACAGCAGTACCAGTCCCTGCTCGCCGCGCGTGCGCGAATGACGCTCGCGCGCAAGGCGCTCGCCGACACCGTGGTGCGCGCGCCGTTCGACGGTGTCGTCGAGCAGCGGCTCGTGTCGGTGGGCGACTATGTCACGCGCGGCACGAAGATCGCCTCGGTGATGCGCATCAATCCGATGCGTCTCGAGCTCACCGTGCCAGGGCAGTACATGGCCGCCATCGCCGCCGGGCGTTCGGTCTCGCTCCAGGTCGACGCCTATCCGGGCCGGACGTTCACGGGCCGGATACGGTACGTCTCGCCGGCAGTGGCGGCGGATTCGCGCGCGCTCGTCATCGAGGCCGTCGTGCCCAACGAGACAGGCGAGTTGAAGCCCGGACTGTTTGCCACCGCGCGCATCGAACAAGCGTCTGAGACACCCGCGGTGCTCGTGCCCGCCAGCGCGATCCGCACCGACTCGGGGACCGCACGCGTGTATCTGGTGACCGCGGCCGGCGCGGCGGAGGAACGCATCGTCACCACGGGGCAGACCGTGGGAGACCTGATCGAGATCACCAGCGGCGTCAAGGCGGGGGACGCCGTGGCCACGAGCAACGTCGCGCAGCTTGCAGACGGCGTGCGCATCACCGGAACGAGGTAGTCCGCCATGCAGTGGCTCGCCGCTCTTTGTGTTCGCCGGCCCGTCTTCGCGTCGGTCCTGATCCTCTCGCTCACCGTCGTCGGCACCTTCTCCTTCACCCAGCTCGGGATCGATCAGTTCCCAAACGTCGATTTCCCCACGATCCTCGTGACCACGCGCCTGCCAGGCGCCGCGCCGGAGCAGGTCGAGAGCGAAGTCACCGACAAGATCGAGGAGGCCGTCAACACCATCAGC
>Ga0184627_10000759_pt1 | contig 12525 bp, 7 predicted proteins | sample PLM3_127_b1_FD_133150 | JGI IMG/M metagenome (GOLD analysis project Ga0184627, IMG submission 133150) | Groundwater sediment microbial communities from an aquifer in East River, Colorado, USA - PLM3_127_b1 | ecosystem: Environmental > Terrestrial > Soil > Riparian zone | place: USA: East River...
ATCTTTCTGACGCTGATGTCAGCGATCAGCCATGCGGAACAGGAAATTCATCTCACCATCGCGTACTTTGCGCCGGATCCGCAATTGCTCCAGGCCCTCATCGATGCGGCGAAGCGTGGTGTCGAGGTCAGACTGATCTTGCCGAGCTACTCCGACTCCGGGCCGATCTTCCATCTCGGTCGTTCGTACTACACGGACCTGCTGCGCGGCGGCGTCAAGATCTATGAGCGGCGTGGCGCAGTGATGCACGCCAAGACCGTGTGTATTGACGGCGTCTGGTCCACCATCGGTTCAACGAATCTCGACTCGCGCAGCTTCCTGCACAACGACGAAATCAATGCCGTGATCCTCGGTCGCGGATTTGGCGCGCAGATGAATTTCATGTTTGCCGACGATCTGAAAGAGTCCGAAGCCATCACTCTCGAAAAATGGAAACACCGGTCGTGGATGCTGCGATTGAAAGAGCAGACGGCGCGGCTTGGCGCGTACTGGCTGTAACCCGAACATCCGTGGTTCAGCTCTGGTTGGAAGCGCCATTCCGGGCAGCGCGCTTTTCGCTGAGATAGAAGTGCCATAGCAGGCGGGCGGCGACCGCACGCCAGGGACGCCACGCTTCAGCCAGTTTCTCCAGGCGTTCGGGCGTCGGGCGCTTGCGCAACCGCTTGATGCGCTGCGCGGCCGAGAGCAACGCGATGTCACCGGCGGGAAATGCATCTGGTCGGCGCAGGACCATCAGCAGGTACACATTCGAAGTCCACGCGCCGATACCCTTGATCCGCGTGAGGTCCGCATGGACCCCCGCATCATCCAGGTGCGCGAGTCGATCGAGATCGAGATCCTTGCTCAGAATCGCCGTGGCGAGCTCGCGGGCGTAGTGCGTCTTCTGGCGGCTGAAGCCGGCGCGCTTCAGCGTGACGTCATCGAGGTCGAGAAAGGGCGAGGGTTCAAATTGCGGCAACGAGGCCCGCAGCCGGTCGAACGCCGCGCGCGCCGATGCCAGCGACACCTGTTGCTCGAGAATCAGGTGCACCAGTGTCGGAAATCCCGGGTCGCGTGCCCAGAGCGGTGGCGGCCCGTACCGGCGCGCGATCTGCGCCAGGTCCGGATCGCGGCGCGCCAGGATACGAACCCCGCGGAGCAAACTCGTGGCGTCGAGCGGTGTCGGCAGCAATGTCAGCCTTTGCGTTCTGCTCCCAGGAGCCGGCGCTTGCGTTCGATGCCCCAATGATAGCCGCCCAAACCGCCATCGCTCTGCACTACGCGGTGGCAGGGGACGACCAGCGCTGCCGGATTGGCTCCGCAGGCGCTGGCAACGGCCCGGATCGCTTCTGGCCGGCCGATGCTGCGAGCCACTTCCGCATAGCTGCGGGTTTCACCCCGCGGAATCTTCTGCAGGGCATGCCACACCTGCATCTGGAACGCCGTGCCGCGGACATCCAGCGGCAAGCTGTCGTTGGGCGCACGGCCTTCGGCGATGGCAACCACTCCGCGCACCCATGCCGCGTGGGCGCGATCATCACGCTCGATCTCTGCGGCGCTGAACTCTTCGCGCAGGATCCGTTCGAGTCCCTCGGCTTCGTCGCCGAGCTGTACCGCGCAGATTCCTTTGTCCGTCGATGCGACGAGCAGCTGACCGAGCGAGCTCGGGACGACGGAATACCGGATCCGTTCGCCGAGGCCGCGTTCGCGGTAGCGACGCGGGGTCATGCCCATCGATCGCGCGGCGCGCTCGTACACGCGGCTCGAGGAACTGAATCCCGATGCGTAGATGGCATCGGTGACCGAGGCGCCCTGGCGAAGCGCGAGTTTTAACTGATCCATGCGTACAGCCTCCGCGTACTCGAGTGGTGAAAGGCCCACGTACTGCTTGAAGACGCGTTGCAGGTGAGCGGGTGACAGAGAGAAGCGTTTTCCGAGGCGTGCGAGCGTTACGGGCTCGTCGGTCGCGCTGCGGATGAAGTGACAGATGCTGAGCGCGCGTTCGGCCGCGGGATCGCGCAAGCTCACCCGGTCGGGATGACAGCGTTTGCACGCTCGAAATCCGGCCTGGCGCGCGAGTTCTGGTGCCGTAAAGAAGAGCACGTTTTCGCGGCGTGGCTTGCGTGCCGGGCAGGACGGACGGCAATAGATGCCGGTCGTTCGCACGCCGATGATGAAGCGTCCGTCGTAGGCACGGTCGCGGTCCAGACAGGCACGCCACAGCGCTTTGCTGCTGTCGTGATGATTGAGCCGTGCATTCATGGGCCCGTACGGTACGTGAGGGATGTGGGAGCTACCATCCGGATCGTGCGGTGGAAGTACCCTCACCCCAGCCCTCTCCCGCGAGCGGGAGAGGGAGTAAGAGAAGAGGAGAGGGATACGTTAAATTGGCGGCTGGATGCGGCACGCTGCGCGTCGGTTAAATTTACAGAACAAGGGATTGACTGGGCTGCGTAGCGGCCAAGCGCTTGATTGACCGGCACACGCTCCAGCTGGTCCCGCTCTTGCATTGGATTCCCGAAGGGAAGCTATGGATAGACTGAGTACGGCAAACACCGGGTCCGCGCCGATGTCCGAGCTGGTGCTGCGCCAGCTCACGGGCGTCACGTTGATCAGTCCCGGCGTGCTCCACGACCGCCGCGGCCTGAGAGAACGGCGGCGGCTCACCGTACGGTCGGTGCTCTATGGGGGGGTGCGTCCGCGGCGACGCGACTTGCGTCGCGCCGCCGATGTGACGCGGCCGGTGCTCGACTGGCACGAGTCGCACCTGCTCGCCGTGGCACTGGCGATCCTGCTGCTCTGCTGTGCGGATGCCTTTCTCACGCTCATGCTGCTGGTCGCCGGTGCGAGCGAGCTCAACCCGCTCATGAACAAACTTCTCTCCATCGATGTCACGCTCTTCACAGCGACGAAGATGGCGCTCACCGGCGTCGGCATCGTCGTCCTCGTGCTCGCGTCCCGGTTTCGCCTGTTTGGACGGATTCGCGTGGCTCAGGGACTGTATGGAATCCTCCTCGGCTACCTGTTGCTCGTCCTCTATGAGCTGACCCTGCTCGCCAGCGTCAACTGATCACCGCTTGACTCAACGCGGCGCGCCCCCAGATGGCGTGCAAGCCTGTTCGCGTGCGTTTCTCAATTGAATGACCTTAAGCTACACTAGCCCGCCGCTAAACCGTGCAGGTCCTTGATTTCAAAGCATGAACGACCGCCTCAGCGAGCAATACGCGACCTCGCCGCTGTATGGCGGCAACGCGCCGTATTTGGAAGCGCTGTATGAGCAGTATCTGCAGGATGCGGCTTCCGTCAGCGCGCAGTGGCGCGAGTACTTCGACCGAATTCGAGGCGACGCTGCCGCTGAATCGGCGCACGGGCCGGTGATCGCGAGCCTGCGCGAGCGAGCGCAGGGAACGCGCATCGCCGACACCAGCCAGGAACACCAAGCTAGCGCCAAGCAAGGCGCCGTGTCGCGACTCATCCAGGTGTATGCAAACCGCGGCCACCTGATCGCCAATCTCGATCCCCTCGGTCTCACGCCGCGCCAGGTTCCCAAGGTTCTCGAGCTCGAGTATTTCGGCTTATCGGGAGCAGATCTCGATACGGAGTTCCATACCGGCAGCCGTTCGGGCGCGATTCCGCCCTTCATGAAGTTCAGGGACATCCTCGAGCAACTGCGCCACATCTATTGCGACACCATCGGCGCGGAGTTCGCGCACGTCTCCAATTCCGAGGAACGGCTGTGGTTGCAGGACCGTTTCCAGGACGGACGCATCCAGCACCGATTCACCGTGGAAGAGAAACGCAACATTCTCTGGCAGCTCACCGCCGCCGAGGGCCTCGAGCGTTATCTGCACACCAAGTACGTCGGACAGAAACGATTTTCACTCGAAGGTGGCGACAGCCTGATCCCGCTGCTCGACGACTTGATCCAGCAAGGCGGCAAGGCAGGCGTCGAGGAATGTGTTGCCGGCATGGCGCACCGCGGGCGCCTGAACGTGCTGGTCAACCTCCTCGGCAAACCGCCCAGCATTCTGTTCTCCGAGTTCGAGGGCAGTTACGACGCGAGCGGCATGCACGGCTCGGGTGACGTCAAGTATCACAAGGGATTCTCGGCCGACCTCAAGACTCCAGGCGGCAACGTGCACGTGGCGCTCGCCTTCAATCCGTCACATCTCGAGGTGGTGAACCCCGTGGTGGAAGGTTCGGTGCGCGCGCGCCAGGACCGCCGCGGCGATGCGCAGGGTGTCAAGGTCCTGCCGGTGCTGATGCACGGTGACGCGGCGTTCGCCGGCCAGGGCGTGGTGATGGAGACCCTGCAACTTTCGCAGGCGCGGGGATTCACCACGGGCGGGACGGTTCACATCATCATCAACAACCAGGTGGGCTTCACCACCAGCAGGCCCGAAGACGCCCGCTCGACGCTCTATCCCAGCGACGTCGCCAAGATGGTCGAGGCGCCGATTTTCCATGTGAACGGTGACGATCCAGAGGCGGTGGTATTCGTCACGCGCCTGGCGCTCGAATATCGCATGAAGTTTCACAAGGACATCGTGATTAACCTGGTGTGCTACCGGCGCCACGGCCACAACGAAGCGGACGAGCCGGCGGCGACGCAGCCAATGATGTACCAGGCGATCCGCAAGCACGCGACGACGCGCAAGCTCTACGGCGACAAGCTGATCGCTGAAGGATTACTGACCGAAGACGAGGTCGCGGAGATCGTCGAGCAGTACCGCCGCGGACTCGACGAAGGCAAGCCGCAGGCGCGCGCCTCGCTTGGGCTGATCGGCAACAAGTACACGGTGGACTGGTCGCGCTACTTGAATGCCGACTGGCACGAAAACGTGCGCACGTCGGTCGAGCTCCCGGTCCTGCAGGCGCTGGGCAAGCGGATCACCGAGAACCCGCCCGACATCACACTACATCCACGTGTGGCGCAGGTCGTCGCCAATCGCAAGAAGATGCTCGCCGGTGAATTGCCGCTCGACTGGGGTGGCGCGGAAACCCTCGCCTACGCGACCTTGCTCAAGGACGGTTTCCCGATCCGACTGGTGGGCCAGGACACCGCGCGCGGCACGTTTTTCCACCGGCACTCGGAATTTCATTGCCAGTCGACTGGCCGGATCCACATCCCGTTGCAGCACATTGCTGAAGGCCAGCCGCATTTCAACGTCATCGATTCGGTGTTGTCGGAAGAGGCGGTGATGGGGTTCGAGTACGGATATTCGACCACCGATCCGCTCACGCTCGACATCTGGGAAGGTCAATTCGGCGACTTCGCCAACGGCGCACAGGTCATCATCGATCAATTCATCAGTTCGGGCGAGGCGAAGTGGGGACGCATCTGCGGCCTCACGCTGTTTCTGCCGCACGGTTATGAAGGCCAGGGCCCCGAGCATTCCTCCGCACGCCTGGAGCGATTCCTGCAGTTGTGCGCCGAGAACAACATGCAGGTGTGCGTGCCTTCGACGCCGGCACAGATGTTCCACATGATCCGGCGCCAGATGCTGCGCAATTTCCGCAAGCCGCTGATCGTGATGACGCCGAAAAGCCTGCTGCGCCACAAACTGTCGGTCTCGGAGCTCAAGGAGCTCACCAAGGGCCGCTTCGATACCATCATCGACGATTCGCCGGAACGCCCGGCGCCGGCCGTGCAGCGCATCGTCTTCTGCAGCGGCAAGGTGTACTTCGACTTGTTCGAGCAGCGCCAGCGGCGCGAGCTGCGAAATGTCGCGCTGGTGCGCATCGAACAGCTGTATCCGTTTCCGGGTGAGGAATACGCCGCGGTGATTCGCCGCTACGCGAACGCGCAGGAAATCGTCTGGTGCCAGGAAGAGCCGCAGAACCAGGGCGCCTGGTACCAGATCCGTCACCGCATGCAGGCTCCGTTGTCGCCGAAGCACGCGCTGCTGTATGCGGGACGCGCGCCCGCGGCGGCACCGGCAACCGGTATCCACGAAATGCATGAAGACCAGCAACAGGGATTGGTGCAGGCGGCGCTCATCGCCACGGCCACCGAGGAATCGGGCCGTGAGACCGCGCGCTTGACGCCGACCGCGATCAGGAAGAGCTCATGACCATCGAAGTACGAGTCCCGCAGCTCCCAGAGTCCGTGGCCGACGCCACGCTCGTCATGTGGCACAAGAAACCGGGGGACCCGGTCCAGCGCGATGAGAACCTGGTCGATCTCGAAACCGACAAGGTCGTGCTCGAGGTCCCCGCGCCGACCGCCGGGGTGATTCGCGAGCTCAAGGCCGATAACGGCGCCACCGTCACCAGCGGGCAGCTGTTGGCGATTCTCGAGGAAAGCGCCGCGCCTGCGGCGGTGTCGAAGAAAGAAACGCCGACGCCGAAAGCCGCCGCGCCTGCGCCCAAGACCGAAAAGCTCAGCCCATCGGTGCGCCGGATGGTCGAAGAAAACCAGCTCAATCCTGCTCAGATCGCGGGATCGGGAAGAGACGGGCGGATCACCAAGTCCGACGTGGTCGATTATCTCGGGCAGAAGCCGGCAACTCCTGCCGCGGTTCCTCCGCCAACCGCAGCCGCTGTTGCCAAGCCTGCGGCGCCGGGAACTCGTGCCGAGCGGCGCGTGCCGATGACGCGGCTGCGGGCGCGCATCGCCGAACGCATGGTGCAGGCGCAGTCGACTCAGGCGTTGCTCACTTCTTTCAACGAAGTCGACCTCAAAGCCGTCCAGGACCTGCGCGCGCGCTACAAGGAGCGGTTCGAGAAGGAAAACGGTCTGCGCCTCGGCCTGATGTCGTTCTTCGTCAAGGCCGCGGTCGAGGCGCTGAAGCGCTTTCCGGTAGTCAATGCATCCATGGAAGGCAACGACATCGTCTACCACGAGTACTTCGACATCGGCGTGGCGGTTTCGACCGATCGTGGCCTGATGGTGCCGATCCTGCGCGATGCCGACCGGATGGGCTTTGCTCAGATCGAGAAAACCGTCGCGGAGTACGCGGGCAAGGCGCGCGAGGGCACGATAAAGCTCGAAGAGCTCACCGGCGGGACCTTCAGCATCACCAACGGTGGCGTGTTCGGTTCGCTGATGTCGACGCCGATCGTGAATTCGCCGCAGAGCGCGATCCTCGGCATGCACAAGATCCAGGAGCGCCCGATGGTGGTCGACGGCCAGGTCGTGGTGCGGCCGATGATGTATCTCGCGCTCACCTATGATCACCGCATCATCGATGGCCGCGAAGCCGTGCAATTCCTGGTGGCGATCAAGGAGGGTCTCGAAGACCCGGCGCGCATGATCGTCGGCGTCTGAACCTCTGCAGGACAACCTAACAATGCCCGATTCGTACGACGTGATCGTCATCGGCGGTGGCCCCGCCGGCTATCCCGCGGCGATCCGCGCCGGCCAGCACAAGCTCAAGGTGGCGTGCATCGACGAGTGGAAGAATCTCGATGGCACGTACGCGTTCGGTGGTACCTGCCTCAATGCTGGCTGCATTCCCTCCAAGGCGCTGCTCGAATCTTCCGAGCTCTATCACCGCGTGCATGTCGAGCTCGCGATCCACGGCATCAAAGTCGGCAATGTCGCGCTCGATCTTGCCGCGATGCAGAAGCGCAAGTCGGCCATCGTCAAGGCGAGCACCAACGGCATCAATGCGCTCTTCAAGGCTGCGAATGTCACCGGACTGCAGGGACACGGCCGGCTGGCGCAGGGACGCAAAGTCGAGTTCGTCGCCGCCGATGGCGCGAAACGCGAGCTCGAGGCGAAGCACGTGGTGCTGGCCCCGGGCTCGGTGCCGGTCGAACTCAAGTCAGCGCCGTTCGATGGCGAACGCATCATTGACTCCTGGGGCGCACTCGAGCTCGGCAGCGTGCCGAAGCGGCTCGGCGTGATCGGGGCGGGCGTGATCGGTCTCGAGTTGGGCAGCGTATGGCGTCGGCTGGGAAGCGAGGTGGTGATGCTCGAGGCATTGCCCGACTTTCTGCCGATGGCGGACCAGCAACTCGCGCGCGAGGCGCTCAAGCACTTCAAGAAGCTCGGACTCAATATCCGGCTCGGCGCGAAGGTCACGGGCGCCAAGGTGCAAAATTCGGTGGTGATGGTGCGCTATACGGATGCGAGCGGCGAGCAGGCGATCGATGTCGACACGCTGGTGGTCGCGATTGGCCGCCGTCCCTATACCGGCGACCTGCTGGCGGCGGATACCGGTGTGCAACTCGATGATGGCGGGTTCATCAAGGTCGATCACGAGTGCCGGACCACCGCGGAAAACATCTGGGCAGTCGGCGATGCAGTGCGCGGACCGATGCTCGCGCACAAGGGCAAGGAGGAGGGCGTGATGGTCGCCGACCTCATCGCGGGCCAGTTCTCCGAAGTGAACTACAAGACGATCCCGTCTGTGATCTACGCCGCGCCGGAGATTGCGTGGGTGGGTCAGACAGAAGAAGAGGTCAAGCGCGGTGGCCGGCCGTACAAGGTGGGTTCATTCCCGTTCGCGGCCAGCGGCCGGGCGCGCGCCATGGAAGCGACAGCGGGCTTCGTAAAAGTGGTTTCCGCCGCGGATGACGACGAGATTCTCGGTGTGCACATTATCGGACCGATGGCCGGCGAGCTCATCGCTGAGGCGGTGCTGGCAATGGAATACTCAGCCAGCACCGAGGATGTGCAGCGCACGATTCATGCCCATCCGACGCTGAGTGAAGCGCTGCACGAAGCGGCACTGGCCGCGGACAAGCGCGCCATCGATTTTCCAAACCGCTGAGCCGGCGTTTCAGTCGTCCTGGAGCTGGAACTGCACGCGCGCTTTCAGGCGCTGCGTGTACTCCGGCACACCCTCGGCACGCGGCTCGTACTTCCACTGCTTCACCGCAGCCAGCGCAGCGCGATCGAATCGATTGCGTGGCTCCGCGCCCTCGACGCGGGCATCGGTGACGCTGCCCTCGCTGGACACCAGAAAGCTGACGTCGACCCAACCTTGAAGACCATCCTCGAGGGCGTCTTGCGGATACCTCGGCGGGACAACCTTGACACGCTTGGGCGCCAATTCTTGCGCGGTGCGCGGCTGCGCCAGGGGTGACTCGCGCGCCACGCGCAAGGCGGAATCGGCCGCTGCCAGATCGGCGGCCGAGTAACCGATCTGGCGGGCTTCGTCGAGGAGCCGCTGGGCAGTGTCGAACTGCCGTTGCGCTGTGGCGCCTTGCGCACTCGCGACCAGCTTGGCCCCGAGTCCCGCGACGGCGCTCGGCAACCCCCGGAATGCAGGGTCCATATCGTTCAGCCTTCCGAGATAGAAACGCGCGCTGTCCTGCGGTGGCTCGAGTAGCCGGTTCTCCTGCGTGCGACGCAGAGTGAGCGCCAGCAGGTTGCTCTTGGTGTCTTGCGTCGTGGCCGCGGTGAGTCGTGCTTGTAGCCGGGTGATCTGCGCGGGATCGACCTCGAGCTTGCGGGCCTCGCTGATCCAGTTGCGCGCGCTGTCGAGGCGTTTCGCATCGAGCGCCGTATCGGCTTCTGCGACCACGCGCTCCTGCAGAGCACGCATGCCCTGTTGAACCGCGAGGTTGTCGGGTTCAGCGCGCAGCGCGCTGCGCAGAAAGAACGCCGCGCTGTCGTCCGCCGGCGTCACCAGTTTTCCCTGAGCCAGACGTTGACGCGCATTGTCGAGCAGGCGGCCGACGACGCGGTCTTGTTCCTGCTCGCTGATGACGGCCTGCGCGGCGGCGACCGCGCTGGAGCTTCCGGTTTCGACCTGCTCCGCTTGGGTGAGCAATTCCTGCGCTTCGCCCAGGTCACCGGCGGTGACCGACTGGCCTGCCTGCAATACGAGCAGGTCCTCCTGTTCCTTCTTCAATTGCGCGTCCAGGAAGCGCAGCCGCTTGTGTTCGGGCCGCACGCTACGGACGATGGCCAATGCGGCCGCCGCGGCGTCGAGCTCGCCCTCGCCCAGCAGCGTCTCGGCCTGTTGGATATAGTGATCGGCAATCCGGTTGATGCCGACCGTTGCCACCGGCTGCTGCGGATCGATCCCGAGTACCCGCCTATAAAAGAAGAGTGCGCTCGAGTCGGCCGGCTCCACGAATTGCCCGGCACGGTACGCCTGGTCGGCGGAGGCGAGAGCCTGTTCGACCGCCGCCTGACGGGGGTCGATCGGGGGTCGGCGGTCCACAAACCACCACCACAAGCTGCCCGCAATGGCGACCACTGCAACCACGCCGGCACCGATCATGATCCAGCGATTCGACGCCCGGGTCGGCGGCGGCGTGTAGATTTCAGGTTCGGGTTCGGGTTCCGGTTTGGGCTCGGGTTCGGTTTCTTCGAACGCGGCTGCAGCCGCCGCCGGTGCGGACATCATCGGCCGCAACTCGAACGCCGTCTCGGCGCCTCGCTGCGGCCTGGGCTCCGCGCGCACATGAGGCTTGGGCTCCGGGCGCGGACGAGCTTTGGGTTCGGACAGCGGATGGGCCTTGAGCGCGATGTGCTGGCGGGCGGCCGAGTCGATGGCGAGGCGTGCCAGCCCCGCGGCCACTGGTTTCAACAGGAAACGGTGGATGGCGCCAGTCTCGAGCAGCCCCATGAGCGCATTGCCCTGTTCGCGATCGCCGGCGACGATGGTCACCAGGGCCGGCTCACGCACTTTCAGGTTGTGCGTAATGCGCTCGAGGGCGGCCTGCGCCAACGCCTGGTCGGTGATCAGCACCGCGCATTGGCCAGCGGCCGCGAGCTCGACCGCGTCACTCTGTCGGGTCGCGAGATGCACGTCATGATGCTCGTGCACGGCGGCGCGGATCGAATCGAACAGGTCGGCATCCGTGGTGAGCACCGTGACCGGCGCGCCGCTAGTCGAGTCCGACATTTCCCGGTGCTCGCCGGTTTCCATCACCACGTGCTCGACCTGCCCGCCGTCCGGTTTGAGCTGCGCAGACCACGAAGCCGCCTGCAGCACTTCCTTGAGCTGCCGCAGCGTGCAGGGGCGCTTCACGATCTGAAACAGCGCGGCGTCCTCGATGTTCGCCTCTACGGCGCGCCGCTCGACGGCATTGGCGAGCAGCACGCGCGCGGCGCGCGGTGAACGCTTGCGCGCCTGAACGAGTACTTGGATGCCGGAACCGCTGAACAGCGTTTGGCCCGCGACGATGACCCCGACCGGGTGGCGAGCCAGCATCGCCAGTGCGTCATTGCCGCTGATCGTCAGGTAGAACTCGAATTCGCCGCGCAAGGGCTCGACCAGCGCCTTCAGAGCCTCGAGGTCGTGGTCGACCATCACGACGTCGGGGGCGCGCTCGCTCATGGACTGCGCCCCGGTCCCTGCGCGGTCCGGCGTGCTCGCACGACGTTGGGCAAGCCGCTGATGCGTCCGAGCACGCGGCTCAATTCATCGAGACCGCGCACACCGACGCGCAGCGTCACATCCGCGGTGTTCTCGCGTGGATTGGTGGTCGTGTTCATCTGCTGGATGCTGATCTTCTCGTCGGCCAGCACGGCGCTGATGTCGCGCACCAGTCCGCGGCGATCGAAGGCGTGGATGACGATGTCGACATCGAACAGCCGGTCACGTTTGTCGCCCCAGGCGACGCTGATGACCCGCTGCGGCTGGCGCGCACGCAAGCGCTTGAGACTCAGGCAATCCTCGCGATGAATGCTGACGCCGCGGCCGAGCGTGATGTAGCCGACGATCGGCTCGGGCGGGACGGGGCCGCAGCAACGCGCGAGGTGCGAGAGCAGATTGCCGATCTGCTCCACCATGACGCTGTCCGAGGAGGCCGTTGTTTCGCGGCCGCGAGCGAGCGGGGTGCTTGGAGCAGCAGCGGGTTGAGTCCGGCGCTGAATGGCGTTCACCACCTGCGTCAGCGTCAAGTCGCCGACACCCAGCGCCTGGTAGAGCTCATCCGCGCTGCCGAGACGCAGATCGCTGATCAGTTCCGGCAGCGTGACGCCATGGTTGCCGAGGCGCGCCAGTTCCTTTTCGAGAACCTCGCGACCATGCACGCGGTTCTGTTCCTCGTCCTGCTTGCGAAACCAGGCGCGGACCTTGGCGCGGCTGCGCGGCGAGACGAGAAAACCGCTCTGCGGGCTCAGCCAGTCGCGACTGGGCTGCGGAACCTTGGCGGTGATGATTTCGACCCGCTCACCATTCCCGAGCTTGTGAGTCAGCGGCACCATGCGCCCGTTGACCTTCGCGCCGCGGCAGCGATGACCGAGATCCGTATGCACGTGGTAGGCGAAGTCGAGCGGCGTCGCATCCCGTGGCAGATCGATGACTTCGCCCTTGGGGCTCAGCACATAGACGCGATCCTCAAAAATCTCGGCGCGCACACGGTCGATGAAATCGCCTTCCGACTCGCGCTCGGCGGGTGGCTCGAGCAGCTGGCGCACCCAGCGGATCTTGGTTTCGTAGGCGGCGTCATGCGCTCCGCCTTCCTTGTATTTCCAGTGCGCCGCGACGCCGAGTTCCGCATGCCGGTGCATTTCATGAGTGCGAATCTGCACTTCGAGCGGTTCGCCGCCGGGACCCATGACCGCCGTATGCAACGAGCGGTAATGGTTGTCCTTTGGTGTCGCAACGTAATCGTCGAACTCACCCGGAATGTAAG
>Ga0184627_10000760_pt1 | contig 12501 bp, 9 predicted proteins | sample PLM3_127_b1_FD_133150 | JGI IMG/M metagenome (GOLD analysis project Ga0184627, IMG submission 133150) | Groundwater sediment microbial communities from an aquifer in East River, Colorado, USA - PLM3_127_b1 | ecosystem: Environmental > Terrestrial > Soil > Riparian zone | place: USA: East River...
GCGCGCGAACAGCTCCGGGAAAAGCCGCATCATCATCTTCCGGTCTTCGAGCATGTACGACACACCCGACGGCACGCGGAGGTTGTCCTCGAGCACGTAGAATTCGCCGGGTCCGGCGCGCACTACGTCGATGCCGGCGATATGCGCGTAGATGCCGTTGGGAACCTCTATGCCCTGCATCTCCGGCCGGTACTGCGCATTGCAAAGCACCTCTTCCGCCGGGATTTTTCCCGCGCGCAGGATTTCCTGGCCATGATAGATGTCGCGGATGAAAGCGTTGAGCGCACGCACGCGCTGGCGGAGGCCGTCGGCCAGCTTTCGCCATTCGTCCGCCGGGATGATGCGCGGCACGATGTCGAACGGGATCAGCCGCTCGGTGCCCGACTCCTCTCCATAGACAGCGAAGGTAATTCCCACCTTGTGAAAGAGAGCACCTGCCTGCGCACGCTTCTGCTCCACGCGGTCGCGAGGCGTGCTGTCGAGCCACTGCGCGAACGGGCGATAATGATTGCGGACGCTTCCGTCCGGGGCGTGCATCTCGTCGTAAGGCCCGTCGAGCGGTGCGGGTGCGGCTGCCTTCATGTGCATCGGGTGGCTGGAGCGAAAAGCGTGCCAACGGCAAGGCCTTGAATGAGCAGTCCTGAGCGGGCGTTGGCGTTTCAACTGCACTCTTTCGGGTCGGATCGGCATCCAAGTTGGTGCATGCCGCGGATGCACGTAGGCTAGCCGCCAATGGTTGCGCGCCCGTTCCTCGTACCGCCCGTCGACCTGCCCCCGGAGCTCCGTTCGATCGTCGAGCGAGCGCTGGGCGCGATTGCCGAGAGTTCTACTGCCCGAGCCGCTCTCGAACGTACGCCGCAAATCGTCCGCGATTCATTGCCGCGCGTGCTCGCGTGCAGTGAATTCGTCGCTGGCTCCTGCATTCGCAACGCCGATTTCCTGTCGTCATTGCTCGTTGGCGATTCGCTGACCACGGTGCGGCAACCCGGGGAGCTGGCTGCGACCCTGCGTCAGGCGGGAACCGGCTCGCTCGACGATTCCGGCACGATGAAACTCCTGCGCGAGTACCGGCGGCGCGAATCCGTACGCATCGCATGGCGCGATCTCGCGGGGTGGTCAAGCGTCGAGGAATCGTTGCGTGACCTGACCGAGATGGCCGATGCGTCGATTGCATTCGCGCAGGACTTCGCGTGGCGGACGCTCGTGGCACGGCACGGCGTTCCGCGCTCGGCGGACGGTGCCGCCCAATCGCTCATCGTGCTGGGCATGGGCAAGCTCGGTGGCGCGGAGCTCAATTTCTCTTCTGATATCGACCTCGTGTTACTGTTTCCGGAGAGCGGCGAGACGGACAGGCGACGCCCGATCAGCAACGAAGAGTTCTTTACGCGACTGGCGCGCCAGCTGATTCGCCTGCTCGATGCCGTGACGCCGGATGGGTTCGTATTTCGCGTCGATCTGCGCCTGCGGCCCTTCGGCGAATCCGGACCGCTGGTGGCGAGCTTTGCGTCGTTCGAAAACTACCTGCAACAGCACGGGCGTGACTGGGAACGCTACGCGTACGTAAAGGCGCGAGCCCTGACGGGGGCGGATGAGTATCAGACGCTCTATCGCGAAGCCGTGCGGCCGTTCGTCTACCGGCGCTATCTCGATTTCGGTGTGTTCGAGTCACTCCGCGAAATGAAGGATCTGATCGCGCGCGAAGTCGTGCGGCGCGAACTCGAGAACAACATCAAGCTCGGCCCCGGCGGCATCCGCGAGATCGAGTTCATCGTGCAGGCTTTTCAGCTGCTGCGGGGCGGGAGCGATCAACGTCTGCAATCGCCCTCGCTGGTGCAGGTGCTGCCACGACTGGCCGGCCAGAAACTGCTGCCGGCGCAGACGGTCGAGCAGCTGCTGGCGGCCTACCTCTATCTACGCCGGCTCGAGAACCGGCTGCAGATGCTGAACGACGAACAGACGCACACGCTTCCCGACGATACCCTGAGCCAGACACGGCTGGCGCTCGCCATGCGTGCGGACAACTGGAATGCGCTTACGGCAGAGCTCGATCGGCACCGCGACGTGGTGACGCGCCAGTTCCAGTCGATCATCTTTGCGCCCGCGGCGCCGACCAGCGAAGCCGTGCCGGCGCTGGATCTCGAGGCCCTGCGGGACAGCGAGCAACTACAGGCATCGCTGCAACAGGCGGTGACGAGCCTGGGGCTCGAGCCCGCCGAGGAGATTGCACAACTCCTGGCGAACTGGCGGTCGAGCAGCGCCGTGCAGCGACTCGATGACATCGGACGCCGGCGACTGCAGACGCTGCTGCCCCGCATCCTCGCGGGCCTGCGGGGCACGACCGCGCCGGCGGTCGCATTGCGGCGAGTGCTGCGCGTGCTCGAGGCGGTCGGCACGCGCAGTACGTATTTCGCGCTACTCAATGAGAACGCCGCTGCGCTCGCGCGGTTGCATTCGATTTGCGAGCGCAGCGAATTCCTCACCGCCCAGATCGCGGCATTCCCGCTGCTGCTCGATGAGCTCATCGACGAGCGCATCCTCGAGGAGCTGCCGACGCGCGAGCAATTCGCGGAGGAACTGGCGGTGCGCTTGAGTCACGCGCCGGATTCTGATCCCGAGCGGCAAGTGGAGGCACTCCGGCAATTTCAGCGTGCGGCCACATTTCGCGTGGCCCTGGCCGACCTCACGGGCCGCCTGCCGGTGATGCGCGTGAGCGATCGGCTTACCGACATCGCTGAGTTGATCCTCGAGCAGGCGATGGCGCTCGCGTGGCAACAGATGACGCAACTGCACGGCGCGCCAATGTGCGGCAGCGCCGGCGCGCTGCGGCCGGCAGGTGTCGCCGCCATTGGCTACGGCAAGCTCGGCGGCATGGAACTCGGTTACGCCTCGGATCTCGATCTCGTGTTTCTGCACGATTCGCAGGGCGACGTGCAACGCACCGATGGCGCCCGGCCACTCGACAATGGCGTGTTCTTCTTGCGCTTCGGTCAACGGATCATGCACCTGTTGACGATGCACTCGGCCGCCGGGCGGCTCTATGAAGTCGATGTGCGGCTGCGTCCCAGCGGCAAGGGCGGGCTGATGGTCACGCAGATCGAGGCATTCCACGCGTATCAGCGCACGGAAGCATGGACCTGGGAACATCAGGCGCTGCTCCGCGCGCGTGCAGTGGCGGGCGAGATGCGGATCCGTCGCCAGTTCGAGGAAGTGCGTCTCGACGTCCTGTGTCATCACGTGCGGCGTGAGACGCTGCGCGACGAGGTGCGCCGGATGCGCGAACGCATGCGTTCGGAGCTGAGCAAGGCCCGCGAGGGACAGTTCGATATCAAGCAGGATCCCGGCGGTCTCGCCGATATCGAGTTCCTGGCGCAATACTGGGCGCTCAGGTGGGCGGGCGAATATCCGCCATTGGTCATGTATTCGGACACGATCCGGCAGCTGGAGTCGGTGGCCTCGGCCGATCTCGTGCCGCAGGCGACGGTGGACGTGCTGACGCGCAACTATCGCGAGTACCGCAGCGTGATCCATCACCGCTCGCTCGAAAACGAAACGGAGGTGGTCGATGCGCGGACCTTCGCCGCGCAACGCGAGCAGGTTCTCGCGATCTGGAACGCGACGATGGTCGCGTCCTGAGCCGCCAGGCTTCGGCTATACTCCGCCGCCGAAACTCGCGTGCCGAGGGAGCTGAGACGTGGCCGCTGTCGAATCGACCAAGACGCTGTTGCAGCCGAACGCACAGCATCGATACACGGTGACCCGGGACGATCTGCCGTTGTCCTGCCCGATGCCGCAGATGTACCTGTGGAACTCCCACCCGCGCGTTTACCTGCCGATCGAGCCTACGGGCTGGGCAAAGTGCCCTTACTGCGGAGCGGAATACACGCTGGAGAAATAGGCGTCAGGCCTCAGGTGTCTGGCCCAACACCTACCTGCGGTAGTCCTTATAGGACTTTTCTTCGACGATTTTCGAGCCGAGCTTCTGGTTGATCTGCTTCTTGAGCGCCGCGCGTTCATCATTGCTGATGTACACCGCGCGCGCGAGCTCGATGAATTCCCGGTCGAAGGCCTGTTGAGCTTCTTTCGCGCGGATGTCGTCTTCGATGTCCCACAGCTTCGTGTTCACCGCCTGCAGCGCACGCTCTTCGGCCTTGATGTCGACGCCGCCCTGACCTGCTTCGCGCCAGGTCTGCTCGAGCAGCTTGAGTTCGTGACGCACGTTGGCGAGCTTGGCCGCATCCGTCATGCGCTCGGACTTGATGCGCAGGATGGTGATCTTGTCGAGCAGCTCACCCGGTGAAATGGGAACGAGGATGTTGCTCATTCATGCACCCGGTTCAGTCTTGTACTTCAGCTTGACCTTGCTGCGTTGTTTCATGATCTGGTCGAGCTTGCGAATGACGTCGGGCGGCTGGATCAGGTCCATCACGCCCGGCTTTTCGATCTTGGTGGTCCACTTGAGCTCGCTCGCCGGCCGGCCGAGAAACTTCTGCGCCGCCTCATCATAGCGATTCACACACCACGAGCGGCTGAGGTACGGGCCGCTGCGCTCGGGGTTGGTTGCCGCATAGAGCCCGATGACCGGCGTCCCCGCTGCGGTGGCCATGTGGACCGGGCCGGAATCGGGACTCAGCAACACGTCGGCACGCTCGAGCAGCGCGTGCATCTGTGGCAGGGTGTCCTGACCGATGGTATTGATCAGGTGAGACTTGGCCGCTTTCTCGATCGCCTCCCCCATGTTGCGCTCGAGCGTGCTCGGACCGCCCGTGAGCACGACGCGTGCGTCGTGCGCACGCACCGCGTGATCGGCAACCTGCGCGTAATATTCCGGCCGCCAGTTACGACGCCGGTGACTCGAGCAAGGGCTGATGATCAGCGTCGGCCGGCGGTCGCTGATGATCTGGGCGGCGTAGTGACGCGCGGCCGGCGGCAACGTGATGTCCCAGCGCAGCACACGATCGTGCACGCCGAGCGCCTCGGCGAACCCGAACAGACTGTCGAGCACGTGCTCGCGCTCGCGCGGTGCAATCCAACGGTTGGTGAACAGCCACTGCAGCTCGCGCGCCCGTGCGCGGTCGAAACCGAGCTTGATGCCGGTCCGCACATAACTGCTGAGCAGGCTGGCGCGGATCGAGAGCTGCATGTGCAACAGCAGATCGAAGCGCCGTTGGGCCATGAGCGCACGGAAGCGGCGCAATTCGCGCAGGCTGTGGCGTTTATCGAAGGTGATAAACTCGATGTCGGGGATGAACCCGAGCAATTTGGCTTCGACCTTGCCGATGACCCAGGTGAAGCGCGTCTCCGGCCACGCCTGCTGCAGCGTTCGCACCACCGTCAATACATGGCATGCATCGCCGATGGCCGAGAGCCTCAGGATGCATACCTCGCGCGGGATCTTGGAGAGAATCACTGGAGTCGAATGACCGCCGATTCCGTTTCGCCCGGTTCGCAAACAACTGCTATGCGCCGCGCGCCGATGCAGGGCGGCGCCATGCTATATGACGCCTCACGCCTCAGCAATGCGGACGCCGCGCTGTTTGATGCTGAGAGCTGGATCGAGAAATCCGCTGCGACGCCCACGCCGGCAGGTCGCGGCGCGACGCTTTTCATCGAGCACGCCGGCCGTTCCTGGGTACTGAGACACTATCGCCGCGGTGGTTTCATGGCGCGGCTCAGCGCCGACCGGTATCTGTGGACGGGGGAGGAGCGCAATCGCGCCTTTCGCGAATGGCGGCTGCTGCATGAACTGCATGCGCAGGCGCTGCCGGTTCCGGCACCGGTGGCCGCACGCTATCGGCGTTACGGCCCGACCTATTCCGCGGACCTGATCACCGAACGCATTGCCGGCACGCAACCGCTTTCGGCGCTGCTGGGTGCGGGCCCGTTGCGGCCCTCGTTATGGAGCGCTGTGGGCCGCTGCATCCGCAGATTTCACGACGCGGGCGTGTGTCACGCAGACCTGAACGCGCACAACATTCTCATCGACGCGACCGAGCGCGTGTTCCTGGTCGACTTCGATCGCGGCACACGCCGGACGCCGGGCGCCTGGCGTGCCGCCAATCTTGCGCGTCTCAAGCGTTCGCTGGAGAAGATCACCCGTGACGGGCTAGCGGAGCGCTTCTCGAATCGGGAATGGACCGTGCTCGAGCGGTCATACCACGCGTCATCGGATGTGCACGCTGGCGTGAGCGCGCCGTGAGATTTCTTTATATCGCGTTGACGTACCTGCTGGTGCCGCTCGCGTTGCTGCTGCTCCTGTGGCGTGGACTGCGCGAGCGGAGCTACTGGCGCGATCTCGACGAGCGTTTCGGGTTCGGTGCGCATGAGCCGGGTCCCACCATCTGGGTGCACGCGGTGTCGATGGGCGAGGTGCAGGCTTCCGCCCCGTTGGTGCGCTCACTGCGCGCGCGCTACCCGCAGTTCCCGCTGGTGCTCACGACGGTCACTCCGACCGGCGCGCAACGCGCGCGCGAGCTGTTCGGCGACGACGTCCACGTCCGCTATATCCCGTTCGACCTGCCGGGATGCGTGCGACGTTTCTTCGATCGCACCCGGCCGCGGCTCGCGGTCATCCTCGAAACGGAACTGTGGCCCAACCTGTATCACGAGTGCGGCCATCGACGTGTGCCCCTGGTCCTGGCGAGCGCACGGATCTCGCCGCGCTCCGTCAATCGTTACCGGCGGCTGGTGAGCCTGTTTCGCGAGACCCTTTCCCACGGAATCGTCATTGCGGCGCAGAGCAAAGCAGACGCCGAACGGTTCAAGTCCATCGGTGCGAATCCCGCGCATACGCACATCACCGGCAACATCAAGTTCGATTTCGAGCTGCCTGCAGGACTCGAGGCGGACGGATTGCGGTTGCGCGAGCGCTATGCGGCTGCGCGCCCGGTGTGGATTGCCGGCAGCACGCACGAACGCGAAGAAGACATCGTGCTCAACGCGCATGCGCAAGTCTGCCGAACGATCCCTGACGCGCTGCTGGTGCTGGTTCCGCGCCATTCGAACCGCTTTGAAGCTGTAGCGGCGTTGTTGCGCCGGCGCGGAATTGGATTCGTTACCCGCAGCAGCGGCGCGGCGGTACGCGCGAACACGGCGGTAGTGCTGGTCGACACGCTCGGACAGTTGTTGATGTTTTATGCGGCCACGGACGTGGCATGCGTCGGCGGGAGCCTGGTGCCGGTGGGCGGCCACAACCTGCTGGAACCAGTGGCGCTGAGCCGGCCGATCCTCACCGGTCCGTACAATTTCAACAGTGAGGAAGTTGCGCGCCTGTTTGTCGAAGTGGGGGCGGCGCACATCGTGCACGACGCGGCGGAACTCGCCGAGCAGGTGACGCTCCTGCTGAAAGAACCCGCGGAACGCGAGCGGCGCGGAACCGCGGGACGGCGCGCGCTGGACGACAACCGCGGTGCGCTGCGCCGCCTGCTCGACCTGATCGATCCGCTGTTGCGCGAGTCGGCGCTTTACGACTGAGGCGGGGTCGGCGTGGTTGGCGGCGTGGGCGCCGATGACGCCGCCGCGAGCCATTGGTTGATGTCGGTTACGTCTCCGGATTTGAGTATTCCAGCGGCCAGCTTGAGACGCACGGTATTGATGAGATAGTCGTAACGGCTGCGTGCGTAGTTGGTCTCCGCCTCCGCCAGTCGCCGCCGCGCATCAAGAACGTCCACGGTCGTACGCGTGCCGACTTCGTAGCCGGCTTCGGTCGCCTGCAACGCCGTGCGGCTCGACTCGAGCGCCTGCTTGAGCGCCTGTACGCGCGATATCTCCGACAGCACGCCGAGGTACGCATCGCGCGTCTCGCGCTCGGTTTCGCGCGCGGTGCGCTCCAGCCGCTCACGCGCGGCGCGATGCAGGTAAACGGCTTCGCGCACGTTCGATTGCACAAAGCCGCCGGCGTAGATCGGGAAATTGAGCTGCAACGCGATCTGGTCGTCGGTGTTGTCGTTGTCGGCCGGTCCCTCGACGCCGTCATTGATCTGCGTGACCTCCGCATCGAAACCGGTGCGCGACAGCACCAGGTCGAGCGAGGGCAGGTGGCCCGAACGGCGGATCGAAATGGTGTCACGCGCGATGTCGGCGGCGAGGCGGCTGGCCGTGAGCGCCAGATTCTGCTCCATAGCCGTCTTGACCCACTCGTTCTCGTCCTGCGGGTCCGGCGTCTGCAGCGGCATGGTTTCCGACAGCTTGGCGAGCGACTGGAACGGATCGCCGGTCAGCTCGCGCAGGAGCTCGTGCGCAGTGGCGAGGTTGCGCTTCGACTGGATGACGACCGCATTGGCGTTGTCGTGAGCAGCTTTGGCCTCCTGCACGTCCGTGATGGCGATCAGGCCGACTTCGAAGCGCTTGTTCGCCTGGTCGAGCTGGCGCGCGATCGCGTCGCGCGCGCTGGTCACAGACTGCAGCGTGTCCTCGGCGGCGAGCACGTCGAAATAGCGCTGGGCGGAACGCAGCATCAGATCCTGCTGGGCCGCGGCGTAATTGGCTTCCGCCTGCGCCACCTGCGAACTGGCCTGTTTCAGCGTCACCCATTGATCCCAGCGAAACACGGTCTGCACGAGCTGCAGCTGGTATTGGGTGAAGTCGGCGTCGGTTTCCTGGTTGGTGGTGTTGATCTGCGGCGGCTGGTTCAGAACCTGGGTAAGGAAGGTCTGTGACCCATCGGATTCCTGCTGGCCTAGAACGCCGCTGGCGCCGATCTGCGGGAGCAGGGCGCTCAAGGCCCGCGGCTTCGATTCGCGCGCCGCTAGACGGTTGGCCTCGGCCTCGCGGATGAGCGGGTCGTTCTGCGCGGCCCGCTCGTAAACCTGAAGTAAATCAGCGCCTTGTGCAATGGGGGCGGCCAGCAGGGTCACCATCAGGCCAATCGAAACACGCGTGCGTCCGCTCATCGGATCCCCTTCACTACCCCGGCCAAACGGGGCGAACTGGTGTTATACAAGACTATATCACCTCGTGGTCACCGACAAGGCGCGTGGGACACCGCGAGGCAGGGTTGGTTCAGAACAGGAACCGCGGCGGCTGCGGTGCATTCACCAGCGGTTCGAGCAACGTTTCGAACAAGCTTTCGCGCACCCACTGGTCTTGTTCGAGACGACGGATCAGCAACGCCTCCATCACCGGCGGATCGCCCAGCACCACGAACAGACGTCCGCCGATCTTGAGCGCCTGCTGAAAGCGCTCGTCGTACGCCGGCAGCGAGCCGGTGACCGCAACCGCGTCGTAACGGCTTTGCTCGGTGAGCATCATGGCATCGAGCGTCTCGACGTCGACGCCGCCGATTCCTGCAGCGCGCAGATTTTCGATCGCATGCGCGCTCATGTCCGGGAATATTTCAACACTGCGGACGTGGCCCGCGAGTCGCGCCAGGCAAGCGGCGAGGAAGCCGGAGCCCGTGCCGACTTCAAGCACGTCGTCAGTCGCGCCGAGCTCGAGCGCCTGCAGGATGCGCCCTTCGACCTTGGGTGCGGGCATCGACTGGCCGTGTCCGAGTGGAATGCTGGTATCGGCGAATGCCAGCTCGCGAAAACCGGGTGGCACGAACAGCTCGCGGCGCACTTGGGCCATCGCTCCCAAAACACGGTCGTCGAGCACCGACCAGGCGCGAACCTGCTGCTCGATCATCTGCCTGCGCGCGAGTTCGACGTTCATCGACGAGAATGTCCCGAAGTCGGGTGTAAGTTGCGGCCGGTGTCGAAAAAGGTTGCACAGGTTACGGAGTTTCCACGGGTCTCACAAGCGCGCGGGCGCTGAAGTTGGGGGAAATTATGGTCAAACGCATCGGTGCGACCATGCCCTTGGGCTATGCTTGTCCGGCATTGCGCGACACAACAAATAGTACTTGCGCAGCCCCGACGTCACATCAATGCAGGTCAGAAGACTGACCGCGGAATCAACAGAGCCCAGCACCCGGCATGCCCACACTCTGGCTCCTCTCGCTGGCCCTCGGCTTGTGCGCCGCCGGCGCGGTGGTGTTGCATGTGCAAAAGCGACGTGCGCAGCGCTCGCTTGACACGCTGAGCGAGCAGCTCACCCACATCGCCGGCGAGGGGCAATTCGAAGGGCGCATGAAGATTGGCGGCGATCAGCCCGTCGCCGCGAGTGCCGCGGCCGCCGTCAATCAACTGCTCAGCCGGCTTGATACCCGTGGCCACAAACTCCAGGAACGCGAGCTGCTGTTCCAGCGCCTCGTCGAAACCGTGCACGAAGCGGTGGTCCTGCACCGCGAAACGATTCTGTACGCCAACAGCCGCTTTGCCGCGCTGACAGGAATGCCCGCGCGCGACCTGGCAGGGCGCCAGCTGCCCGAGCTGGTGCCGGACGACTATGCGGACCTGGTGCGTGAGAACATTCGGCGACGGCTCGCGGGTGAACCCGCTGCTGAACGCTTCGAGATCGAGCTGGTCGGCGCGCAGGGCCAGGTCAGCCGGCTCGAGCTTGCGACCGCGCTGGTCGATGTCCCCGGCGATCCCATGCTCCTCATCACCGCCGTCGAGATGGTCCCGCGGCGCGGTTCTACCGCGCCCGAACAGGAACGCTCGCGCGCGCTCGCCACGCTGCAATCGATCAACGAGGGCGTGATCACGACCGACAAGCGCGGCCGCATCGATTACCTGAACGAGTCGGCCGAGCGATTGACTGGAACGACCTCGATGCAGGCGATCGGGCATGGTCTCGACGAGATCGTGAGCCTGGTCGACGAAAGCGATCGCAAGTCGCTGGCCGATCCGGTACGCCAGAGTCTCAGCAGCGGTGCGCGCGTTAACCTAGGTCGCAAAGCCGTGCTGCTCGCACGCGGCACCGGCGAGGAGTACTCGATCGAGCTCAGCGTATCGCCGCTCAAGAACCCCAATCTTGAAGTGACCGGCGCCGTCATCGTGCTGCACGACGTAAGCGAGCAGCGTGGCCTGGCGCGCCAGATGACCTACCAGGCAAGCCACGATGCGCTCACCGGCCTCGTGAACCGGCGCGAGTTCGAGCGGCGGCTGCACGAAGCGCTGGACGCCGCGCACACCGGCGTTGCCTCGCACGTGCTGTGCTATCTCGACCTGGATCGGTTCAAGGTGGTGAACGACAGCTGCGGTCACGTGGCGGGTGACAACATGCTGCGCGAAGTCGCGGGGCTCCTGAAGGATGCGGTGCGCGACTCGGATACCGTGGCGCGCATCGGCGGCGACGAATTCGCGCTGCTCCTCATCGGTTGCCCGCTCGAGAAGGCGAGGCAGATCGCCGATGACGTCTGCCGCGCGGTCACCGACTACCGGTTTGTCTGGAGGGACAAGATCTTCAACATCGACGTCAGCATCGGCTTAGTCGAGATCGGCCGCGAAAGCGGCACCACTGAAGAAATCATCGGTGCAGCGGACTCGGCCTGCTACGTCGCCAAGCAGCGCGGCGGCCACGTGCACGTGTACTCGGCACACGATGAGGCGGTGGCGCGGCATCGCGGCGAGATTCACTGGCTGCAGAAGCTGCAAAGCGCGCTCAAGGAGAACCGCTTCGAGCTCTACGCGCAGCCGATCGTGCCCATGAATGCGGAGGTCGTGGACGGCCCGGCGCTCGAGGTGTTCGTGCGGCTCAAGGACGAGGATGGCCAGCAGGTGAGCCCGAGCGAGTTCCTGCGCGCGGCCGAACGCTATCGGCTCATGTCGCTGGTCGATCGCTGGGTGGTGCAGACGACGCTCGCTGCGCTGGGGCGCGGCGCTCTGCGCGTGCTGGCAACCCGCAGCGTTGCGATCAACATTTCCGGTCAGACGCTCGGCGACACCCAGTTCCTGGAATTCGTGGTCGACTGCTTCGACCGCACCGGCGTGACGCCCGGCCAGATCTGCTTCGAAGTGACCGAGAACTCGGTGATCAGCAACATCGAGCACGCGCGGCGCTTCATCGGCGTATTGCACGGGATGGGCTGCAAGTTTGCGCTCGATGATTTCGGGCGCGGCCTTGGCAGTTTCTCCAACCTCAAGAACCTCACCATGGATTTTCTCAAGATCGACGGCTCGTTCATGCGCAACCTGGCGCGGGACTCCGTCAATCAGGCGATGGTGGCGGCGATGATCAAACTGGCGCGCACGCTCAATTTCAAGGTGGTGGCGGAACAGGTCGAGGACGAAGGCACGCTTGAGACAGTGCGCAAAATGGGCATCGACTTCGTGCAGGGTTTCGTGATCGGGCGCCCGCAGCCGCTGCTCGCTGGTACTTGATCCACGCCGTCCGCAAAATCCTTTCGCGCTCGATTGTAGGAGAATGAACCTCGCCGGCCGTCACTGCCGGTGATGGAGGCGAGCGCATGGAGTGGATGAGCGACCCCGCGATCTGGGTCGGTTTCCTGACCCTCGTGATCCTCGAGATCGTGCTGGGGATCGACAACCTGATCTTCATCGCGATCCTGTCCGACAAGCTGCCGCCAGGGCTGCGCGACCGCGCGCGCCGGCTCGGCTTGGGCCTGGCGCTCTTTATGCGACTCGGCCTGCTCGGGGGCATTTCGTGGATTGCCACGCTCAC
>Ga0184627_10000763_pt1 | contig 12480 bp, 11 predicted proteins | sample PLM3_127_b1_FD_133150 | JGI IMG/M metagenome (GOLD analysis project Ga0184627, IMG submission 133150) | Groundwater sediment microbial communities from an aquifer in East River, Colorado, USA - PLM3_127_b1 | ecosystem: Environmental > Terrestrial > Soil > Riparian zone | place: USA: East River...
ACCTCGTTGGCCGCGCTCATGACCGCGGGGAACGTCAGGCCGAGCTGGCCCACCCGGTAGGCCAGGTCGACGGCGGGGAACGCCTCGCGGTCCACGGGCTCGAACGTGAGCCGCTTGTCGGCGAGCGGCACCGGTGCGATCCCGGTCGGGAGGCGCTCCGGCCAGGCCAGGGCGAGCTGGATGGGCAGCCGCATGTCAGGCGAGGCCAGGTGCGCGAGCATCGTGCCGTCCCGGAACTCCGCCAGCGCGTGCACGATGCCCTCGGGGTGGAGGATCACGTGGATCTGCGAGTAGTCGATGCCGAACAGGTAATGGGCCTCGATGACCTCCATCCCCTTGTTCATCAGGGTCGCGGAGTCGATCGTGATCTTCGGACCCATCTGCCACACCGGGTGGGCCAGGGCCTCCTTCACGGACGCCCGGGCCAGGTCGGTCCGGGTCCATCCCCGGAACGGGCCGCCGGAGCCGGTCAGGATCACCCGCTTCACGTCCTCCTTACGCTCGCCCCGGAGGAGCTGGGCGAGCGCGGCGTGCTCCGAGTCCACCGGCACCAGCCGCTCGGGCTCCGCCTTGATCAGGTCCATCACCAGCTCGCCCCCGATGACCAGGCTCTCCTTGTTGGCCAGCGCGAGCGTCTTCCCGCTCTGAAGGGCGGCCAGCGTCGAGGGCAGGCCGGCCGAGCCCACGAGCGCGTTCAGCACCATGTCGGCCTCGACGTCGCGCGACAGGCGCTCGGCCGCGTCGGGTCCGTCGATGATGTCGACCCCCCGGATGTTCTGGCCCAACATCTCCCGCAGCTCCGCCGCCGCCCCCGGGTCCGCGATGGCCACGTACGGCGGCAGGAACTCGCGGATCTGCCCCACGAGGAGCTCGTGGTTGGTGAGGGCGGCCAGCCCGACGACCCTGAACCGATCGGGATTTCGCCGGACCACGTCCAGGGCCTGGGTCCCGACCGATCCGGTCGATCCGAGGATGGTCAGCGAACGCATCGCTCTCTAAGGGTACCCCGGGATGCGGACAATCCGTGGCAACGGCAGGGTTAGGAGAAGATCAGGCGCAGGAACAGGAACGCGGCCGGGGCCACGAACAGCACCGAGTCGATCCGGTCCAGGACCCCCCCGTGGCCCGGGAGGATGCTGCCCATGTCCTTCACCCCGAGGTCCCGCTTGATCAGCGATTCCGCCAGGTCGCCCAGGGGCGCGAGGACGGCCACCACGACCGCCAGGCCCACCGACCGGCCCACGGTGTTCAGCGCCGTCACCGCCGGGGCCACGGCCCCCACGGAGACGGCGATGACCACCAGCGTGGCCCCGATGGCTCCCTCCAACGACTTCTTGGGGCTGATGGTGGGCGCGAGCGGCCGGTTCCCCCACCAGGACCCCACGATGAACGCGGCGGTGTCGTACACGAACGTCAGCCCGATCACCGACAGGACCAGAGCCCGGCCGTCGGCGAAGTCGAGCATGGCCAGTGCGAAGCCGGCCATGAGGGGGACGTACGCCACGCCCAGGACGGTGACCCCGATGTTCGTCGCAGCGCCGCGGCGGTGGGAGGCCGGCGCCGCCATGAACCACAGGAACGTGGCGAACACACAGAGCACGAACATGGACAGCATGGCCGCCTCGCCCCGGAAGTACGCCGCCCCGAGGACGAGGCCGCCCGAGACCAGGCCGAGGGCGGTGGCAGGCTGGAGGTGATGCCGCTGGAGCGCGAGGTACAGCTCGCCCTGGGCCCAGAGCACGATGGCCCCGGCCACCAGGGCGAACGCCCACTTGCCCACGGCCAGGCTCCCGAGGGCCACGCCGGCCAGGGCCAGGCCGGTGATGAACGCGGCCGGGACGTCCCGGCCGGTCCGCCTGGCCTCGCGCTCCAGTCCGACCTCCATCGTCGTGGGCTCCTGCCAGCTCGGTCCGCCCAGCCCCTCGGTGCCGCCCATGCCCATGGGCCGGCCGGCCCCGGCGGGCTCCTCGAGCTCCGCCGCGATGTCGTCTCCGCCAACGTCGTCGCCGCGGCCCAGCAGCTCCGGGAGCGAGGTCTCGGAGTCCTCCGGATCGAGCTCCACCTCCTCGCGGACCGATTCGGCGAAGTGCTCCGCCGCGGCCTCCACCGCCTCGGGGCTCGGCTCCTCCTCCGTGGCCCGAACCTCGAGAACGGGTGATCCCACTTCCGGCTCCTCCTCCTCGGAGGGGCCCGGCAGGTCGACGTAGGCGGAGGGCGTCCGGCCGAAGGTCTCCTCGGAGATCTCGTCGCCCTCCTCGTCCCCCCACCCGGACTCCCCGGACCCCGCCCTTGCGGCCGGGGATCCCTCGAACAGCCCTTCCTGGCCGGGCGTGGTCCCGGCCCCGGAGGCATCGTCGGGCCCGGCGAGCGCAGGCTCCTCTGCAGCGGTATCCGATGCCGTCTGGGGCTCGTCGCGCGGTGGCGCGGCGGGGGCGTTCTCCGGCCAGTCGACGTCCTGGATGGGCGCGAAGAACTTGTCAAGGTCCTCGAACAGGTCGTCCTTCTTGTCGCCCTCGGGCACCTAGATCTCCTTGAGCTCCTGCTCCTTGTGGACCACGATCTCGTCGATCCCCGCCACGTGGTGGTCGGTGAGCTTCTGCAACTCCTTTTCGGAGCGAGCGAGGTCGTCCTCGGAGATGGTGCCGGCGCGCTGCAGCCGCTCCAGCTCCTCTTTGGAATGACGGCGCACGTTGCGCACCGCCACCCGTCCCTCCTCGCCGCGCTGGTGCACCACCTTGATCAGCTCCTTGCGCCGTTCCTCGGTGAGGGGCGGGAAGGACAGGCGGATCACGTTCCCGTCGCTCGACGGCGTGATTCCGACGTCGCTCGCCATGATGGCCTTCTCCATGGAGGAGATGGCGTTCTTGTCGTAGGGCTGGATGAGGAGCGTCCGGGGCTCCGGGACCGAGAACGAGGCCAGCTGCTGGATGGGCACCTGAGTACCGTAATAGTCCACGACGATCCGCGAAAGTAGGGCCGGCGTGGCCCTGCCCGTCCGGATGGATCCGAGCTCGTCCTTGAGCACGGAGATGGCCTTGTCCATCTTCTCCCCTGCCTCTCCGAGGGTCGTCTGAACCGTCATGCCGCCCCCCCGTGGACCAGGGTCCCGATGGGCTCGCCGGACAGGGCCCGGCGGATGTTCCCCTCCCGGCGGAAGTCGAACACGATGATGGGGAGCTTGTTCTCCATGCAAAGGGAGATGGCCGTGGCGTCCATGACCTGGTAGCCCTCACGCAACACGTCGATGTACTCGATCGACTCGAATCGCCGGGCGTTGGGGTCCACGAGCGGATCGGCGCTGTACACGCCGTCGACCTTCGTGCCCTTGAGGATGGCCTCGGCCCCGATCTCCAGCGCACGTTGCGCCGCGGTGGTGTCGGTGGAGAAGTACGGCGCACCCATGCCGGCGGCGAAGATGACGATCCGCCCCTTCTCAAGGTGGCGGACGGCCCGGAGCGGGATGTACGGCTCGGCCACTTGCGCCATGTGGATGGCCGTCTGCACCCGGGTGGTCACCCGCAGCTTCTCCAGGGCGTCCTGTAGCGCAAGCGCGTTCATGACGGTGGCCAGCATGCCCATGTAGTCGGCCCGGGCGCGGTCGATGCTCGGCGCGTCCCGGCCCCGCCAGATGTTGCCTCCGCCGACGACGACGGCGACCTGCACCCCGAGGTCCACCACGTCGCGGAGCTCGCGCGCCAGGAGCGCGGTGGAGTCGGTGGAGATGCCGTAGTGGGTGTCGAGCGGTGAGAAGGCGTCGCCGGAGAGCTTCAGCAGGACCCGGTGATAGACGGGCCGCGACGCGTCACCCTCGGCCGGCCGCCCGTCGCTCACGCTCACCCCTTCAGTCCAGGTCCTCGCCCAGCTTGTACCGGACGAACCGCCGCACGGCAACCTTCTCTCCGACCTTGGCGGAGACCTCGTCGATCAGCTGCTGGATGGTCTTCTCCGGCTCCTTCACGAACGGCTGGTCCACCAGGACCGTGGTCTTGAAGAAGCCCTGGAGCTTGCCCTCCACGATCCGGTCCAGGGCATTGTCGGGCTTGCCCTTCTGGCGGGCCTCCGCCTCGTAGATGCGCCGCTCGGTCTCCAAGATGTCGTTGGGAACCTCCTCCCGGATCACCCACTGGGGCATGGCGCTCGCGATGTGCAGGGCGACGTCCCTGGCCAGCCGGCGGAACTCGTCGGTCTTGGCCACGAAGTCGGTCTCGCAATTCACCTCGACCAGGACCCCGACCGTGTTGTTGTGGTGGATGTAGGCGTCGATGACGCCTTGGGTGGCGGACCGGCCAGCCCGCTTCTGTGCCGACGCGAGCCCCTTCTCCCGGAGGATCTCGACCGCGCGGTCCATGTCGCCGCCGGCCTCCTGGAGGGCCTTCTTGCTGTCCATCATCCCGGCCCCGGTCCGCTGCCGGAGCCGCTTCACGTGTTCTGCGCTGATGTCGCTCATACGCTCTCCTCGGCGCTCTCCTCGGCCTTCTCCTCGGCGATCTCCGGCTCCCCGTCGGTGACTACAACCGGGGCCGGGGGTTCGGCGGCCTGGGGCTGGGGCTGGGGCTCCGGCTGGGGTTCCGGTTGGAACTCGGGCTCCTCTTTGCGAATGACCAACGCGGCGCGCCCCTCCTGGCGTCCTTCGGCCAGCGCGTCGGCGATGATCCGGGTCACGAGCGCCACCGACCGGATGGCGTCGTCGTTGCCGGGGATCACGTAGTCGACCTCGTCGGGGTCGCAGTTGGTGTCCACGATGGCGATGACCGGGATCCCAAGCTTGCGGGCCTCGGCCACCGCGATGTGCTCCTTCTTCGTGTCGATCACGAAGATCGCGTCCGGCAGGCGCTCCAGGTTCTGCATGCCGCCCAGGTTCCGCTCGAGCTTCTCCTTCTCGTGGCGGAGCTTCAGGACCTCTTTCTTGGGGAGGAACTCGAACGCGCCGCCCCGCTCCATCTCGCGCAGCTCGCGGAGGCGAAGGAGCCGGCGGGACACGGTCTGGAAGTTGGTCAGCATGCCGCCCAGCCACCGTGTGTTGACGTAGGGCATGCCCACCCGGCTGGCCTCCCGGGCCACGACCTCCTGGGCCTGCTTCTTCGTCCCAACGAACAGGACGATGCCCCCTCGGCGGCCCAGGTCGCGGACGAAGCCGTACGTCTCCTCCAGGCCCGCCAGAGACTTCTCGAGGTCGATGATGTAGATACCGGAACGCTCCCCGTACAGGTACCGTCCCATCTTCGGGTTCCAGCGCCTGGTCTGGTGTCCGAAGTGGATACCCGCCTCGAGGAGCTCCCGCCTGGTGACGACAGGCACGGTGCTTCCTCCTTCCGGTTGTCCCTCCGCCCGGTTCGGCCCGCCCCGGCCCGGCTCTCGCCGGGACCCCAGGTACGGTCCCCGGGCGTGCGTGCTCGGCGCCTCGCGGCGCCGGCGAACAGGCAGTCTAGCAGCGGGTTCGAGGATGTCCGACCTCAGCGGGACCGGCGCCGAACCGGCTGCGTGGCCAGGTGGGGCTCGGCAGCCATCCACCGGTAGCACAGGGCCGCGAGGAAGGAAACGTTCACGTAGGTCGCCACCATCCCGTAGAGCCACGCCGAGACGCTCGGGTTGGCGGTGATGAGCCCGGCGCTCTCGTTCACGGTGCCGACGAGGGGCAGGACGAAGAGGAGCGCCACCACGTACAGCAGGCAGAACGTGAACTGCTGGCCACCGGCGAGCGATGCCGCCGCCCGGGACCGGCGCAGGGTGTCGAGGAGGCCCCGCCGTTCCCGGATTGCGATGGCCGGCACGAATCCCAGGAAGTAGAGGAGCGCCGTGATCAGCATGACGTTCCCGAGGAACTGCAGCCCGAAGCCGAGCACCTGGAGCAGGGAACCTCCTACCAGCAGGCCGGACAGCCCCACGACGTTGATGGCCACCACGAAGGGGATGGCCCGCAGGCCGCGCCGCGCGTCGCGAACCGACGCGCGGCCCCCCTTCAGGACGCCGATGATGAGGCCGGCCAGGACCGCGACCACCAACGCCCGGGCCACGAGGAGCGCGAAGCCGACGACGATCCCGGCCGTCCCTCCCAGGGCCTGAGCCGACTGGTAGTCGATGGCGCTGCCGATGGGCGGCAGGGCCATCGACGTCACCAGGAATCGCGGGGTGGTGCGGGTCCCCAGGGCGATGAGCACCGCCCACTCCCCGAACAGGGCCAGGAACGAGACGAGGAGGATGGGCCACGAGCCGCCCACCACGACGAACCCTCTCCCCAGGGCGGTGGTGATCCGGCCGAGCGGCGACGGACCGGCCGCGCCGCGTCCGAACAGCCCTCCGAACAGGCCTGGCCGGGGCGGGGCTTCCGGCGGGCGCCGGGTGGCGGCCGAAGCGGGGGCCGAGGCCGTCCGGGCCTGCGAAGGCCCGCGAGATTTCCCCTTGCCGCGTTTCTTGGCCGTCATCCCGTCTCATCCTCCACGTCGCCGTCCTCGTCCGGAGGGGCTTCCTCTTCGAGGAACTCGGGAGGGCCGGTCCGGCGCGAGGCGTACCCCAGCGGGACGGCCAGCACGACCATCATCACCACGAGGGCGATGGCGAAGTTCCCGACAAGCCGGCCGGGGTCGGCGACGCTGGGCGAGGTCACATCGATCAGGACCCCTGCCGGATCCTGCTCGAAGGCCACCACGCCGCCCCGGAGGCCGCCCTTGGCAATGAGGACGAGATCGCCGGCCACGGCGATGCCCCCCACCAGGCCGGGACTCGTCCGGGACTCCCAGACCTCGTGGCCCGAGGAGGCGTCCACGGCCACCAGGCGCCCGTCTCCCAGGCCCACCAGGACGGCCCTCCCTCCCACGACCACCGGTGAGCTTCGCCGGATGAACTCGTTGAACTGGAAATCGAAGAGGCGCCCGCCGTCCGCGGGATCGAACTTCCACAGGCCGCCGCGGCCGTCGGCGACGTACACGGCGCCGCCGGCCGCCGCGGGCGATGAGGTCTGCCACACGGGGCCGACGCCACGGTGCACCCACTGCACCGCGCCGTCGGCGGCCTTCACGGCGATCAGCTCTCCGTTCAACGCGCCGTCCGCGACCGCCACGTAGACCGAGTCCTCCGCCGCGAGAGGCAACGAGGTGAAGAACGTCCCGACCGGGAGCGGGACGACCCAGGCCGGGTCGCCGGAGGAAGCAGACAGCGCCACCAGCGACACGCGGTTCGACTCCCCGATCACCTGCCCGGACGGGGAAGGAGAGGGCGACGGTGCCGGGGTCACCGTGGGGGTGGCGGTGGCGCCGATCGCCAGGCGACCCTGGGGCACCGTGTACACCGTGCCGCCGGCTACGGTGAGCGGTCCCTGCACCGCGTCGTTCAGCAGCACCGACCATCGCTCCTTGCCGGTCGCCAGGTCGACGGCGAAGACGTGGCCGGCGTCGTCCCCCACGAACGCCGTGTCGCCGGCCACCGTCACTCCGGTGTGACTCTGCTCACCGAGGGCGAACGGTGAGGGCCACATCGGCTTTCGGTTGGCCAGCTCCACCGCACGGAGCTTCGCGTCCGAGCTCGACGAGCCCTCGATGAACAGCAGGACGGTGGTTCCCTTGACGTTCGCCACCGCCGGCGTCGTCGACGGTCCCTCGGTCCGAGCCAGGTTCCATCGCTCCTCTCCGGTCGACAGTTCGATGCCGTACACGGCGTCGGGCCCGACCACGATGGCCTCTTCGCCCGCGACGATGGGAGCCGACACGCCCTGCTGCCCGACCGGGGCGACGGGGAACGTCCACGACTGCCGGTACGGGGGCGGCGGACCCTCTGCCGTCCCCGGGTGCGACGGGCCGCCCTGGAACTGTGGCCAGGCCAAGGCCGGTCGGGGCTCGGCCGTCTGCCCCAGGGCCGGCCCGGCCATCACGCCGATCGGCGCGAGCGCGGCGAGGGCCGCGAGCGCGGCCTTCGACAGCGTGTGAAGCGGATCCGGGAACAGGTGGGCGACCTCCGTCGAACGGGCGCCCATTCTAGGCGGGGCCGGAGCGACGCCGTTCAGCCCAACAGGGCGGGTGCGGGGATGGGAGCCAGCCGGATGAGCCCGACGAGGCTGAGGGGAGCCAGGAACCGCAAGGGATCGACGTACGCACCGTCGAGCCGAACACCGAAGTGGAGGTGCGGCGGGTCCACGCCGGGATGGCCCGTCCCGGTCAGCGCCACGGCCGAACCTCGGGCCACGGCGTCCCCCTTTCGAACCAGGATGGCCGAGACCCACGAGTACGTCGATGTCAGCCCGCCGCCGTGATCCACCGTGACGAACAGGTGGCCCGCGACGGCGCCGGCGAAGGCCACGACGCCCGGCGCCGGCGCGAGCACCGGCGTCCCCACGGGCGCGGCGATGTCGATGCCGCGATGCCCCGAGCCGAACGGCGTCGAGGGTGGGTCGAAGCCCCGGATGACCGGGCCTACGACGGGCCATCCCCAAGAAGCGGCGGCGCCGGCGGACGGGGCCACCGAGGCGATGAGGACCGCAGTGAGGGGGAGGAGAGCGAGCCGCAACCGAAGCGGCATCGGACCTCCTGTCTTCGCCGAAACCAGTCGTCGAACCCGGCGAACGCTAGCGGGAGATGACCTCGATCGCAGTGAGGTGCGTCACATCGGGCCCGTTGGGCCCTACTCGACCTCGACGAGCTGCAGCCGGAGCTGGTTCACCGCCTTGGTGTGGATCTGGCACACCCGGGATTCGGTGACCCCCAGGATCTCGCCGATCTCCGCCAGGGTCAACCCCTCGAAGTAGTAAAGGGTGACGACGATCTTCTCACGCTCCGAGAGCGAGTTGATGGCCGCGGCCAGCAGGCCCCGGGTCTCCTGTCCCTCCAGCCCCATCGAGACGTCGCTCCCCCGGTCGGCCAGCGTGTCGAGGAGTGACACCTGCTCCCCACGGTCGCTCCCCACCGACAGCAGCTCGTCGAGGGCCAGGACGGACACGAACGAGATTTGCGTGACCACGTCGTGGAGTTCCCGGAGCGTGACGCCGAGGCGCGCGGCGACCTCCTTCTCGGAGGGGGCTCGCTTCAGCATCGACTCGAGATCGGAGTACGCCTTCTCGATCCCGCGGGCCTTGAACCGGACGGACCGTGGTACCCAGTCCATCGCGCGCAGCTCGTCGATGATGGCGCCCTTGATCCGGGGGATGGCGTACGTCTCGAACTTGTTCCCCCGGGCCGGCTCGAACTTCTCGAGGGCGTCGATCAACCCGAACATCCCGTACGAGACCAGGTCGGCCTGCTCGACGGTCGCCGGAAGGCCGGTGGCGACCCGGCTGGCCACGTACTTCACGAGCGGTGCGTAATGCAGGATCAGCCGCTCCCGGGCCTGAGGGGACGCGGTCTCTTTGAAGTCGGCCCACAGCGCGGCGAGCTCGTCCGGTATTCGCTTGGGCGGCTCCGGCAGGACCGTCACGGATCGCCCGGCCGCCTTGGCCGCCGGCTTGACCAGTGCCATGGCCTTGATCGCTGGGGCCGCCTTGACCGACGCGGCCGTCTTGACGGCCGACGCGGGCTTGGCGGACTTCGCCCCCTTCGCGGGGGCGGCCTTCCCGTTCGCGCTCGCCTTCGCCCCCATCACGCCCTCGGATGGCTCTGCCGGTAGGCGGCGAACAGCCGGGCCCGCGACACGTGGGTGTACCGCTGCGTCGTGGCGACGCTCGAGTGACCGAGCAGCTCCTGCACCACGCGGATGTCGGCTCCCCCTTCGAGGAGGTGTGTGGCGAACGAGTGCCTGAGCGTGTGCGGGGTCACACGCCGCCCGGACAGCTTCCCGGACCCGTATCGTCCCACCAGGGCCCGGATGTCGCGCACGCCGAGGGGCTTCCCTTTCCGATTGAAGAACAGAGCGGCGGACCCCTCGGCGGCGAGCGGCCCCCGGGCCCGGCGGAGATAGTCGCGGATGGCCTCCGCGGCGAAGTCCGACATCGGAACGTCGCGTTCTTTCGAGCCCTTGCCCATCACCCGGACCCGGCCCCGGTCAAGGTCGATACCGTCGCGCGTGAGCGCGCTGACCTCGCCCACTCGAAGGCCCGAGCCGTACAACAGCTCAAGGACCGCCCGGTCACGGAGGGCCACCGCCCGTGCCATATCGTCCTGCGAGGCGGGTTCCGGGGCCTCGACCAGGCCGGCGGCCTCCCTGGGCCTGAGCACCGTGGGCAACCGGTTGGCCACCTTGGGCCGCCCCAGCAGGGCGGCCGGATCGGATTTCACGATCCCTCTGGCCGCGGCCCACCGATAGAAGGTGTGGATGGCCCCGACCCGTCGCGCGACCGAAGCGCGCGCATAGCCCAGCGTCACCTGCTGCGCGAGGAACCGCCGGAGCAGCGGGTACGTGGCCGACGCGAGCGAGCGCCGCTGGCGCGACAGGAACACGGCAAGCTGGTCGAGGTCCCGGCGATAGGCGGCCACCGTGTGCTCGGCCAAGTGCCGCTCGAGTGCCAAGTGATCGGCGAACTCGCCGATCAGCTCCGCCTCGGGATGGGGAAGGTCCTCCCGCGCTTGCATCCGTCCTTCCAAATCGTCGTCGTCGTCGTCGTCGTCGTCGGGTGCCCTTGTACCAACGGGGGAAGGGGCATTCAAGCTTCCCACGAACCTCGCCCGCTTTCTGTCCCCCCAACGGCCGTCGGACGGACATCTGCTCACGCCACCCCGGATGGGCCGATGGCGCCTGGAGGATCGAGATGGTGCGACGAGGTTCCTAGGTCGATCTGGCCTTCAGACGAGGTTCGAACCGGCCACCAACGCTTCGGATCAGGCCCTTCAGCTCCAGGCCAAAGAGGAGAGGGAGCACCTCCGGCACCGAGACCCCCAGCCCTCTCGCCACCTTCTCGGGCAAGACCGGTCCGATGACCAGATCCAGGGCAGCCTGCTCGGCCAGCGTCAGGTCAAGCCGGAGCGGGAGCTGGCCGCTTCCCCCGCCGAGCTTCAGGTCCCGCATCAGGTCGTCCGCCCCGCGGATCAGCGTCGCTCCCTCCCGGATCAGGACATGCGGAACGTGGGCCAGGGGGTTGGTGATGGCGCCCGGGACGGCGAACACGTCCCGACCGATATCCAGCGCGTGTTCGGCGGAGATCAGCGAGCCGCTTCCCTCGGCCCCCTCCACCACCACCAGGCCGGTGCACATGGCCGCAACGATCCGGTTGCGGGCCGGGAACCGGTACGGTTCGGGCGGGACTCCCGGCGGATACTCGCTCACCAACGTGCCGGTCTCCGCGATCCGCTCGATCAATCGCGCGCTCCACCTCGGATAAGCTTGGTCGATACCGCACCCGAGCACCGCGATGGTGTGGCCGCCGGCATCGAGCGCTCCCTCATGGCCGGCGGCGTCGATGCCGCGGGCCGCCCCGCTCACGACGCACATGCCCGATAACGCGAGGTCACGTCCGATGGCCGTGGCCAGCTCCCGACCGAGCTCGGAGCAATTCCGAGCCCCCACGATCGCCACGGCTCGCTCGCGCGGCGGAAGCGGCCGGCCCTTGACGAAGAGCGCCGCGGGTGGATCCTCCAGGTTCTCGAGCTGCGGGGGGTACTCGGCAGATCCGAACGGCACGAGGCTCGCGCCGCATGCGACGAGCGCGCGGTCGACGCCGTCGGGGTCGAGGCCCCGTGCGAAATCGCGGTCCGCGTCGCTGCCGGCCCTTCCCCCACGGATCGCCTCGAGGGTGGCGACCGCGGTTCCCTCTCGGTCGGCCACCTGCAGCAGCTTGAGCGGCGAGATGCCGCGCAGCGCCATCAGGACGAGCAGCGCCTTTCGATCCGCCTCTCCGTCGGCGAAGCCCGGCGGCCACCGAGATGGACGGTTCCCCGAACGCCTCCGGCGGTTCATCCGTCGGTCTGCGCGATCGACCGCACCGTCAGCCCGCACGGGCCAGGCTTCCCTCGGACAGGTTCATCCGATACGTGAGCGCCTCGGCCATGTGCTGGGCGGCGATCTCCTCCGCGCCGGCGAGGTCGGCGACGGTCCTGGCGACCTTGATGGCTCGATCGAATCCCCGGCCGGTGAGGCTCAAGGCGTCGACCGCGCCGGCCAGAACGTCGTGCCCGCCGGAGGACATCCTGGCCAGTCGCCGGGCCACCGGCCCGGGAAGCTGAGCGTTGCAGGGGAAGCCGAGGGCCGCATACCGGTGGCGCTGTCGGGCCCGAGCCTCCCCTACCCGAGCCCGGATCGGTGACGACGCCTCCCCTGCGGTCTCGCCCAGGAGCTCCCGCTTGGACAGGCGCGGCACGACGAGACGGATGTCGATGCGATCGAGGAGCGGCCCCGACAGCTTCTGGCGGTACATCTCCACTCGGTGGGGCGGACACCGGCACTGGCGTTTGGGATCGCCCTCGTAGCCGCAGGGGCATGGGTTGGTTGCCGCGACGAGCGTGAACCCCGCGGGGAACTCGACCGACCCGGCTACCCGCGTGACCACGACGCGTCCGTCCTCGAGCGGCTGGCGGAGCGACTCCACCGCGTCGCGGCGGAACTCGGTCAGCTCGTCGAGGAACAGGG
>Ga0184627_10000764_pt1 | contig 12471 bp, 10 predicted proteins | sample PLM3_127_b1_FD_133150 | JGI IMG/M metagenome (GOLD analysis project Ga0184627, IMG submission 133150) | Groundwater sediment microbial communities from an aquifer in East River, Colorado, USA - PLM3_127_b1 | ecosystem: Environmental > Terrestrial > Soil > Riparian zone | place: USA: East River...
GCATCGTGTGCGCGGCGGTCGACGCGCTGAGCGAGTTCGGCGTGAAGCACATCGACATGATGCTGCGGCCCGAAAAGCTGTGGCGCATCATTCACGGAGGCCAGGCGTGATCCCGACCGTCTTCGAGTACGAACGCGCCACTTCGCTCGACGATGCGGTGGCGAAGCTGGCAGCAGCCAATGGCCACGCGATGCTCATCGCCGGCGGCCACAGCCTCGTTCCGCTCATGAAGCTTCGCCTGAGCCAGCCGCGGGTCCTCATCGACATCGCCCGCATCCCGAGCCTCGCCGGCATTCGCGAAAAGGACGGCAAGATCGAGATCGGCGCCGGCACCGTCCACCACGATGTCGCCACATCGGCTTTACTGCACCAGCAGTGCCCTGTCGTCTCCGACGCGGCGGCGGAAATCGGCGACCCGCAGGTCCGCAATCGCGGCACCCTCGGCGGCAGCCTCGCCCACGCCGATCCGTCAGCCGACTACCCAGCCGTCATGCTCGCGGTCGATGCCGACATCCATATTAAGGGTCCGACGGGGTGGCGTGTAGCGAAGGCGCACGCCTTCTTCAAGGATCTGTTCACTGTCGATCTGGCGCCGGACGAGATCATCGCGGGCGCCCAGTTCGCCCCGGTGCGAGCGGCGGCGTACGCCAAGCTCCACCAGCGTGCCTCGCACTACGCCATCGTCGGCGTGGCAGCCGCGCTCGAAGTGAGCAACGGCAGAATTCGGTTGGCGCGCATCGGGCTCACGGGCGCTGGTCCACACGCAATCCGCCTGACGAGCGTCGAGGAGGCCTTAGCGGGACAGGCGCTGTCCAAGGAGACCATCAACGCGGCCGCCAAGCTGGCCGGGACCAATTTGAAGGCGGTCAACGCCGACATCCACGCCAGCGAGGAGTACCGCCGAGCGATGATCCCTGTCTTCACCCGACGCGCACTGAACGGAGCGCTCGCACGCGCCTAGTGAGCTATCTCCTCCCCAACCTCCTTCACTTCGCCAGGCTCCTGCACTCGCTCGGATTGGACGTGCACGCGGGGCGGTTGCTCGACGTCGTGAGCGCGCTGGAGCATGTCGACATCGGGCGGCGGTCAGACTTCTACTTCACCCTTCGATTGCTGCTCATTCACCGGCAACAGGATCTCGAGTTGTTCGATGAGGCGTTCCGCGTGTTCTGGCGGCGGCCACTGGGCGAGTGGTCTTCAGAGGATCTGCGGGCGCTCGGCGAGCAACGACGGTTCGGAACACCTCGGGTCGACGTTCCCGCTGCCCAGCCCCCCTTGTTGGACGACCCCTCGCTCGCCACGCTGACCGAGACAGTCGAACGGATCGCACCGATGAGCTACACCGCGCGGGAGGTGTCGAGGGCCAAGGATTTTGCGCACTTCACAGAAGAAGAGCTGGAACAGGCGAAAGCACTGATCGCGGCGCTCAGGTGGGACCTCGGCAGGCGCCGGACCAGACGCTGGGCTCCTGGGCGTGGCAAGGTCCTCGATTTGAGGCGCGTTGTGAGACAAAACGTCAGGTATGGTGGCGAACCCCTCACACTGCCAACGCGGGAGCGGACGGAGAAGCGCCGCCGACTGATATTGATCTGCGACGTCAGCGGATCAATGGAGCGCTATGCGCGCATGCTGTTGCACTTCATCTACAGCCTCAGCGGCGGCCTCGATAGCGTCGAAGCGTTTCTCTTTGCGACGCGCCTGACCCGCATCACGCGCCAGCTTGCCAGGCGCGGCGTCGGTGACGCGGTGCTGAAAATCCCGCGGCAAGTGCCGGACTGGGCCGGAGGCACGCGGATCGGAGAAGCGCTGCGGGCGTTCAACGTCCGGTGGGCAAGAAGGGTGCGACGACATGGTCCGGTTGTGCTGCTCATTTCGGACGGATGGGATCGCGGCGATCCCGTTCTGCTGCAGCGCGAGATGGCTCGGTTGCAGCGGAGCTGTCATCGGCTCATCTGGCTGAATCCCCTGCTCGGATCGCCCAAGTATCGGCCGCTGACGCGCGGTATGCAGGCCGCTCTCCCCTTCGTCGATGACTTTCTGCCCGTGCATAACCTTGCGAGCCTTGAAGCACTTGCCAATCATCTGAATAGACTTCCGATGCGTCGGGCGGCACGAGGGGGACAGCCGCGTAATCGCTGGATCCTGTAGCAGCGCGGATGAGCCCTCTCTTGGGTTGCGGCTCCGCAGCGCTGGGCCCTCGGCGGAGGAGGCTATCGTGTCGGCGCGGCCCGTTGCTGCAAGCAGGCAAAAAAACGGTCCATCATCATTTTCGACACACTGCCCAGCAGACGCTGACCCACCCGCGCGATGAGGCCACCCACTTGGGCCTGTCCTCTCACCGTCACGGTCGTCATCTCGTTCTGCTGTACCAGTTCGACCGTCGCTTCCCCTTTGACGAACCCTGACTTGCCAGCGCCCTCCACGACAAGCCTGTAGGAGTGAGGCGGTCGTTTGTCGAGAACGGCGACCGTTCCGGTGAACTGACCGCTAATAGCCGCCACCGCAAGCGTCAGCGCGGCCCGATATTGATCCTCGCCGGCCGGTTCCAAACGATCGCAGCCGGGAAGACACGATGCGATGACCTCCGGGTCGATCAGCAGGTTCCAGACGGTCGTGGGTGGCGCAGCGAAGGGATATGAAGCAGACAGGTCCATAGTCTTCTGACACGGTTCCCGTAGACACCGGGGTCTGTCAAGCCGAAATCGACTTCGCCGTGTGGCGTTGATGGGCTACCGGGCTCGAGATCGGCAATCGTGGATCTTCCTTCCTATGCGGCGGCGCTGACGTTTCAACAGGTGATGTGACACGCCAGTCGAACCGATACCTGGAATGTGCCGTTTTCAATTGACGGTCCGACAACGAGCCTGTTACCATCACCACTGAATGGCGTTGAGCAGGCGCGACACAACTACAAATAGGCAGGAGGAGAGAAGATGGACGTAGCCGAGCCGCACATGCGGCACCGTGGGTTCGTCGTCATCCACACCGACCCCAATCTGGACGATGAATCGGAATCGGCGGAAGGCGTCACTGTTCGGGTACATATCGGTCGCCCCAAGCTCCAGCGGCACATCGCGGTCACCTCATCCCGTACCTCACAAACCACTCGTCGCGGTTCTTCACAGCGCATTGGCGCGGGTCCGTCAGACACCACCGGGGGCCGCACGGCGGTCAAATCAATGACCGGGACTGGCCTCCGTCAACGGTCATACTCGCCCCGCTGATCCAGCTCGCGCGCGGCGACGCGAGGAACGCCACAACGCTCCCGACTTCTTCCGGGCGTCCGAACCGCCCGAACGGGAGTTCTTTCCGCACAAACTCGGCGATGCCTTCAGGGTCCGCTAACTGACGGCGATCCCATGAGCCTCCGGGAAACAGAATCGATCCCGGCGCGACGCTGTTCACGCGAATGTTGTCGCGGGCCAGTTCGCGCGCCATCGATTTCGCGAGGCTGATCTGGGCCGCTTTCACGGCGTTGTAGGTCATGCGGCCACCAGATTCCCTGCCATAAATCGACGTGATCATGATAATCACGCCGCCGCCCCGCTGACGCATGTGCGGCACGGCCAGCCGAGACGCGCGGATCGCAGGAAACAGCGTCTGATCGATCGCCTCCTGCCACACATCGTCTGTCGTATCGAGCAGCCCCTCGCCACGCCCAAGTCCCACGTTGTTGATGAGAATATCGATGCCGCCAAACGCCGCGACGGTCGCATCGATGACGCGCTGAATTCCTGACAGGGTCGCGACATCGGCGGCCACTGTGATGACCCTGTCGCGATCTTCGTTGGCGTGAATCTGTCGCGCGGCCTGTTGCAAACCTGGCCCGCCGCGCGCGCACAGACACACGCGACATCCTTCCCGGGCAAGCGCCTGGGCGCTCGCCAGGCCAAGGCCACGACTGGAGCCGGTAACGATGGCGATGTTGTCGGTTAACTGGAGATCCATGTCAGTCCTTGGCTCTCAGTTCTTGGTCCTTGGTCCTTGGTCCGGAATCCGCTGAAGAACCTGGAATGGGATTGAAAAACTTGGGGTGAAACTGTACTAAGAACCAAGGACCAGGAACCACGGACCAGGGGTTATCGAGTTCGTCCCGTGAGATCGTTCAGCGACCAGTCGAACTCGCTGTAGGTTACCCGGAATTCGTTCTTGTCGAGGAAATTCCGCTCGGTCGCTAGCAGATTCGGCAGGATGAACGTGAGGACCGCGCGTTCAATGGGGCTCCTGTTGGCGAATCCGGCGTCGGGCGTCGGGTAGGCCGCGATGAATTCCGTTTCGTGCCATCCCACGGCTGCTGTCACGGAGATTCGGTTCGCTGTCGCGTCGACAAGGATGCATTCGGATCGTGTCGGACACTCCATGGCCACGTTCTTGAGTTGCACTTCGAGGCGGTTTCCGCTGAACGCTTCGCTGCGCAGCCGTGGGCTTCCGATGGCGCCGCGGCCGAGCGCCAGATAGAGCCGCGGATCACGAAATTCCGGAAGAGCTGTCTTTTCGATTGCATCCAGGGTGACGGAACGGCCTGCCGCGCGATGGGAACGCATCTCGAAGGCGCCCGGAATCTGCCGGATGCTCGACGGGGGGTACTCCGAAGCACGACCACGGATTGGATAGTGGTCGATGACTGTTCGCAGGACGAATGCGTTGTAAGCGTTCAGCCAGAATGCGGCCCGCTGGCTCTGATCCCATCGCTGATACGCAGCAACCACGTCCGGCGTGTCGAGCGACGCGAGGTATCGATTGAGCTTGCCGCGATCGGCGCCGAGCGCCTGGTAATACACGAGCCCATCGCGAACGTACAGATCGAGGAGATCATCGAACGGCTGGTGCAGCGGGTCGGTCGGCGGAACCACCTGCGCCGGCAGACGGGTGTCAGGCAAGACAACAACCGCGATCGTGGCTAGTAACAACGTCGCCACACGACTGACCATAGGTTCGACTATAACCGATCCAGAAAACGAATCAATACCGCATTGAATGGAACCGCGTGGGAAAATACGAGCGTGCGCTGAGCGCCAGGAGCGCGGCGATCGAGATTACTCCAACGGCGGCCGCTGATCGTACGATGTTGCCGCCTAGACATCTTCTAACGGTGACATCGTACGGCTTGAAGCAAGTTTTTCCCCTCTCCCTTGAGGGAGAGGGCTCTCCCCCCTTCTGGGGGAGAAGGGTACGACTCTCGACGGTTTGAGACGCACTAGCTCGATTACGCGCAGCCGCTTGTCGTGCCGCAGTTCGCACACTTGTAGCAAGCGCCGCTGCGAATCATGATCGACCCGCAGGCCGGGCATGGCGGGGCATCTTCCTGATTCTGGATTGTCAGAAGGGGCGCTGCCGCCGCCTCAACCGCAGAAACACCTGACGAGGCGACAGCGGCCCGCTTCGGCGCGGCCGTCTCGGCCTCTTCTCCGTTCACGCCGTTGAGCTCGCGCCGGTTCACCCCGGCGTGATACTGCGCCTCCGGCGACAGGAACTTCGTCGCCATCCATCGAAAGATGTAATCGACGATCGATTTGGCCATCCGGACTTCAGGATTTTTCGTGATCCCAGACGGCTCGAAGCGCACGTGGCTGAACTTGTCCACGAGCACCTGAAGCGGCACGCCATATTGGAGCGCGTACGAAATCGCCTGCGCGAACGCATCTGCGAACCCCGAAATCGTCGAGCCTTCCTTGGCCATGACCAGGAAGATCTCGCCCGGCGTGCCGTCTTCGAACAACCCAACCGTGACGTAGCCTTCGTGGCTGGCGATGTCGAACTTGTGGGTGATCGCACGGCGCTCGTCCGGCAGCTTGCGTCGGATCGGCCGCGATACCGCCGCCTTTGCGAGATCCTGCCCCGCGTCTCTCGAAGTGTTCAGCGGCTGCGTCCGCTTGCTGCCATCGCGATAGATTGAGATGGCTTTCGCCCCGAGGCGCCACGATTCCATGTACGCCTGCATGATCTCCTCAACCGTCGCGTCCTTGGGCACATTCACGGTTTTCGAGATGGCGCCGGAAATGAACGGCTGCACGGCGCCCATCATCTTGATGTGGCCCGTGTAATGAATGGATCGCTGTCCCTTTGCCGCGCGGAACGCGCAATCGAATACCGGCAGGTGCTGCTCCTTCAGACCCGGAGCCCCTTCGATCGTTTCGTGTTCGTCGATGTATTCGACAATCGCGTTGATCTGCGACTCGCCGTATCCGAGGCGCGCGAGCGCCATCGGCACCGTCTGATTGACGATCTTCATCAGACCGCCCCCCACCAGCTTCTTGTATTTCACGAGCGCGATATCGGGTTCCACGCCCGTGGTGTCGCAGTCCATCATGAAGCCGATAGTGCCCGTGGGCGCCAGCACGGTAGCCTGAGCGTTCCGGTACCCATACGCTTCACCCAGCTTCACTGCATCGTCCCACGACTGCTTCGCAGCGCTGTAGAGATCGGCAGGCACATGCCTGGGGCTCACATCGCGCAGCGCGTCGCGGTGCTTGCGCATCACGCGCAAGAACGACTCGCGATTCAGTTCGTAGCCGGCAAACGGGCCGTCGTGATCGCGCGCGATTCGCGCTGACTGCGCATACGCCTCACCAGTCATCAGGGCGGTGATCGCCGCCGAGTAGTCACGCCCCCCGTCGCTGTCGTATGGCAGCCCCCGAGCCATCAATAGCGCGCCCAGGTTCGCGTATCCGAGCCCTAGCGGCCGAAAGTCGTGGCTGTTCCTTTCGATCGCCTTCGTCGGATAGCTCGCGTTGTCGACAATGATCTCTTGAGCGGTACTGAGCGTGCGCACGGCAGCTTTGAACGCCTTCGCCTCGAACTCGCCGTACGCATCGACGAACTTCATCAAATTGATGGACGCCAAATTGCAGGCGGAGTCATCCAGGAACATGTACTCCGAGCACGGATTCGATGCGTTGATGCGCGCGGTGGTCGCACACGTATGCCACTCATTGACCGTTGTGTCGAACTGCATGCCCGGATCCCCGCAACTGTGCGTGCCCTCCGCAATGAGGCGCATCAGATCACGGGCCTTGTAGTTGTCCATGACGGCGCCGCTCGTCACCGCGCGCGTCTGCCAATCACCATCGTCCAGCACCGCACGCATGAACTCATCGGTTACCCGGACGCTGTTGTTCGAATTCTGGAAGAACACCGACGAATACGCCGTGCCCGTAAACGAGCCGTCATACCCGGCGTCGATGAGGGCCCAAGCCTTCTTCTCTTCTTCGACCTTGCAGTTGATGAAGTCGACGATGTCCGGATGGTCGGCGTTGAGGATGACCATCTTCGCGGCCCGCCGCGTCTTGCCGCCGGACTTGATGACCCCGGCAAACGCATCGTAGCCTTTCATGAACGACACCGGGCCGGAGGCGGTGCCCCCGCCGGCGAGCAGCTCACGCGATGAGCGAATGTTCGACAGATTCGTGCCGGTGCCCGATCCGAACTTGAACAGCATCCCTTCGGTCTTGGCCAGCGTCAGGATCGAATCCATCGTATCGTCGACCGAGTTGATGAAGCAGGCCGAGCACTGAGGCGCCTTCTCGAACCCACAATTGAACCAGACAGGGCTGTTGAACGCAGCCTTCTGGTAGACCAGCAGATGCTTGAGCTCATCGCTGAACGCCTGTACGTCGGCGTCGCTGGCGAAATAGCGCATCGCACGCGCCCACTCGGTCATGGTGTCCACGACGCGCCCGATAAGCTGCCTGACGCTCCGCTCACGCTCCGGCGTGCCGATCTGACCGCGAAAGTACTTCGAGACAACGATGTTGGTCGCCTGCTGCGACCAAAACGAAGGTGTCTCAACGTCGCGCTGCTCGAACACGATCTCGCCGCGGTCATTGCCAATGACCGCGGACCGTACGCTCCACTCGACCTCATCGAACGGATCGACCCCCTCTCGCGTGAAGCACCGCGGGAAGGCCAGTCCCCCCGTACCACGCTCCGGTGTGGAGAGCGCCTCCTGAGTGTCCGCTTCGGCGCGCGAGCCCGAATTCCCAAGGGGCGTCATGTCGTCGTGAGCAGCGCCACGTTCCATGTATACCTCCCGCCCAGGGCCCGTCCTGCTGCAGGAATGGCCTGGAACTTTGATCACTGGAAGCCGAGCGGGGAAGCCGTACCGGCGGTCCTGGATAGCCTGTGAGCGTTGAGCGGACTCCGCTGGTTGTCTTTCGCGCTAGCGCGTCAATATGCGCTCAGATTTAGGCTTTGTCAAGGGTCGATCTACAAGATATTGTGGCCTCCTTTTAGGTCAAACGCAAGTAATGGCGGTGTCAGCGTAGTGTTGATCAACGAATCTCTGCCCGTTGGCGGAGACATCCTCGGAAACAGTCGTGCCGGCGATAACGCCGGGAGTCCACGCGATATGGAACGCATATAGAAGTGGACTTGGGAGATGACGGGCCTGAAGCCTGCAGCCCGGGGCCAGATGCCGATTTATCGAGGAAGGACTTCGGCGATTTCAGCGGCTTTGTCAGCTAAAGTGGAGGCATACACGAGGTTGCCCGCCTTCAACACTTCCTCCGATTGCTGGATGAAGCGTTTTGCCACGTCGTACTGCTCCTTCAGATTCGGGCTCAAGCTCCGATAATCAACGCGCTGGAGATCGACTGACGCCCGCGCCAGCTGATCCCGAATACCCCGCTCCGAGATTAATCTGGAATCCCCCTTCTGCAGCGTCAGGCTCGGCCGCGATTCCTCTGGTTTCGCCGCCTCCGGTTTCGCTGCCTCGGCTTTTGCCGCTTCCTGCTCCCGCTCGCGATCGGCACGCGGGGGGACCCCCGGCGCCGGTTTGCCGTCCGATCGGGCCGGAGCCGCAGCCGGTGGCGGCTGCAATGTTGGCTGCTCTTCGATCGTTGGTTCGGCCGACGTCACGGGAGCCTCAGCCTGGACAGGGGCAATCACACGTGGCGGCGGTGGTGGCGCCTCGAGCGCCGGCATCTCGGGCTGCGTTGCCGCGCGCAGCTTGCCACAGCCCGCCGTCGACGCACCCATACCGACCACAATCGCGATCAGAGCCAGGACGAACCCATGGCCGAATACCGGACGCTCCGGCTGCATATCCTTATTATGCACCGGACGCCTGTGGCAAAAGCAGTTTAAACGCGGTCCCTCGACCGGGCGCTGATTCGACCTCGACTTCACCGTCATGCATTTGCACGATGCGATACACGAGGGAAAGGCCGATGCCGCTGCCGTGTTCCTTCGTCGTGAAGTACAAGTCGAAAATCCGATTCAGCGCGTCGGGCTTGATGCCCACGCCGGTGTCGATGACGCTTATTGCGACGCGCCCATCTGCTGCCGGTGCGCAAGCGATGCGCAAGGTTCCGCCGTGTGGCATCGCCTGGCAGGCATTGATCGCCAGATTCAGCAAGGCCTGACTCATCATCGCCGAATCAGCGTTGATCGCCGGCACTCCAGACGCACCCTCGAGAACCACCTTCACGCCGGTCTTGCGCGCTTCGGCGTCGACGAGCTCGCTCACCTCGGTGACAAGCCTCAGCGGATCGACCGGTTCGAGCTTCAATTCTTCCGGACGGGTGAATTTCAAGAATCCCTGCACCACCCCGTCGAGGCGTTTTATCTCGTCGGCGATGACCCCGGCATGCCTCAGCGCACCCGTTAAATCGGCAACTGGCTCCGCCGCCGCGACCACGGTTCCCGCCACTCCTCCATCCTGCAGCAGCGTTGGCGAGGGTCGTCGCACCGCCGGGATGCCGGCCGTCAGTTTCTGCCTCAGCAGCTCCAGGTGAATCGTCATCGCATTCAGCGGATTCTTCACCTCGTGCGCCACGCCCGCCGTCAGTCGGCTGAGAGCCATCAGCTTGCGTGAATACTTCAAGACCTGCAGCACCTGGTCTCGGGTCTGCGGAGGCGGCAGTGGTCGATCAGCAGCGCCGGACGATGGCGCTGCGCCCGGACTCCCCGCCGAAAGCTGGGCGCTGATTTCATTGAGCAAGCTTCCGAGATCGCCGAACTCGTCGGTTTGTGGCAGGTCGAGCGTCACGAACTCACCGCGTCCGAGTCGCGTGAGGCCGCTGCGGATGATATGAATCGGCCGCAGCAGCAGCTGGGCGAGCAGCATCGCGACGACCACAGCCACGACCAGCGCCACAATCATGGTCACCAGCGCGGGACGCAGCGCCTCGTCCAGCTCTCGGCGGATGAGCAGCGTGGACACACCGACGTGAATCGAACCGAAGGCTCGCTGCTCGAGCAGCAACGGCTGCCGCACTTCCACGGTTCGCCCGACATCTGAATACATGGACCGCAGCAGACCGATCCGGCTACGTGCGAGCAGCGAGTCAAGATTATCAGCGGCCATGAGCCGCCGTCCCACTTCCTTCGGATCGCTATGCGCCACGATCCTGTCCGACGGATCCACGATGGCGGCGTAGGTCACGCTCTGCGAATAGATGCTCGATTCGAGAATCGAGCGTAGGCCGGCGTCGTCGCGGAGCGCCAGATAAGGATCCGCCTGCTGCGAGATCGCAACCCTGGCCCGGTGAAAAATGGCGTTGGTGAGCAGTTCGCCGCGCGCCTTGCTTTCCTCGACCGCTACTCGTGCGAGCGACGCCAGATGGAGCACGCTGACAGCCACAATCGACAGGCCGACGATTGAGGTGACACCGGTGACCTGTTTGCCTTTGATGCCTAGTCGCATTGTTTGGGATGGCGACGCCGCTCCTATCGTCGCTGTTCGGATTCTCAGCTCAGGCGCTACTCGGTCTCATCGTCGCCCCGCAGCTTCAACTTGTTCAGCTTGTTGTGAAGAGTCTTCAGGCTGATGCCCAGAATCTCAGCCGCGCGGGTCTTGTTGTCCCGGGTATGCTCCAGCGTGAGCACGATGAGCTGACGTTCCGCCTCCTCGACCGTGGTGCCGGGCGCCAACGCCACCGTACGCTGCGTCGGCTCCATCCGCCCTGCATCGAGCAGCGCCGGCGGCAGATGCTTGGCTTCAATGAACTCACCTTTGGCGAGGATCGTGGCACGCTCGATGACATTGCGCAGCTCTCGCACGTTTCCCGGCCATGCATAGTTTTCAAAGACCTTCATCGCCTGGGGTTCGACTGCCACAACGGACTTGCCGAGTCGGCTGTTGAACTCTGACACGAACGCTTGGATCAGCAACGGAATATCCTCGCGCCGTTCGCGCAGGGGCGGCAGCGTCAGCGCGAAGACGTTCAGCCGGTAGTACAAGTCATCGCGTAGCTTGCCCTTCTTGACGGCTTCCACTGGATCGAGGTTGGTGGCAGCGATGATGCGGACATCGACCGCCTGCTCTTGACGCCCTCCAACTCTTCGAAAGCGGCGTTCCTGTAAGACGCGCAGCAGCTTCGCCTGCGTCGCGGGAGTCATTTCGGCGACTTCGTCGAGGAACACTGTGCCGCGATCGGCCAGCTCGAAACAGCCCGCTCGCCTCTCGAGCGCGCCGGTGAACGCCCCCTTCTCGTGGCCGAACAACTCGCTCTCGAGCAACGTGTCGGGAATGGCCGCGCAATTGATGGGCACGCTTGGAAACGCAGCGCGCGGGCTGAGCTGATGAATCGTCTGGGCGACGAGCTCTTTCCCGGTTCCGGATTCGCCGGAGATCAGCACCGACGCTGATGTGGGCGCCGCCTGCTCGATGATCGTGTACACGCGGCGCATTGCCGGGCCGCTGCCAATCAACACGCCGAACGCGCCGTGCTCGCGAAGCTGACGCCGCAACACTTTGACTTCGCGCAGCGTCTCCTGCCGCTCGATCACCTTGTCCAGCAGGATCTTCAGACGCTGCGGGTCGACCGGCTTGGTCAGGTAATCGTAGGCGCCCACCCTGATGGCTTCAACGGCCGTTTCGACAGTGCCCTGCGCCGTGAGAATCAGCACGGTAATGTCTTCCCCCTGCGTGGTGATCGCCTTCAACAGCTCGAGGCCGTCCATCCGCGGCATCACCAGATCGGTGAGGACGATGCCCGGGCGGAAAGTCGTGAGCTTCTCAAGCGCGTCTTGACCGTCGCGGGCGCTTTCGGTTTCGAACCCCCAGCTTTGAACGAGCTCTGTCAGCCCTGCCCTTGCGGACACATCGTCTTCGACGATGAGGACGCGAGCCAGGGCGTGGCTCGGCTCCCCGGCCAAAGCGTCGCGCGGTGCAGTCGTGGAACGTGAGTCCATTTGTGCTGGGTGCCGGTGAACGGCGCTCGACCCTCCTGAGCACGAAGCACCCTTGACCTCGCACTCTTTCGCGTCACTCCCGAGTCTACCCCCTTGTGAAGCCATGATCCAGCCGGGTCTACAAAAGAAATGCTACAGTTCGAGAGTGTCTGAATTTGGCGCCGGAGTGCCCGACACATCTTTCGAGCCGGTTCTTGCCCCGCCGCGCGAAGCATCTCGCCGCCATACTCCGAGGGACCGGATCTTCGCCGCGCTTGAAGTCATTGTCTGCTCGGGTTTTCCGACGCAGCTGACCCTCATTTATTTCTTTGCTCGAATGGGTCTATCCCCTGCTGA
>Ga0184627_10000765_pt1 | contig 12467 bp, 11 predicted proteins | sample PLM3_127_b1_FD_133150 | JGI IMG/M metagenome (GOLD analysis project Ga0184627, IMG submission 133150) | Groundwater sediment microbial communities from an aquifer in East River, Colorado, USA - PLM3_127_b1 | ecosystem: Environmental > Terrestrial > Soil > Riparian zone | place: USA: East River...
CGTCGCCCTGACCGGCGCCACCGGCTCGATCTACGGCCTGCGCATCCTGGAGACCCTGCGGCGCAAGGGCGGCTGGGAAACCCACCTGATCGTGTCCGACGCCGGCATGCTCAACGCGTGGCAAGAATACCAGCTCGCCCGCAAGGACATCACGAAGCTCGCCGACGTCGTGCACAACGTGCGCGACGTCGGCGCCTCGATCTCCAGCGGCTCGTTCATCACCGCCGGCATGGTGGTCGCGCCGTGCTCGATGAAGACGCTCGCCGCGGTGGCGAACGGCTTCTCCGACAACTTGATCAGCCGCGCCGCGGACGTGGTGCTGAAGGAGCGGCGGCGGCTGGTGCTGATCACGCGCGAAGCACCGCTCAACCTCGCCCACATCCGCAACATGGCGTCCGTCACCGAGATGGGCGGCGTCATCTTCCCGCCGGTGCCGGCTTTCTACAGCCGCGCGAAAACGATAGACGACCTGGTGAACCACACGGTGGGACGCGTGCTCGACCTCTTCGGCGTCGCGCACGAGAACATCAGCCGCTGGCAGGGCATGAAGCACGACGCGGTCAAGGATTGAACGGCGAAACAAGGACGAGGCATGTACGAGAAAGAGGATTTTCGCGGCTTCCTGGAGCGGCTGCGCAAGGAAAAGGAGCTGGTCGACATCAGGCAGCCGGTGGACATCCGCCATATCGCGACGCTGGTGGACCAATCAGAATCCGCCCTCTACTTCCACGACGTCATCGGCTACGACATGCCGGTCGTGTCGGGCATCATCCGTTCCAGCCGGCGCGCCGCCATCTCGATGGGTTGCAGCAACTTCTCCGAGATCGAATTCAAGCTGCAACAGGGCATCGATCATCCGATCTCCCCGAAGTACGTGGAGGCGGCCGGCTGCAAGGAAGTCATCGAGCTCGACGACCAGGTGGACCTTTTCCGCCTGCCCATCCCGATGTCCTCGATCTACGACGGCGGCCCGATGATCACCGCTGGCGTGGTCATCGCCCGGGACCCGGAACATGGCCTCAACTCGGGCATGTACCGCTTCATGGTCAAGGAAAGGAACCTGACCGGCATCGACATCGTCACGCCCAACAACATGCGCCTGTTCGCCCAGCGCGCCTACGAAGCGGGCCGCCCCTGCCCGATCTCGATTTCCATCGGCACCCACCCCTTCGAGATCATGGGCTCGGGCTTCCGCGCGCCGCTCGGCGTGGACGAGATGAGCATCGCTGGCGGCATCCGCGGCGCGCCGGTCGAGCTCGCCCAGTGCGAAACCATAGACATGCCGTGCATCGCCAGCGCCGAGATCGTGCTGGAGGCGGAGATCCTGCCAACGGGCTGGAGCCATCCCGAGGGCCGCTTCGGCGAGTTCACGCGCCTGATGGGCGGCCTGCACTGGAACCCGCTGGTCAAGGTGAAGGCAATCACGCGCCGCAAGAACGCGATCTACTATGCGCTGCACATGCCATGGGAGAATACCTGGCTCGCCGCGCCGACCCGCTACACCTCGATCCGCCGCGCGATGAGGAGCGCCGGCATCCAGGTGAAGGACATCAACGTCACGCTCGGCGGCTGCGGCTTCTGGCACGCCATCATTTCCATCAAAAAACAGGCGGGAGAAGGCAAGAACGCCCTCCTCGCCGCGCTCACCGCGCAGGACATCAAGCACGTGGTGGTGGTGGACGACGACATCGACGTGCACAACGCGATGGACGTGGAATGGGCGATCGCCACCCGCGTGCAGGGCGACAAGGACGTCATCATCATCCCCGGCGCGCGCGCGAAGCCGCTCGATCCCAGCCTCGCGGTGACGCCACCGGGCGTGGTGCCGACCGGCGCCAAGGTCGGCATCGACGCCACCATCGGCGAAGGGATCCCGCGCGAGCGCTTCGAGCGCATCGCCTATGCCTACGCCGACCGCGCGAAGATCGCCGACTACGTCAAGGGCAAGGCCGATGCCCCGCCAGGGATGGCGGGGCATGACGCGGCGCTCGTCGAGCGCCTCGCGAGCGAAATCATGAAGCTGATCGGCAACGAGCCCCGGTACTATCAGGAGGTCGCGCAACACTTCGGCAAGTACGAGTTTCAGACCGTGGCGCGGGCGCTGGGCAGGCTCCACGCTGACGAGAAGCTGTGGCAAGATCCGCGCGGCCGCATGTGCCTGCGCGGCTCCGCTTTTGCTGCGAAACCTCCGGCAAAGCTGGATTATTGAATTCACATGCAAGTTGCCGCCCCTGAGCGCAGCGCCACCGCCGTAGCGACAGCGATCACGGTCTCCGGCGTGAGCAAGTGGTTCGACACCGCCGACGGCCAGCGCCTGCAGGCATTGCAGGACATCGCGCTGGAAGTGCCGGCGCAGGCCATCCTGGCGATCCTCGGCGCTTCAGGCTGTGGCAAGTCCACGCTGCTCAATATCATCTCCGGCATCGTGACGCCGGAGCGCGGCACGGTCCGCATCAACGGCGTGCCGTCGAAGGAATTCAAGGACTGGCGCAGCGTGAGCTACCTGTTCCAGGATGATCGGCTGCTGCCGTGGCGCACCGCGATCCGCAACGTGGAATTCAGCCTCGAGGCGGGCGCGATGCCGCGCACCGAGCGCGAGTCGCGTGCCCGCGACGCCCTCAACCTCGTCGGGCTTTCCGGCTTCGAGGACGCCTTTCCGTACCAGCTGTCGGGCGGGATGCGGTCGCGCGTCGCCCTCGCCCGCAGCCTGGTGCTGGAACCGTGCATACTGCTGATGGACGAGCCGTTCTCGCGCCTCGACGCCCAGACGCGCTCCCTGATGCACGCGGAACTGATGCGGATCCAGGAAATGCGGCGCATGAGCATCGTGTTCGTGACGCACGACGTGGAAGAGTCGGTGGTGCTGGCCGACCGCGTGATGGTGATGGCGCCGCGTCCGGGACGCGTGCGCGAGTTCGTGGACATCAGGCTCGAGCGGCCGCGTGACCCAACCCGCGCCGAGGCGGCCCAGTACATACAGCGCCTGCGCGCGCTGATATAAGGCTTGTAGCCGCCGATATACGCCGATGAACGCCGAAATTTAAAACCCGCCAAGGTAGTTAACAGGAGATCTCGTCTATGAAACGACTTGTCATCGCGTTCTTTCTTGGCGCACTGGTTGCGTCCCAGCCCGCCTTTGCGCAGAAGATCAAGGTTGGTTACTGGACCAGCGGCGTCAGCCTCGGTTTCGGGTCGACGCTTGAAAGCATGAAGTTCCTGGAGAAACAGGGGCTCGACGTCGAGTACATCAAGTTCGCCGATGTCAACGCGCCGACGCGGGCCATCGTCTCCGGCGCGATCGACGTCGCGTTCGGCGCGAGCGGCGCGGGCGCGCTCAACATCGCGGCCGATGGCGTGCCGATCAAGATCATCCTCGCCACCCAGATCGCCGAAGTGCGGTTCGCGGTGCTGGAAAGCTCGCCGATCCGGTCCCTGGCCGAGTTCAAGGGCAAGAAGATCGGCATGTCGCCGCCGGGAAGCGCCACGCATGCAATCGCGGTGGCGCTGCTCGAAGGCAACTACGGCCTCAAGCCCTCCGATTATCTGGTCGTCTCCGGCAACGAGCCGCGGCTGGCGCAGTTCCTGGCGCAGGGCGAAGTGCAGGCGTCGGCGCTGCGCGGCATGACGGTCGCGCAGATCAGCGACGAGATCAAGGTGCGCGTTCTCGGCAACTATGTGGACGAGTGGAAAAAGCTCACCCGGTCGTCCGCCGCGCCGGTGATCGGCATGGGGATCGTGCACAGCGACTACCTCGCGAAGAACCCCGAGGCGGTGGTGAAGTTCGTGGTCGGCATGAAGGAAGCCACCGACTGGGGCGGGAAGAATACGGCGCAGGTGGCCGAAATCCTGCAGAAGGCCGCCAACATGAAGCCCAGTGACGCGACCGCGTATGCCAGCCTGTGGAGCGCGACCTACGTCACCAGCATGGAGCCGGCCGACGTCGCCATGATGAAGAAGATGGCGGAGATCTTCCGCGCCGCCGGCAGCATCAAGGGCAACGTTCCGGATTCCGCGTTTGCGACCGAGCCCTACGCCAAGGCGAAGCTCCGCTTCGCAAAATAGAAGCTGAGACACTAAGGACACAAAGGACACGAAGGTTACAGAACATGGGACAAAGGAAGAATTTGAATTTCGTACCGCTTTCCTTTGTGTCCTTAGTGTCCTTCGTGTCAATGCTTTTGCCGTAGGGGGTAAACAATGAGTCAAGCAATCAATTCCCGTCCGCCGCAGGAGCTCGTGTCGTGGCCCGAGCCGGGCTATACGCGGGTGCCGCTGAACGTGTTTGCCGATCCCGAGCTCTATGCCTGGGAACAGGACCTGATCTTCCGCGGGCCGGCGTGGAGCTACCTCGGCCTGGAGATCGAAATCCCCGCGACCGGGGACTACATCACCACCCAGGTCGGCGACACGCCGGTGATCGTGGTCCGCAAGCCCGACGGCAGCATCAACGCGCTGGTGAACAAGTGCGTCCACAAGGGCTCCATCATCTGCTACGAACCGAAGGGCAAGCGAGATCGCGTCCACAACTTCACCTGTCCCTATCACAACTGGATCTACGACTTCGACGGCAATCTCACCAGCGTCGCGTTCGAAAAAGGCATACAGGGCAAGGGCGGCATGGCAGCCGACTTCGACAAGTCGCGCCACCGGCTGATCCGGCTGCGGGTGGAAACCATCCGCGGGCTCGTCTTCGGGACGTTTTCCGAGCGCACCCCGCCGCTGCGCGAGTATCTGGGGCCGGTGATGGTCCAGCACATCGAGCGCACGCTTCACGGCAAGCCGAAAATACTCGGCCGTTACAGCCAGTTCATGCGCAACAACTGGAAGCTTTACGTCGAGAACAGCCGCGACAACTACCATCCGAGCCTGCTGCATGCCTTTTTCTCCACCTTCAAGCTGAACCGGCTGTCGGCGGAGGGCGGCACGCGGCAGGACGACCGGAACTGGCACCACATCACCTTCACCAAGCGCCACACCGACCAGGGCGACCAGGCCTACGACTCGGGCATGATCCGGGCGATGAAGCAGGACTACGGCCTGAAGGATCCTTCCCTCATTGACCAGTGGATGGAATACCCCGACCAGATCACCAACTCCATCCAGAGTATCTTTCCCGGCTTCGTGCTGCAGCAGATACTCAACTCGATCGGCACGCGCCAGATCATCACGCGCGGCGTCAACGACTGCGAGCTGGTGTGGACGCTGCTTGGCTTCGAGGAGGACACCCCGGAGCAGACCTACGTCAGGGTCAAGCAAAGCAACCTGGTCGGCCCGGCGGGCCTGGTGTCCATGGAAGACGGCGCCATCGGCGGCTTCGTGCAGAAAGGCATCCGGGGCGACCTCGACAACGTCGCGGTGATCGAGATGGGCGGCCGCGAGGTCGGCTCGCAGCCGACGCGCGCGACCGAGACCTCGGTGCGCGGCTTCTGGAAGGTGTACCGCGAGCTGATGGATGTCTAAGACCGTGAATCGTGAATCGATGGTTGCGGCGGCCAGGGGCGCCGAGGTCTCCCCAGCCGCGCGGGAGGCGATCGCGCGGCTGATGATGGAGTACGTGCACGCCATCGACAACAACGAGCTCGAGCGCTGGCCGCGGTACTTCACCGAGCATTGCCTCTACCAGATCATCTCGCGCGCCGACCATGAGCTCGGCCGGCCGATCGGCGTGTGGTTCTGCGACAACCGCGGCATGCTGGAAGACCGCGTCAGCTCGATCCGCGAGGTCAACGTCTACGAGCCGCACGTCTACCGCCACGTCATCGGCCCGACCGAGCTGCTGAACGCGAGGGACGGCACCTACACCGCGCAGACGAGCTACATCGTGGTCCGCACCATGCACGACGGCGAGATGAAGCTGTTCAGCGCCGGGCGCTATGTGGACGAAATCGTCGTCGAGGACGGCACGGCGCGGCTGCGCAAGCGCGTCGTGGTGACCGACTCGTGGCGCTACGACACCCTGGTCGCCATACCAATTTGAGACCATGCTCAAGAAAGAACTGCTGCACCTGCACCTCGAAAGCTTCCACAAGCGCCCCGCCCTGTTCCATGTGACGGAAGACCGATGGCAGGCCGCCGCGCGGCGCCACCCGGCGCTCGCCCGGCGCCTCCGCGTCACCTTTGGCTGGGACGGCGATATCCTCGACGAGGCGCTCAAGACCGCGGATGCGATGATCAACTCAAGCCCGCCGAAGGAGCGGCTGCGCGAGCGCGCGCCGCGCCTGAAGTGGATCCAGACCACCGGCGCGGGCATAGACGGCCTGCTGCCCCTCGACTGGCTGCCGGCCGACATCGCACTCACCAACAACACTGGCGCGCACGGCCCCAAGGCCGAGGATTCCTGCATCATGGCCATCTCGCTCCTCAACGCGCGGCTGCCGCAGTTGCTGGCGCACCAGCGCAATCACGTCTGGAACTCCATCAACACCACGCCGGTCGCGGGCAAGACGGTCGTGGTCATCGGCTTCGGCGATCTCGGCCAGGGCGCCGGCCGTGCGGCGAAGAAGCTCGGCGCAAAAGTGATCGCGGTCACCCGCACTGGCAAGGCCGCGCGCCCCGCCGACGCGGTTTACCCGGTGAGCCAGATCGAGCGCGTGCTGCCCAAGGCCGATTTCGTGGTCGTCACCACCCCTCTCACCTCCGAGACGCGCAACCTGTTGAGCCGCCAGCGCCTCGACCTGCTCAAGCCCGAAGCGAGCCTCGTCAACATCGGGCGCTCGCCGGTCGTGGATTATGAGGCGCTGCGCGACAAGCTCGTCAAAGGCGAGCTGGCGGGCGCGGTGCTGGACGTGTTCCAGCCGGAGCCGCTGCCCGCGGATTCCCCGTACTGGGACACGCCGAACCTCATTGTCCTGCCGCACGTGAGCTGCGACGACCCGCGCTACATCGAGCACCTGCTCGATTTCTGGTTCGAGAACTTCAAGCGCCTGCTCGCCGGGAAGCGGCTCGTCAACACCGTCGATCGAAAACTAGGTTATTGAAACCGCCGATGGGTCCTCCGATTTTTCACATGATTGCCGGCGCGCCGGACCCGGTGGCGCCGTTCTCGCACGCCGTGGAACAGGACGGCTGGGTATTCGTCACTGGCCAGATGCCGTTCACTGGCACGGCCAACGACTCCCCGTACCCGGAAGGCATAGAAGCGCAGACGCGCCAGGTCATGGAGAACCTCCGGCGCGTGCTCGTCGGCTGCGGGCTGGGTTTCGAGCATGTCCTCGCCGCGCGCATCTTCCTCACTCACTTCGAAGAGGACTACGCGAGGATGAACTCCGTCTATGCCGGCTATTTCGCTCCGGGCAAGCGGCCCGCGCGCACGTGCGTCGGCGTTACGGGGCTCGCGCGCGGGGCGCGGGTCGAGATCGACTTCGTTGCCCGCCGCCCGTGAAACTCTTAACGGCAATAGCCACAGAGATCACAGAGAACACAGAGAAGACTATTTAACCGCCAAGACGCCAAGGAAATCAGCAGTAAGATGAACCGGCTTATTCCAATCAACTGCATCGGTCTCGCGTTCTGTGCGCTGTGTCACTCGAATTACTTCTCTCTGTGACCTCTGTGTCCTCTGTGGCTAACAACCAGGCCCCCACCCCGGGGACGCTCATCATCGATCACGTCGCGCACTTCGTGCCGCACGTGGACAGCGCGAGCAGCGGGCTGAAGAAGCTCGGCTTCACGTTGACGCCCTTCTCCGAGCAGTCGCACCGCGTGGAGCCGGGCGGACCGCTGGTGCCTGCCGGAAGCGGCAACTGCTGCGTGATGCTCAGCGAAGGCTATCTCGAGTTCCTGACGCCGACCGGAGACACCCCGCTCGCCGGCCAGCTCCGCGCCGCGATCAAGCGCTACACCGGCGTGCATCTCGTGGCGTTCGGTACCGCGGCGCCCGACGCCGACCACGCGCGGCTGGCTAGCGCCGGCTTCGGGCCGCTCCCGCCCGTTGCGCTCCAGCGCCAGATCGGCACCGCGACCGGCGAAGGCACCGCGCGCTTCACGGTCGTGCGTGTGCCGCCCGGCACGATGCCCGAGGGCCGCATCCAGTTCTGCCTGCAACATACGCCGGAGCTGCTGTGGCAGCCGCGCTGGCTGGAACACCACAACCGCGCCACCGCCCTCGCCGGCGTGATATTGCGGGTCGCCGATGCGCGGGAAGCGGCGCAGCGCTTTGCGCGCTACACCGGGCTCCTCGCGCAACTGAATGGCAGCGTGTGGCGCATCAGTACCGCACGCGGCTACCTGCTGTTCCTCGACCGTGAAACCCTCCACCGCCGGCTCGACGTGGTGGCGCCATCGCTGCCCTGGATCGCCGGCTACGTGCTGAAGAGTGAAGATATCGACGAAACCGGCGACACCCTGCGCAGGTCCGGCGTGACCGTGCACGTGCTCGGCAGCCGCCGCCTGCTGGTCAAGCTCCCGGCGGCGCTCGGCGGCATCATCGTGTTCGAGCCGCCGGACGCTGGCATGCTCAACTTCGATTAAACCGGACGGCGCATGACCCGATTTCGACGAAACGCAAAGACGAATGCGAAACCACCACGGCGCCGTCCGGCTCCGCGCAAGCTGGTGTGCCTCGAAACCTACTGGAGCGACCACGGCGCGCGCGCGTTTAGCAGCGAATCCGTCCAGCCGTTCTTCCAGGGGCTTGCCACCCAGTTCGATCCAGCGCTGCGGATCGCGCACCGTTTCGTGGAATCCCCGACCCAGCTTGCGGCCTACACACGCCGCGCCGGAGGGCTGCTATGGAACGACCCGGAAGTGTTCGATGCGCCCGTTTACTACCTGTCGTTTCACGGCTCGCCGGGAACGGTGCGCACGGCGCTCGCCCGGCTCGGTCCAGCGCGCCTGTGCAAGGCGTTCGAGGGCTGGGGCGCCTCCTACGATAACCTCGTCTATTTCGCCGCATGTAGCGTGCTGTCCGGAGCGAGCGGCAGAATGTTTTCGGAACGGTTCCTGGCGCGGTCGGGCTGCCGGGCCATCGTCGGCTACAAGACCGACGTGGACTGGATGGAAAGCATGCTGACGGACCTTCTTTTCCTGCGGCGCTTCTATGCCGACGCGGATCCGTGGCGGAACCTCCGGGCCATCCACGAATCGGTGCTCACGGACTTCGCGCCCGCGCACCGGCTTGGCTTCACGCTCCACGCTCGCGATTGACGCGCACACCTACCCCAGGAAGCCGCCGATGAACGCAGATGAACGCCGATATAAATATAATAAAATCAAATAGATATAATCTACGAGCCCAGTAACCCTAAACCTGTCCTTTAAGTCATGTTGATTATTTGTTGGTTTTTTTATCGTTGATGTTATCTGCGTTCATCGGCGTTCATCGGCGGCTCAGAATGCGGTTTGACGAAACATACGACGTCGTCATCGTCGGCTTCGGGCTGGCGGGCGGGATCGCCGCGATCACCGCCGCCGACACCGGCGCGAAAGTTCTGCTGCTGGAAAAATCCGAGGTGCCGGGCGGGCTGTCGATCTGTTCCTACGGCGCGGTCAGAAGCGCGCGCGACCCCGCCGGCGCGTTCGCCTATCTCAAGGCGACCAGCGGCGGCCGCACGCCGGACGACGTGCTGCGCGTGCTGGCGCAGGGCATGTGCGAGATCGAAGAGTATGTGCGCGGGCTGGCGCAGATCAACGGCGCGGTCATCAGCACCTCGGTTGCCGAGGCCGCGAGTGGCGGGGACGACTCCGAGAAGCGGCGCGTTGGCGCCAACTACCCACTGCCGGGAAACGAGGCCTTCTATCACACTACGGTGATGGACGTTCCCGGCCTGGACACGAGGAAGCACTATCCGTGGGCCAACGGCGCGCCGGGCGGGCCAAAAATCTTCAAGATCGTCCACGACCACCTGCTGAAACGCGGCGTGGAGATCCGGCTCGCCACGCCCGCGATACGGCTCCTCGCCGCCCTCGACACGCGCGAGGTGCGCGGCGTAAAGGTCACGGTTAACGGCACGGAGCGCTCGATCCGCGCGCGCCGCGGCGTAATCCTTGCCTGTGGCGGCTTCGAGGGCAACGCGGAGATGAAGGCGCAGTTCCTCGAAGGCAAGCCCGTGCTCAACGCCGCCGCGCGCACCAATACCGGCGACGGCATCCGCATGGCGCAGGACCTGGGCGCCGCACTGTGGCACATGTGGCACATCCACGGCGCCAGCGGCTTCCGCCATACCGACCCCGCCTACCCTTATGCGATCCGCTTGAAGCGCTTCCCCGACTGGTTCCCCGGCGAGCAGCACCGCGCGCGCGTAGAGATGGCGTGGATCCTGCTCGACCAGGATGGCCGCCGCTTCATGTCGGAGTACCAGCCCTACACGCAGGATACGGGCGTGCGGCCGATGCAGCAATACGACCCGGTGAATCAGCGCTTTCCGCGCAATCCCGCGTTCATGATCTGCGACGAGGCGGGCAGGAAGATGTACCCGCTCGGCAAAGCGACTTCCAACGACAAGAGCATCCGCTACGACTGGAGCGACGACAACCTCCGGGAAGTGGAACTGGGAATATTGAAGCGCGCCGACACGCTCGAAGGGCTTGCGATCCAGCTCGGGCTCGAGCCGGAAGCGGCGATGACAAGCGTCTCGCGCTGGAACGAGCAATGCGCGCAAGGCGCGGACACGGATTTCGGCCGCCCCGGCGGCACCATGACGCCGATCCGCACCCCGCCCTTCTACGGCGCGCCGGTGTGGGCGACGCTATCCAACACCCAGGGCGGCCCAGTGCACGATGCGCAGTCGCGCATCATCGACGTCTACGGCAAACCAATCCCCCGCCTCTACGCCGCCGGCGAACTCGGCAGCGCCTTCGGCCACCTCTACCTCTCCGGCGGCAACATCGCGGAGTGCTTCGTCACCGGCCGCGTCGCCGGCCGCAACGCCGCCTCCCTTGCAGCCTGGAATACCCAGTAGCCCGGTTACAGGGCGGGCAATATTTTGATCCAGTTCTTGTCTCTGCTCCTCTCCGCGTCTCGGCGGTTCAGTTGTCGTTCCTGATTTTTCTTCAGAGCTCGACCTTGATGCCGGCCGCCTTAATGATCCGCGCGAATTTCTCGATGTCGGACTTGATGGTAGCGGCGAATTCGGCGCTGGTATCGCCGATCGGGTCGTAGCCCAGTTGCTCGAAACGGCCGCGCACGTCGGCGGACTTCACCGCGCCCGATATCGCGCCGCTCAGCTTCGCCACGATGTCGGTCGGCGTCTTGACCGGCGCGACGACGCCGAACCACGCGTCCACCGCGTAGCCTTTCAATCCCGACTCGGAAACAGTAGGCAGTTCCGGCGCGGCCTTGGTGCGCCGGCTGCCGGCCGTGGCCAGCATGCGCAGCTTGCCGGCTTTGGCGTGACCCGCCACCGCCGACAGGTCGGCCACCATCATGTCGATCTCTCCCGCGACCATCGCGGTGACCGCCGGGGCGGTGCCCTTGTAAGGAATGTGGACGATCCTGGCTCCGCCGGTGGAGCTGATGAGTTCCGCGGCCAGGCTCGACATGCTGCCCGCCCCCGAGGAGCCGTAACTCAAGAAGCCGGGCTTCGACTTAGCGATCGTCACCAGTTCCTTCATGGTCCGCGCCGGCACGCGCACGTTCACCGTCACCACGTACGGCACGAACGCGACGTTGCTCACCGGCGCCAGGTCCCGAAGCGGATTGTATGGAAGCCTGGCGTACAGGCTAGGCGCCACCGCCAGGTTGCTGGAGCCGCCCATGATAAGGGTGTAGCCGTCGGCGGGCGACTTGGCGCCGGCATCCACGCCGATAGTCCCGCCCGACCCGCCGCGGTTCTCGACCACGATGACCTGCCCCCACATCTCGGTCAGCTTCTGCCCCACGATACGGCCGATGACGTCGTTGGGACCACCGGGAGCAAACGGCACGATCAACCGGATCGGCTTCGCGGGATAGGCCTGGGCCGCGGCCGCGGCCGCGACGGGCAGGACCGCGAACCAGGCGGCCGCGACAGTCGAAAAAACGCGGGGCTTCATTAGATCTTGATGTTCGCCGCCTTGATGACCTTCGAGTACTTGCCGAGCTCGGCCTTCATCAGCTTGGTCAGCTCCGCCGGCGTGGTAGTTGCCGGGTCGGCGCCGTTGCGCTCGAACGGTTCTTTCATTTCCGGCGACTTCACAATCGCGACCAGCTCGCTGTAGAGCTTCTTCAACACCGGGCCGGGGGTGCCCTTCGGCGCAAAGAAACCGAGCCACAACGAAACCTCGAACCCGGGGTAACCGGATTCGGCGACCGTCGGCACGTTGGGAAGCGCGGACGAGCGCGTGGCCGTTCCCACTGCGATCGGGTTGAGTTTGCCCGCCTTGGCAAACGGCAGCACCGCCGGCATGCTGCCAAATAGCGCCTGCACCTGTCCGGCCATGGTCGCGGTGCCCGCAGGGCCGTTACCCTTGAAAGGCACATGCACGATGTCGATGCCCGCAGCAAGCTTCAGCATCTCCATCGCGATCTGCGTCGTCGTTCCCGACCCCGC
>Ga0184627_10000766_pt1 | contig 12463 bp, 14 predicted proteins | sample PLM3_127_b1_FD_133150 | JGI IMG/M metagenome (GOLD analysis project Ga0184627, IMG submission 133150) | Groundwater sediment microbial communities from an aquifer in East River, Colorado, USA - PLM3_127_b1 | ecosystem: Environmental > Terrestrial > Soil > Riparian zone | place: USA: East River...
GAGGGCGGAAGTGTCACGGTTCCCATGAGCCGCCGTTCACTGGACATTCACCGCCCACAAAGAAGAGGAGACAAATTTTATGCCCGCAGAGTTCATCGATCTCTTGGCCATTCCCGAGTTGGATATCGGCCACAGCAAAAAAGTGCTCTTCACCTCTGACCATTTTCATACCTGGGTTCACGGGGATTACCCCGGCACCAAAGGCCCGATGCACAAGCACACCGCCGATCAGCAATTCTATTGCGTCAAGGGCGAATGCACCTTTCACTTTCTCGATGGGACGTCGCGTAAACTGACGCCCGGCATGTTGGTGACGATTCCGGCGGGCAGTCTCTACCAGCTCGACAACACCGGCGACGAGTACATGATTCTCCTCGGCGCGCGCGCCGAAGCGGCGGCGAAGCCGCGCTTTACCGGCGATGACAAAGTGGTGACCGTCCACGACTATGCCAAGCAGAATTTGGACAGGATCAAGGCGCCCGAGATAAAAAAGGTCAAAGCGCGGGCGGAGTCTTGAATCGATGACCAAGTGCTTGCCAATGAGCATCGGACGTAATTTATTGATTCTCCAATTGCTGGTTGTCCTCGGAAGCGCGCCAGCCCACGCCGCAGCTCCGCTAACCAAGGTCGTTTTGACGACGGGATCCACGAGCGAGCGAGAAGGGGTGATTTACGTCGCCCAGGAGCAGGGTTTCTTCCGCAAGTACGGACTCGACGTCCAATTCGTCCAGGTGCGCAGCGGGCCCATCGGCATATCCGCGCTCAGTTCTGGCGAGTCGCATGTTCACTGGGGATCGGTCTCGGCGGCCAATCTTGGGGCGATCGCCGAGGGGGCCGACCTGGTCTTCGTCGCCGGTTTCATTAATAAGTTGACCGGGACCTTCGTTGCTAATCCCAAAATCAAAAGCCCGGCGGAACTGAAAGGCAAGGCTCTCGGCGTCAATAGCTTGAGCGGCGGCGGCTGGATTTTCACGATGCTGACGTTAGACCACTGGGGCCTCGCGCCGGAGCGTGACAAGATTCAATTCCGCGCCTTGGGCGACCAGCCGGTGATTGCACAGGCTGTTATTGCGGGCACCGTCGATGCCGCGTATCTCGGATACACGTTCGCTAAAATTGCCGAGCGCCAGGGCCTGCGCGTCATGTCCGACCTCGCCAAACTACCCATTCCTTACCAGGGATCGGGCATCATGACGCGGCGCAGCTTCATCGCATCGTCGGCGCCCGCCGTGGAGAACGTGCTGCGCGGCCTGTTGGATGCGGTGGCCTTCATTCGCAATCCCGAAAATAAATCCCTGGTCATGAAGAACTTAGCCAAAGGCCTGCGCTTGGCGCGCGTCGAAGACGCCGAGGAAGGCTATCAGAGCATCTTGGGAATTTACGAGCTAAAGATGTATACCAGCGTCGATGGCATTCGCAACGTCATCAGACTCCTGAGCGCAAACAACGAAAGGATTCGCCGGCTCAAGGCCGAAGAGCTAGTCGACAACAATATTGTAAGAAAGCTGGAGAAGGATGGTCGCTTCTAGCTACAGACTTGTTTTGTTCCGGCTTCGGCGGGCGTGACATCATTGCGGTCGAATTCGTTCCCAAAAGGCCGATTCTGGGAGGAGCCATGAAAAATCTGATCATTGGAAGCCTACTTTTGCTAATCTGGAGCTCGCAGGCCACGGCGCAGACGCCTTACTTTCAAGGCAAGACGATAAGAATCGTGGTCGGGTATCCTGCGGCCAGCGCCCATGATCAGTGGGGACGCATGATCGCGCCCCAGCTCACCAAACACATTCCGGGAAACCCCAATACCATCGTTGAGAACCGGACCGGCGCCGGCTCCATGGTGGCGACCAACTTCGTACATGACGTCGCCAAGCCCGATGGCTTGACCCTCGCGGTGGTTAACGCTGCGCTTTATTTTGACCAGCTCCTGAAGCGCCCGGAAGTCAAATTCGATTGGTCCAAATTGACCTGGGTTGGAAGCACCACGCCCACCAACGCCCTTCTCTACATGTGGGCCGCCGCCCCCTACAAGACCATCCACGACGTGCGCAGCGCCGCCGTTCCTCCCAAGTGCGGCGCCACCGGCACGGGGAATACCGGCTATTATCTGCCAAAATTGCTTGAGCAAGCGATTGGCGCCAAGTTTACGCTCGTGACCGGGTATCAGGGGGGCGCTGAGATTGAGATTGGGGTCGAGCGAGGAGAAGTGCAATGCCGGGCCTTTACGGTCCAGGTCTTCTTCGGGCGCGAACCGTTCCATACATGGCGGAGCAAGAACCTGGTTCGCGTTTTGGTGCAAACCGGCAAGAAGCGCGATGAGCGTTTGCCCGACACGCCGCTCCTCAGTGAGCTGATGAACCAGTATCAAACCAGTGATGGAATCCGTCGTCTCGCCACCGTCCTGCTCGGTTCCGGCGAATTCGGCAGCGCTCCGATGATCGGTTCTCCGGGCATTCCTGCCGAGGTAGTCAAGACCCTGCGCGCCGGCTACGCCAAGGCGCTGGCAAGTCCGGAACTCGTTGCCGAAGCAAGGAAACGCGGATTCGAGCCGGAGCTCATCGCCGGAGAAGAACTTGAAGCGCTGGCAAAAGAGGTATTGTCGCAACCGGCGGATGTCGTCGCCTCGATGAAAAAAGTCATGGGTGAATAGGGAGGATCATATGGAAAAAATCGGTTTTGTCGGCACTGGCGCGATGGGAAGCGCTTTGCTTTCGCGCTTAAAATTGGCCAACGTCGTCGCCACGGCCTTCGACATCGCGCCCGCCGCGATGGCGGCCGCCCGCGCCGAGGGCGCCGAAATCACTTCGTCGGCGAAAGCGGTTGCGCAGGTCTCGACGATCATTGACGTCGTCGTGCGCACGGATCAGGAAGCGCTCGACTGCACGCTCGGCAGCAACGGCATACTGGAAGGCGCCGCGCCCGGCACGCTCGTGCTGCTGCACAGCACCATTCGGCCCTCGACGACGAAAAAAGTCGCCGAGGCCGCCGCGGACAAAAGAGTCAACGTCATCGACGCCTGCATGACCGCAGTGCCCAGCGTGGTGCGCCAGGGCGGGCTGACCTTTCTCGTCGGCGGGCAAAAAGCATTTTTCGAGCGCGCCAGGCCGCATCTCCTCAACATGGCTAAGGACGCGGTTCATATGGGGCCGCTCGGCTGCGGCAACGTCACCAAGCTCTTCAAGAACATGGTCACCGCCTCCGAGGCTCTGATCGTCTACGAGGCGCTGCAGATCGCCAAGGCCGGAGGGATCGATTACAAAGCCGCGCTCGATCTGATGCAAAAGACCAAATCCGCGAATATCTTGGACCGCTGGGAGACGAGATACGATCTCTCCGGTGGAGACTTGAAATTCAACACCGGGACAAATCTCTACGACAAGGACTTGCCCCTCGCCGCCGAAGTGGGCAAAAGCCTCGGCGCCGACATTCCGGTCGTGGAAGCGCTGGCCAAACTGGGAATCAAGCTCAACGGCGGGAAGTGCAGCATTTAGCTTCTTGTTCGTGATTTCCGGTAAATAAATTTCCTCGGACTTACGTCCTGGGCTTTTCTCAGAATGCAAGCTTCGCTTGTCCGAAAAGCATCTCATCCGTCTTTCCCGCGAAAGCGGGAATCCAGGTTTGAATTAATTTCCTGGATTCCGGCTCGCCCCCCGCTTCAGCCTGAGGCTGATCCGTCTCAGCCGGCGGCTGATCCGCCTGTGGAGGACTTTGGCGGATTCGCGGGGGTTGGCCGGAATGACGACTCGTTGCCTTTCGGAACCCGATACACCCCCGGACTTACGCCCGCGGGTCTGCTAAAGTGTACTAGAAACTTGGAACCTGAAACTAGATACACGATTCCTGGTTGCGAATGAGAAAGTATCCGTACAGAGACCATTTCGTCGAGCTTATATCGGAGCAAACGGATTCAGGCGACTGGTTTGCCAGAGCCACGATCGTCATCTTCGAGGGCAAAAAAGAAAAACGGATTCCCATCTTCGGCCGCCGTCGCGCCACGTTCGAGAGCCGGCGGCGGGCCGACGCCTATGCTTTCGAGCTCGCGAAGATTTGGATCGACGGCCGGCTCTGGGGCACCAACGGCCACGGTTGAAATCCCTCGGACTTACTTCCGAGGTTTGCTAAGGTATTAGTAGTGAGGTTCGAATAACTGATAGAAAGCTCGCCGGTGACGCTTCCCCCTCACCCTTCCCTCTCCCCCGCGACGGGGGAGAGGACAAAGGTGAGGGGGCGAGTGGCGTAGCGCTGACTTTCCATTATTTGCACGTCCATCAATAGATACGACTAGACCGGGAGGAGACTATGGAAATTTCCGATGCGCAGAAATTCTTGCAAGAAAATCACCGGGCCTGCATCGCGGTCCGGCAAAAAGACGGCTGGCCGCAGTTGACCTTCGTGACGCCGGGCATCGATCCCGAAGGCCGGGTGATTATTACCTCGCGCGGGACGACCTACAAGGTGAAACATCTGCGGCGCGACCCGCGCGTCTCGCTGCTAATCTTCGGCGAGCAATACAGCGGCTCGAAGTTCGTCCAGATTCACGGCAAGGCGGAGATTATCGACCAGTCGGAAGCGATGGATACTTTGATTTACTGGTACAAGCAAGTGCGCGGCGAGCACAAGAACTGGGAAGAATACCGCGAACAGATGAGAAATGAAAAGCGGGTGATCATCCGCGTCGCCATCGAAAAGGTCGGCCCACAAAGTATCAAGAGAGTTTAACCGCAAAGAACGCTTCGTATTTCCTTGGCGCCCTTTGCGCCATTGCGTGAGTTCCACCGATCGACAAAAGATCTCTCACCACGAAGCTCACGAAGGCCACGAAGAATTCGGATTTCTATTGTTCTAAACTTCGTGCTCTTCGTGTCCTTCGTGGTGAAATCCATTTTCCCTTCTTTGGTTGCGGCTTCGCCGCGCTGGGTTCTTCGTGGTGAGATTCTCATAAAGCGCGCAGGCGGCCACGATCATGCGGCAATTCCAAATGATCGAGAGTCGGGCCCAACGGCACGATGCCCGTCGGGTTGACGTTTAACTGGCCGTAGTAACCTTCCTTGATCTTCTGCAAATCGAATGTCTCTTTAATCCCCGGCCACTGATAAAGCTCGCGCAGGTAATTGGCGAGATTCGGGTAATCCTGTACGCGCCGCAGGTTGCACTTGAAGTGGCTGTAGTAAACCAGGTCGAAACGCAGCAGCGTTGGGAACGCGCGCCAATCGGCCTCGGTGATCCGTTCTCCCGCCAGATAGCGCCGCTCACCGAGCTGTTTCTCCAAAGTATCGAGACAGAGGAAGACCTTCCGCGCCGCCTCGTCGTAGGCTTCCTGGCTGCGCGCGAAGCCGGCGCGGTAGACGCCGTTGTTGAAATGGCTGTAAACGAAATCGTTGATGCGGTCGATCTCGCCGCGTAAATCGTCCGGGTAAAAGTCGTAACTGACATCGGTGCAAGCGCCGAACGCGGCGTTGAACATGCGGATGATTTCCGGCGACTCATTGTTGACGATCGTACGCCGCTCGCGGTCCCATAGCGTCGGCACGGTGACTTTGCCGGAATAGTTGGCGTCCGCCGCCGCATACACTTGATACAAACGGAATACGCCGTCGCCGCATGGTTGGAAATCATCGATCGCTTCGGAGTATGCCCAGCCTTCGCCCTTCGGCCGGTCGGCATTCGACATGGAGATCACGCCCTCGAGCGCCTTGAGCTTACGCATGATGATCGTCCGGTGCGCCCACGGGCAAGACGGTGAAACAAACAGATGATACCGGCCCGCTTCGGCTTTAAAGCCACGTTCCCCTGACGGACCCACACTCCCGTCCGCCGTGATCCAATGCCGGAACCGCGAATCCGCCCGGACGAAATGCCCCCGCGCGTCAGCGGAAATTCGGTCGTCGCTAACCCATCTGCCGTCGATCATTAGACCCATGGCGACCCTCTCCTTGCTTCTAACTTCTTCTACCAGAACCTCGCGTTGTAAAAAAGCCTCTGCTTTGGATCGGACTTCGATGCTCCGGCTCGCCCTTTTGGTAGCGGTTCAATCTGATTTCAACAACATGTCAATGTAGGGGCAGGCCCCCGTGCCTGCCCTCTTATCGGGCGACCACAGGGGGTCGCCCCTACGAATTTTCGCGAAACTGAACCACTACCACCCTTTTCAGCCCTTAGGCACAGCGCAGACGGTATGGTATAGTCAAATCGTGAAAACGATCTCATCGTTCCGGCTCGCCCTTTTTGGTTTGGCGTTGTGCCCCGGGCTCACGAGCGGCCCGGCATGGGGCGCCGCGGACCAGGTCGAAGAGATCAAACAGGAACAGACCAAGTCGCGACAGCAAGAGCAAATCAAAGAGCTGCGCCAAAAGGAGCAGATAGAAACCCTCAAGCGCGATCTGCAACTCAATCAGGCTCAGCAACAACTGGATCAGCTCAAACAACAAAAAGCCGATCCGGCGGGGCCGCACCAGCCGCAGGCCCAGCAAACCCAGCAACAGTTGGATCAGCTCAGGAACGAGCAGCAGATCAAACGGCTGCAAAACGAGTTGCAGATCAATCAAATCCAGCGCGAGCAAAACCAGTCGCGCCAGCAAGAGCAGATCCGCGAATTGCAACGCCAGCAGCAGATGGATCTTCTCCAGGACCAAAACCGCAAAAATCAGATGCAACTGGACCTCGACCGCCTGCGCCAACGACCATAGCGCGGAGGGGCGACCGGCCAGTCGCCCCTACATCTCATCGCGTCAAGACACTAAGCAAGCGCTAATCAAAACTCGAAATCCTAAGCTCGAAATCCGAAACAAACTTGGAGGCTTCCGACAAACGCGAGACCCTAGACTCGGAACTCGAAACGGCGAAGCCGGGCTTGACAGCTCATGGCGGGTAGTGAAATAAACAGGCACTTCCTTTTTCGTGAGCCAAACCTGGTTCAGCGGCAAAAAAGAGGAGCGAGACCGTTGAGTAAAAAATTCGTTATCTGGTTACTGGCAACTTTCGTGCTGACAACTGCCCCTCCCGCCGAAGCGCAGCAGCCAACGAAAATCCCCCGGATAGGATACCTAACTGCTGGCTCCCTTTCCGCTCAATCGGCCCGCATCGAGGCTTTCCGGCAAGGTCTGCGCGAGCTTGGGTACGTGGAGGGGAAAAACATTGTCATCGAGTGGCGATTTGCAGAGGGAACACTAGATCGCCAGAGTGAGCTTGCGGCCGAGCTGGTGCGCCTGAAGGTGGATATGATCGTCACGGGGGGGCCGAGATCAACCCGTGCCGCCAAGGAAGCAACCTCTACGATTCCCATCGTCATGACCCAGGATACCGATCCTGTTAGCACAGGGTTCGTTGCCAGCCTTGCGCGACCTGGCGGGAACATTACTGGGTTGTCAACCCTTCGCCCTGAGCTGAGCGGAAAACAATTGGAGTTGCTGAAGGAGATCGTTCCTAGGCTCTCCCGTGTGGCCGTCCTCGGGACTTCAACCATCCCAGGCCACGCACAAGTGTTAAAAGAGTTGGAGCTCGCCGCAGGGGCGTTGAAAGTGAAGCTTCAATACCTAGACGTCTTAGATCCCAAGGATATTGACACCGCGTTCCGAGCCGCAGGCAAAGAGCGGGCTGACGCAGTCCTCGTGCTGACGAGCGCCGTCTTCACTTCGCAGCGAAAACAGCTTGCAAATCTCGCGGTAAAGAGCCGGTTGCCTGCGAGTTACCCAACGGCGGAATATACGGATGCCGGCGGCCTCATGTACTATGGCGTGAACACTCCCGACTTGTACCGCCGCGCCGCCACCTACGTGGACAAGATCCTCAAAGGCAGAAAGCCCGCAGATCTTCCCGTGGAGCAGCCGATGAAGTTTGAATTCATTATCAACCTCAAAGCGGCGAAGCAGATCGACCTGACGATCCCGCCCAACGTGCTGGTGAGGGCGGATAAAGTGATTCGATGATTGTGCCATCTAAAACCCGTTCTGAGCCTGATGAAGCATGAAGCTCTCGAAGCATGAACGGGCCGTTTTTCAGTGGAATCGGAATTGTTCGCTTCTATCTTTATCCGCTTGAGGACGAAGGCAGGGCGCTTGTCGTCTCCTCGCATATCCGGGCGGAGCTCGAACATTACTCGATTCACATGCTCGTACTGCGCGCGGGCCGGATCGTCGAGCACCGGCGGCTACGGGGCAAGCCGCGAAAAGGGACAGGCAGGTTTACGCGAAGATACGGAGGTTTTCAGGGTTGGGGATGAAAGTAGATGAGCCCGTTGCCGATCTGGAATCCCCATCGCGATTTATCAAAAACTTCTTCTCTGCCGATGAAGCTATACGGGATGTTTCCTGAAGTAAACGCCGCGCGGCATTGAAAAGCTGTTCCTGCCAGCTCCACTGTCACGGGGACAATTCGCGCTGAATACCGGCCGCCGGTGGCGCCTTTGATCGGGACACCTATCCCGCCTGAAAGATCTAGGCCCAACCTTACGGCAAAAGCGTCAGAGAAAACACAGCGGTCAGCTCCGCTATCCAACAAAGCTAAGGTGTCGATTGGTTGAAAACCTGGCCGCCCGTGGAGCCTGATGGGGATCAGAGGACGAGAGTTAGGCAAAAGTTGAAAGGTGTGCTGATAAAAAACCGTGGGCATTAGAATCCCACAAATATGGCATCCTCATTTGGCGGGACGAGGAAGATGAAAGGGATTTGAACGCCCATTTTTCTGGCGGCTTCGTATACAGCGGCGAAGCTATCCCCTTCAGCGATGAGCTTGTCACCTTCAATTGTAATCCACTTTCCCTGCAGCCTCTCTACCTCAGCGGTGTGTTCTTTCAGCCATTGAAGTTCCGTTTCCCTCATGGGTTCCTCCTGACCTGTGATTTATTATGCTCTTCCCGAATAAAACAAGTCAAGCAATAAGACGAAAGAGTTTACTCCAAGTTGACATAACGGCGCCTTATCGAATACCTTCTCCTCGAAACGAGGAGAGCGGGTCAAGGTATTTTCTCTGGTAGCCGCTCGGCCTTTGAAATGGGGAGTGGCTGAGAGTCAGCAGGGGCAATTTTAGTTCTTGACGGCCAGCCTTAAAAAAAGCAAGCTCCTTTCACTCATATGTGGATTAGATTTTGAAAGGCAGGAAGCCCGCCGACCTTCCAGTGGAGCAGCCGATGAAGTTCGAGTTCATCATCAATCTGAAAGCAGCAAAGCAGATCGGGCTTACGATCCCGCCGAACGTGCTGGTGCGGGCAAACAAGGTGATTCAGTGATTTACGATTTCGGGTTTGCGATCGGAGGAAAGTACTAATGCGAATGCCAAGATCTAGAATCGGCAATGTAAAAAGCAATATACCTTCGCTCGCCCTGGCCTTCATACTGGCATCGACTCCGTATGCCGTCGCGCAAGTGCAACCCGTTCGGATCGGAATCCTTGGGCCCGACGAAGAGCCGCGCTTTTCCGAAATCGCAGGCAGCCTTAAGCAAGGGCTTGCTGCCCACGGTTACTCGGGGCTGGCTGTCGAAATTTTGGAGGGGCGCGTGGCCAGGGGCGATAAAGCTGGCGCCCGAGCAGCAGTCGAGGGGCTCATGCAACGCGGCGCCAAAGTTCTCTTCGTGATCGGTTCGGAGCTCGCGAGAACGGCACGGCAGGTCTCCGCGGAGATTGCAATCGTGTTCGTGACTCCAGGGGATCCGGTGGCATCGGGATTGGTTTCAAGCCTGGCCCATCCGGGCGGCAACATGACCGCCATGACTTTCGAGTTTCCCGAGCTTGCTGGTAAGCGACTCGAACTTCTAAAAGAAATGGTCCCTCGCGCCCAGCGTGTGCTTATCATTTTTGATCCCCGAGACGCCTCCCCGATGCAAGGCGTAACCGTGATACGCGAGGTGGCGCCAAAATTAGGGGTCACGCTGCTTGAACGAGAGGTTCACAGCCGAGAGGAGGTCACGAAGGCATTGGAGGCGTTTGGGCGGGCGGGGGCATTCCTCGCTATACCCGGCGGGTTCCCCTCCGGCCATTACGAAGAGATGATTCGAACGGCGAATGCCAAACGGGTTCCCACGATGTTTCACGCGCGGACGGGCAGCACTTCGGATGCATTGGCAAGCTATGGCGCAAGTGAGGCAAGTATCGCGCGTCAGGCCGCTCGCCTCGTGGATAAGATTCTAAAGGGGAGTAAGGCCGGTGAAATACCGGTGGAGCGTCCCATGAAACTCGAGTTCGTCGTCAATTTAAAGACCGCCAAGCAGATCGGCCTGACGATTCCGCCGAATGTCTTAGTTCGAGCTGACAAAGTAATCCGATGATCGAACAATCTAAAACTGGACAAATGGACGGGTTACCCCTTGCCATAAAGGCGCTGGAAGCGGCGCCGACGTACTCTAGGCAGGTTCTTCAGAGCCTGGGCGACCGACACCCTGCGGCCCACCAGTGCGTCCTGGATACGCTCACAAAGGCGAAAAAGCTTAACGTCCGAAGGCACAACCATCAGCGTCTCGCCAAGCTGGACGAGCAGGACCTCACTTCCCTTAGAGAGCTTGTGCAGTTTACGGTACTTGGGAGGAACGGCAATCCGCCCCTTTTCTCCTACTCGAATCGCTTCAATCGGTCGGAGTGCTCCTGCTGGCATGAAATGACTTCCTCCTTTGTGAATATGTCAAAGAGGAAGGTAGCCCGCGCGCAGGTATCTTGCAAGTGGATTAATCTCGGTCTCACGATTCCGCAATCGGTGCTGTTCAGGACGGATAAGGTCATCAAGTAACAGTAAACAGTCTCCGCCAGAGGCGGATCAGCCTCAGGCTGAAGTTGGCAGTTGGCAGAAAAAAAAGGAGAAAAACTAATGAATAAAAAAATCATTGTTTGGCTACTGGCAACTTTCTCTCTGGCAACTATTTCTCTCGCCGAGGCCCAGCTCACCAAGCTGACCATCGGCAATAACGCCATCAGCGGCAACGGTTTGCCGGCGTGGGTGGCCAAGGAAACCGGGATATTTCGCAAGAACGGTCTCGAGGTGCAGATCGTTTATTTCCGCGGAGGAACCATCACGGCCATGGCCTTGGTCGCGCGAGAAACTCCCATAAGTCAGGTGTCCGGTCCGCCGATCGTGAGCGCCGTTCTCAAGGGAGCCGATGCGGTGGTGATTGCTGGGGGAAACGTGGTCTCGGAGTATTGGCTGATGAGCCGGCCCGAGATCAAAACCGCCGAGCAGCTCAAAGGCGGCTCGATCGCCATCGCCACCTTTGGCGGCCAGGCCGATTCCATCTCTCGCATTGCGCTACAGAGGCTCGGACTGACTCCTGGGAAGGATGTCGCAATCTTGCAGATCGGCACAGTCCCGGAGCGCCTGAGCGCCTTGGAAAAAGGAAGGGTTCAGGCCGCCATGCTCAACCCACCCGACAACGTCATGGCCCAGAAAAGAGGCTTTTATAGTCTGATAAATGTGCGCCTGCCCTATCAGGGCGTAGGGGTGTCTACGACCCGCGCGTTCATTCGGGAAAATCCCGACGTTGTCCGGCGCTATGTCAGATCCCAGATCGAGGCGGTCCACCGCATCAAGACGGACCGGGAGTTTGGGATCAACGTGCTGGCAAAATACCTTTCTTCTCAGAACCGGGAGATTTTGGAACTGACCTACGACGACATCCGCAGCGACGAAAAACTCGCGCCGAAGCAATACCCGACCCTGGAAGGGATCAAGAACATCTTAGATCCGTTGGCGGAGAACGACCCCAAGGCAAAGGCCGCCAAGCCCGAGGACTTTGTCGATATCCGCTTCATCAAAGAACTAGACGATAGCGGTTTCATCGACGAGCTGTACAAGAGCAGGAAGCGTTAGCGCGCCCGTGAATTTTGGATTTTCGTCTGCGGGGCCGCTTTTGGATTTTGGATTAAGGGAGAGAAAACGTATGAATGAAAAGTCTTGGCTCCGAGTTCTGAATTTCAACTCCGACAATCTAAAATCTAAAACCTGTCCTGAGCCATGCCGAAGGATCCAAAATCTAAAATGGGCGCGGCTTTCGGCAATCGTCGTCGCGCTCACGGTGTGCGGGGCGGTGGCCACGGCGCAGCAGCCAACGAAAATCCCCAGGTTAGGATACCTAGCTGGTGCCCCCGTTTCCGCTAACGCGCCCCGCCGCGAAGCATTCCGACAAGATCTGCGCGAGCTTGGGCATGTGGAGGGGAAGAATATCATCATTGAGTATCGATCTGCAGACGGAAAACTCGAACGCCTGCCGGCGCTGGCGGCCGAACTCGTGCGTCTCAAGGTAGACATCATCGTCACCGCCGGTCCGATACCAACCCGTGCCGCCAAGGCAGCAACCTCTACGATTCCCATTGTCATGACGCAGGATCCCGATCCTGTTGGCAATGGGTTCGTCGCCAGCCTTGCGCGACCAGGTGGAAACATCACTGGATTGTCCACGCTTGCCCCGGAGCTGAGCGGAAAACGACTGGAGATTCTTAAGGAGACTATTCCTAAACTCTCGCGCGTGGCCGTCGTCGGGACTTCGAC
>Ga0184627_10000767_pt1 | contig 12453 bp, 13 predicted proteins | sample PLM3_127_b1_FD_133150 | JGI IMG/M metagenome (GOLD analysis project Ga0184627, IMG submission 133150) | Groundwater sediment microbial communities from an aquifer in East River, Colorado, USA - PLM3_127_b1 | ecosystem: Environmental > Terrestrial > Soil > Riparian zone | place: USA: East River...
ACATGCCAGGAATCGCCAGCGCCGCAACCGCGATCGTCATCGGCTATGTGGCCGGCAACACCAGGACCATCCGCGTGGGCTCCGGCGGCATCATGCTGCCGAATCACTCGCCGCTGGTGATCGCCGAGCAGTTCGGCACGCTCACCTCGTTGTATCCAGGCCGAATCGATCTGGGCTTGGGCCGTGCGCCCGGCACCGACATGATGACGGCGCGCGCCCTGCGGCGCGATTTTGCGGACAGCGCCGAGCAGTTCCCGCAGGACGTGCAGGAGCTGCAGAATTATTTCGCCGCTCCGCAGCCGGGACAGTACATTCGCGCAGTGCCGGGTGCGGGCCTCGAGGTGCCGATCTGGTTGCTGGGTTCGAGCCTGTTCGGCGCGCAACTCGCGGCCATGCTCGGTTTGCCGTTCGCTTTCGCCTCGCATTTCGCGCCCGACCTGATGAGACAGGCGCTCCAAATCTACCGCAGCCGCTTCGAACCGTCGAAGCAGCTCGACCGGCCTTACGCAATGCTGGGGGCGAATGTGCTGGCCGCCGATACCGACGCGGAAGCGCGCCGCCAGTTTACCTCGCAACAGCAATCCTTCATCAATCTCAGGCGCGGGTCACCGGGACAGGTGCCGCCGCCGATCGACGACATCGATGCGTACTGGTCTCCCGCCGAGAAGGCGATGGTCGAACGTTCGCTCGCCGTGTCGTTCGTGGGCTCGCCGGTGGCGGTCCAGCGCGGTCTCGCGGCTTTCATCGAATCCACGCAGCCGGACGAACTGATGATCACCGCGCACATCCACGATCAGCGAGCGCGCCTGCGTTCGATTGAACTCGTTTCCACGGTGCGGGAGAATCTGGCTTTAGCGGGGCGCGGAAACGAGAATGCGCCGCGCGAAATGGCGGTGAATACCAAACGATGAAACTGTCCGAACTCCTCGGCGTTGAGCTGCCGATCATCCAGGCGCCGATGGCAGGCGCGCAGGGCCACGCGCTGGCGGTGGCTGTCTCCAATGCCGGCGCTCTCGGCTCGATTGGCTGCGCCACGCTCAGCATCGGCGCCATGCGCAACGAGCTGGCGGCAATCAAGGCAGGGACCGGGAAGCCTTTCAACGTGAACTTCTTCTGCCACCTGCCGCCCGTGCCCAGCGCGGAGCGCGAATTGGCCTGGCGCGCGGCGCTGTTGCCTTACTACAGGAAATACGGCATCGATCTGGAGAAAATTCCCGCCGGGCCGGGGCGCGCACCCTTCAATGCCGAGGCCGCCGACGTACTGGACGAAATCAGGCCCGCGGTGGTGAGCTTTCATTTCGGATTGCCGCCAAAGGAACTGCTGGCGCGGGCGAAAGCGCTGGGCGCGAAAATACTTTCCTCGGCGACCACCGTCGACGAGGCGCTCTGGCTCGAAGCGCATGGGGTGGACGCCATCGTGGCACAAGGCGTAGAGGCGGGCGGACATCGCGGCATGTTCCTGTCGGATGATCTGAGCACGCAGCTCGGAACGTTTGCGCTGCTGCCGCAGGTGGTGCGCGCGGTGAAACTGCCGGTCATCGCCGCCGGCGGCATCGTGGATGCGCAAGGCGTCGCGGCTGCCATGGCGCTGGGTGCAGCCGGCGTGCAGATCGGAACAACTTACCTGTTGTGCCCGGAAGCCACCATCAGCGCGGTGCATCGCGCGGCGCTGAAGAGCAAAGCCGCGCGCCACACCGCACTGACGAACCTGTTCACGGGCCGGCCTGCGCGGGGAATCATGAACCACGTCATGAAGGAACTGGGCCCGATGAACAACGCGGCGCCGGCGTTTCCGCTGGCTACCTCGGCCATCGGGCCTTTGCGCGCCAAAGCCGAAGCCGAAGGCTCGGGTGATTTCTCGCCGCTTTGGTCCGGACAGAACGCCAGCGGCTGCAAGGAGATACCGGCCGCGCAGCTCACGCTGGAACTGGCCTCAGGACTTTAACCTTCGACTCTACGCACCACTCAGGACGCCAGCGCGGGCTTGCGGCCGAACCAGGGGCGCGCAGCTTCGAGCTGCGCGCCGAGCCGAAACAGCGTCGCCTCGTCGCCGTAAGGTGCGACGAGCTGGACCGCGAGCGGCAGCCCGCCCGAGCTCTGGCCGAGCGGAAGCATCAGCCCGGGCTGGCCGGTGAGGTTGAACCAGACGGTGAACGGGGAGAACGCAAACACGCGCCGCCAGTATTCGTCCACGTCGTCCATCTTCATGTCGAGCCAGCCGAGCTTCACCGCGGGCGAAGCCAGTCCCGGCGTCAGCAGCACGTCCCACTTCGAGTGAAAAGCCGCCATCTGCCGTCCGAGGCGATGCGCCGTTTGCGTGGCGCGAACGTAATCTGGGGCGCTGATCTTTTCGCCCATCTTCGCCGTCAGCCAGGTTATGCGCTCCACTTCACCTTCGCGTGCCGGGCGTCCGGCAGTCGGATGGCTGGCGAGATTCACGACGGTGTTCGCCGAGGCCAGCGTGAGAAAGGTCGGTACGACCGCCGCGCGATCGATTTCAGGATCTCGCTCCTCGACGTCGTGGCCCATATCGGCGCAGAGCTCGACCGTTTCGGCGAGCAGGCGCAGGCATTCCGGATCGACCTTGGCGCCGTTGGGCGACCTGGCGGTCCATGCGATGCGCAGCTCGCCGGGGTTCGCGCCGGCTTCCCTGAGATAAGGCCCCGCTGGCGCCGGCGCCACATAGGGATCGCCGGGACCGGGCCCGCGGGTCGCGTCCAGCAGCGCGGCGGAATCACGCACGGTGAGGCTCACTGCATGCTCGGTCGAAACACCGCCGAGTCCTTCGCCGGCAAACGGGGCAAAGGTGTTGCGGCTGCGTGTCGGCTTGAGGCCGACCAGTCCGCAGCATGCCGCCGGCGCGCGGATCGAGCCGAACCCGTCTGAGGCGTGCGCGATCGGCAGCATGCGCGCCGCTACAGCCGCAGCAGCGCCACCGCTCGAGCCTCCGGAGATATGGGCGACGTTCCAGGGATTGCGCGTCGGACCGTGGAATTGCGGCTCGCAAGTGAGCGATAGGCCGAGTTCACAGGTATTGGTCCGTCCGAAGATGACGAGCCCCGCTCCCTTCAGGCGCTTCACGTGCTCGCTGTCGGCGGCAGCGGGCGGTGTGTCGGCGAAGAACTTCGAGCCGCGTGTCATCCGGACACCCGCAACCGGTGAGGTGAGATCCTTCATCAGCAAGGGCACGCCGCGGAACGGCCCATCGGGAAGGCCGTCGGCGATCGCTTTCCTGCCGTAGTCGTAAAGCTTCATGATCACGGCGTTGACCGCCGGATTGCGCGCCTCGACGCGCTCGATCGCCGCTTCGAGCAACTCGGAGGGCGTGACTTCCTTGCGCCGCACCAGATCGGCGAGTCCGAGCGCGTCGTATTGTTCGTATTCGGCGAATCCGTTCATGGCGCTTCTTTCCAGGTTTACGCCTGCTGTTGCAGAAACTGAATGAGCAGCCTGCTTACTGCGTCCGGCTGTTCCTGCTGAACCCAGTGCCCGGCACCGTCGAGCAGATGACAGCCGCGCATTTGCGTGCACGCGCTGTTCTGCATTTTCTCCAGCGCGCCGGGCACCTGGTAGCTGCCCCAGTCGTGCTTTCCGGCGATGAACATCGACGGCACGTCGATGGTGCGGCCGGAGAATGTCTCGAGTTCGGCGATGTACTTGCTGCCCGTCATGCACCGATACCACTGCAGGCCGCCCTGGAACCCGTTCCTGCGGTACTCCGTGCAGTACACGGAGAGCTCCTCGTCGGGAAGCCATTTGTTCGCTGCAATCCCGGAGCGGGAGGGCATCTCGGACGCCACGGTCTCCGCCATCCCCTTGTCCAGATCCATGATGTAGTAGGTCGGCATTTTCTCCAGCTCGCCGGCGCTCCATGACTTGAGCGGAAAGGGCTTGTTGTTCTTCCAGTCCGCGCTCTTGTGGTGGTAGTAGGCGCGCAGGAAGTCGTGGACACCCTGTGGACATTTCCACATGTTGTCGTTGGCCTCGCGTGTGGAGTAGTACCACTGGTAATGCTTGCGCGGGCGACGCAGCGCCGCCAGTTCCCCGTGAATGTCGGCGGCGGGCGGCTTCGCCCCATTGCCATCGTTATCAGTTTTGAACGGCAGCGCCGGCGGGCCGGCGAACGGCGCGCTCATCAGCACCACCGAGCGGAACACATCCGGCCGTATCAGTGAACACCAGGCCGCGACCGGCGAGCCGAAGTCATGTCCGATCACCGCTTTCACGCTTCGGTAGCCGAGCGCGGAAACCAGTCCCAGTGCATCCCTGACGACGTTGAGCATTCGGAAAGAACCGACGTCGCCGTCGTAATCTCCGTCCCAGCCGGTGGTGCGCCCATAGCCGCGCTGGTCCGGGGCGATTATGTGAAAGCCCGCTTGAGCCAGCGGCAGCATCACCTTCCTCCAGCTATACGCAAGCTCCGGAAAGCCGTGGAGCAGCAGCACGCAAGGCCGGTTCCTGACCTCGAAGCCGGCCTCCAGCACGTGCATCGTGAGGCCATTGATGTCGTTCACGAAGCGGGAGCGTATGCCGGAAGGGAGGGCGGTCTTTTCAAGGGGAGCCATCTTGTTTATTTTCATCTGTGGTGACTGTTCGAAACAGGAGTGCGGAATTCCTCAAATCGTCAGCAAGAAAGAGACCTTATCGGAGAGACGTGAGTCCACGAAAACTTCGCCCCGATGCGAGAATGTTTCGCGGATATTACCGGATCACCGACGCAGATCGGGTACCAATCGGCGCGCGTTCCTTTTAGAAGCGCGTACGGGATAGCCGGGCAATTCGCCAGCCTCATCCCAATTCGGCCGTCGTTTTCCAAGCGCCCTCATTTCTTCCGGGTGACTTCGCTCGGTTCTCCGCGGGTGGCGGCTGCGGGCTGTGCCGTTGTAAACTTCACGACGACCCTCCACAGAACCAGAACATCCATGCCGCCCGAGAACACCGAACCCAAAGATGCTCCCGAGACGCCCTGGCAGCCGAGTCAGCGTTACCCGGATTCCGCAGTCCAGATCATCGACCGGAGCTTCGCCAGGTACCGCCTCAATCTCGCGGCGGTCGAGCGGATCGCCCACGGTTTTCGCTGGAGCGAGGGACCGGTGTGGTTCGGCGACGGGCGTTACCTGCTATGGAGCGACATCCCCAACAACCGGATCATGAAGTGGGAGGAAGAAACCGGCGCCGTGAACATTTTTCGCCGGCCGTCCAACTTCGCCAACGGCAACACGCGCGACCGGCAGGGGCGGCTCGTCACCTGCGAGCACGGCGGGCGGCGCGTCACGCGCACCGAATACGACGGCACGATCTCGGTGGTCGCCGACCGCTTCGAGGGCAAGCCGCTCAACTCGCCCAACGACGTGGTCGTCAAGTCCGACGGCTCGATCTGGTTCACCGACCCGCCATTCGGGCTGCTCGGCTACTACGAGGGCTACCTCGCCAAACAGGAACTGCCGATGAACGTGTACCGCGTCGACGGCCAGAGCGGCGAAATGACCGTTGTCGAAGGCGAGGTTGCCAGGCCCAACGGTTTGTGCTTTTCTCCGGACGAATCGTTGCTCTATCTGGTCGAGGCTGGCACTGCGCCGCGAAACGTGTACGCCTATGACGTGGTGGGTGGCCGGAAGCTATCCAACAAGCGCAAGTTCATCGACGTTGGACCCGGCACGCCTGACGGGATGCGTTGCGACGTGGACGGCAATCTCTGGATGGGTTGGGGGATGGGAGACGCGGCGCTGGACGGCGTGAACATCTATAACCCGGATGGCAAACTGATCGGCCGCATCAACCTGCCCGAGCGCTGCGCCAACCTCTGTTTCGGCGGCACTTACCGCAATCGCTTGTTCATGGCGGCAGCCAAGAGCGTCTATGCGCTCTATGTCAATACGCAGGGAGCGCGCGGAGGCTGAATCGATTTGCAACTTTTCCTGATGGCATGCAAGACGCAAGATCTAACCCCGCCTTATTGATATTTTTTGGAGGAAGACATGCTGCTCGACGTGCGTACTTACACCTGCCGTCCCGGAACCATCAAGAAGCATCTCGCGCTCTATGAAAAAATGGGCAAGGGACCGCAGACCCGGCACCTCGGCCAGCCCTTCGCCTACCTCGTGACCGAGACCGGCAACGTCAACCAGTACATCCACATCTGGGCCTATGAGGACGCCGCGGACCGCGCGCGCCGCCGCGCCGCGATGATGGTCGACCCGGAGTGGATTGCCTTCATGGAAGAGAGCGCCAAGCTCGGCGCGCTCGAGCACCAGGAAAACCGCCTGATGACGCCGGTGCCGTTCTTTCCTCTCAAGCGCTGAGCGAAAAACGCTACTCCGCTGTCCTTTCAGGATTGCGGGGATATGAAGTATCGGAAGGCGTAGGCCTGTCCCATGTCGCCCGCGCCGTTCCGGGTTCAGTAATATATCCGGCCGCCCTCGCCAATAAGGGCCATACTGGACGAGCCGCGCGCCGCGTCTGCCTGGCCCGCTATCCCTTCAATGTCGTTTCAACCCTACCGAGGCAAGCAATGATCAGTGATAAATGGACCGTGCTATTCACGCCGTTCAGGACGCGCACCGAAGTGCGAGGCGTCCTGTCCAGCACACTTACCAACATGATGGACCCCGCCAAGGATCCAACGAAGGTTCCGTCGGAGCTCAGTGGACTTACCACCGGCAACGACCGTGAAGTGATGGAATCCTATCTTCGCGTGAAAATCTTCTGCGACGGCAAGAAGAAAAAGGACCGTGATTTGGTTGCAGCCGGCATTGCGGGCGATGTTCGCGACCTGTTCGGCAAAGCGCTCGAGAGAATGAAGGAACTGCCTCCCGAGCCCATCACACTTGCCCGGATTGCCACTGTGCGCCACGTGCGGCGTGCCTGAACGCCGGAGACGAGCGACGGACGATGATCACTTCCGATTCGCTCACGTATCAGGAGGCGCTGTCTAAGGCCCATGCGGGTATCAAGACGATACTTCAGCGCCGGCAACTGGACCCGCTGCGATACATCGTGGAATTCGATTCCGGGCAGCCTGTCTTCGCGCCGCGTACCACGCACCTTCTTCGGATCGCATACAACCGCCACGAAGTTCTGTCGATGGAAGTCGCCATTCCTCACGAGTGGCTGATGGGACAATTGGGGGAAGACCACGAAAATTTCCTGCGCGCAGTCGACGACATGGTCCTGGAACTGAAAGGCAAGGTTCATGCAACAGGACGCCCTCTTTAAGGATCATTGCCGAAGATCAGCCGATACGGCGGCCATTCGTCTAATGTGGTCTGCCGCGGAACAGGACACTAGACCCATGACCCCATACCCCACGCAGACCGAACTCCTCAGCTATCTCACCACGCTTGCGGGCGTTACCGGCGATCCTACCCAGGTGCCGTTTCGGGTGGATATCATCCCCGCCCACGACAAGCCGCCGATGTACTCCGTGATGATCAAGTCGCCGCACAAGGACCGCCTTCGCCAGCAGATCGGGAGCATCCTGTCCCGTCCGTTCGAGCTTGGCGCCACCTCCTTCATGCTCACGGGTAACGAAGCGGCCGCGTTGATCAAGCATGCGCACTCCGCTTAGCGGGAGCGCCGGGCTGGCGGAATTCCGGTTGCGCTGAATGGTGAGCCGGGGAAAATACAGCGGGCACCGAAAGGTGCCCGCTCTACAAGTTGGCTCGTGGCCGAAATTCCGCGCTTGACCTGTGGCTCCGGCTGGCTCCGCTATTTGACGATTTCGAGCAACTGGACTTCGAATATCAAGGTCGCGCCGGGTCTGATGACAGGCGGTGATCCGCGGTCCCCGTAGGCGATGTTGGCCGGGCACACCAGGCGGCTCGTGCCACCGACCTTCATCTGCTGCAAGCCTTCGGTCCAGCACTTGATCACGTTGCCGAGCGGGAACGTAACCGGCTGGCCGCGCTTGACGGAGCTGTCGAACACCGTCCCATCCACCAGGGTGCCGTGGTAATGGACCTTCACTTTGTCTGTGGCGGTTGGCGACGGGCCACTGCCCTCCTTGGTGGTCTTGACGATCGCTCCCAACGTGGTTTTTTTGGCGCCCGGTTCCGCGGCGGCCTTTGCCAGAAACGCGGCTCCAGCCTTCTTTTCCCGTTCGGCAACCGCCGCGCCGCGAGTCCTACCCAACTGCTCGATCTTCGGTCCGTAGGTCTGCATATCGACCTTGAGGGGTCGCTTCAGGACGCCATCGGAGAGGCCGGACTTCACGATCTCGAGTTCGGCCCCGCTCAGCGAGAAATCATGCAGGGACTGGCTGAGCGCGGCACCGATTGCGTACAAGGTTTTCTGCTCGTCGGTTGCAAGATCCGCCGAAGTGGCTGGTGCGGCGGATAGCCCGATTCCGAATAACACCAATAGGCAGAGTGCAAGGACTTTCATGACGAATCCTTTTCGTGAGAAGTCGCGATAGTACCCCAGCCCGAGTACCTCACGATTTGCTGATCCGGCGTCACGCAGCCTGGATTGACAGGGATCAGCGCACATCACGTGCGCGAGTGCCGTTGCATTTCCTGGCGCCTGGTGCAAAGTATTCGGTAGCCGCTCTCAGCCTCGCCAGCGTCGCGGTCCGCTGCGACCGAAGCGGTAAACCCACCAACCGCCCAGCAATCCGCCGAGGTGCGCAAAGTGGGCCACGCCGGATTGCGTTCCAGTGACGCCCAATACCAGTTCCAGCACGGCATAGAGCAGCACGAACACGCGCGCAGGTACGGGAATCGGCGGGATCAGCAGCATGATCCGTCGATCTGGAAAAAGCAGCGCGTACGCCAGCAGCAACCCGAATACACCGGCCGAAGCACCTACGACAGGCCCACCGCCGCCGCCGAACGCCCCGGCAACCAGCAAGTGCGTCACGGCACCGGTCACGACGCTCGCAAAATATGCCGTCGCGAGGCGGCGCGCGCCCCAAACGCGTTCCAGCTCGGCTCCGAACATCCACAGCGCGAACATGTTGAATGCCAGGTGCATCAGGCTGCCGTGCAGAAAGCTGTAGGTCACCAACTGCCAGGGGGTAAGCAGCGGCAGACTCGCGAGGCCGGTACTGTCACCCGGCCAGAGGGCGAACCATTGCACCAGGCCGCCGCCCCCCGCCAGTTGCAGCAGAAAAATGCCGACGTTGGCGACGATGAGGAACTGGGTGAACGCAGGCATGCGGGCCTCTACGAGTTGGATTGACTGGCTGCAGGTGTCGTTGTCGTCCCACGGCGAGATGGTGGGGCAGTCGAACTTGTCGATACGAGTCCCACCGAGAATGGAGTCTGATTTCCGCCTTTTCAAGGTGGAAGGAGCGGCAGGTTAGATTCTGACCGTGACCCGGCACATGAACAACCTCACGCAAACGGGCGCTCAAGCTGACGAGATGTTAGTCCAGCCGAGTTCGCATCCGGCCCTGTTGCCTAACTTGCGCCGTTTGCTACACTACAGTCTGGCAACTTTGAAAGGAGGTGATCCTGTGAGCGACCTTCAAGGCAACACCGGATGGCAAACCGGATCAACCCGCAGTTTCAGGAGTTTGGCCCGGTAGTTCAGGCCGGATTGCCGAAGCAGCAAAAACGCCCTGACCGTGAAAGCGGCCGGGGCGTTTCATTTTCTGCGCAACGAGGGGAGAGGCATAAAGCAAGACCTGAGCCCGTCGGTCCCATCCGATCAGCCGGGCGCGGCAAGCACCATTCTACTTGCCGTGATACTCGAACGATCTCCCGCCGCCGTCATACGGAAACTTTGGGCAGGCCTTCTTCTCGCCTTTTGCCCAGGCGAGCACCGCGTCATAAATATTCTGAAAGCCGATCGACGGACCATAAATCGTCACGCCGGTCTTGTTCGCGCCGATCTCCTCGCTATCCATGACCATCACGAAGTAGCCGCCTTCCGGCATCTGCCCGGTCGTGCGCTTGCTATGCTGAAGCACGGTCTCTCCGGCACTGTCGCCGACCATCCGTGAGCGTGCGTGATATGGGATTGATTCGCGCACAGGTCCGTAGGTGCCCGGCGTGGAACCGATCACCGTGACGTTGAGGCATTTGTCGGTGTTCGTCTTGATGTCAGCGAAAACGGTTTTGAACGAGCGGTTCACCTCCTGCCGCTCGGTCTTGGTCATCGCGGCGCCGCGCTTTACGCCCTCGCGCACAGCGCTGGACGTTTGCGGCGGGGTGACGCACCCTGCAAGTAGGATGCCGGAAACGAGTACGACGACTTTGCGCATTTTGGCTCCCTTCCAGAACCGGAATCACGCAATAGAAAAAGCATACTCCGATACCGCTTAAACGGCATAACCGAGGTTCGAATTGAACCAAGTGTATTCGCGGAGCGCAGTCGATCGTCTTCAGGTACCGTACCAAGGTAATACTGTCAGATGAACCCATGCTCGAAAGGTCCGGCGCGGGCAATGCTCACAAGGATTTCGGCCGCCGCCACAGGCTCGCCAGCCAGGGTTGCTGTTCGAAGAGCAGATCTTGCGGGCGGTAATAGTGGGCAAGCTCGACGAACCCCGCAGCCAGCAGATGGCGACGCCATGTTTCGAGATCGTGATATACGCCATAGCGCCCGCTGTTCCAGCCTTCCTGGTTCTGGCCGCGGGGATTGGAGCTGAACAGCACCCCACCCGGTTTGAGGCTCGCGCGCAGTTCCCGCAGGACTCTGGGTAACGCCTGGCTGGGCACGTGAAACAGCGCGGCGTTCGCGAACACGCCATCGAACCGGCTCTCCGGCAGATCGAGTTCGAGAAAATCCTGCTCCCACACCTCGCAGTCGCTGTGGTTGCGTGCCATCGCCGCAAGGCGCGCTGCACCTTCCAGTCCGATCGCGACATGCCCGAGTTCCGTAAACACCTTGAGGTCCCGCCCCGGCCCGCAGCCAAAATCGAGAATGGTGAAAGGCGGCCTGCCCTCGATGACCTGCAGCAGCGCGGCAATGTTCTGGCTGACGTCGTGATCGCGAGTGCCTTCCCAGAATGCTTCGGCGCTCTCGTTGTAGTGGTCAAGCGTGACGGCAGATATTTTTGCCAAATCTTCCTGGTTCAGTTTCATGTTCCCAACTGCAATTTTGCCGAATCTCCAGACAGCTAAAGGGCGAAGAAAAGACAGTTGCCACGAAAATGTCGGCCTAAGTCCAGGAACAACCTTGGCCCACGGGAACTACGGGATCAGCGCCAACTCTTTCAGGTAGCGCACGACCCCTGGATGCAGGAACTCCACGTGAGGGGAGGCGGCGAGGGTGTTGGCCGGCGTGGTTGCCTGCGCCTGCGCGAGCCGCTGCCCAAGCGCCGGCTGGGCGCGGTACAGGGCACGCGCAAAGCGGTAGGCAAGGTCATCGGGCAGGCCCGGACGCGCGAGAATCAGGCCCCACGAGCCCACGGTGGTAATGGCGCGTTCGAGCCCGGGATAAGTACCGGCTGCGACCGTCATGGTTTTGAGGAACGGGTGCTTCGTCTGGATTCGGGTAATGTCGTCCGGCTCCAGGCCAATGAAGCGCGCTCCTTTCGGGCCGCGGGCGATGGCCTCGAATCCCGGCCAGCCGATGCCGCCGCCCCAGAGCGCGGCGGCTTCTCCGCTCAGCACCATCGGCGGAGCGTCTTTCACGTTCTCCAGCAGCACCGCATCGAAGTCCTTCTGCATGTCCAGACCCAGACCGTCGAGGACATGGCGCGCGAGCAGCACGAAGCCGGAACCCGCCGCGCCGAATACGACACGCTGATCTTTCAGATCCAGGATGGTCCGGTAAGGCGAATCGGCGCGCACGGCGAACATTCCGGGGCTCGGGTACATGGCCGCAACCACCGTCAACGGCGCGGGCGAACGGCCAATTCCCGTCAACGCTTCATACGCGGCCGTTCCTTCGACCAACCCCAGGTCGAGTTGACCTGCTTCGAGCAGAGGGATGTTTTCCTTGCTGCCGGCGGTCGGCCGGGGCCTGATGTCCAGGGTGGGATCGGATTCGCGCAGCGTCTCGGCGAGCACCTCGCCGTAAACGGTGAAACCCCCGCCCGCTGTTGCGGTGCCGAGGACCAGGGTCGAAGTTTCCGCACTGGCCGACACGGGGCTGAAGATCACAGATCCGAGAATGAGCAGTGCGGCGCGGAAACGTTGCATGGACGGAATTTACTCCACAAACAACCGGGGCTGCGCACCCCTCAAGGAAGTATTCAAAAGAATGCTGGATATCGAGTGCTGCGACACATAAGCCGGCCCAAGGCCGGCGATAGGAGCGTTGACGCAAAGGAAACCCGATTTAGGTAATAGGACAAGCGCCGGGGTCGGGACTCGGAAAGACCGTTACTGTTAACAGGAACCTGGGCGCTGAGAAAGTCCAACCACTCTCTTTGCCTTTCCCTTGCGTACCTTTGCGCTGCCGACACGGCGTTGGCGTAGCCATCCGGGGCGGGAGGCAGCGCTTCGGCGCGCGCCCCGGACTCGTTAGGCGTAGCCCAGTTTGCGGGTAGGGGCGCACAAGGCT
>Ga0184627_10000768_pt1 | contig 12452 bp, 12 predicted proteins | sample PLM3_127_b1_FD_133150 | JGI IMG/M metagenome (GOLD analysis project Ga0184627, IMG submission 133150) | Groundwater sediment microbial communities from an aquifer in East River, Colorado, USA - PLM3_127_b1 | ecosystem: Environmental > Terrestrial > Soil > Riparian zone | place: USA: East River...
ACAGCTGCACGCCGACCCGAAACTCGACGTCATCGCGCTGGTCGAAGACGAAGTCATTCTAGGGCTGCCGATGGTGGCGGGCCACGAGGAGGGCGCCTGCGCGGCGCCGTCGCCGAACCCGGAATCGGGCACGCGGGAGTCGCCGTTCAACGCGTTGGCGACCCTCAAGTGGCAGTAAAAAAAGTTTCAATTGAAGGAGTCATCTCATGGCAGTCCAACAGAACAAGAAGTCGCCCTCGAAACGCGGCATGCATCGCTCCCACGATTTTCTGACCAACCCGCCGCTCGCCGTCGAGCCCACCACTGGCGAAGTGCATCTGCGTCATCACATCAGCCCCAACGGCTACTACCGCGGCAAGAAAGTCGTCAAGACCAAAGGCGACTGAGCGAAGCCGGCGTTTGGCTGCGAGGCCGCGCAGTTGAAACTAATGAGCCGAACGCCCGCTTCGACCCGCTGCAGCGGGTGCGACAACCGCCCGAGCGCGTATCCGGCATTTTCCGGGTGCGGCACGCTTCCCGAGGCAACGCATAATCCATGGCGATCACGATAGCGCTCGACTGCATGGGTGGCGACCACGGCGCCCACGTCACCGTGCCCGCCGCCCTCGATTTTCTCGATGGCGTCGAGGACGCGCAGGTTGTCCTGGTGGGAAATCCTGAAGCAATCGAAACCGAGCTGAAGCGCCGCCGCATAACGGCAGGCGGCCGCATTCGCATCGAAGCTGCATTGGAAGTGGTGGCAATGGATGAAGCGCCGGCCTCGGCGCTGCGGGGAAAACGCGACTCGTCGATGCGGCTGGCGATTGACCTGGTCAAGAGCGAACAGGCGGATGCCTGCGTCAGCGCCGGCAACACGGGAGCGCTGATGGCGATGTCGCGGTTCGTGCTCAAGATGCTGCCCGGCATCGAGCGTCCGGCCATCGCCTCTTTTCTGCCGACGCAGCGGGGCCGCACCTGCGTGCTCGATCTCGGCGCCAATGTGGACTGCACCGCGGAACATCTGCTGCAGTTCGGCGTGATGGGATCGTCGCTGGTAAGCGCGGTCGAACACGTCGAACGCCCGACGGTGGGCCTGCTCAACATCGGTGAAGAGGAGATCAAGGGAAACGAAGTGGTCAAGCAGGCCGCGGAACTGATGCGCGACAGCAGCCTCAATTTCTACGGCAACATCGAGGGTACGGACATCTACAAGGGCACCACCGACGTAATCGTATGCGACGGCTTCGTCGGCAACATCGCGCTCAAGACTTCGGAAGGGCTGGCGCAGATGCTGGCGATGTACCTGCGCCAGGAGTTCGGCCGCAATCTGTTCACCAGGCTTTCGGGCGCGATGGCTTTGCCGGTCATCAATGCCTTCCGCCGTCGCGTCGATCCTCGTCGCTACAACGGCGCCAGCCTGCTCGGCCTGAAAGGGATCGTGGTCAAGAGCCACGGCTCGGCGGACAGTTTCGGTTTGCGCTTCGCGATCCAGCGCGCCTACGAGGAGGCGCATAATGACATGCTCCACGGCATCAGCGAACGCATGGCCTCAATTCATCAAAGGGTGGCGTGATGAATTCCCGGATCATCGGCACCGGCAGCCATCTTCCCGAGAAGGTTCTCACCAACGCCGATCTGGAAAAGATCGTCGACACTTCCGACGCGTGGATCCGCAGCCGCACCGGTATTCGCAGCCGCCATATCGCGGCGGAAGGCGAACTGGCCAGCGATCTGGCGCTGCCGGCTGCGCAGAAGGCACTGCATTCCGCGGGTATCGCGGCGGACGACATCGACATGATCATTGTCGCCACCACCACCCCGGACATGATTTTCCCGAGCACAGCGTGCATCCTGCAATCCAGGCTCGGAATTGTCGGCTGCCCGGCGTTCGACCTGCAGGCGGTGTGCAGCGGCTTCGTCTATGCGCTGAGTACGGCGGATCTTTTCATCCGCGCCGGCCAAGCAAAGAAAGTGCTGGTGGTCGGCGCTGAGGTCTATTCCCGGATTCTCGACTGGAACGACCGCGGCACCTGCGTGCTGTTCGGCGATGGAGCCGGTGCGGTCGTGCTCGCGGCGAGCGACACACCCGGGATTCTGGCAACGCGGCTGCACGCCGATGGCAGCCACAAGGACCAGTTGTCGGTGCCGGGCAGCGTATGCGGCGGCAAGGTGTGGGGCAGGCCGTTTGTGCACATGGACGGGGGCCCGGTTTTCAGGTTCGCCGTGCGGGTATTCGTAGAGGTCGCTCACGAAGTGCTGGATCAGGCCGGGCTGAAGGTGTCGGACCTGGACTGGTTCGTGCCGCACCAAGCCAACATCCGCATCATGGAAGCGACCGCCATAAAGCTCGGTCTGCCTGTCGAGAAACTCATCGCCACCGTAGATCATCACGGCAATACGTCGGCGGCCTCGATCCCCTTGGCGCTCGACGAAGCGGTGCGCGACGGGCGAATCCGCCCCGGCCAGACGCTGCTGCTGGAAGGCGTGGGGGGGGGATTTACCTGGGGCGCGGTGTTGCTGCGCTGGTGAACGCGACGACATGAAGATCGCATTTGTCTTTCCGGGGCAGGGCTCGCAGTCGGTCGGCATGATGCAGTCTTTCGGAGATCTGCCGCGCGTACGCGAAACGTTTGCGCAGGCTTCCAAACTGCTGGGGCAGGATCTTTGGAAGCTTGTTGCAGCGGGTCCCGCGGAAGAACTCAATCTCACTGCCAATACGCAGCCTGTGATGCTGGTGGCGGGTGTGGCGCTGTATCGCGCGTGGCAGGCGCGGGAAGGATCCGCGCCGGCGTTCATGGCGGGGCACAGCCTCGGCGAATACACCGCCCTGGTGGCAAGCGGCGCGCTGGATTTTGCCGATGCGGTGCCGCTGGCGCGGTTTCGCGCCCGCGCGATGCAGGAAGCCGTGCCGGCGGGCGTGGGCGCGATGGCGGCGATAGTCGGTCTGGATGATGACGTGGTCCGCGCCGTTTGTGCGGAGGCGAGCGGCCCAAACGAAGTGGCCGAGGCCGCGAATTTCAATTCGCCCGCGCAGGTGGTCATCGCCGGCAACAAGACCGCTGTCGAACGTGGAATGGAATTCGCGAAAGCCAGGGGCGCGAAACGCGCGGTGCTCCTGCCGATGAGCGTGCCGTCGCATTGCAGTCTCATGCGGCCAGCGGCCGAGCGCATTCGTCAGGAACTGGGCGCGCCGTCGTTCCGGCGCGGCACGGTCCCGGTGCTGCACAATGCCGATGTCAAGAGCGCCGAATCGGTTGACGCGATCAAGGACGCGCTGGTGCGCCAGCTGGTTCAGCCTGTGCGCTGGGTGGAGACGGTGCGGCAGATGGTGTCGAGCGGCGTTACCCATATCGTCGAATGCGGACCCGGAAAGGTGCTGGCCGGACTGAACAAGCGCATCGCACCGGAAACCCAGATTCTTTCGTTCAGCGACGGCGCGGCATTCGGCCAGGCTTTGTCCGTGCTGAAATAAGCCCGCAGTAGATCCATGGGAGAGGGGTTCATGCTCACAGGAAAAGTTGTGCTGGTGACCGGCGCCAGCCGGGGGATCGGACAGGCAACCGCGGTTGCGCTCGGCAAGGCCGGCGCGACGGTGGTAGGTACCGCCACCAGCGACGCTGGCGCCGTGGCAATCTCCGCCTATCTGGCCGGCGAAGGCATAAAGGGCACCGGGCTCAAGCTCAATGTCAACGATCCCGCAGCGATGGAGCAGGTGCTCGGCGACATCGAGTCACAGTTTGGTTCGGTCGCAATCCTCGTGAACAATGCCGGAATTACCCGAGATAACCTGCTGCTGCGAATGAAGGACAGCGAATGGGACGAGATCATGGACACCAACCTGAAGTCGGTGTACCGCTTGAGCAAGCTGGTGATCCGCCCCATGATGAAAGCGCGATCCGGACGCATTATCAACATCACCTCGGTGGTGGGCTCGATGGGCAACCCGGGGCAGGTGAATTACGCCGCAGCCAAGGCCGGGATCGTCGGATTCAGCAAGTCGCTTGCCCGTGAAGTGGGCAGCCGCAACATCACTGTAAACTGCGTGGCGCCCGGTTTCATTGACACCGACATGACGCGCGGATTGCCGGAGGAGAGCAAGACTGCGCTGCTGGCGCATGTGCCGTTGGCCCGATTCGGGCGGCCGCAGGAAGTGGCGGCGGCGGTGGTGTTTCTCGCGTCCGAGGGCGCCGCCTATGTCACTGGAAGTACCCTGCATGTCAACGGTGGCATGTACATGGATTGACTCCGGAAGCCTTGCAATTTTGGTAGACTAACGCGCGTGTTTTTCGCCGTTGCAGGTGCCCCTCCGGGGGCGGCGGCAGTCAGACACGTTACTGCATCTTCAAGTAAAGGGAAGGGACATTAATGGAATCCGTAGAACAGCGCGTGAAAAAAATCGTTGCCGAGCAGCTGGGCGTGAACGAAGCGGACGTGAAGAATGAATCCACGTTCGTCGACGACCTCGGAGCCGATTCCCTCGACACCGTCGAACTGGTGATGGCGCTTGAAGAAGAGTTCGAGTGCGAGATCCCCGACGAAGAGGCGGAAAAGATCACTTCCGTTCAGCAGGCCACTGATTACATCAAGGCGCATCTCAACTAATCACGCCTTCTTTCCTCTTTTTCCGGAGTCCCGTTGTCTAGGCGCCGAGTCGTAGTCACCGGCCTGGGGACCGTTTGCCCGGTCGGGAACAGCGTCAAGGAGGCCTGGACCAACATCCTGGCGGGCAAGTCCGGGATCACCCGGATCACCCGTTTTGACGCCAGCCCTTTTGCATCCCAGATCGCCGGCGAGGTAAAGAATTTCGACGTCGGCCAGGTGCTGTCGCCGAAAGAAGCGCGGCGCGTGGATGTTTTCATCCATTACGGCATTGCGGCTGCAGTGGAGGCGATTCACGATGCCAGGCTCGAGGCCAATCCGAAGGACGCCGAGCGCATCGGCTTGAATATCGGTTCGGGAATCGGCGGACTGCCGCTGATCGAGGAAACCCACCGGGCCATGATCGAAGGCGGCGCGCGCAAGATCTCCCCGTTCTTCATCCCCGGCGCGATCATCAACATGATTTCTGGAAACCTTTCGATCATGTACGGTTTCAAGGGGCCGTGCCTGGCGATGGTCACCGCGTGCACGACCGCGAATCATTGCCTGGGCGACTCGGCACGGCTGATCGAGTACGGTGATGCCGACGTCATGGTTGCGGGCGGATCCGAAGCCGCGCTGTGTTCGCTGGGCGTTGGAGGATTCTCGGCGGCGCGCGCGCTCAGCACGCGTAACGACGATCCGGAGACCGCGAGCCGTCCCTGGGACAAGGATCGCGACGGCTTCGTGCTGGGTGAGGGCGCCGGGGTGCTGGTGCTGGAGGAACTGGAACACGCCAGGGCACGCGGCGCCAGGATCTACTGCGAGCTTGCCGGATATGGCGTGAGCGCCGATGCGCACCACATCACTGCGCCCTGCGAGGACGGCGAAGGCGCTGCTCGCGGCATGCTCAACGCAATGCGAAATGCCGGCATAAATCCGGACCAGGTGGATTACATCAATGCCCACGGCACGTCGACGCCGCTGGGCGACGTAGCCGAGACTATTGCGGTGAAGCGCTGCTTCGGCGAGCACGCCAAACGTCTTGCGGTCAGTTCGACCAAGTCGGCGACCGGACACCTGCTCGGCGCCGCCGGCGGAGTGGAAGCGATTTTTTCCGTACTGGCGATTCGGGACCAGGTCGCTCCGCCGACCATCAATCTGTTCAATCAAGACCCTCAGTCCGACCTCGATCATGTGCCGAACACCGCACGCCCGATGAAAATCAAGGTTGCCATGTCGAATTCCTTTGGATTCGGCGGGACCAACGGCACGCTGATTTTCCGCGCGGTCTGAACACTGCCGGAAGCGTCCCCCGACGGCGCCGGCCGGTTGACCCTGCGCCAGCCGCGGGCGTCCTGGAGATGGCGAATATGACGTTGAGGTGACCACCCTCAGCATGGCAAAGCGCAAGAATCTTTTTCTGCCCCGACCGAAATGGACGCTCATGCGCCTGTTGCGGACGCTGGTTCGCTTCGGCGTGCTCGCGGCGATCGGCGCCGTCTGCTGGCTCGGTTATTTCGCGCTGACGCCGGTCGAAGTCGCGCCGCAGGCGCGTCATTTCAACGTGGATCACGGCAGCAGCCTGCGCAGCGTGGCGGAGCAGTTCGAAAAGGCGGGCCTGATTTCCGACGGCTGGAGCTTTCTGGTGCTCGCGCGTCTGCTCGGAAACGCAGGCGACATCAAGGCTGGCAGCTATAGTGTCGGCACCAGGGTCACGCCGCATCGGCTGCTCGACAAGATCGTCAGTGGTCAATTTGCCCAGTCGGAACTTCGGTTCATCGAGGGCTGGACCTTCCGGCGAATGCGCAATGTGCTCGATCAACATCCTGCCGTGAAACACGACAGCGCGGGACTGTCCGATGCGCAGATTATGGAAAGCCTCGGATTCGAGGAAAGGTCCCCCGAGGGGTTGTTTTTCCCGGATACCTATTATTTCGCCGCCGGTACCAGCGACCTGACGATCCTCAGGCAGGCTTACCTGAGGATGCGGACCAAGCTCGAAGCGCTTTGGGAACAACGGGCCAAGGGCCTGCCGGTTGCCAATGTATACGAAGCGCTTATCCTGGCTTCGATTGTGGAAAAGGAAACCGGCCGGGCCGACGAACGTGACATGGTCGCCGCCGTATTCATCAATCGTTTGAAACGACGCATGCGTCTGCAGACCGATCCTTCGGTGATCTATGGACTGGGCGCGTCATTCGACGGCAACCTGCGCCGCCGCGATCTCGAAACCGACCAGAGCTACAATACCTATACCCGCTACGGGCTTCCGCCGACGCCGATCGCCATGCCCGGTGAAGCTTCCATCCAGGCCACATTGAACCCAGCGCAGAGCCCGGTGCTCTACTTTGTCGCCCGTGGCGACGGCAGCCATGATTTCTCCTCGACGCTGGCAGAGCACAACCGTGCCGTGAACAAGTACCAGCGATCGCAGTGAAGCGCGGCAAGTTCATTACTTTCGAAGGCATCGACGGGGCAGGGAAGAGCACGCACCTGGCCTGGGCTGCCGATTTCCTGCATGGGCACGACGTCGGCCTGATCGTGACCCGCGAACCCGGCGGAACCGTCCTCGGTGAGCAACTGCGCCGGATACTGCTCGCCGGCGAACAGCAGATACACCCCGAAACCGAAGCGCTGATGATGTTCACGGCCAGGCGCCAACATGTGGAAGACGTGATCCTTCCGGCGCTGCGGCGAGGCGACTGGGTCCTGTGCGACCGCTTTACCGATGCCAGCTTCGCCTATCAGGGCGGCGGACGCGGGGTCGTGAAGGACAAATTGGAAGCACTTGAACGCTGGGTTCATCCGGATCTGCAGCCGGACCTGACGCTGCTTTTCGATGTCAGCGCCGAACTCGGACAAAGCCGGGTCGCCCGCATCAGGTCGCCGGACCGGTTCGAACGTGAAGACGTGGAATTTTTCAGCAGGGTGCGCAATGCCTACCTCGAGCGCTTGCAACAGTGTCCCAACCGAATGGTCAGGATCGATGGCAGCAAGTCCATTGCCGATATCCAGCGAGAAATTGAGCAGCGACTCCTGGCCATATGGAAAAAATAGACTTTCCTTGGGTCAAGCCGGCGCTTGAAAGATTGCCGGAAACCGTTTCGGCGATGCCGCATGCGCTTCTGCTCAGCGGCCAGGCGGGGCTGGGGAAGAGAACGACGGCGCTGTTTCTTGCCAAGGCCCTGCTTTGCGAAGCGGAACGTGCAGGAAAGGGGGCTTGCGGAACGTGCCCCTCCTGTCATTTGTACGACGTCGGCAATCATCCCGATCTGCGCACCATCGAAGTCGGGCAGGAAGACGCGCAGGCCACTGAGTCATCGGAGGAGGAATCGGCAACGCCGGCAAAAAAACCGAGCCGCCAGATTCCTGTAAATGCGATCCGTGACCTCGCCGATTTCGTCGCCACCACCGCGCATCGAGGGCGTGCCAAGGTCATCGTGATCGCACCTGCGGAAGCGATGCATCCGAGCGCGGCCAACGCGTTGCTCAAGATGCTCGAGGAACCGCCGGGCAGCACGACTTATTTCGTGCTGGTCAGTCACCGGCCCGACCGCGTGCTGCCAACCATTCGCAGCCGCTGTTTCCACGTGCCGTTTGGCGTGCCGGCGACCGATGCGGCGCTCGACTGGCTGAAGGGGCAGGGGATAGAACATCCCCTGTTGGCGTTGGCGCAGGGGAGCTATGGTCCGCTGGCAGCAATGGAGAGGGCCGGAAACGTGGAGTTCTGGGATCAGCGCAAGGCGCTGCTCGATGAGCTGGCCCGTTCCGGTTTCGATCCTCTGGCCGCTGCGGACAGCGCCGAACCGATCGACGGGCCAGTAGTAGCCAGGCTGCTGTCACAGTGGGCTTACGATCTGGTCTCGCTCAAATCTGGAGGATCGGTCCGCTACCACCACGATTACACCGCTGCCTTGGAGCTGTTGGCGCGAAAGCTGCCGGCGCAGGTAATCATGGTCTGGTACGACTCGGTACTACAATACGGCCGTGCGGCCCAGCACCCGTTGAACAAACGGCTGGCTATGGAAAGTCTGCTGTCGGGCTATCCCGGCACGTGAGTACCGAGGACCAAGGCGGTTTCGCGGCCAGCAACAAGATCGACGAGCTGTTGGGCGGTCAATTGAAGATCAACCGGCCGACCCATACAATGTGAGAAAGAAGATGAAGTAATGAATTCATACAGTTGATATAAAAATAAAATTTGTTCGTAGATTCTCACTGCCATATCAATTTCCCCGAGCTCGCGGCCGACCTTGACGGAGTGGTCACGGCCATGCAGTCGAACGCCGTGACCCACGCGTTGTGCGTTTCGGTCAACCTCGAAACCCTTCCCCAGGTTCTGTCGATCGCCGAGCGCTTTCCCAACGTATTTGCCTCGGTCGGGGTGCATCCGAACGATCAGGGTGGTGAAGAGCCCGACATCACTCGCATGCTAAGTTTGGCTGGACATCCGCGGGTCGTCGCGATCGGTGAAACGGGACTCGACTATTACCGGCTGGAAGGCGATCTGGAGTGGCAGCGGGATCGTTTCCGTCGTCATATCCGGGCAGCCCGCGAGTCCGGAAAGCCGCTCATCATCCATATGCGGGAAGCGGCTGCAGACACGCTCCAAATCATGAAGGAAGAAAACGCAGCCGAATGCGGTGGCGTCATGCACTGTTTCACTGAGACCCAGGCTGTTGCGGACGCGGCCATGGAGATGAACTTCCTCATATCCTTCTCCGGCATCGTCACGTTCAAGAACGCCGTTGCGCTCAAGGCGGTGGCGCGGGAGGTGCCGCTGGAACACATGCTGATCGAGACCGATTCGCCTTACCTGGCTCCCGTTCCTTACCGCGGCAGGACCAACCAACCCGCATATGTCCGCTTTGTCGCCGAGGAAGTGGCACGCCTGAAAGGGGTTTCGGTCGAAGCCGTGGCCATCGCAACGACCGCCAATTTCTTCGAGCTGTTCAAGAACGCGGCCTGAATTTCCGGTTCTACCGACCAGACGTTGGCGGCACAGCGACCGGAAAGCGGCGGCATCTGCGTCGAAGGAGCGCGGCAAGTGAGATCGGAAGCTCGGCATGGACGTGCTGCACCGGTAAGTGCACGCGACAGGACTCTGATAAGCAAAGGCGGGGAATGTAGCGGCTTTTCTCGTTTTGGAGGCCCTTCGGATACGCCGAAATCCAGGGAGCCTTTCCACCCGGCGACCTCTGAAGAGTCTCAGCCATTGCGCATAATGTATATTATGTTAAATATTGAGTGCCTGTCCCCGCGCGCAACTATCGTTAGCAGGTTCGAGACCTTTACCCCTGCCCCCAACTCTCCCGCAAGTTTGTTGGTTCGCGACACCCACGCAACCGGGTCAGGGAAGTCTTCCTTGACCCAGTGGGTCATCGGAATTCGTCAATGAGCCAGTAAGGCGCATCGGGAACAGACGAGTTGTTGCGAACTGCAGGGGGAGCCGGGACGAATGCCGTCGGGGTGAATCGATCCTGATGTCGGCGGTAAGGGCCGTGCGCCGGGTCACGAGCTCCTGGTTTGGCGCAGCCGTTCGAAACAGCACACGGCCGCAGCAGCAGCGACGTTGAGTGATTCCACCTTGCGCGCCATCGGAATGCGAACCAGCTGGGTTGCCATTCCGAGCCCGTCTTCTCCCAGTCCCCTGCCCTCGCTGCCGAAAATCATCACCACGGGCCCGGTCAGATCGACTTCGAAGATCGATTTCTTTGCCCGCGGATCGGTGGCGATGACGCTGCACTTGAATCCCGACAGCGCAACGGAGAGACCTACGCGTTCACGCACCGGCAGCACGAACTGCGCACCCATTCCACCGCGCAACGATTTCGGCGACCAGGCATCTGCGCATCCCTTAGCGAGATAAGCCGAGGTGGCGCCCGCGGCTGCCGCAGTGCGCAGCAATCCACCCACATTGCCGGGATCCTGCACACCGTCGAGCACCACGCGAAAATCGTCGGGTGAATTCGTTTCGATTCGCGGGATGTCCACGATCGCGGTCACGCCCTCCGGAGTTTCAACCTGGGTGATTTCGTCGAACAGTTCGTCCTCGAGCAGATACACGCGACGCGGCTCGACGGCTTCGATGAGTTGGCGCACTTCGGGACGCCGTGTGCCCTGCTCGTTCACCAGCAAGGTTACTGCTTTCACCCCGAAGCGCTCGGCGTACGCGCCGATGAGCCGCGTGCCGTCGAGCAGCGTGCGGCCGCTTTTGGCGCGTTCGCGCGCGGACTCGGCCAGCTTGTGCGCCTGCTTGACGTGCGTATTCTGGCGCGAGGTGATGCGTTCCATTGGGAATGATGTCGGTGCGGGGAATGGTGCCCGGAGCCGGAATCGAACCGGCATGGGCTGTTAAGGCCCGAGGAATTTTAAGTCCCTTGTGTCTACCAATTTCACCATCCGGGCAGGCGGATGCGCGACAAGGATAGCGCGTAAATGCTATTGGAGGCGGGGGTCGGAATCGAACCGGCGTACAAGGATTTGCAATCCTCTGCATGACCACTCTGCCATCGCGCCAAACTGACTTACGATGCAGAGGCACGTTTGCAGGCCGCTCGATATTGTTGCTGGTCAAACAGTTACCCGACATCGCCACGCATCTTGCCACGTCGAAGGGCGTGGCCGCTGCGCAACCACACCTGCCACGAAAATCGTGGAAGCCTCCCTCCCCGACTCCACCGGTCCTTGAGCTCAGCACCGGGCACCTAAGCACTGGAATCATTGCGCACGGCACGACACGCTGCAGGCTCTAAATCGCTGCGCAGTACGCGCATAGTGCCATGTGGAGCGACATTCTGGTGGTCGCGCCGTACAACGCCGAGATAAGGATGGTGAGCGGCTTGCGTTCCGAGGCGTTCGTGTCGGTACCGTAGACAAGTTGCAGGGGCAAGAAGCCCCGTTGCTGTCTACTCGATGGCCACGTCTACCTCGGAAGACGCGCCACGTGGGATGGAGTTCCTTTACAGCCTTAGCCGGTTCAACATGGCGACGTCCTGAGCTCGATGCGCGTGCATCCTGGTTGCTAACCCATGCCCCATCGAGCCGGCGCGCAAGAGCGCGCGGCAGATGCAACTCGCGAATGCCCCTTGCCGATACGTCGAACGTGCTCAAGCTGTGTCCGGGCCCTGAGCGTTGAACGGCCGCTGGCGACTCCATTGCTGCCGGTCGTCCTCTAGAGAAGTGACCTTCGCGGACGTCGCCGTACGGCCAAAAGCTGCCGACCAAGAATCCTCATGCAAAGCGGCCGCTCAACAACGCTATCTATCTTAAGCAGACATTCAGGTCTCAACATCCGAGGTCATTACTTCGACCGCCGCAGAAACTCCTGCAGGATCACGAGGTATGGTCGATCCGAAGGGCGTCGGTGCGAAGGAACGGTAATTAGCGGCAGTTGTGGCGAGCGAAAACAGCAAAATCGGAAGAAGAATGCACGCTTTGAATCGAAGTCCCGATCATCGATCCAAAACCAGCGGTCCCGGCAGTGGACCGCGACGAACGCATCCACAGGCTTCACATCACTCTGCCAAGCTTCAGTGTGACGGTCGGTTCCTTCAAAGAATCATTCAATAGCCATCGCGGCTCTACGTTCCGCGTTGCGGACTTTCTCCCGATCGCCTGCGCTGAAAGCCGCGGGCGCGTTGTGGGTTTGCACCTTCTTGATGGTCCCTGCGAACGCGAACGGTGGTCGATAGTTTTCACTCACCGGCTGGCCGCGTATCACGCCTCCCTCGATGCCGTTGGGCCATGCCACTCGTGCGGCGCTGGTGCCGTAACGTCAACGCATGCGCTTGGGGCGGCGCACGGCGCGCACTTTGCCGCTCGAACCGCCGCCCGCGTAAAACAGGTCGGCGCCATCGGACTCGAGGCCCGACACCGCGACGCCTTCGGGC
>Ga0184627_10000771_pt1 | contig 12437 bp, 11 predicted proteins | sample PLM3_127_b1_FD_133150 | JGI IMG/M metagenome (GOLD analysis project Ga0184627, IMG submission 133150) | Groundwater sediment microbial communities from an aquifer in East River, Colorado, USA - PLM3_127_b1 | ecosystem: Environmental > Terrestrial > Soil > Riparian zone | place: USA: East River...
CGGCATGACCGACCGCTACGCCATCCTCGAGCACCGCCGGCTGTTCGACCCCGCGGAACGCACATGAAGACTCCACTGCGTCACTGAGAGCCGATGCGCACGCCCCACCCCGAGATCCCGACACGCGAGCGGTTGATCTTCGCGCTCGACGTGCCCGATGCGAACAGTGCCCGCCGGCTGGCGGACCGGCTGGGCGAAGCGGTCCAGTTCTACAAGTTGGGACTCGAGCTGTTCACGGCCGGCGAATATTTCGAGCTGCTCGACTGGATGGTGGGCAAGGGCAAGAAGATCTTCGTTGACCTCAAGTTCTTCGATATTCCCGCGACGGTGGCGGCGGCCGTGAAACGCCTGCGCGGTCGCGGCATAACGTTTGCGACCGTGCACGGTTATCAGTCGATCATGCAGGCGGCCGCGGAAGCGAAAGGCGACGTCAGAATTCTCGCGGTGACGGTGCTCACGAGCCTCAATCGCAGCGATCTCGATGATCTGGGGTACGACGGCGACGTCGCACAACTGGTGGTGGCGCGCTCGCGTCGCGCGCTCGAGACCGGTTGTGATGGTGTGATCTGTTCGGGTCTCGAAGCCGCGCTCATCCGGCAAAACGTCGATCAGCGCCTGCTCATCGTGACACCGGGCATCCGGCCCGCCGAGAATCGAGCGGCGGACGATCAGAAGCGAGTGGTGAGTGTCGAGCAGGCCTTCATGAATGGCGCGGACTACATCGTCGTCGGTCGACCAATCCGCGACGCCGTCGATCCGCGCGCCGCAGCCGAGACCATTCAGCAGACGATCGCGACACTTTTCTCGACGAGCGCTTCATGACTCGGCGGTTCTGGTTGCCGGTAATTGCAAGCTTCGTGCTCGGCGATGTTACACAGGCCGCATCAATGCAGCGCGCGAAAGTCGATGGCATCGAGCTCGAATACCAGATCATCGGTTCGGGTGAGCCCGTTGTACTCGTACACGCGGGCGTGTTCGCGGATTGGTTCGAGCCGTTGCTCAAGGAGCCGGTGCTGACGGGTAAATTCCGCGTGCTCAGCTATCACCGCGTCGGCTATGCGGGCAGCAGCAAAGTTGCGGGACCCCTGAGTCTTGCGGATCAGGCCACGCAGCTGCGCGGATTGATGCGCGCACGCAAGATCGACAGCGCTCATCTCGTCGGCCATTCGTCGGGCGCCAACATCGTCATGCAACTGGCACTCGACTCGCCCGACATGGTGCGCTCTCTGGCCTTGTTGGAACCGGCGTTGCCGCTGACACCGAAGGGTGCGAGTCCGCCGAGTCGCTTGGCGCCCGCGCTCGAGAAATATCGTACCGGCGACCAGGCCGGGGCCGTTGATGCTTTTTTGCAAATGGTCGCAGGACCCAATTACCGCGCGGCGCTCGACAAGGCTCTTCCGGACGCGTTCGACCACGCGGTGACCGACGCGGACACGTTCTTCGGCCAGGAATTGCCGGCGGTTTATGAGTGGACATTCACGCGGGAGGACGGGAGCCGCATCACGCAGCCCGTGCTCGCGGTGATTGGCGAAAAGAGTCCCGCCGTGTCGCCCATCTGGACGCAACGCCAGGACATGCTGCTCAACTGGCTGCCGAACGCCCAGCCGTTCGTGCTTAGCGGCGCCACGCATCTGCTCCAGCTCCAGAATTCGCAGGACCTTGCCGAAGCACTCGCGGAGTTCTTCGCCGGTAACTAGTCGAACTTTCTGTCAGCGCCGGAAGAGCCAGAACAGTAGCGAGACGAAGGCGCTCACGATGAGCCCACAAGGACAATCAGGCTGCCGAGCACGATCAGCGGGCGATTCATGGAGTCACTCCAGGAGAAGAAAATGCTTCCACGTCGAACCGCCATGCTTCCAGATCGGTCTGCCAGCCTTGGTCCGGCCAGCCCGCTTTGCGCCGCAGTTCGCGCACGAAGATCGCCGCGTCCGGGATGCCTTCCCACACGTGCGGGATGAACGTGACACGTGTGCCGCCCGATCCGAGTACGAGTCCATGCCTACCCGGGGTTAGCGCGGCCAGCAGCTCCGAGGGCGAATGAACATCGAGCCGCTCGAGCGGCGTGAGAATCGACACCTCGATCTGCAGGCCTGAGAGTTCGTGAGCCGCCAGCGGATCGAATCGCGGATCCTCGAATCCCGCGGCGTAGGCGTTGTGCCAGACATCTTCGATCAGCGGCCGCTCGGGTTCGAGGCGCCCGCAGCAGCCACGCAATCGCTCGCGCAACATGAGTGTGACGAACGTGCTGCGGCATTCGGTGAGCGGCGCCGAAAATTCTGATGTTGGAAATGGTGCGCGGGCACCCGACAGAACGCTCTGTTCGATCGAATCGCGCGCGGCCTCGAGCAACACGCGACGCGCAGTCGCATCAAGCATCGTAGAGGGACCAGGCGCCGTAACCCACCACGCGCTGTCGATCGCCGGCGGTGTCGCCCGAATTGCGCAGGTCCTCGAGCTGGATTCGCATATGGCGTCGTCGCGCCGTTGTAAGCAGGCCGTTGAGTCCGATGCAGCCACAGGCCTGCTCACCGTCGATCTGCGTCGAGTATGCGAGCACGGCTTCGTTAGTCGCTCGATCGATGAGTCGCGCCTGCTCGTAGCCGTGGTAGTGGCTCAGATCGGAGCTCACGACCACCAGCGTCTCTGGTCCGCCCCATAGGCAGTCGAGGACTTCCGCGACTTCCGTCGGCGTCGCATCGCCCGCGGCGATCGGCACCAGCTCGAAGTCATCGAGCATTGTCTGCAGAAACGGCAGCTCGACTTCGAGGCTGTGCTCCTGTGCGTGGGGTGAGTCGGTGAGTCGCACGGTCGTCAACTCGAGTAACACCTGACGCGCCTTGGCATCGATGGGAATGCGCCCGAGCGGTGTGTCGAAGGCATCGACGGACGGCAACGCCACTCCCCGAAAGGGCACGCGATGACTCGGTCCGATCAACACCACGCGGCGAATCTCGGTCGCGGCCGCCTTGAGCAGTCGAAATGCTGCAGCCGCGGTCGGGCCCGAGTACGCATACCCGGCGTGTGGCGCAATCAAGGCTTTGGGTGCAGGACGCGGCTCGTTGTCGTTCAGCAACAGGGTTCGAACCGCGTCTTCGAGCTCGCGTGGATCGTCCGGGTAGAAGAGCCCCGAGACGGCCGCGGGCCGCGCGCGTAAGCTTGAGCCGGCGGTGGCCATGGCGGGTGCGAGTATTGAGCCGCCTGCCCCGCCAGGCAAGCAGCATGGAATCCGCGGCAGACAGTTCAACGGTCGATACGCGCTACTGGCATTGGGTGGATGACCAACGCATCCAGTGCGACGTGTGTCCGCGCGCCTGCAAGCTGCGCGAGGGACAGCGGGGTCTCTGCTTCGTGCGCGGCCACGACCAGGGCAGCATCAAGCTCCTGACCTACGGCCGCTCGAGCGGCTTCTGCATCGACCCGATCGAGAAGAAACCGCTCAATCATTTTCTTCCCGGGACTCCGGTGCTGTCGTTCGGCACTGCCGGATGCAATTTGGCTTGCAAGTTTTGTTTCCACCCTGAAACGCCGGTTGCGACGACGGACGGGATGCGGCGCATCGCAGATCTGTTTGAAGCCTGCGAGGAAAGGATGGCGCACCACGACGGATGGGTCGCATTCCCAGCCTCCTTGGAGGTGTGGACGCGAGCGGCGAATCGTGCGCGCGTCACGAAAGTATTTGCACATCCATACTCCGGTGAGCTGCTGTCACTCAAGGCGAGCTGCTGCCCGCCGATCCTTCTGACCCCGAACCACAAGGTGTTCGCTGCGCATCGCTCAAACGTCGGGCAGGTGCGTCAGCTCGCGGCGGAACGGCTCACGACTGAACACTATCTGGTCATCCCGAAGCGGCGGCCCGGTGCCGGCACTCGAATCGACGTCGTGGCGGTCTTGGGAAGTCTGGAGCGCGTCGCGCATGCGCCGCGCCTCCGGCGCATTCCCCGTGAGCAACTGGTAACGGCATTGCGCATGAACGGCACGTCCGCAGAATTGGGCGAGGCGCTGGGCTACCACCCTGCCTATCTGCGAAAGCTTCGGGGCCAGCTGGCGCGCGGCGCGTTGGTCGTTGAACAGCCCCGATCGGTTCGGATTAGGGTGGATGCGGGGCGCGTGAGGTTTCTGGGCGAGCGCGGCGCTGGACTACCCGAATTCCTCGAACTCACGAGCGATATTGCCTGGCTGCTGGGTTTCTATTGTGCGGAGGGCTTCGTCACCGCGCACCCTGGGCGGCCGAATTCCTATCACCTTGGCTTCTCGTGCGGCCACCACGAGCAACACCTTGTGGAAAGGACTGCACAACTGCTTGCCACTGTACTCGGCGCCCGAAGCACCATTACGGACCGACGCACGACCATCACTGTGGACTGCAGCAGCACCTCGACTGCGCGACTCTTCGAAGGGCTTTGTGGAAAAGGTGCCAAGGACAAGCGGGTGCCTGCTCAACTCCTGCAAGCGTCGGAACCTGTCATACGTGCCTTTCTGGAGGGGTATTTTGCTGGCGACGGATACCGCGCCGAAACTCACGTGGTCGGCAATACGGTTTCGCGCGAGCTCGCCATGGGGCTCTACGAGCTCGGTCTGCATCTGAATCTGCTGCCGACCTTCTTCGTCCATGAGCCAGCTCCGACGAAGCTGATCGAGGGGAGGGAGGACTCACAGTCGACGACGTACATTGTAAAGTTCTTGCGGGAACGCTTTGAAACGCTCGACCGGACCAGGAAGGAACATACAAACTGGCGCGAAACCAGCGATAGCTTTCTCGTTCCTGTTCGCAATATCGAGCGCGTCCCGTATACCGGAATGGTTTACAACCTCGAAGTCGATGACCCGGACCACTCCTACCTTGTCCCGTTCCTCGCGGTGTCAAACTGCCAGAACTGGGACATCAGCAAGTCGCGCGAGGTCGATACGCTCTCCGATCGCGCAAGCCCCGAGGACCTTGCACGCACCGCCCGCGAGCTCGATTGCGCGAGCGTCGCATTCACGTACAACGACCCGGTCGTGTTCATGGAGTACGCAATCGACGTTGCGCAGGCCTGCCGCGAAGCCGGCGTCAAGTCGGTCGCAGTCACCGCGGGCTACATGTGTCCCGAGCCGCGCGTCGAGTTCTATCGCCACATGGACGCGGCCAACGTCGATCTGAAGGGCTTCACCGAGCGCTTCTACTACAAGATCTGCGGCGGCGAACTTCAGCCCGTGCTCGAGACGCTCGAGTACCTGAAGCACGAGACCAAGGTGTGGTTCGAGATCACGACACTCTTGATTCCGGGCGAGAATGATTCAGATGCTGAGCTCGATCAGCTCTCGAGCTGGGTGATGGATCGTCTCGGTCCCGACGTGCCGTTACATTTCACCGCGTTTCACCCGGACTGGAAGATGCTCGACAAGCCGCCGACCCCGCCGGCGACGCTGACGCGCGCGCGCGAGATCGCGCTCCGCAACGGTCTGCATTACGTCTACACGGGCAACGTGCACGACAGTAATGGCGGCAGCACGTGGTGCCACAAGTGCGGCACGCGCCTGATCGAGCGCGATTGGTACGAGCTCGGCGAATGGCGGCTCGATGCGCACGGGAAATGCATGAAATGCGGCGAACCGTTGCCAGGTGTATTTGCCGGACGGCCCGGTAAATGGGGCCGCCATCGCCGGCCGGTCACCCTGTCACTGGGGTGAGAATCCATTCACGGACGATTCAGCAGTCATGACAGATCCTTAAGGTGCCATGAGCAGAACTGCCCCAATTCCGTTCATCTTCAACTCCGCCCTGCTGATCGCGGCCTCACTGTCATTCGTCGGCTGCTCGACCGCCCCCTATCGCGCTCCAACCGGTAGCGGCACTACGCCGCCATCGGCGCCCGTCTCACAGCCGTCATCGGGCGCCCCGGTTGCAACAGACGCCGGCATTGCCATCGCGCAGCGTGCACAACAGCTCGTCGGTGCGCGTTATCGCTACGGCGGCTCGGGTCCGGATGCGTTCGATTGCAGTGGGCTGGTGCACTACGTCCACACCGAGCTCGGAATACCGGTACCACGAACTGCGGCCGAGCAAATGGTGGCCGCGTCACCGGTTGAGCGCGCGGCACTGAGACCCGGGGACCTGGTGTTCTTCCGCGACCCAGGCCCGAGGATCACACACGTTGGCGTGTACACCGGCGACGGCGTGTTCGTGCACGCACCCAAGACTGGCCGCAGTGTGAGCTATGCGTCCATCTACGACGAGTATTACCGGGAGAATTTCGCCGGCGCGGGGCGGCTCTACCTGGTCCGCTGAGCTCCAAATCTAAAGAAACAGAACGCTTTTCAGAATTGCCCGCCTCTGCGGCGTGGCGTCAAATATCGGCCAGTTACAGGGAGGACGGTCGAATGACACCAAAGCCCAAATCTTTCGCGCGACTCGCGTTCATCGCTCTAGTGACCGCGCTGCAACTGGCAGCGCCGGTTGCCGGAGTGCACGCGGCGAAGTTCGACGAGAACTTGAAGGCGCCCGAAGCGGCGACCAAAAAAGAACTGAAGGCGGCAATCCGCGAGTACTTCAAGGTGTACGCGCGCGTGAATGCCAAATCGCCAGCCGGCATCGTCAGGGACAAAGCCGCACACGCCAAGTGGTACGACACACAATGGCTCCTGCAGCGCGCAATCGACAAGAAGCGGGATCTCAGTGATCTCACCGAGTTCGGGCTCACGCCAAAAGGCGATGGGTCGTACTCCTATTCGGTCGACGTCGCGAACTTCCCTCAGTGGGCACCCCTGCAGATTGCGATGTGGCGCCTGCGTGAACCCGTGCTGTTCGAAGCATACGCGGCCGACCTCAAGGCACGAGGGTTTCGCGATCAGGACATCGACGTCATCAGGGTTTATGCGCAGAAACACAGCCCGGACCGGGCAGCAGCTCCGGACAAACTCACGCTGAGCGAGGGATTCGCCAACAGCGCGATGAAGCGGCTGGCGAAGAAGCAAGGGTTCGCGGTCCCGCAGATGCTGGACTACCTGTACCAGAACAGTCGCATTCAGAGCGAGGCGTACCGAGCATGGTCGGAAGGGCTCCTTGACTCTCTCGACGCGCAGCGTCAGCGAATCCTGGAGTCCTTCATGGCCGAACAAATCCATGAGAGCTCGGCGGCCATCGGACCGGACGATATCGAGGGCGCTACGATTCAAATGCACAGCGACATTGCTTCCGGCGAGTACTCCCGGATGCTGGAAGAGGAAAAGGCAGAGATGCAGGCGACGGAGGTGCCGCAATGAAAGACTCAGGGATGGCAGTAGTGTTCTGCCTAGCGATGATCATGCCGGAAGCGCACGCGCTCGCCGTGGACTCGACCGCGGTTACTCCCAGACAGGTCGGGCAAACCAGCAGAGTGCAAGCAGGGCTGGCGGTAAGAGGTTGGACCGACACTCATGTCCTGACGGTCGGTGGTGCATTCGAGCTGCGGTGTCTCGGCGGCTTGCCCCTCGAAGCGCAGAGGCTCGTTCAGGCATCGCGGATGATTGCGGGATTTGACTTCACCGTGACCGTGCCGGGCGGCATGCTCCCCGCCAGCTACGACATACCTGGATGGAGCGAATGGGCGTCGCCGTCGCGCCATGACTGTACGTTTGTTTACGTCGGGCGCGCGATCGAGGCGCCGGTTACGTTCGGTGTATTTGGGATCAGAGTCACCCTGGGCGGGGGTGAGGTTTCCGACGGTGACACCACGACTTTCACTGTCGTGAAGCCCGTGCCGGGATCCGGCGGCGGCACCTGCATTCAGTAGTGCCTCAAGGAGAGACAACCATGGATGGTTTCAGACTGCATCTGCGAATTGCGGCCAGCGTCTTGCTCATCTTTCAGTGCGCCTCGGCCTGGGGTGTCTGCAGCCCGATCGTCGTCGATCTTGGAAAGAACGGCATTCGTCTCGGCGACGCCGGGGTCGGCGTGCGTTTCGACGTCAACAACGATGGCCTGTTCGATCACCTTCAGTGGGTCAGGCCGGGAGGTGACGAAGCGTTTCTCGTGCTCGATCGCAACGCCAATGGCCTGGTCGACGACGGGGGCGAGCTGTTCGGCATCGGCACGCCGATGTTCTTCGAAGGTGGCAATGCGCCGAACGGCTTTGTCGGCCTGGCGCAGTACGACTCGGTCGGCCTGGGCGGCAACGATGACGGCTACATCACGCGCGCCGATTCGATCTGGCCGTATCTGTCCCTCTGGCTCGACAACAACGCGGATGGCATCTCGACCGACAACGAGATGCTGACGCCGGAAGAAGTCGGCGTGACGTCGTTCGAGACGATCCCGAAGGTCCGCAGGCACCGCGATTCTGCCGGCAACCTGCTTCCCTTCTGGGCCTGGGCGACCACCGACACGCGACCGCGAAAGACGGTCATGGTCGATGTCTTCTTCGTGGAGCTCTAACCGCTTCGCAGCTGATCGCCGATCGGCAGCTTGCGGATGCGCTTGCCCGTAGCAGCGAAGATCGCGTTGGTAAGTGCCGGGGCGGCGGTGGGAATTCCCATTTCGCCGGCCCCGGACGGCGCGAACTCCGTGCGCAGGATCTCCACTTCAACGTCGGGCGCCTGCGCCATCCGCAGGAGCGGGTAGTCGCTGAAATTGCCCTGCACGATCTGGCCCTTCTCGACCGTGATCTCGAGATTCATCGCAGTCGACAAGCCATCGATGGTTCCGCCCGAGATCTGTGCGTCGACCCCGAGGGGATTCACGACGATGCCGACATCCGTAACGCACACGCAGCGGCGAATTTCGAGCTCACCCTGCGCGGAAACGGCGACCTCCATTGCATGGGCGGTGTAGCCGCCAAACACGAAATGCCCGGCGATTCCGAGACCTGAGCCCTGCGGCAGCTTGCGTCCCCACCCGATCCGTTCGGCGGCGCGCTTGAGCACCGCCGACATGCGTCCGGTATGAAACTTCGGGCCGCCGTGATCGCGGTAGTCGAGCTCACGGGATTCCCCGAGCAGCTTGAGGCGCAAGGCCAACGGGTCCTGGCCGTTCGCGGCGGCCACTTCGTCGACGAAGCTCTGCGTCGAGAACGCGACGAAGGTCGGCAACGGCGCCCGCCACCAGCCACGAATGAGCCCGAACTCGACCGGCGCAAATTCACAGGCGTAGTTCGGTACGCTGCCCGCCGGGAATGCGTCGGGGTCGGCGCAACCCACCCATTCCGGACTCTCTGCCATGCCTGAATCACGATACTTGCGCGTTGTCGCCGCCACGCGGTGCCGCCAACCGGTCACGTTCCCTTGTGCGTCGAGCGTTGCCGCGAGCGCGTGCACCCCGAATGGCCGATAGAAGTCGTTGCGCATGTCGTCTTCGCGCGTCCACATCAGCTTGATCGGTACCTTGGCCGCGCGGGCGACGTACACCGCCTCGGCGACATAGTCGTTCTCCAGCCGGCGGCCGAAACCGCCACCGGATCGCAACAGCCGGATGTCGATGTTGATGCGCGGGATGCCAGTCATTCCGCTGATCATTCGCGACGCCCCACCGGGCTGCTGGATCGGCGCGATCAGCAACGCGCGGTCCGCCTTGAGATCGATGAGCGCATTCATCGGCTCGAGCGTGGCGTGTGCGAGGAACGGTTGCGTGTACTCGGCCTCGACGATACTCGCCGCCACCGCGCGGGCGGCATCGAAATCGCCATCCTTCCGCGCGACGATCCCTGGCCCCGCCGCTGCTTCGTGTGCGCGCTTTGTCAACGCATCGGTGGAGTCATTGGCCCATGGTCCTGCGCGCCACTCGATCTTGAGCGCGTCGCGGCCCTGTTGTGCCGACCACATATCCTCAGCAATCACTGCGATACCAGTGGCCAGTGCTTGTTCGATCGGCTTACCCGTCTCAGGGCCTGGGATCACGACCACATCCCGTACGCCCGGTATCTTGCGTGCTGCAGTGGCATCGAAGCGCACGATCTCGCCGTCGAGATAGGGGCACCGCGCGATAACCGCGGTCAGCGCATTCGGCAGATGGGCATCGATGCCGTAAGGCGCGTGACCCGTGACGATGTCACGTGCGTCCGCCACACGCACGGGCTTGCCGATGATGCGAAATTCTGCCGGTTTCTTGAGCGCCGGCGGCTCCTTGGGCGCTTCAATCTTTGCGGCGGCAGCGGCCAGTTCGGCATACGGCAGCGAACGGCCATCCGCATGCAGCACGCGACCTTCCCGCGTCGACAATTCGCTCGCCGGCACGCCCCACTGCTGCGCGGCCGCCTGAACCAGGAGCCACCGCGCATTGGCGCCCGCCTGTCGCAGCGGTTCGAAACTGTCGGGGATACTCGTGCTGCCGCCCGCACCCTGTGGCCCGTACTTGGATGGAATGCGCTCAGGCGTATCGCTCGGAATGATCACGTACGGCAGTTGTTCGACTTCGATCTGCGACCACGCGACGTCGAGCTCTTCCGCGATCAGCATTGGGAGGGAGGTCTTTACGCCCTGTCCGATTTCGCAACCGCGCGCGCCGACGACGATACGGCCATCCGGTTCGATGCGCACGAACACGCCCAGCTCCGCGGGCCCGCGTTGCGCTTGTACACGCACCGGCCAATGCGCCGCGACCAGCAGGCCACCGAGCGCGGTCGAGGACACCTGCAGGAACGAGCGCCGTGACAACACCGCGCTCATCGCGGCTGCTCCTCTTTCATCAGCGCGGCGGCGCGCAGGATCGCCTTGCGGATGCGCGGATAGGTGCCGCAGCGACAGAGATTGGTGATCGTGTTGACGTCATCGACGGTCGGGTTGGGCGTGCGCTTGAGCAGATCGACGGCGGCCATGATCTGGCCCGCCTGGCAATAACCGCACTGGGGAACGTCTTCTTCGATCCACGCCCGTTGCACGGCGTGCAGGGATTCGCCCTGCGCCAGCCCTTCGATGGTGGTCACGCGCCGACCCGTGATCGCTGAAACCGGCACGAGGCAAGAACGCGTCGCTTCGCCGTCGACGTGCACCGTGCAGGCCCCACACGCGCCGATGCCACAACCGAATTTCGTGCCGGTGAGTTGCGCGTGGTCCCTGAGGTACCACAGCAACGGCATGGTCTCATCGCCGTCGAAACTCGCGCGCTGGCCATTGATCGTGAATTCGACTGCCATGTCGATCTCCCCCTGGCTGACTGACTGTCCGCTGGACCGCGGTTTGGGCCGCGATGCGGACCGGAAGTTCGCACAGCGAAACAGCCGGCGCAATCGGCGGAAGGCGCTCGTCACGCACTGCCAGTCGTTCGTCCCGTCCCGCCGCTGTTGGCAGTACCGGTGCCGGGTTTGTATTATTTGTGTTTAAGCCTTCCGGTGCCGGGTTTGTACTATTTGTGTTTCGCCAGACATGCGTACGAGCGAATCGGTTGCGGTCATGCGAAACGCAGATAGTGCATACCCGGCACCGTCTTACTATGAATAGAACACTCCGTCTGATCGGCTGGGGAACATTGGCCGTGCTGGGCGCCGCGGCACTGGGCGGCATTGCGCTCAATCGCGGTGAGAGCACCAACGCGCTGTGGTTCGTCGTCGCCGCGGCCTGTGTGTACTTGATCGCTTACCGGTTCTACTGCGGCTGGATCGCGGCCCGCGTACTGACCCTGGATGCCACGCGCGCGACCCCGGCGGAACGGCTCAACAACGGGCGCGATTTCGTGCCGACCCACCGCTGGATCGTGTTCGGCCACCACTTCGCCGCGATCGCCGGTGCCGGTCCGCTGGTCGGACCGACGCTGGCCGCGCAGTTTGGCTACCTGCCCGGCACCTTGTGGCTCCTCGTCGGCGCGGTTTTGGGCGGGTGCGTGCAGGACATGCTGATCCTGTTCTGTTCCACGCGCCGCGATGGCCGGAGCCTCGGGCAGATGGCGCGCGACGAGCTGGGCCGCGTCGGTGGTTCCGCCGCGCTCATCGGCACGCTCACGATCGCGATCATCCTGATCGCAGTGCTCGGGCTCGTGGTGGTGAAGGCCATGGCGCACAGCCCGTGGTCGACCTTTACCGTGTTCGCGACGATACCGATCGCGATCATCGTGGGGATTTATTTGCGCGTGCTGCGGCCCGGCCGGGTGCTCGAGGGCACTGCGCTCGGCGTCGCACTGCTGATGTTCGCGGTGGTGGCCGGGCGCTGGGTGGATGCCAATCCGGCCTGGCACGGATGGTTCGACCTTTCCGGCGAAGCGTTAGCGGGCTTCGTCATCGTTTACGGCCTCGTGGCGGCGGTGCTTCCGGTGTGGCTCCTGCTCGCGCCGCGCGACTATCTCTCGACCTTCATCAAGCTCGGCACCGTATTCCTGCTCGCGATCGCGATCTGCGCGCTCAGCCCTGAAGTGAAAATGCCGGCGCTCACGCGATTCATCGACGGCACCGGGCCGATCTTCAGCGGCAAGCTGTTTCCGTTTCTATTCATCACGCTTGCGTGCGGTGCCGTCTCGGGGTTCCATTCGCTGGTCGCGTCCGGTACGACGCCCAAGC
>Ga0184627_10000772_pt1 | contig 12430 bp, 13 predicted proteins | sample PLM3_127_b1_FD_133150 | JGI IMG/M metagenome (GOLD analysis project Ga0184627, IMG submission 133150) | Groundwater sediment microbial communities from an aquifer in East River, Colorado, USA - PLM3_127_b1 | ecosystem: Environmental > Terrestrial > Soil > Riparian zone | place: USA: East River...
GCGGGCGGCTCCTCGCTGGGCACCAGCCGCGGGCGCAAGTGGCGCGCCAGCGCGAGCAGCTCCCCAGCCTCTAGCTGCGCGAGCTGCGCCACCACCGCCGCCAGCGGGAGCGCGTCAAGGCGCCGGCGCACGGTCTCCTCCAGCAGGGCGCAGAGCCCGTCGAGCGGGTGGAACGCGCGCAGGTACGGCGTGGCTGCCGCGACGAAGGCAGCGCGGATGACGTCTGGGGCGAAGGCATCCGCTTCCAGGCCGTAGGGCTCGCCATCAATCCCTCCAGTCTCGCGCACCCAGTTGGTGGTCTTGCTGCCCGTGGGGAGCGTGTACCGGCCCAGAGCGACCTGCTCGGTGGTGAGGCGCTCCGAACGAATGAGGGGGTGCAGCGTGACCTCCTGGACGCCGAAGGCGTGGAGCTGCGCGGCGAACTCGCGCGCAATCCAGTAGCCGGACGGGTCGTAATCGACCACCGAAAACAGCTGGAGCGCCGGGCGCTCCGCCAGCACCCCCACGTGCTGCAGGGCATGCACGAGGTACTCGGTTGCGAGGCTGGAGGGATACCCGCCCAGCGCCAGCGCCGTGGCGTCGTACGCCTGGGCGATCTCTCGCACCAGCGCAAAGCGCCCGTCCTTCTCGGCAAAGAGGATCACGGTACCGTTGGTCTGCCCGACCGCCCGCGTCTGCGCCCCCTCATCGAGAAAGCCGAAATTGCGGTAGTGGAACAGGTGATGCCGCGTCACCATCTCGACAAAGGCGTCATAGACGAGCTCCGTGGCACGGCGGCCCTCCACGGGGACCCCAAGGCGCGACAGTACCGGCTTGATGTCGGTGTACCAAAAGCTGCGGAGGTTGCCGGCGATCGGCGCCCGCCGACCGTCGCGGATCGCGGTGTAGGCCTGCCAGATCAGGTTTTTGATCACGCGCGTGGCGTTAATCTTCCCCGAGCTGGCAAAGGCAAAGCGCTCGCGCAACTCCATAGCGGAAAGCTGCCGGAGATCCTGGGCCACGTCGGCAATGCCCTCGGCCGCTAAGATCTGGGCCACGGTGTGCTCTTCTCGCATGGACAGCCCCTTAGTGCGGTGCGGCGGCTCTCAGACAGCGCCAGGCGGCATCTTCTGCGACGGAGCGTGCCAGCCCGCCGTCGCATTCCATGATGGCCGCGCGCTCGTCCCAGGCGTCCCGGAGGTCCGCTAGCAGCTCCAGCCCCTTGGAACTATCGAGCACCACCGGTCCCTCGCCCATGGTCAGCGCGCCTGCCATCCACGCCTCGTTCACATCCTTATACCCCCCGTAGGCCCTGGGCTCAAGCACCTCCACCCCCTTCCCCCGCAGCGCCGCCTGACGGGCGAACGCACGCCACTGCTGCTGGCCGGCGGCATCGGCGTCGAGGGCAAACACCAGCTCTCGCACATCGCGCGCCCAGTCCCAACGCCAGCCCTGCACGCCAAAGATCGCCACCACGCGGGGCACGCCGGCGGCCCGCAGCGCCAGCGCATCGAAGGCGCCCTCGCATACCCACAGCGGGCCAGCGCCTCCCTGCAGCGCGATGGCGTTGAAATAGCCTTTCTCACCGGGCAGATGGTCGTGGCGCTTCGCCTTGGGGACCTGCGCTGCAGTACCAACCGCACGACCGTACAGGTTCACCAGGCGGCCGTCCGGCGTGGTATGCGGAAAGACCACGCGGCCGCCGCGCCACTCGCGAGCTTTGTGCGGCCAGGTGCCCGGCGCCGCATAGCCCACGCCCTGCTGCTGCGCTAGCGCCAGGGGAATACCACGCTGCAGCAGGTAGACTTCGCCGCGGCTGCCCGGCAGAGCGGCCTGGAACGCGGCGAGCTGCTGGGGGAGATCGGGACGCGCGGCGACGGGCTCACGCGGAGCTAGCGGCTTCACGGCCGCCGCTGGGGGGCGCGGCCGTAGGGCTGGCAGCAGGCGGGCCGCAGGCCGCCACGGCGCCTGCTGGCGCTGCTGCTCCTCGCGCCAGCGCTGGCGCGCCTCTTCGAGGTAGCCCCAGGCGCCGCAGGCAAAGCACACGAAGCGGCCACTCGTCAGCGTCACGCGTAAGCTGCGCTGGTGGTCGGAGCCGTGGAAGGGACACAAGGCGCGCAGCACGTGGCCGCCTTCGCCGGCGAGGGGGTGGCAGGCGGCAAGATCAGCCTCGCTCAGCGTCAAGTTCTCACGGGTGGTGTCGTGGCCAGCGATCATAGGCGTGCCTCCTCGCGTAATGTCCCCACGTCTGGGCGGAAGATCAACCCGACTTTGCCGGTATCCCCGTGGCGATTCTTGGCCACCGTCAAGTCCACCGCCCGCGCCGGCGGGGTCGCGAGGCGCTCCTGGGCTTCGGTGAGGAACAGGACCACATCGGCCGCGTACTCCAGGTCCCCAGATTCTTTGAGCGAATCGAGCGCGGCGCTGCCCTTGCCGTTGCCGTAGTTGCCGGCGCTGCGGTTTTGCGACGCCAGCGCTAGCACCGGGCTGCGCAGCCGCTGCGCCAGCTCGCGCAGCAGGCCGCCCAGCAGCTCAACGCGCTCACGCACGGTGAGGGTGCCACGCAGGTCTTCGGCGACCTTCGCCCACAACTGCAGATAGTCGACGACGACCAGGCACCGGGTGGCGTGATGCTGATGCATCGCCTGGAGCGCCTGGCCGCGGACCTGCGCCATGGTCAGGCGACTCGTCCCTTCCACCAGGGCCAGGCGTTGGGCCACCGGCTGCCAGACCGTGGCGGCCTGGCGCAAGGGCTCCAGCGCGGCACGACCGCGGAGGACCTCTTGCGGATTCAGCCCGGCCTGAGCACACAGGGCTTTCAAGATCAGGTTCGTCGGGGCATGTTCAAAGGTCACAAACACCACGGGCGCCTCGCGGGCGACGTGCGTGGCGATTTGCCACGCCAGCGTGGTCTTCCCCATCCCAGGAGGACCCCCGAGCAAGTACAGCCCGTCGTTGAGCCCACTGAGCAGGTCATCCAGGCGGGGAATGCCCGTGGGCACGCCCTGCACCGGGCTCCCCGTGACGTCCCAGTGCTGGCGGCGGGCCGCGGCATCTGCCAGGACCTGTGGCACCAGCGTACTCGCCCACTGCAGGCGGCCCGCGACCGTCTCCCGCAGCGCCGTGTGGACCCGGAGGGCTTCTTCTTCCAGCAGCGCCGCCAACGTCGAGGCGGGGATGGTGGGATCAAAGAGCGCCGCCGCCAGCCGTTCTTGCGCCGTCGCCAGCAGGCGCCGCTGCCACAGGTCGGCCAGCCGCTGCGCGGTGGCCTGCGGGGTCGGGGTCGGGGGCCAGGCGGTCGGGAGGGCCGGCGCCTGCTGCGTCTCCACGGCGAGCGCCACCTGTTGCCAGATGGCCGCTTCGGTCGGGAAGAGGTCAGCGGTAAGCACCTCGGCGCACTCGCAGTAGAGCGCCGGGTTGACGACGATGGCGGCCAGGAGGGCCCGTTCGGCCTCGGGATCGGTAAATTCCTCTTGCAAGTGATAGGGCTGCATAGCTGGCTCCCGGACAGGCTCAGGGTGATGTGACGACAGGTGCGGGGGAGATGGTAGCAGAGGCCAGGCCGCCGTCAGGCGAGCCAGGCCCCGTCTAAGTATCAAAGTATCTAGAAAAGTTAAAGTCTTGGACACGCTTGAAACATAAGGCGCTCGTCGATTTAAAAAGTTTAAATGGTGCCAAGTAGCGGAGGTTTTGGTGCCAAGTAGCGGAGGTTTTGGTGCCAAGTAGCGGAGGTTTAAAAAATTTCCGGGGGTGCTGGCACCGTGAGGCAGCTCGTAACTTGCTTTATAGCAAGGCTTAGAGGTTTGATGCCAAGTAGCGGAGGTTTAAAAAGTTAAAGTGGGCCGTGGCGGGTGCTGGCACCGTGAGGCAGCTCGTAACTTGCTTTATAGCAAGGCTTAGAGGTTTGATGCCAAGTAGCGGAGGTTTAAAAAGTTAAAGTGCTATGCAGCGCTGGAGGCACCCTGGGGTTGCCCGCCGCCCTCGGCGAGCCCCACGCCAGCTTGCCAGGGCGGCGGCGGGCACTGGACTCCCCGCCCGCCGCCTTCCCCCTGGCCTATGACAACGCGCGCTGGCGCCGGAGCCAGGCATGCAGCTTGTGGGTGAGCTTGGGTGAGGGGACCCGCTTGCCCGTCTCAATCTGGGAGAGGTAGGGCACGGAGATGTCGAGCGCGTGGGCGAGCGCCTCTTGCGACCACCCGCGTTCCTGCCGCGCCTGGCGAATGGTGACGCCCTCCACCGTGGCAGCACGGCGGGGGGTGCGCGGACGGGCGGGGCGTGGCAGCAGGCGGGACGCCGTGGACGCCGCCGGCAGTGCGGGCAGCGCTGGGGTCCTGCTCAGGCCCATCTCGACCCGTGCTGCCAGCCAGCCCTCCACCCAGCCTTTACTCCGGTCGGGAGCCCCCGGCCCATACCCGTCCGGCCAGTGCAGCGTCCCAAACACCCCCACGTCCTGGAGCACGAGCAGGCCGGCATCGAAGCGCTCGCGTGTCCGTCCCGCCCAGTGCCTGGTGCGGTGGGGAGGGGTGGGCAGTTCGCCGATGTCTTCGAGGATATGATCGACGCGCCGGGTCATCGGTCCCTGCAGGCGCAGGGCGGCGCCGAGCAGGACCATCCGCTGCCCGATTTTCTTGGCGATGACCGCACCCCCGCGGGTATCCCGATGGTCCAAGGTTAACAGCACCCGGGCCAGGTGCCCGATCCACACCCGCCCCTGGGCATTGAGCCACCAGCGCGCCCACTGCCCGGCGCGGACCAGCCAGCAGACCTCCACGCGCTCGCGGTCGCCGAAGAGGCTCTCCTGGTACAGTTCCACTTCGACGATATCGAAGAACCGGTCGCCTTTCCAGGACATCCCCGCCGCCTCCCACTGCTGGGTCGCCGGATCCCAGACGGGGTAGTGCTCGACATCAAACTGGAGTTGCTGTAACCGCGCCATCTCCTCCGCCACCCGCTCGTGCAGGCGCCGGCGCTCCCGGCCCCAGCGCTGGAGGCTCGTATAGTGGAGGAGGGCATCGGCCGTGATCCGGACGCTTTCCAACAGGGGAGACTGTGGTTTACTCCCCACACTGGGTTCACAGAGTTGGGCGAGCACGGCCAGGGCCACATCGGCCGTCAAGGGCGTGTACTGTGTGACGGCGGTCCAGAGGGCGGCCGGCGTGGGGAGGGGGTCCGCGGCACTGCGTCGCACGGCGGGATAGACCAGGATGCGCCCGCCAGTGCGCCCCGTATGCTGATAGATCGGCCCCCCCGTCGGGCTTTCTTGCCATCCGGCCTGCAGGCGACGGGCTTTGGCCCCCCCTTTCCACAGGGCGGCCATCCCCGCGGCGATCAACGGGTTGTTCGGGAGCCGTCCCCGGTCCTCCGGGAACGCCGTAGGGATGGCGGGTTGCTTGGGCCACAGGGGCACAGGGGGCATGGGGAGGCCCCCCGTGGGCACCAGCGCAGGGGGAAGGTGCCACACACAGGCCACCGTCAAGTCGTGCAGCCCGGCGGTATCCCGCATGACCAGCACGGCGTAGTGTGGACGGACAGCGTCTGCCGGGTGCAAGAGAACCGTGCCCTCGGGTCCTTCCTGGAGGGTCGGCGGTGTGGGCGTGCGCCACGCCGTGCCGGGTGGGGGGGGCCCGGTGTCTGGACTCCCTGGGAGCACACCGGCAAGGCGCACCTCGTCCAGGTGGCCCTCGCGGTAAAAGAGTTGGCCGGCTCGGACCACGAGGGTGTCCGGCACGTCGTGGCCGAGGGCCTGAGCCGCCTGCACCAGCAGGCGGAGCAGTGTCTGGGCTGGTCCGTCCGCGGCCAGCGGCCAGCGGGCACTCCCGGTTGCCGGGGGCGTGGACAGCGTCGGTGTCTCCATAGGGACCTCCACACGTTGTGGAGCTGCCTACCGCACGGCGGCAGGCAGCCCTCCGAGGCGTTAGGCAAAAATGGCCGCGGTCATGCGCGCCACCACCTGGGCCGTATGCGCCTCGGTGAGGTGGGCGTAGCGCTTGACCATCTGGAACGTCTTATGCCCCAGGACGTCGGCGATCTCGACCAGACTGGCGCCGTGCATGGCCAGGTACGAGGCGCAGCAGTGGCGCAGATCGTGGAAGCGAAAATCTGTCAGGCCCGCCTGACGTATGGCCTGCTGCCAGGCATAGCGCAGGTCAAGAGGGGCGCGGCCATCGCGGCGCGGAAACACCAGGGCCGTATCAATCCGTCGCACCCTGGCCAGGGCCTGCATCTCGGCCAGCGCCCGCTCCGTGAGCGGCACGCTGCGGGGCTCGTCGGTCTTGGTCTGGTGCAGTAGCAGGCGCTCCCGGCGCAGGTCCACGTCGCGCCAGGTCAGCGTGAGGAGTTCCTGCTTGCGGGCCCCCGTCGAGAGGGCCAGGATCACCACCGGCAGCAGCACACGGTTGGCACTCGCCGCACAGGCCGCGAGGAGCTGCTGGCGCTCCGCCTCGTCCAGCCAGCGCACCCGTCCGCGCGGCTCGCGCAGGCGCCGGACGCGGCGCAGGGGCGAACTGTCCAGCCAGCCCCACTCCACGACGGCGGTAGTGAGGGCATGCGACAGCGTGGCCAGGTACTGGTTGACAGTGCCCGCCTGGTGCCCAGGCCGCAGGCGCTCCCGGGCCGCGGCGAGGCGCTCCGGGATGAGCTGGTCGAGGCGCAGGTGGCCGAGCTGCTGCGTCCACCAGGCCAGGTGGTGGGCCTGGGTGGCCTGGGTGTGCGGCCGTTTGCCGGGCAGGACCTCCGCGCCATAGCGCTCCAGGAGCTCTCCGAGGGTCCGGCGCGCCGCCTCCGCCGTCGGGAAATGGTGCTGCTCGTAGAGGGCGTGCTCGGTGCGCGCGGCCCAGCGCCGGGCCTGGGCGAGACTCAGGAAGGTGGCGGACCGGGCGCGGCCGCGCAGGCGCACCTGCACGCGGTAGCGCGGCCCCTGACGGCTCGGGCGCTTCTGCATGCTGGCCATCGCTTGCGTCCCTTTCCGTTCCGCGTCTTATTGGCCATAGGCGGCGTGCGCTGGATTGCCAAGGCGATCCGCAGGGTCTGGCACACACCTGGCACAGACTGCTCCCGCGCCGCCGTGGCAAGCACAAGCCGCAGACGTGTGAGGGCCGGTGGGCCAGGACCTCGGCGGCGGGCGTCCCCCGTCTCCCGTGCGTACGCGTCTGATCCATAACCGTTCCATAACCGTTACGAGGTTACTCGGCACGCGTCTTGAAGTACGCGTCGACAATCTCGCCCCAGAGTTGGGAGGCCGGAATGCCCCGCTTGGCCGCCTCGATTTTGACCCGTACGAAGGCCGCCGGGGGCAAGGCGATGGTCTTGCGCGTCAGCGCCGGCGGCTGGCCAGTGATGAACTGGGCGATGTCCGGGCCGGCCGCCGGGGGCGCGGGGTCGGGGGGGCGCTTCTGAAAGGAGAAGGTCTTTTTAGGCATGCGGGGTCACCTCCAGCACTTCGGCGAAAAAGGCCGCAAACTCTGCCGCGGCCTTGCTGTGACGGTCGTACTCCAGGACAGACTGCCCCGTCGCCGCGGCCTCCCGGTAGGCCACGTAGAGATGGAGGTGGGTGGTAAAGACCGGATAGCCCAACGTCTCGAGGTGCTCGCGGGCGGCCTTGCCGATGGCCGTGCCCGCCTGGAGCTGATTCAGCACGATGCCGCCCGCGACCACCGGTTTATACGTCTGCACCTCGTGGATGACGGTCTGGATGAAGTCCTCGGTGGAGAGGAGGTCGAACTTGCTGGGGAGGGTGGGGAGAATGAGAAAGTCGGCGGCGGCCACCGCGGTCCGGGCCGTGGCGGTGATGCGGCCCCCGCCATCGATGAGCATGAGGTCGTATTGCTGGCGCAGATGCTGGACTTCCTGAAACAGATTCGTCTCAGGGAGCTGCAACACGTGGACCTGAGGCAGGGCCGGCGGGCGATCCGCCTTCCAGTCTAACGCCGAGTGCTGCGGGTCGGCGTCCACGAGCATGACCTCCCGCCCCTGGGCCGCATAACAGGCCGCGAGGTTGGTGACGATAGTGGTCTTGCCCGTACCCCCCTTCTGGCTCACCACGGCGATGATCACCCTGGCCCTCCTCTCCGCCCCCGCGTGCCGCCGTTATCAGCGTATGAGTAACGGTTATAGAGTTACTTCGTTCTCCCGTCCTTGTCAAGCACATTTTCTGGTCTGGCGTGTCCGCTGCGCCGCCAGGGCCTCACGTGGTGGGGGGCGGCAGGGCATAGACGATGTGCCAGAGCTGGATCAGTATGGTGTAATCCGGCGTGCTCAGGCGGCCGAGACGCCGGGTAATGTCGCGCTTCTCCAGGCAGACAATCTTGGCCAGCCGGACCCACGACGGGCGCAGCAGGCCACTGGCCCCCCAGTCCCGCAGGGCGTCATCCCCGCGGGCGGCGCGGGCGTGGGTGGTGATGGGTGCCAGGACCACGTCGGCATCGCCAATGTCGAGCACGACGAGCGCCGGGCGGCGTTTCCGTTGGGAAAGGCCCGATTGAGGGAACTCCACCAACACCAGGTCACTACACTCATAGGTCGTCATAGAGGGCATCCTGGTCCCCGTAGGCGTCGAGGACATGCTGCTTGGCCGCGTCGCGCCACAGGTGCTCCTCCTCCCCTTCCTCGGGGATGGCGATCTGCAGCGACGCGCCTGGGGGCACCGCCAGCGGTTGACTGAGCTCTACATGGGTGGCATCGACAATCTTTGCGGTGATGATCTTCATGGTGTCTTCTCCTGGTGTGAGGTGATGTGAGGGCTGCCGCGCGCGCCGCCCCAACGTCTGCATCACCGTGGGAGGGGTGAGAGCGCGTACCCGGTACCTCCGGGTCATATGCCGGGGCTGAGGCGCCCACCCCACCCCTCACACCGTCCAGTCTTCCATCTGGAGCCCGGGTACCCGCCCGAAATCACTGGCATTCCGCGTCAGCACGACCAACCCCCGCGCCAGCGCGATCGCCGCGATGCGCAGATCCATGGTCCGCACCCGCAGCCGTTGCGCGACCAACGCCGCAAAGACCGTGGCCGCCGCGTCATCAAACGAGAGCACAGGGGCAACGGTGAAGTTCCGCAGCACTTGCGTCAGCAGGCTATAGCCGTGCACCACCTCGCGCGCCGTCCGGGCGCGCTGCAGATACGCGTGACAGCCCCGGGTCTGCTCATGCAGGCTAATGATGGAGAAGGCCAGATCCGTCCGCGGATGCGGGGCCATCCGCCCCGTCAGCGTCGTAAACGCGGGTCCCGTGCGCCACTGCAGGATGCTAATGTGGTCCGTGTCGAGGAGATACTTCACACGTCCTCTCCCAGGTCCTCCGGGAAGGGCTCCGCCATGCGCAGCGCCCGCCCCAGAGCGATCACTTCCTCAAAGGCCGGTTCGTCTTTACAGGACCCGATAATCTGCTCCAGCCAATCCGGGGCCGGTGGCAGCGTGGCCAGCCGGCGTTGGATCTCGCTGACCGCGGTTTCGACCGCGGTCAGCCGCTCTTCGAGGCGTTCCTGTGTGGAGACCATGCTCTTCCCTCCTTGCGGTACGTAGCGCACCGCGTGTGAAGTGTGTACGCCTGCACCTGCTCTGGACGCCGCGCAGTCCTCCTTCCCCCCCGCTCAACTGGCGCTGGAGCGGATGGGGGGAGCGCGGTGTCTCTCTCCCGGCCTGCGGGGCCTCGGCCGCTGGCGCGCTAGCGACCCGCCCACTGCACGCCGCTCTGCTGCTGGCTGGCGGACGCCACACCGCTGACGCGCCGGCCGCGGCGATGGCCGGGGGTGTGCCAGGCTTCTGAAACCCGCATGGTACGCCAGGCAGCGCCGCCTGCAGCGGACCGGTCAGCGCAGCGGCTGATACAGCGTCGCCGCTGGGCTGCCCCCGCTGCTGGCTGGGCTGCCAGGCATTGCTTGGACATGCAGGGGCCAAGCCCCCGCATACACCCCCGCTGGGGAACGCGGCACACCCCCGCCGCGTAAGGTACAAGGCCTCTTTCCGGCCAGGCTGGGGTAAGTCTAGCCGCCGGGCGGGCTCGTGCTGTCAAGGCCACGCCCTGCGGGTGGCGCAAAAGGCGCGCGCCAGCCTTGACAGCGCCCACCCAGCCGCTGCCTTCTGCAATCGCCTGGCCGGAAAAACGCCGGGGGGTTGGCTCGCTGGCTGCACCGGTGGCGCTCCCGCTGGTCGCGGCGCCGCTCCCTGTCTGGCGCTGCTACAGGCGGCCAGGCGGCGTAGTGCCGACGCGTACCCCCGCGCGCTTAGCCGCGGGCGCCGGCCGGCGCCGCCTGGCGCGGGCGGCCGCGGGGGCGGCCCAGCTGGCGGGCCGTGGTGCCGGCCGCGGCCGTTGGCGGCGCCGCTGCAGGCGCCGCTTCGGCCTCCTCGTCCCAGGTGCCAGCCAGGTAGTCGATGCTGACCCCCAACACGCGGGCGAGGCGCTTCGCAGTATCCAGGGTCATACCCGTTTTGCTGCCGTTTTCAAATTCCGAAATGCGTGACTGGGGTACCCCGGTTCTGCGTGCAAGTGCACTTTGAGACATCGCCAGTTGTTCACGGCGCTGGCGAATCCGTTGCGCTAAAGACATGCGACCTCCTTCATAGGCTACATCTATATCAAATTAGACAATAGCATATTTGAAATATCTTGGCAATAATACACACTTTTTTGTTGATGTAACTATCCAATTTTGATATAATAGATATGTTCTCAAAAAGTAAGGGCTTGCGGCGTCAACCCTAGGAAAGTTCCGCCGCAAGCCCCACTGAAACCCTCCGACATGGGAGAAATTTCAATGCCCAGTGTAACACAGCCCCCAGCAACCCGCGAGCACCTCAACACCCTCATCGCCGAACTCTACGGCGACCAAGCCACCCCCGCCACCCTCACCCCCGCAGACGCGCAATGGCAGCACGCCGTAGCGCAGGTGGGCGAACACCTACACGCGAAGCTGCGTGTAGAGGTCCTGCCCGAGCGTCTGCGCAAGGCACTAGAGCTGGTGCAAGCTACGGCCGTCACCCTGCACACCGACGGCAGCGCCAGCGTGCAGAGCGGCAAACAGACCTACACGCTCGCCCCGGACTGCCCCTGTGCGGACGCCAAACACCGTACGGAGCTGTGCAAGCATGCCTTGGCGGTAGAGCTGCACCGCCGTGCCCTGGCGGTCTTCCACGGCGAGGCGCCCGAGCTGGCTTCCAGCCCAGCGGCCGCAGTAGTGGCGCTGCCGCCTGCGGCCCTGCCCAGCGCGCCCAATGCGCCGGCGTCCAGTGCCTGGAACGTGCACGAGGCGCCGGCCAGCGCGTGCTTCAAGTTCCGCGTCGGCAACCTCGAGCTGCTGTACACGCTACGCGGCATTGATGACGCCGAACTGCAGCGCCGCATGACGGCCACCCTCCCCACCTTGCAGGACATCATCGAAGCCTGCGAAGCACGCGCCGCCCAGCGGGTGGCGGAACGCGCCGCGGCCCAGGCCGCCCAGGCCGCCCAGGCGCCGCACGCGCCCGCCGACCTGCAGGCCCTGCTCCAGCAGGCCGTGCAGCAGGCCCTGGCCGCCGCCAACGGCGCGGCGCCCAGCACGCCAGCCCCAGCGGCGCCCAGCAATGGCGCGGTGCCCAGCGCGCCAGCCCCAGACGACCAGCAGACGGGCTTTTGCTCCATTCACCAGGTCGAGATGGAACAGAAGCAGAACGCCCGCGGCACCTTCTACGGCCACTGGCTAGCCGCCGAGCAGCGCCACTGCAACGGCCGCCGCAACGGCCGCCACTAGGCGCGCACCAGGGCAGGGCGCTGGCCCTGCCCGCCACCGGGGGAGGGTGCGACGATGACGCTGCGGATCGAACGCTACAGGAACACACGGCACTGGGCGCTCTACGATGGGCCAGACTTGGTGGTCGTCACGCTGTACAAACGCGGTGCGCGCGAGGTGCAGCGGCGCCTCGCGGCCCAGCCGCCAGCGGCAGCGGAAGCCGCCGCCCAGGCCGCCGCGGTGGAGGCGGCCGCGCGGCACGCCCAGGCGCTGGCCGGGCAGGCGCAGGCCCTAGCGCGCCAGGCGCGGGCGGCGGCCCAGGCGGCCCGGGCCCAGCCCGGCTGCTAGGCGGGAGCGGCGGGCGGCTAACGCCGCCCGCCCAGCCAGCTGGGCCGCGCCACCCCAGGCGTCACCGGGCCAGGCTGGCCGCCGCCGCCGCGACCAGCGGGAGCGCCTCAGCGCCAGGCCGCCCCGGCGCCAGCCCGCTGCAGCCCGCGGGAGCCCGCCGCGACCACCGGGAGCGCCACCGACGCCGGGCCGGCCCCCTCGTGACCGGTGTTGGCGCGCGATCACGTGCGGCCAAGACGAGGCACCGTCGTGTGCCACCGCGGCTGCACCACGCGAGGCCGGTGCGAACCGCGCGCCTGCCTTGGACCGCAGGCGGCGGCCCACGCCTGGCGACCCGTATGCACCTGCCCGTGAGGGGCCGCCTGCGCCGGGGGTTTGGGGGCAGGGCCCCCAATGGGAATCAGC
>Ga0184627_10000774_pt1 | contig 12428 bp, 5 predicted proteins | sample PLM3_127_b1_FD_133150 | JGI IMG/M metagenome (GOLD analysis project Ga0184627, IMG submission 133150) | Groundwater sediment microbial communities from an aquifer in East River, Colorado, USA - PLM3_127_b1 | ecosystem: Environmental > Terrestrial > Soil > Riparian zone | place: USA: East River...
CCCGTGTAGATGTTCCCCTTCGAGTCCACCTTGATTGCATCGATCCAGTGGAGCTGGCCGGCGTAGCGACCGTTGCCGCCGAACGACCCCAGCGTCTTGCCGCTCTGACGGTCGAGGATCCACACGCGATTGTTCGTCCCGTCGGCCGCGAAGACGTATTCCTGTTCCGGGTCGCGCGAGAGGGCAAGGTTGTAGACCGTTCCGCACGGAGGGGCGGTGGCGTGCCAGATGCCGCCGCAGCCGGGGCCTCGGGCAGGGGTTTCGGGACGTACGTAGAAATCCTTGAGCCACTTGCCGTCCGCGGTGAACACCTGGATCCGGTTCATGCCGCGCTCGCAGACGTAGACCAGCTTGTCCGTGGACACGTGCACGCAGTGCAGGGCCGGCGCGAATGCCTTCTGATCCGGAGGCGGTCCCCCATTCCACTCGTAGGGCGGCGTCGGGTCGTTGGAAATCTCGCTCAACGGCATCCCGTGGCCTCCCCAGCCGCGCTTGAACGCTCCGGTGTCCATGTCGAAGACGAGGACGCGCTTGTTCAGGAACCCGTCGGCGATGTACATCTCACGGACATCCTCGTCGAAGTCGAACGCTCCTATCCCGGGCGGGAAGATCTCTGTCTGCTGGTTGTTCTGCTTCACCTGGTCTGCCGGCACTTTCGGTCCGCGGTGGCCAAAGTCCCACAGAAACTTGCCGTCGCTTGAAAACTTGATGACGCTGTCGCCGGGCGTGGTGCCGGAGACGTAGACGTTCTTCTCCCGATCCACGCCGATGGTTTGCAACCGGCCGGGCCAGCCGGGATGGTATCCGGCGCCTCCCCACGCGTTGACCACGTTGCCTTCGGGATCGAAATGGATGATCGCCGGGCCCACGACGCAGCAGTCGGTCCGCGGCGGGTTGCCTCCCGCGCCCACCTCATCGGGCCTGGCGTCCGCGGGGCGATTAATGATCCAGACGTGGTCGTCCTTGTCCACATACAGGTCGACGACCTGTTGCATGCTCCATTTGTTGGGCAGCGGCTTCGGCCAGAACGGGTCCACCTGGAAGAGGGGCGCGCCCTGCGCATCCACGGCTTGCACGTCTGCTCCGGGGCCCTGCTCCGGCGAGCGGCCGCACGAGCTCGCGGCGAGCGCGAGGACCACGAGCCACGGAGACACGAGGACACGGAGGAATATTTTTCTCCGTGCCTCCGTGCCTCCGTGGCCTGTTGAGGGCATCAACGGGCCGCGAACTCGAACGCGTCGTGCAAGGGGACGTTCAGCGGTTCGCCGCCGCTGAACGCGGCCGTGATGTGGCCGCTGACGACGTGGAAGCGGTTGCCGATGACGCCACCTCCCTGCCCGTGCCTCGCCTGGGGCGTGGTCGGCAGTGACGTCCAGGTGTTCGTCGCCGGGTCGTACGCCTCGAACGCGCGCGACACCGAGTTGTGGATCGCGCTGATGCTCTGGCCGCCCGCCACGAAGATCCGGTTCTGATACACGCCCGCCACGCCGCCGTCCCGCGGCGTCGGCATCCGCAGCCTCACGGCGCCCCATCGATCGGTCGCCGTGTCGTACTCCTCGACGAGATCCGTCGTGCTCCCCGTGGCCACGGCCATCGAGCCGACCCGGCCTCCGATGACGTACACCTTGCCGCCCACCGCACCGACGAACATATGGTTGCGCGCGGTCGGCATCGTCTGTCGCGTCTGCCACGTGTTGGTCGCTGGGTCGTACACCTGGTTGGTGTCGAGCACCCGGGCCGGCTGCTCGCCGCCGAGCGACTGGTTTTCCAGGCCAGGATAGGCTCCGACGCCGCCCATCACGTAGATCTTGCCGCCTGATTCGACGGCAGCGGCGGCCAGACGCGGCGAGGGCAGCGGCGCGAGCGCCCGCCAGGCATCAGCAACCGGGTCATATTCCCAGGAGTTGGCGATCGGAAACTGAGTGGGGCCGCCAGGCTGCCGCTGCACGCCGCCCCCGAACACGTAGATCTTGCCGTTGTACCCGACGACCCCGTTGTGGTGGGCGGGCTGCGGCATGTTCTTCTTCTTCGTCCAGCGATCGGCGCCGGGATCGTATTCGAACACCAACCCGGAGGGCGCTCCCTGCTTCGCGCCGACAGCGACCGGATTGCCGCCAAAGAGATACAGCTTGCCGTTAGCGACGGCGCTGTCGAATTCCTCGTTGGCTTCCGGGATAGGCGCCAGCCTGACCCAGCGTCCCTGCACCTGGGCGTCGATCGTAACTGTGCACAGCACCGCGGCAAACACGACTCGACTTGTCCACGACATGGTCCTTCTCCCTCAACAGGCCACGGAGACACGGAGGCACGGAGCGTAATAAATCTGTCTCCGTGTCTCGGTGCCTCCGTGGCCCGTAATCTCCTATCTGCTGGATGTGGCCCCGGGCGTCCGGTCAATCTCGAACGCTTCGTGCGCCTCGGTGGAGCCCGGACCGCCGCCGCCGGTGCCGCTCTGGAGCTGGCCGCTCACCGCGTGGAACCGGTTGCCGACGACACCGCCCGCAAAGCCATGTCTCGGGACCGACATCGGCGGCAGCGAGTACCAGCGGTCGCGCGCCGGATCGTACGCCTCCATGTTCCGGAAGACGCCCACCATCTCGGTGTCCAGGTACTCGCCGCCGACGGTATAGATCACCCGTCCGTCGGTGCCATACGCCATCCCGCTCCGTGGATAGAGCATCCGCGACCGCACGCGCCACCTGTCGGTGGCCGGGTCGTACTCCTCGACGGTATCGACGCTGCTCGAACCGACGAACGACCACCCGACCCGCCCGCCGATCGCGTAGATCTTTCCGTTGACCGCCGCGCCTGCGTGGTGATTCCGCGGCACGTTCATCGCCATGCGGGTCTCCCATCGATCGGTGGCGGGGTCGTACACCTCGTTGGTCCCCACCGACCGATGCGGCACCGTCGCGCTGATGGAAACATCTTCCTTCTGGTCGGGGTGATACCCGGCGCCGCCGATCACATAAATCTTCCCGCCCAGCTCGGCCGCGAACCCGCCGCCGCGTTTGGTCGGCATGGCCGCGATCTCGCGCCAGGTGTCCGTCTGGGGTGTGTATTCCCACGACCGGTTCGTCGGGAACCAGTTGTCACCCGCCGGCGTGGGCTTGATGCCGCCGCCGAACACGTACACCTTGCCGTTGAATCCGACCATCGCCTGGTGGTGGACGGGCATCGGGATGTCCCGTTTCTTGGTCCACCGGTCGGTCGCCGGATCGTATTCATTGAACCAGCCCGCCAGGCCGCCTGGGGCGTTGGCGCCGTAGGCGCCGAGGATGTACAGCTTCCCATTGGCGACCGCGCCGCCGATTTCCTGGGTCGGCTGCGGATACGGCGCGAGCCGCACCCAGCGTCCGTCGGGCGCCTGTGCGGCCGCGGTCCCCGCCAACCCGAGCACGAGCGGCGCGGCAACCAGCGCCGCGAGCGAACGTCGAATGATGGACGACATGAGTTCCTCCGTGGGCGGACCTGCCCGCCTTCGCGTTAGCGCTTCGGCGAGGTCTCGCCGGAGCCTTCGGCGGAGGCGGAAAGGTCCGCCCCTACGCGTGTCTTTATCTCGCCTGGGTAATCTGTCGGACCGGTGGCGCCTGCACCTTGCCTTCGAGCGCCTTCCTGAGCACGTCCGCGGAAACCACTCCCTTGCCATGCGAGGGCGCGAGGCGCTCCACATCCAGCTTCAGCTGCCTGATCCGGTCGCCGAGCGCCGCGTAGTACGGGGTGACCAGTCCTGGAGGCGGATCGTTGGGACGCGGCTCACCGAAATCGTTGAAGATGTCGGTAATCATCAGCAGCTTCTCCTGCGAGACGTATGACATCAGCAGGTTCGCGGCGTGTCCGTTCGGCACGTGGTAGATCTCGAGCGTGCGGTTGCCGTCGGTCAGGACGTGCTTGTCACTCACCCACACGAAGGTGGCCGGCTTCGGATTCCTGGACAGCGCGTCGCGCACCAGCGTGTGGGGATTCGTCAACACGGTCTGCTCGTAGAAACGCCGATTCATCTCGTGCGTGATAATGGTGGCGCCTTCCGACACGAACGCCCGCACGCCCGCCGCGTGGTCCCCGTGGTGATGGCTGTTCACGTGATACCGGATGGGCTTCTTCGGCACCAGCCGCCTGGCTTCGGCCATGTTCGCCATCGCCCGCGCCTCGCTGACGGATGACTCGACGATCACCGCGTAGTCACGAAATTCCACCAGCTGGCTGTTGGGGTCGGGCGTACCGACGAGATACCAGATGCCGTCGGCGATCCGCTGTCCCTCGGCGCGCGCAGGCTGGGGCATCGCCGGTGGCGGCGCCTGGATGTTCACGGCGGCATTCGGACGAACGTCCGCAACGGTTAATTCCAGAATCGGAAAGCCGCCCTGCTGCTGGACGATGCGCATGGGAAACTTCACGCCGCCAAAATCACGGTAGCCGGCAAACGTCGTCTCGATGAGCGTATCGCCGAGAATCGGGTTGGCGACCCACGTGTCAATCTTCTCGATCAGATTCTCCGAATTGATGTATCCGTCCACCTGGTATTGATCTCTGGCCGTGAACGAGATGACGGTCATCGCCCTGCCGCCGACCCGCCTGGAGCTCATCGTGGGGCTTGCCGAAAGCGCCGCCTTGACGAATCCGTGCGGCGTCAGCGCGAGGGCGCCACTGCCCCACCCCGAGGTCCCGGTGACAACCGCCGCTCCGCGCGCGTCCGTGTACAGCGGCTGGCCGCCGCCGCCGCGCGGCGGGTTCTCGAACTGCGTGCGCACCGTCTCCTCACGGGCGAGACCTCTCTCGTAGTCGATCGCGCGTGAGTAGGTGGCGTGAAACTTCGGATAGGGCGCGTCGGGACGGTAGTTCTGCCCGAATGAGAACGTGAATCCGGTGCCGGAGTACTGGAGCGCCTTCAACTCGGCCGCGCCCAGCGTTCGCGCCACGTCGTTGAGCACCTTCCCGGCGTCCTGCAGCGCGCTGGTCGTCCCGAACAGCACGAGCATCGCGACCACCGCCAGCCGCACGCGTGAAGCAAGCCTCATGATTCTATGGTTTCCTTGGAGAAGTCTCGCAATTCTCCGTGGTTGAAGGGCTGGATTATAGTCTGAATCCGTGCCTCCTTCATGACTGCGCTGCTCTACGCTGCGCCTCTCTACACGGTCTTCTTCGCCTCGGGGGCTTCCGCGCTCATCCTCGAGACGCTCTGGTTTCGACAGGCTGGGCTGGCGCTCGGCAACAGCGTGTGGGCATCGAGCCTGGTGCTCTCGGGCTTCATGGGCGGACTGGCTTTGGGCAACGCCGTGGCCGCGCGATACGGAGGCCGCCTCGGGAATCCGGTGCGTGCATATGCCGCGGCCGAGGCCGTCATCGCCATCACCGGTGTCGGACTCGTCTCTCTGTTTCCGATCCTGGGAGTGGCGCTCGCGCCCTGGTTTGGGCCGCTGATTGATCTTCCCTGGATCCTGAATCCGCTTCGACTCTTCATCGCGTTCCTCCTGCTGCTGATTCCGTCCACGGCAATGGGGATCACGCTGCCGTTGCTCACCAAGGCGCTCATGGGCCACGACCCCCACTTCGGCGCCGTGCTCGGCCGGCTGTATGGATGGAACACCCTCGGCGCCGTGGTCGGCGTGATCGTCGCCGAAACGTACCTCGTCGGCGCCTATGGTGTGCGTGGGACCGCGCTCCTGGCGGGCACCCTGAACATGCTCGCGGCCGCGGTGTCCTTGTGGATCGCCACACGGACACGGACACAGGACCCATCTCCGTCTCCATCTCCAGACTCGCCGGGCGTACACCGGCGCACGCTGCGCGGGCCCACGGCAAGACAATGGCTTGCGGCCACCTTCCTGTCCGGGTTCTGCCTTCTTGCGCTCGAGGTCGTCTGGTTCCGCTTCCTGGTCCTTTTTGTCAAAGGGCATTCGGTCGCACTGGGACTGATACTGGGCATCGTGCTCACCGGCATGGCGCTGGGCGGACTGGCCGCCGCCTCATGGCTTCGCGTCGCCCCACGCGCTCACCGCTTTGCGTCGCCGATCGCGTTTTCAGCGGGTCTGTTGTGCGTCATTTCCTATGCCGCGTTCCCACTCCTCATCGAATCCGCACCGGCTCTCATCATCGAACCGTTCGGGATCCTGCGAATCGGCGCGCCTCTCATGCTTCCTGTGTCCTGTGTTTCAGGAATCTTCTTCACCCTCCTCGGCACCGCGTTGCGGAGCCACCTGGCCTCCGAGACGGAAGCCGCCGGGGTCCTGACGCTCGCCAATACCGCCGGCGCCGCATGTGGATCGCTGACCGCGGGTTTCGTGCTCCTGCCTGTTCTCGGCATGGAGCGATCGTTCTTTCTCATCGCGGTGCTGTACGGAGGCATCGGGGTGCTGCTGTTGGTAGGGGCGACGCATGCGTCGCCCCTGCGCAGCGTCTCGCGCGTGAGTGCGTACGCAAGCGCAGCCGTGTTTCTCGTGAGCCTCGCGCTCTTTCCCTTCGGAGCGATGGAGACACGGCTCCTGGAGGCGGCAGTACGGCCGTGGCGTCAGGCGGACGCCAGCGCGCGCGTCGTGGCCGTGCGAGAGGGCCTGACCGAGACCATCATCTACTTCCAGCGCGCCATGATGGGAAAGCCGGTGTCCTACGCCATGCTCACCAATGCCTTCTCGATGTCGGCGACGGGCTACGGGGCACGCCGCTACATGAAGCTCTACGCCTACTGGCCGATGGCGGTGCACCCGAGCCTCAAGCGCGCGTTGCTGATCGGCTTCGGGGTCGGCAACACCGCCAAGGCCCTGACCGATTCAAAAAGCCTCGAGACGATTGACGTGGTCGACCTCTCCCGCGACATTCTGCAGATGAGCGAGGTCGTCTATCCGGACGAGGCCGAGCATCCCCTCAATGACCCTCGGGTCCGTGTGCACATCGAGGATGGGCGCTACTTCCTGCAGACAACCGACCGGCGCTTCGATCTGATCACAGGGGAGCCGCCCCCTCCCGGAATTGCCGGCGTCGAGCATCTGTATACGCGGGAGTACTTTCAGGTGATGCACGGCCGGCTCGCCGAAGGCGGCATCGTGACTTACTGGCTGCCTCTCAGCGATCTCACGGACGTGAGCGCGAAGGCCATCCTCGGGGCCTTCTGCGACGTGTTCGAGGACTGCTCGCTCTGGAATGGCTCCGGCACGCACCTGATGATGGTGGGAACCCGGAATGCCCTCGGCCCCGTATCGGAGGAGGCGTTCACCCGTCAGTGGAGCGATCCGCTCGTCGCGGCCGAGATGAAGCGGGTTGGCCTCGAAGAACCGGAGCAGCTGGGTGCGCTCTTTATCGGAGATGCGGATTACCTCGCGCGCCTCATCGGGAGCTCCGCATCCCTCTCCGACAATGACCCGAAACTGATCGAGGCGCCCCGGTCATCGCAAGAGGGACTCGACCAGCTGTTTCGCAGCGTCACCGATATCGCCGCTGCGACAACGCGCTTTCAAGCCAGTCCGCTAATCCAGCGCCTCTGGCCGAGGCGATTGCTGGTCGAATCGCTTCCCTATTTTGAGTACCAGGACGCGATCAACGCCCATATGTACGGGAATCCGCTGGAACGTCCCAATGCCATCCAGGAGGTTCATGGCGTCCTGACCCGATCGTCCTTGACCGCCCCGGTCCTGTGGCGCCTGGGGAGCAATGCGGACATTCAGCGAATCGTGGCGGAGGCGCGGCTTGAGGAACTGGCGGACCCTGTTCTGCAGTTTCATCTGGGAGTCCGCCTCCTCTCGGAGCGCAAGTATCCCGCGGCGGCGGAATCACTGCGTCGAGCCGCGGAAGCCCCCCAACCCGTCACGGCCGGCGCCGCATCAACCGGCGACAATGCGTACGCGCTTTACATCTACGCGCTCTGCATGTCGGGACAGACGGCCCTGGCTCAGGAGTTGATCAGGGGACCGTGGGAACAGTCGCTTCGTGACAGGGCCGCCAGCGCAGGCTCCCCGTTGGAGCCTGTCCTGCCACCCTTCTGGCTCTGGATGAAGGAGACGTTCGGGGTGGACCCTCGACTAGTTGGTAGTCGGTAGTCGGTAGTTGGTAGTTGGTAGCGTAGGGGCGACGCATGCGTCGCCCCGACCATCTTAAAACGCAAAGCGGACGGCAACCTCCGCCTGGCGCATGTTGGACGCCGAGGTGATCGTCCCGAAGACATCCGACAGGGCGTTGGTGGTCCAGACAGGCAGCAGGTTGGTCCTGTTCAGGATGTTGAACGCCTGGGCGATCACTTCAACGCGCTGGCGGGCGCTGATCGTGAACGCCTTCGTCACCCGCAGGTCCACACTGAAGAACTCATTCGTGTCGATCTGCGACGCGTCGAGCGGCGCGAGCCCCCTCGGGTTGAGCGCATTCGGCGGCTGGAGCGCGCGAAACGCGTTCACCAGCGCCAACTGCTCGGCGTCCTTCCCGCGGTTGAACACGTTCCGCCTCGTGCCAGGCACGTAGTCGGTGACGTTATTGTCGCCGTTCAAGTCGATCCCCGCGATCGCGCTGAACGGCATCGTCGACCTGGCGGTGATCACGCCGCTCAGGTTGATGTCGAACGGCAGGAGCACGGCGCCGCTGGCCACCAGACTGTGCCGGCGGTCGCTGTTGTTCGGGCCCAGGTCGAGACCGATGTTTTCCGACTGCGTGACGGTCGACTGGGTGCCCGAGTTGTTGACGATGCCATCGGTGTCCATGAGCGTGTACGAGAGCATGTACATGTAGCGGTTGTCGAACCGCTTCTCGAGCCGTGCCAGCAGCGCCGTATAGTGCGCCCAACCGATGGACTGCACCTCGAGGATGCGCCCGAACGCCGGCAGCGGCCGCACACCGACCGTCCCGCCGCTGCGCGGGTTGACGTCGAGGGCCATCGGCACCTTGGTCATCTGGTTATAGACGCCGTCCACGTGGATCGCCAGCGTGGATGTCAGCTCCTGCGAGAGCCCCACCGTGTAGGCCCGCGACTCGAGGTTCTCGAGGTCGTTGGCACTGATCTGGATGTTCTGCGGTGTCGTCGCAACAAACGTCAGCGGGACTCTGCCTCCGTACGGGTCCGGATACGTCGGGTTGTTGATGGTGGCGGTCAACTGCCGGTAGTTCTGAAGCTCGGCGGCCTTGATCTGGATATTCATCGGGTTGTAGTAGATGCCGTAGCCCGCGCGCACCACCGACCCGCCGTCGTTCCTCACGTCCCAGGCCACGCCGACCCGCGGCCCGATGTTGTTCTTGTCGCCGCGCTTCGTGAAGTCGACGCGCGGCAGCTGGGTGGGCGTCCCCGTGGTCGGGAAGATCTCCTTGTCGTTGATGTCCAGGCCCTGGTTGAATATCTTGGCCTGGTAGTCGTAGCGCAGCCCGAGCTGCAGCGTGATGTTCGACACCGGCTTCCACTCATCCTCGATGTAGGTGTCCCACATCACGTTCGGGTTGTACACGGGGAGCTTCAGCAACGATCCCGAGGCGAACTGCCTCACCGTCCCTGGCAGCGGGACGAACGAAGACAGCCGTGTTGGATCGAACGGCTGATCCGCAGAAAAGCTCCACGTGCCGAGGGAGGGCCGGTTGTCCCCCCAGATCGACAGGCTCTGGGCGCCGGCGCCGAACTTCCAGGTGTGCCTCCCCGTGCTGATGGTCATGTCATCGCGGAGCTGCCGCGACAGTTGCGTCGTGTAGAAGTTCCCGCTGGTGCCCCAGGACACGCTTGGGAAGGAGTACACGGGGGTAAGCGGCCCCATCCGCTTCTCGGAGTCGTCGAACAGGTCCTCCGCCGGCCTGACGCCTGGCGGGTGCGAGCGGAAGTGGTAATTCGTCCACTGACCACGGACCTCGTTCAGCACTCGTGATGACAGGACCCAGGTGTGCGCGCCCGCCAGCGAGTAGCGCTTCTGCTGGATGCCGCCGCCGCCGGAGAAGAACGGCGCCGACGATGACGTGGCGCACCCCTCGCAGGTGAAGTCGGAATCCTGCCAGGCATACCGGGCGAAGATGGTCTGCTGCTGACTGAGCTGCACGTCGCCACGCGTGAAGACCATGTTGTTGTACTCCGGGCTGTGAAAGGCGCCGTTGAAATGCCCGTAGTACTGCGGGAGCTGCACGATCACCGTCTTGTAGAGGTTGTTCTTGGTCCGTTCCGCCGCGGTGAAGAAGTGGACGCGATCCCTGACGACTGGACCGCCGAGCGCCCCGCCGAACTGGTGCCGGCTGAAGTCCGGCTCAGCCTTCCCCGCCTCTATCTCGAACACGTCCTGCGCGTTGAGCGCCTTGTGGCGGAAGTACTCGAACGCCTCTCCGCTCACGAGGTTCGTGCCGCTCTTGGTCGCAAAGCTCACCGCGCCGCCCGCCGTCCACCCATACTGGGCGGGAGACTGGCTGACGAATACCTTGAACTCGCGGATGGCCGCCTGCGGGAAATCCTGCCGCGGCTCCCCCGTGTTGCCTTCCTTGTTCCACACGCCGTCGACCAGCAGCGCCGACCCGTTGGTGAATGCGCCCGCGCCGATATTGGAGTTGGCCTTGCGCGCGCGCACGGCGTCCTGGTTCGTGCCCGGCATGAGGAGCGCCAAATCCATCGGCTGCCGCGTCGCCATCGGCAGCATCGCCATCTGCTCCTGCGTGACGACACCCGACACCTCGACCTTCGACGTCTCAATCAGCGGCGCCTCGGCCGTGACCGACACCGACTCCTGCAAGCCTTGCAGCTGCAGCGTCACGTTCCGTAGGAGCTCTGTGCCAACCTGCAGAACGATGTCGGTCACCTGGACCGCCCCGAAGCCCTGCAACTCGACCTGCAGCTCGTACCGCCCGGGCGGCAGGCCGCCCACGCGGTACCGGCCATCCGCTTCCGTCACGACCGTGCGGGTCAGCCCGGTGTCCGAGTTGCGCAGCGTCAGCGTGACGCCCGGCAGCACGCCGCCCTGCGCGTCGCTGACGATGCCGGCGATCGCGCCGTTGGTGGTCTGCGCCCCGGCCGGAGTGGCCGGGCCGAAGCTAAGGAGCGCCGCCAGGAAGACCAGCGCAGCGAACTGCACACGCCGCCGTACCGAGGTACCGGCTCGAAACATACGACCTCCTCGAGGGTGAAACGGTCGCTTCACGGGATCACGCCTGCCGACCGCACGTGCTGCAAAGTATGACGCCGTGCCCGACTATGAGGTAAGGGCGGACGAGAGAGTGCGCGATTATACACGCACCTTCCGAAAGGCCGTCAACGCGGTTGACGTGACGGACCCCGCGTGACATGCTCCGCCGGCATCGACGTTTTTGGCCCGTTTTGTTGCCGGGCCACAGAGGCGTTGCCGGGCCACAGAGGCACGGAGACACAGAGAAAAGTTGGGCTCTGTGACTCTGTGTCTCTGTGGCTTGTGGCAACGTGATCGAGAAGGAGGAAGGCATGTCGTCACGACCCCGCCAGTCGATCGCCGTGCTCGCCACGGTATCCATGGTGCTGCTGCTGACAGCCACTGCGCTGAGCCAGGCGCGCTGGACCAAGCTTGCGCCGTTTCCGGAACCGGACGAAGAACTGTACGGGATCACCGCCAACGGCAAGCTGTACGTGATCGGCGGCTTCGGAGGCGGAAAGGCGCGCGGCATTGTCTTCGAGTACGACCCTGCCGCCGACCGGTGGACCAAGAAGAAGCCGATGGCGCGCCCGGTGCACCACCAGGCCATGGTGGAGTACGGCGGCAAGATCTACGTGTTCGGCGGATTCGTGGCGCCGAGCACGGGCGGCGGATGGGAGCCTGTCGATAACACGTGGGAGTACGACCCGGTCGCGGACTCGTGGAAGGCGCTGTGGCCGCTGCCCGGCAAACGGGGGTCTGCGGTCGCGGCCCAGGTCGGCGGCAAGATGTACGTCATCGGCGGCGCCACCACGGTCGAGGGGTCGAAGGACGTCGCGATTAACGGAAACGGACCGGCCCGGATCGTGACCATCAACGAAGTCTACGATCCGGCGACGAACAGGTGGGAGAGCCGCAGCCCGATGGCGTTGGGGCGCAACCACGCGTTTGCCGGCGTGGTCGGCGGAAAGATCTATGTGATCGGCGGCCGCATCGCGCACGCCTTTGTCGCGGCCTCGCAGAACACGGACATCGTCGAGGAGTACGACCCGGCCACCAATACGTGGTCCGGGCTCAGGGCGAAAATGCCGAGCGCCCGCAGCGGCGGCGGGTGGGGGACGCTTGGAGGTAAGATCTATGTCGCCGGCGGCGAAGTCGCCACCCCGGAGCTGGTCGGCGCGTTCCGCGCCGTGGAGGTGTACGACGCGGCGGCCAACGCCTGGACCAAGCTGCCGCCGATGCCGATGCCGCGTCATGGCGTCGCCGGCGCGATTCTCGGCAACCGGTTTCACCTCGTGAGCGGGATGATCACCTCGGCCGCGGCCGGGGCCGGACAGGATCCCAAAATGGAGATCCACACGTCGTCACACGATGTGATCGATCTGCCGG
>Ga0184627_10000775_pt1 | contig 12426 bp, 12 predicted proteins | sample PLM3_127_b1_FD_133150 | JGI IMG/M metagenome (GOLD analysis project Ga0184627, IMG submission 133150) | Groundwater sediment microbial communities from an aquifer in East River, Colorado, USA - PLM3_127_b1 | ecosystem: Environmental > Terrestrial > Soil > Riparian zone | place: USA: East River...
ATCTGCGACCACGAGGAGACGTATCGCGAGGTCCAGGCGCAGGCGATCTCCTACACCACCGGCGTGCCGGCGATGATCGGCGCCAAGCTCATGGTCACCGGCGGATGGCGGGGCAAGGGCGTGTTCAACCTCGAGCAGTTCGACCCCGACCCGTTCATGGAAGACATGAACCGCCACGGGCTGCCCTGGACGGTGATCCAACCCGATGCGCCGATGGGCTGAGGCCCGGCGGCCGGCCGGGGTTGCGCACTGAGGTGCGCACTGAGCGCTTCCGGCGGCTCGATCCGCGCCGGGTGCCCTCGCCCTGCTTCGTCGTCGACGAGTGGGCGATCGAGGAGAACCTGCGCGTGCTCGACGGCGTCCAGCGCGCGAGCGGGGCGAAGATCCTGCTCGCGCTCAAGGCGTTCTCGATGTGGGGCCTCGCCCCGCTCGTCGCGCGCTACCTCAAGGGGACCTGCGCGAGCGGCCTGCACGAGGCGCGCCTCGGGCGCGAGGCGTTCGGCGGCGAGGTCCACACCTTCTCGGCCGCCTACACCGAACGCGATCTCGCGGAGATCCTGGAGATCTCCGACCACGTGGTGTTCAACTCCTTCGCGCAGTGGGAGCGGTTCCAGCCGCCGGTGCGCGCGGCGCGCACGCGCCGGCCGCGGCTCCGCTTCGGCCTGCGCGTGAATCCGGAGCGCTCCGAAGGCGAGAACCCACGCTACGATCCGAGCGCGCCGTACTCGCGGCTCGGCATTCCGCGCTCGCAGTTTCGCGGCGATCTCGCCGGCATCAGCGGGCTGCACTTCCACACCCTCTGCGAGCAGGACTTCCCGCCGCTCGCGCGGACCGTCGCCGCGTTCGAGGAGAAGTTCGGCGAGTTCCTCCCCGGCATGGAGTGGGTCAATTTCGGCGGCGGGCACCACATCACGCGCCCCGACTACCAGGTGGACGACCTCGTCCGCTTGCTGCGCGATTTTCGCGCCCGGCACGCGGTCGAGCTGGTTCTCGAGCCGGGCGAGGCGATCGCGCTCGACGCCGGCGTGCTCGTCGCCGAGGTGCTGGATCTCCCGTGGAACGGCATGCCGCTCGCCATCCTCGACACGTCCGCCACCTGCCACATGCCCGACGTGATCGAGGCGCCTTACCGGCCGCGGGTCATCGACGCGGGCGAGCCCGGCGCGCTGCCCCACACCTACCGCCTTGGCGGTCAGACCTGTCTCGCCGGGGACGTGATCGGGGATTACTCGTTCGCGGCGCCGCTCCATGTCGGCAGCCGGCTCGTGTTCGAGGACATGGCGATCTATTCGATGGTCAAGACCACGACCTTCAACGGCATCCGCCTGCCGAGCATCGCGCTATGGAACTCGGAAACCGACGCGCTGCACGTGGTCCGCGAGTTCGGGTACGAGGACTTCAAGGGGCGGCTCTCGTGAAGCGCGCGCGCGCTCGGCCGGCGAGCCCGCACCGGAAGCGGCCGGCGCACCTGCGGTTTCTCGGCACCGAGGTGGACGACATCGCGCCGGAGGCGGCGCGCTTCCATGTCCTGCCGGTGCCGTACGAGAAGACGGTGTCCTACGGCCGCGGGACGGGGAAGGGCCCGGCCGCCATCCTCGCCGCATCGGGCCAGCTCGAGCGCTGGGACGGCCGCAGCGATCCGGGCGCCGAGGGCATCTACACCTGGCCCGCGATCGATTGCAAACCGAGGGCCGAAAAGGTGATCGCCGCGATCGCGGCCGCCGTGGCAAAAATTCTCGGGCTCGGCAAGATGCCGGTCGTCCTCGGGGGCGAGCACACCGTCACCGGCGGCGTCGTCCGCGGCTATCTCGACGCCGGAGTCCGCGACTTCGGTGTGGTGCAGATCGACGCCCATGCGGATCTGCGGGACCGGTACGGGGGCGATCCGCTCAGCCATGCCTCGGTGATGCGCCGGGTGGTCGAGGCGGGCATTCCGCTGTTCCAGCTCGGGAACCGCGCCTACTCGGAAGAGGAACGGGAAGCGCGCGCGCGGTACAAGGTTCGCTACCTGGACGCGGACCAGCTCGTGCCGACGGGCATCGACTCGATCGCGCTCCCCGACGATTTCCCCGCGCGGGTGTTCTTCACCCTCGACGTCGACGGCCTCGATCCGTCGGTGCTGCCGGCGACCGGCACGCCGGTGCCCGGGGGCCTCGGCTGGTATCAGACGCTCGGGCTGTTCGAGTCGGTCGCGCGGCAGCGCCGGATCATCGGCTTCGATCTGCTCGAGTTCGCGCCGATCCGCGGCTTCCACGCCTTCGACTTCACCGCGGCCGCCCTCGTTTACAGGCTGATGGGGATCGTGCAGCGCGCGACGGCTTGATCTTGGCAGGGGGTTGAAGCCCGGCCCTGACCGGGCGAGAATCGGCCGGCAAGACGTCGACGTACGCCAAGGCCGAGGGTGGCCAGGGGGTGTGGACTATGAAAACATTCGCGTGCCTCACCATCACCATCGTCTCGTCTGCGCTCGCGCTGATCGCAACGCCGGCGCTCGCGCAGACCTGGCCGCAGCGGACGGTCAAGTTCGTCGTGTCGCTTGGGCCCGGCTCAGCAGTGGACCTCGGTGCCCGACTGCTGGCGGATCGGCTCACCAAGCGCTGGGCACAGCCCGTGGTGGTCGAGAATCGCCCTGGCGCCGACGGCGTCCTCGCCATCAACGCCGTCCTCTCCGCCAGCGACGACCATGTCCTGCTTTACGCTCCGGCGTCCTCATTCGTGGGCCATCCCTATACGCTCGACAAGCTGCCCTACGACCCGCGCGACCTGGTCCCGGTCGCTCGCGTCTCCAACACCGTCGTATGCATCGCGGCTCCGGCGTCCCTGAAGATCGGCTCGCTCAAGGAGCTGATGGCGTTGGTGCGCGAGCAGCCCGGCAAGCTCAACTGGACGACGACGGTCGGCGTCACCGATATCATCGTCGCGGGGTACCTCAAGAGCGCCGGGCTCGACATGGTGAAGGTGCCCTATCGCGATACGGTGAGCGCGCTCAATGATCTCGTCGAAGGACGCATCCAGTTCTACGGGGCGGCCTGCGCGATCGTGCGGGCGCAGGCGCAGGCCGGTCGGATCAAGCTGCTCGCGGTGACCAACCGCAGCCGCGCCCCGGGCTTGGCGGATCTCCCGACCGTCGCGGAGGCCGGCTTCCCCGAGCTCAGCTTTGACGGCCTCGCCGGCCTGATCGCGGCGCGCGGCAGCGGCATGACGGACGCGTTGCGCGCGCGCATTGCCGCCGATGTCCAGGCGGTCGTCGCCGACCCGGTCGTCACGGAACGCCTGACCGCGACCGGACAGATCGTCAGTCCCGGCACGCCGGCCGAATTCGCCGCCGCGATCGACGAACAAGCCGCCCATCTCGCCCCCTTCGCCAGGGCGCTCGGCATCAAGCCGAAGCAGTGAACGGACGCTAAAGTATCTCTGGCTGCGCGAAGGAGAGCTCTATGGGCAATGGATGCGCCAGGACCCAGCGAGGGTTGGGCGTGTTCGGCACTTTGATCATCCTGGTGCTAGCAGCAGTAGCCGGTTATTACGTGTATCAAGAGGTGTTCCTAGGCGGCAGTCAGGGTCCGTCGTGCAAGGAGGCTTACCAGAACTGCATGAAGGAATGCCGGCGGACAACGACCGATCAGGCCTCCGCTTTGGCGTGCCAGAACGAGTGCCAGCGCGCGCTCGACGCGTGTAAGTAGCAGCCGCGGTCTGCTGCTTCCGGCCAGCGCTCTCGACGCGTCTGCATCGAACGAGCGCTAGCGCAGCATGATTCTCCGCCGCGCGCCTGGGGCGCCGAGGCGCCAGCCGGCAAGCCCCACCAGCGCGATGCCGAGGAGGAGCAAGCTCGGCGGCTCCGGCGCCTGAGCTACTGGCAGATCGGTAGTGGTGACGCGAAGGTCTTCCTCCGGGAGCGTGCCGATGCCATTGAAATAGAAGAGACCGCCGACGGTCCCGGTCTTGTCCTCGGCCCCGATTGTGAGGAGGCCGCCGTTTCCGTTTCCGACGGGAATGGCGGGGTCGTATGCGAAAGTGATGTCCTCGACCCCGTTGATGCCGATCCACACCTGGACGTTGGTGATCGCGCCGTCCGTTGCCTCCGGGACGCCACTCCACTCGAGGACGATCCAGGTGTCGACCCCATCGGTCAGGGTTGCGGCGCGCAAACCCCCACCAGCCGTCGGGTCCAGGTCGGTCCAGAAGGGCGCGAGTACGTTATTGGGGCCGGCGGGATCGGGCAGACTCTGGTTGACCGCGGTCCCGTTGCTACCGCCGCCCACGATTAGGAAGCCATTGCTGGCGAAGCCGACGCTGGTCCAGCTCTCTCCCGCGTATTGGAACGACGGCACGCTCAGGTTTTCGACGCCATCGTTCGTGACGCCGGTGATGGGCGTAACCCCAAAGAGGGTTAGAGGGAGGTAGCCGGCGGGTGATGTTCCTGGGGCGACCGAGATGGACGGCAGCGCGTGCGCGATGCCCGTCGTGCCGAGCAGGGCGAGCAACGAGACGACGGCGCAGATCCGTCTGCTGGTCAGCCAGTCAATCGTCGTGGGCATGGCGTCCTCCTGTCCATGCGGGTTGTGGATGACGCAGATACCCGCAGAATGCGCGGATGCACGAGCCATGCCAGCGACCGGGGTCGATCAGTAAGTGATTGGCGCCATTTGGTTTGTGAGCTTCCGGCACGTGGGGCACCTTATGACGGTGTCCTCCATCGTCAAGCGCCCCGACAGGGGCGCGCAGCGGTGCGACAGTCGGCAACTAGACGGGGCGCCGACGCCGAGGCGCCGGCGCCTACGTTTCACCGCGATCCCGCCTACTCCGGCTTGAGACCCGCCTCCGCCGCGACCTTGCGCCACTTCGCCAGATCGGAAGCCACGATGTCGCGCAGCTCCGCAGCATCGCGCGTCGTGATCTCGACGCCGAGCGGGGCGAGCCGCTCTTTCACCTCCGGAAGCTGGAACACGCGTATCAGCTCGGCGGAGAGCTGGTCGATGATCGCGGCCGGCGTGCCCGCCGGCGCGAATACGCCGTACCACGCCGTCACCTCGTAGCCCGGAAGCGTCTCGGCGATCGTCGGCAGATCCTTGTGCGTGGCCGAGCGCTGCGGCTCGCCGAGCGCGATAGCGCGCACCTTGCCCGTGCGGGCGAGCGGCATGCCGACGTTGATCGTCACCCACATGAGATGCAGCTGCCCGGTCATGACGTCGGTGAGCGCCTGCGCCGAGCCCTTGTAGGGGATGTGCACCATGTTGACGCCGGTCATGGTTTTGAAGAGCTCGGTGCCGAGGTGGTGCGGCGTGCCGGTGCCGGGCGAGCCGAAGGAGAGCTTGCCGGGATTCGCCTTGGCGTACGCAATGAGCTCGGGGACGCTGCGCACCGGAAGATCGTTGTTCACCACCACGATGAACGGCGTCGTGGCGATCATGGCGATGGGCGCCAGATCCTTCTGCACGTCGAAGGGCATCTGCTTGACCAGGAACGGGTTCATGGTCAGCGTGTTGGTGCCGAAGAGGAGCGTGTAGCCGTCGGGCGCGCTCTTCGCGACGGCGTCGGCGCCGATGTTGCCGCCGGCGCCCGGCCGATTCTCGGTGATGACCGGCTGGCCCCACTTTTCCTGCAGTCGCTGGCTGATGATGCGCGACAGCAGCTCGTTGGTCCCGCCCGGCGGGAACGGCACGATCAGGCGGATCGGCCGGCTGGGATAGTTTTGCGCCGCGACAAGCGTGGAGAAGACCAGCGCAATGACGGCGAATGCGGCGCGCAGCATAGTACTCTCCTACCCTGCCGATGAGAGCCCGATCCTAAATGAGATTCGTGATTGCGGGCGCCGGCGGCGTCGGCGGCAACGTGGGCGTGAGGCTGATCGAAGCGGGGCACCGCGTCGCCTGGCTCGCGCGCGGCGCCAACCTGGCCGCGCTGCGGAGAGGCATCAGCCTGGAAAGTCCGCTCGGCAACGTGCGGCTCGGCCCCCAGGAAGCCGACGACGACGCGAGCCGGCTCGGACGCGCCGACGCGGTCATCGTCGCGGTCAAGATGTACGGCCTGGCCGATCTCGCGCCGCGGCTCGCGCCCCTCGCCGGCGCCGGGACGCTGATTCTGCCGCTGCAGAACGGCGTCGAGTCGCACTCGATCCTCGACGCCGCGCTGCCTTCAGCGTGCACGCTGAAAGGCATGGTCTCCGTGAAGACGCGCCTGAAGGCGCCCGGGGAAGTCGAATGCAGGTCGGGCTTCTGCCGCATGCGGTTCGGCGGTCCGGGGGCCGCGCCGCTGGCCGAGGTGCTGAAAAGCGGCAAAGGCCTCGACGCCGTCGTCTCCGCAGACATCGACGCCGACCTCTGGCGCAAGTTCGTCATGCTGGCGAGCTTCTCGGCGGTCGCATGCCTCGCCCGCGCGACGATCGGCCAGGTCCTCGACGACCCGCAGGCCTACCGGCTGCTGATCGACGCGGTCACGGAGGCCGCGACTGTCGCGCGCGCGCGGGGCATTGCACTGGAATCCGATGTCGGAAGCCTGGTCGATGCACAGGTCCGCGACCTCCCGCGCGACGGCAAGCCGTCGATGCTCGAGGACCTGGAAGCCGGGCGGCCGCTCGAGCTCGACTTCCTCTCCGGCGCGGTCGCGAGGCTCGGCGCGCAATCGGGCGTGCCGACGCCGTTCCATGCCATGGCGAGCCGCGCCCTGGCGATGCACAGCGGGGGCGGATCTTCGCCGGTGCGCCGCTAGGGCACGAGCTTCCACTCGCCGTTCTCGACGCGGACCAGCACGCGCGCGCGCTTGTCCACGCCGTAGTGGTCGGTCGGGCTCATGCTGTAGACCGCGTGCGTGCCCCGCACCTCCCTCACTCCCTCGATCGCGTCGCGCATCGCCTGGCGGAACTCGGCGCTGCCCGGCTTCGCGGCCTTGAGCGCGACCGGAACGGCCGCGGTGATGATGGTGACGGCGTCGTAGGCGTACGCGGCGAAGGCGTTGCGGCTGCCTGCGCCATACGCCGCCTCGTAGCGTCTCAGGAAGTCGATCCCGGCCGCTTTCAGCGGGTGGTCGGACGGGAGCTGCTCGGCGACCACCACGGGGCCGGTCGGAGCGATGGCGCCCTCGACGTTCTTCCCGCCGACGCGGATGAAGTCGCGGTTCACCACGCCGTGCGTGTGGTACATGGGCTTGCGAAATCCGCGCTCGATGGCCGCGATCTGCGGCAGCGCGGCCGCCGTCCCCGCGCCGCCGACGAAGATCGCGTCGGGGTTGGTGGCGATGACCTTCAGCATCTGCGCCGAGACGGAAGTGTCGATGCGGGCAAAGCGCTCGTTCGATGTGATCTTGATGCCCGCGGGATCGCTGCTGGTGGTGATGCTCCGCAGCGTCAGGTCTCCCCAGGCGTCTGAGAAGCCGATGAAGCCCACCGACTTCACGTTGCTCGCGCGCATGTGCTCCGCCACCGCATCGGTCATCAGCGAGATCGGCTGCGGCACTGCGAAGACGAACGGCTGCTTGGCGGGGTCGATCGGGATCGGGCACAGCGCGATGAACGGGATCCGCGTCTCGCCGGCCACGCCGCCCTGCGCGATGGCCACCGGCACCGTGCTCGACCCGATGATGATGTCGACCTTGTCCTCGACGGCGAAGCGGCGCGCGTTCTTGACGCCGGCGGTCGGGTCGCTCGCATCGTCGAGCAGGATGTAGCGCACCGGCTCGCCGCCGATCGTCTTCGGAACGATGCCGAAGGCATTGGCGACCGGTACCCCGAGCGAAGTGCCCGGGCCAGTCATGCTGACCGACACGCCGACGGTGATCTCCGCCGCGGCCGACGCGGCCCACAAGCACAGCGCTAGCGCAGGCAACTCTTTCCTCATTGGATCTCCTCCCGGTACAGGCCAAGAATCTTGCGGAAATTCCGGTCGTCGATGACCAGCAGCCGCGCGCGTTCGCCGGTTGCGCGGTGCTCGATCCAGCTCCACTCCGGCATGGTGAAGATGTCGCGCGCCGACCAGGCGTGGCGCGCTTCGCCGACGCGGCTCTCGCCGCTGCCTTCGATCACCACGCAGAGTTGCGATGCGCTCATGCGCGTCGGCCGCGTGGACCGGCCCGCGGCGATCTCGAGCACGCCCGCCTCGAGCGTGGGGATCACCGGCCCGCCGTCGAGCGGGTTCGTGTAGCGCACCGAGCGCACGCCGTCCATCGCCGGCGCCGCCTCGAGGCGCTTGACCATGTCGGTCCAGGGGAAGCGGAACTGCGACCCCGGCGGCACCTCGGGATAAGCCGTCACCGGTCCCATATCGCCGAACACGTTGTTCGCCGCGCGCACGAAGGGCACGTCGAGGATGTCGACCCAGGTCACCGGTGCGCCGCTGTCGTTCTCGTGGCAATGCCAGGTCCAGTTGGGCGTGACGATGAAGTCGCCCGACCGCATCTCGCAGCGCACGCCGTCGACGAAGGTGCCGCCGCCGGAGCCCTCCAGCACCAGGCGCACCGCGGCCGGCGTGTGGCGGTGAGGACTGGTCTTCTCGCCGGGCAGCACGCACTGCACCGCGGCGAGGATGTTATTGGCCGTGGCGACGCGTGGAGCGAGCTTCGGGTGCTTCAGCACCAGCACGCGGTGGTCGGCGTCCTTCCCGTGCACCAGCGCGGTCGTGAGCTTCACCGCGCGCTCGAGGTCCTGCCAGCGCCAGTGATGCGACGGGGCGTCGAGCGAGGGCTCGTGCGTGACGACGCGCTCGTACACCCTCCAGAGCGGGATGAGGCTCTGGCGCTCCATCTCGTCTTCCAGCAGCGCCAGCTCGGGTGCGGGAGCGTTCATGGCGGTTCTCTCAGCGCGCGCGGATCGCTGCGAAGTGCGGCATCACCTTCTCGCCGAAGAGGCGCACCGACTGCTCGGCGTCCGCGTACGACATGTCGTTGAAGTTGACCTGCAGCGAGGCATGGTCGACGCCGCCCAGCACGCGGTCGAACTCGTGCAGCTGCTCGATCACGTCCTGCGGGTTGCCGACGAACGCCGCATGGTGGCCGAGCTGCGACTCGAAAGTCTCGGCGCGCACCTTCTCGATCATCTTGTCGTAGTTCTTGTAGTCCGCAGAGAGTTGCTTGCCGGCGTGCTCCGCCATGGCCGCGGCGATCGAGCCGAAGTGCCGCTCGATGCGCGGCTTGGCGATGCGGATCGCCTCCGCGCGATCCTCGTGGCAGTACATGAACACCGCCAGCATCACCTGGGGCTGGCCGGGATGCCCCGCGGACTTCCACGCCTCCCGGTAGATCTGCACCAGCTCCGAGGGCGAGGAACCGACGCCCGGGATGGCCATCAGGTGGTAGCCGAGCTTGCCGGCGCGCTCGAAGGACTGCGGCGTGCCCACCGCCGCGATCCAGAACGGCGGCCGCGGCTGCTGCGTCGGCCGCGGCAGCGAGGTCACGTTCTCGTAGCGGTGGAACTTCCCGTTGGCGGAGACGTTTTCCTTCTCCAGCAGGTCGCGGACCTGCTGCATGCCCTCCTCGAAGCGCGCCACGCTCTCGTCCATCGACACGCCGAAATGGCGGAACTCGTAGGGCAGGAAGGCGCGCGCGAAGCCGGCGTCGAGGCGCCCGTTGCTGATCGCATCGAGCATCGCCAGCTCCCCCGCCAGCTTGAGCGGATTGTTGAACACCGGGAGCACCGCGCCGGTGACCAGGCGGGCGCGCTTCGTGCGCTGCGAGGCGGCGGTGAGGAACACGACCGGGTTCGGGCTGTAGCCGCCCCAGTGGAAGAAGTAGTGCTCGACGGTGCGCACGTGCGAGTAGCCGTAAACGTCGCACCACTCGACCAGCCTGAGCGCCTCGTCGAAGTATTGCGCGCCGCTTTTCTCGGACGGTTTCACGTCCGGAAAGAACTGCATCCCGAATTCCATGCTCGCTCCGAGGTCGTCGATCCGATCCGGGGTGAATAACTCACTCGCCCAACCCCAATCCTAACCATTTTGCCCGTCGCTGCCCCGGTACGCTGGACTTCATTCGATGGCGGTGATTCGAGTCGACTGCGCCGACCGAGGCAAATCCGGGCACTGGTCGGAGCGCATCCCTATTCTCCGATTGCCCGGGTTGTTGAAGTGAGAGAACAGTCGGCGTAGGATTCGTTCGTCGGGGTACGCAGACTCCCGGCTTTCCCAAGACGGTATCCGTCCAAGTTCTGCCAATCGCCTTAATTGCGCGAGAGGCGGATGTGGATGCCGAATCGAGCTTCTTCAGTAGCACTTCCATTCGCTTCGCGGCGCGCGCTTGGCCTGCCAATCGTGTGGCCGTGCTTCAGCGCGAGCGAGGCGCTCCGGCCGTGTCTTTGGCGAGAATCAAAATGCGAATCATGGCTGGGTTCTTGATGGGACTGAGTATGGTTACCACATCTCTTGCACAGGTCGTGAACTTCGACCAGGACACCCCGGGCGTCGCGCCAAAGGGCTGGCAGTGCGGCCGCACCGGCTCGGGTAGCGCACGCTGGCAAATCGAAGCCGACGCTTCGGCTCCAAGCAAGCCCCATGTGCTGAAGCAGTCAGGCGTGGCGACGTTTGCCTGGTGCGTAAGGCAGGGCACGGTCATCACCGATGGATTCGTGGAAGTGAAATTCAAGCCGATTGAGGGACGCGAAGATCAGGCCGGCGGGGTTGTATGGCGTTGGAAAGACGGCGACAATTATTACGTTGCGCGGGCCAACGCGTTGGAGAACAACGTGTCGCTCTACTACACGGAAAACGGGCGGCGCAAGACGCGCAAGTACGTTGCCGCTCCGGTCGCGGGCGGAACCTGGCACACGCTGCGCGTCGAGTTCAATGGTCGGCGAATCAGAGTGCTGCACGACGGAAAGTCCTACATCGAACTGGAGGACGACCACATCCAGGGCGGCGGTGCGGTCGGCGTCTGGACCAAGGCGGACAGCGTGACCGCCTTCGACGATTTCGCTTACGGCACCACACCGGGCAACTAGCACCGGTAGCGACGGCGACGAGGACCGGGCACCGGATTGCGTCAACCCGGTTTTTGCAGATGAACGCGTTCATCGCGATCCTGTTCGCAAGCCTGCTTTCGCGCCTCGGCTACCAAATGGCGCGAAGCCCGGTGCTCCCCACCTTTGCCGCCGAGCTCGGCGCCTTACCCGAGCTTATCGGCATCATCGTCGCCGCCTCGACCCTCACCGGCGTCTTCTTCAAACTGCCCGCGGGCGCGCTTTCCGACGTGCTCGGAAGAAAGCGCATGATGGTGCTCGGCGCGCTCTTCTTCGCGCTTCCGCCGTTTCTCTATCCGTTCGTCCACGATGTGTGGTCGCTGCTCGCGCTCCGCTTCGTTCACGGCTTCGCCACCGCGATCTTCTCTCCGGTTGCCTCGGCCTATGTGGTTAGCCTCGCCGAAAGGGGGCGCGGCGCTCGGCTCGGCTGGTTCTCGTCGGCGAACGACATCGGCGCAACCGCGGGGCCGCTCATGGGCGGCGTGGTCCTGCATTTCACCGCCAGCTATTCGGTCACCTATCTCACGGTCGGCGCGCTCGGCGTGCTCACGTTCATCGTCGTGGTGCTGTTGCCGGATGTCGATCGCACGGCGGCGCGCGAGGCGACGACTTTCGCCGCGCGCGCGGCGGAGTTCCGGCAGGGTGTCGCTGAGGTGCTCAAGACACCGCCGATTTTCGTCGCCGCCGGCATCGAAGCCGTCATGTACCTCGGCTACGGCGCCTTCCTCGGCTTCCTGCCAATCTACGCCAAGAATGTAGGGCTCAACGACGCCGAGATCGCGATCGTCCTCGGCGCGCAGCTAGCCGTAGCCATGGTGGCGAAGCCGGTCACCGGACGCGTGTCTGATCGGGTGGGGCGAATACCAGTCATCGTCATTGGCCTCCTGCTCTGTGCTACCGCGCTTCCGTTGATCTTCCGGAGCGAAAGCCTGACGGCTTTCGTTCTGGTAGCGCCGCTGCTTGGTCTCGGCGTCGGCGCGGTCACGCCGGTGACCAATGCGCTTATCGCCGACCTGGCCTCGGCACGGCGCCTCGGCGCCGCCATGGGCGTGTTCGGAACGATCTGGGACATCGGCGAAGCAGCGGGCCCCATGATCGCGGGATTTCTGATTGGGGGATTGGGCTATGCGGCGACCTTCGACGTGCTTGCCGCCATAACCGCCGCGGTCACGGTCGGAGTGGTGGCGCTGGTGCGTGATCCGAAGAGGGCGGCGGCCAAGCGCGCGCCTCGCGCGTGAGACAAATCAAGTCGCAGCTGCCGGCACGGCGCGTACCGCCAGGACAACTCCGACAAGGATGATCGCGATTCCAGCGGCGTGGAACGCATGGAACGCTTCGCCGAGAAAGACCATCGCCAGCACCGTGCCGAAAGCGGGCAGAAGATGCAGGGTGAACCCGGCCGCGTTCGCCCCGACCACCGCGACCCCGCGATTCCAGCAAATGTAGGCGCCGACCGACGCGGCGAGCCCGACGTAGAGCACGCCGGC
>Ga0184627_10000776_pt1 | contig 12424 bp, 12 predicted proteins | sample PLM3_127_b1_FD_133150 | JGI IMG/M metagenome (GOLD analysis project Ga0184627, IMG submission 133150) | Groundwater sediment microbial communities from an aquifer in East River, Colorado, USA - PLM3_127_b1 | ecosystem: Environmental > Terrestrial > Soil > Riparian zone | place: USA: East River...
GACGTCAGCAAAACGCCTAGATGAGGAATGAGAGCGAGCGCTGAAACGCCCAGGACGACGCCATAAGCGACTGCGGTCATGGACGCTGACGCGGGACGCGCGGCTGAAGTTACATGGCCGCGGCCCAGCATCTCGTAGCTCCCCCCGCCCAGGATGCGCTTCGACAGATAAAAGAAAAACAGCGTGAGCACTATGACGGCCACCACGAAAGCGTAGCCCATGGGGTTTTGATGGAGGTCGGTCACCATGTTGAAAATTTGCACGGCAACGACTTCGCGATACTCAAAAATCAGCGGCGTGCCAAGGTCGGTGAACGCCCAGATGAACACGATGATGGCTCCGGCAAAATAACCGGGAAGCATCAAAGGAAAAGTAACCGTTCTAAAAAGCTTGAAGCTACTCGCCCCCAGGTTCTTCGCCGCTTCCTCAAGGCTGGGATCGACATTCGCCAGGGCGGCGGCCAAATTCAGATACATGATCGGGTAAAGATGGAGCGCCTCCAAGATCACCACACCCCAAAAACTCCCGCCACCCAGCCAGTCGATGGGCTGGTTGATCACACCCGTCTCAAGCAATAATAAATTGATCGATCCAAAACGCGCCAGTATCTGGCGCATGCCGATAGCCCCGACGAAAGGCGGCAGCACCATGGGAATCAATATGAGACCGTTCAATAACCCCTTGCCGGGAAATTGGTAACGCACGAGCAGGAGCGCCAAAGGCAGACTGATCAGGGTCGTAAATAGCGTCACGGCTAATCCCAAATTGACGCTGTTGGCCAGAATGATGGTATAGTTCGGGCTGGAAAACATGAGTTTCATGAAAACCAGAGAAAAACCTTCGGCGGTAAAAAAAGCATTGGAGAAAACGTAACCGAGGGGATAGAGCATGAAGACGATGAAAAACAGCCAGAGAAAGATGAGCACCGCCGCATTGGCGGGATTCAAATCGTAACGACGCAGCCAGCTAGTCACTCGACTCCTCCTGCGGCAACACGACTACGGCTTGGGCGTCGAACTCGAGGGCGAGTCGATCTCCGACCTGAGCTTTCCTCGTTGTCGGGTGGTATTCCACGGCGCGCACGATGGCGCTGTCCGCGAGACGCAGGGAGTATTGTTCGTGGTCGCCGAGGTACATGATGCTTTGCACCTCGCCGATCAACTCGTTGGTCCCATCGGATGATGGGATGCCACTTGACGCCGGGGCGGGCTTTAAGCGCAGAGATTCCGGCCGCACCGAGCAAACAACCGGCTCGCCCCGCGCCATCCCCTTGACGCCGTTTTTCGCACGCACGATGCCGGCTTGAGTTTTAACTATTAATAGGTCGCCCACCTCTGCCAGCGTCCCGGGTAATAGATTGGTCCCACCGATAAACTCGGCGACGAAAGTTGATTCAGGTCGCGTGTATAACTCATGGGGTGTTCCACACTGAACGAGGCGGCCACGCCGCATAACCGCAATACGATCCGCCATGGACAACGCCTCGGCTTGGTCGTGGGTCACGTAGATCATCGTGCGCCCGATTTTACGGTGGATGTCTTTGATCTGCGTGCGCATCTCCACGCGCAGCTTGGCGTCGAGATTTGACAAAGGCTCATCCAGCAAGACGACGTCGGGCTCGATCACCAAGGCTCGGGCGAGGGCGATTCGTTGTTGCTGGCCGCCCGAAAGCTGATTCGGCATGCGCTCGGCGTAGGCCTGCATCTGGACGATTTCGAGGGCGTGCCTAACCCGCTTCTCCTTCTCGGTCTCGGATACACGGCGCATTTTAAGTCCGTACGCCACGTTACTGCGCACGTCCATATGCGGCCACAGCGCATAATTTTGAAAAACCATTCCGGTGTTACGTTTGTGCGGCGGCACCCGGCTTTGATCTTGGCCGTTAAAAAGAATGCGGCCTTCGTCCGGAGCATAAAAGCCGGCGACCGTACGGAGCGCCGTGGTTTTGCCGCATCCGGACGGCCCCAAGAGAAAGAACAGCTCGCCGGCGCCGATGTCCAACGTCAGGTTGTCGACGGCCCGGGACTGGCTAAGGACCTTGGTGACGGATTCAAATTTTACGCTAACCATCAGATAAGCTCCCGGGCTTCAATTTCTTTTTTTCCAACCGTACGCTACCAGGCCGAACGAGATAAAAGCAAAGGCCAAAAGGCTATACCACTCCGAGCGTATGATGGGCGGCTTGACGCCCATCAGGTATTTACTGCGGGCGAAGTGAATCCACTCGTTGAGTTTTTGATTGCGAAACACAGGATCCTTCCACTTCGTTTTCGCCAGTTCCAGAGCCTCATCCGCAGAGATGGGCATAGCCGCCAGCCTGTGCCATTCCTGTTCGCTCAAACCATCAGCCAACGCCTCCTTCCACGCCCGCGTGAGGAGATTCTTTTGGTCGATGACCAAGGCGCCGATCAAGTCATTGACGATCGACCAACGCTCGGAGCCCAACTTCGGGTCAAACGCAAATTCCGATCGCCAAGAGAATGGATTGAGCTTTACCGCAGTGTTCTGCGGCGACAGCGCATACAAGGACGGCAGGACGCTGAAGCGATTGAGTTGGAAACGCTGAGGGCCGTCTGCCGATTTTTGGACCCACAACCACAGTTTTTGACCTTCTTCGGACATCACAAAGCGGATGAAGGCCTTGGCGACATCCGGGTTGGGCGCGCCCTTCAAGATTCCGATGCAATCGGGAGTAATGATCGTTAAATTGTCGGGCATGACAAAACCGATCTTATCGGACCCTGCTTCCTTGACTTGAGCCCAGGCATAAAAGTCGATTGCCAAACCGTACGCGACCTCTCCGATGGCCACGTCTTTGGGAATCTGACTCGCCGAATTTGTGAAACTGCGCACATTGGCCCCTAACCCGGTAATGATCCGCCAGCCCTTCTCCCAGCCATACGCCTGCAGGATGATTTCATACGCCATGTGCACACTGCCGCTCTTACGCGGGTCCGAGGATCCCACCCAGCCGAACGCTCGCGGCGATGCTAAATCTTCCCACGTCGTGATGACGGGCAGCTTGGTAAGCCCTAGAACGATCTTATTATAGACGATGCCAAAGCCCGACAAGGTAGCGCCATACCAGGTGTGATCCGGATCATACAGGGGAACCCCGGCCAACCGCGGCGGAATTTTTTCGAGCAACGACTTGGGTAAAGTGTACGAGTCGAGGAGATGCGCTTTTTTTAACGCTAAATAGGGGTCAAGCCCGCCGCCGAAAAAGATATCGATGCCGATACCTGATGGCTTGTTTTTGTATTCCGATTCGAGATAGCGGAGGGTTTCCGATGTGCCGCCTACGTCCATCCACTCGAGCGCTACGGTCCGTCCCGTGTCGCTGTGGTAACGCGCCTTAAACGCTCTCTCGAACTCATATCTGATCCCCTCCCAATGAGGGGAAATTAACACGAGCCGATCGGCATGGCCGGCAGCGGGCCAACCGGCGACCAGCGCGAACCAGAAAACCAGAGCGGTCAGACGAATCCGGGCACCATCCATCCGGGTAAATCTCACGACGTTCAGCTTGACGCGCCTTGTCATTTCGGGACCGCTTCGACAAAGCTCAGGACGGGCTCCGGGAGAAATCTTGTTGTTAGATCCCTCGCGTTCGCTCGGGATGACGGTCATCGGACCGTCCCTTGGCGTCCTTCGCGTTCCTTCGGCGGAGTTTATCCTGAGCGTAGCCGAAGGGCTCAGGACAGGCCTTTGCGCGAGTGATCTTTTTCCGGTTCCGTACTCCAAAATGCAACCGAAAATTTCAAATGTCTTTGCTAGGACCTCAGTCGCTCAATTTCGAGCTTAAACGACAACGCCGCATAATAAGCTGGAAATAGCAGTGAAGCAACCACAACGTTCGGCATCGATTCCGGCAGGCTATAGATCACCCACAACAATAGCGCGCCCCACACAGCCCCAAAGACGTTGGTGAAAGTCCTGAGATAAGGACTCCGGCTCGGGTAGATGTACTTGATGGGAACGAACACCAAAAGAGAAAAAACGATGATACTAAAAGCGTTGATCCACAGCGGGGTCCTGAGCACGTAGAGGTAGAAAGCGAGGATATTCCAGTAAGAGGGGAAGCCGAGAAAAAATTGATCCGCTGTTTTGGCCTCCCGCTGACAGAAGCCATAGGCGCTGGCGATCAAGGGTAAAGCCGCTAGCCAGGGCGCGTCCGCGGGCGGCAGCAAGCCGGCGCGAAAAAAGAATAGGCAAGGAACGATGACGTAATTGGCGTAATCGACGATGTCTTCGAGCCGGTCGCCGTCGAACCACGGAATTAGCTCCTTGACCCGTAGCGCTCGCGCCAGAGTGCCGTCGGTGGCGTCCACCGCCACGGCCAAAAACATCAGCCAGAAGGCTTCTTGAAAGAGTTTTTGTTCGATGCAAAGGAGGGTGGCAAAAGCGATGACCGCGCCGAGAGCCGTGTACAGATGCACGAGCCAGGCGAGGACGAGGCGTAAGGGCATTGACCCGATCAGGTCGCGGACGCGGCGAAACTGGGCCGCGCCTTGAGGCGGGCGATCCACGCGGTCGTGTTTGCGTATTTGGGGTCCACGGCAATTTGAAAACGGTCCAGCAGCTCGAGGTTGGCCATGAAGGCGATATCGGCGAGACTGAAAGCGCCGGCCAGGTACTCTTTACCTTGCAGTTCCGTCTCGATCCGATCGAAGCATTTATTGATATCCGCTTTGGCGGTTGCGATGACGTTGGCGTCTCGTTCCCCTTCCGGCTTTCTCATCTCATAGATAATCTTGACGCAGGGCGGATTGAAATGGTTATCGCGATAGTCTTCCAGCATCCTGGCGCGCGCCCGGCCCTCGGAATCCTTGGGCATGAACGGCGGATAAGGATACTCGTCTTCGAGGTACTCGATGATAACCGTAGAGTCGTAGACGACAAACCCTTCATCGTCCAAAGCCGGTACCTGCCCGTGGGGATGAATCTTTAAGTATTCCGGATTCTTTTGCTCCCGTTTCGACAGGTCGACGTTGACCCGCTCAAACTCCAAGCCCTTTTCCAGCAAAGCAATTCTGACTTTTCTCGAGTTGGTCGAAGGTGGGAAGGTATACAGTTTGATCATCAGCGGCCATCCTCCATGAATTTTTATTACTTTAGCATATGCTTGGGGCACCTGCGAGCATTTTTTTCGCAATTTGGCAGGGAATTGGGATCTTTTGTTGCGCAGAAACCGCCGAAACCGTCGACTCGCTTCGGGGTGATCGGCCGCTTTAGCCGCGCGTGCGGAGGGTTGCCTTGACGGTAACCGGACTGCCGGATCGAAGCACGACGATCTCGACTTCTTCTCCCGGCTTCTTGCCACGCAAGAATGCCGCGAGGTCGTCCAAGCTTTGCACCTTGTTGCCGGCGAAGCGAACGATGAGGTCGCCCTCACGAAGGCCCGCCAGCGCCGCCGGGCTGCCTTCGGCCACGCCCGCGAGCCGCACGCCCTCGGAATTATCGCCGAAATCCGGAATGCTGCCTAGATAGGCCCCGTAACCTTGCCCCGGCCGTCCCTCATCCCCCGGCGGGCGCGACGGCAGGCTCACGAAATTCAACGGCTCCTTCGCCAACGCGATCCTTTGGGCCGTCGCCGAAACCAGCTCGACGACTCTAGCGATGCCATCGATGTTGAGCTTCTCCCAGGTGTCGCTGGGGCGGTGGTAGTCGGAATGGTTGCCGGTAAAAAAATGGAGCGCCGGGATTTTCTTATTGTAGAAAGACATGTGATCGCTTCGTCCCACGCCGTCCGATTCGGCGATCTCGAGGCCGAAATTGCGCGCCTCCAGTAATACGATGGCACTGAGCTGTTGGGCCGATCGGGTACCAAAAACCGTCACACGATTGTCCCGCAACCGTCCGACCATGTCGAGGTTGAGCATCGCGATGGTTGACGCCAGCGGAAAAGGCGGTTGGTTGACATAGTGGCGAGAGCCGACTAGTCCCGACTCTTCGCCCGAAAAAGCGGCAAACACGATGGTCCTGGCAGGCTTGGCGCCTGAGCGCGCCAGCGTCTCCGCGAGCCGCATGAGCGCGGCGGTACCCGAGCCGTTGTCGTCGGCGCCATGATGGATTTGCCCCTCGGTGCGGGAATCGAGCGTGCCGAAATGGCCGAAGCCGAGGTGATCGTAATGCGCGCCGATCACGATGTTTTGATCCTTCAACGAGGAGTCGGCGCCCGGTAGGATTGCCACGACGTTTTCGGTTCGCTGGCGAACCTCTTCCAGGGTTACCTGAAGAGCAATTCGGGCGCCGGCCAAAACCATCGACGCGGGCCTTTCCTCCCGATCTATTTTCTCTTTCGCCGCCGTGAGCGATAGGCCCTTCGTCTCCAGCCATGCTTCGATAACGCCGCGTCTCACCTGGGCCGCGACCAGGCCTTCGCCGCCGCGCCATAGACTGCTTCTCGTCGAGATGAGTTCTTTTCGCCCTTCGCCGGACTGATGGAGATCGACCAAGATCAAACCGGCCACGCTGTGCTCCCGCGCGTTGTTCACCTTGGTGCGCAGCGCGGCGTGATTTGAATAATTCGGGTACTTGCGAAACGGGCTCTTGTCGTCTTTCGGCGGCGGCTCGTAGCGCAGCACCAAGACGATCTTACCCTTCACGTCGATGCCGGCGTAGTCGTCGTAGCCGTAATCCTTTGCCGTAATTCCATAACCCGCGAAGACAAGATCCGCTGCGACGCTGCCCGAAGCGGATGAACCGAGCGGAGTCCATTGTTCATTTAAGGTCAAAAGAGTGTCGCCGCCCAAGTTAAGCGCCGTCGGCTGCTTGACCGTCACCCCGGTGGCGACCTCGAAGCTCTGAAAGTAGGTTCCATTGTCGCCGCCGGGGCGTAGTCCATAGGAGGCAAACTCTCGTGCGATATAGTCGCGCGCCAGTTTGATGCCGGGGGTATCGACGCCGCGGCCGGTAAGCTGGTCCGACGCGAGAAATCTTACATGTTTCGCAAGCGCGTCGGCGGCGGAGGTAAGTAAGCTGGGTGTTTCAAACGCCCAGGCGCTTAGTCCGCCGAGGACCAGCAGACAAAAGGCGAGATGGGCCAAGCGCGCGCGGAAATTAAATAGAGCGAGGGATTCGGTCTTCATAAACCAGTTTTGAGCAAGATTAGCATGATTTTTCCGAAAGACAAATTTTGCAGCGCGGAAAGGAAGATGATATAAATCACTGAAAGTCTCGCAGGAGGTCACGAGTCATGGCAAAGAACGTTATCGTCTATACCCAACCCGGCTGAGGGCCGTGTCACAGGGAGGTAGAGTTCCTATCTCAAAAGGGCGTCCAGTTCGTGGAGAAAAACGTGCGCGCCGACCAGACGGCGTTAAAAGAGCTGATCGATTTGGGTTATCAAAGCACGCCGGTAACGATCATCGACGGCCAATCGGTGGTGGGGTTTGATCAACAGCGTATTTGTGATTTGTTAGGAATCTAAGTCAATAGCGACGCTCGCCGCCCTCTTTTCCTCGCCATCGCCAATCCCGGCACTCGCTCAGCGCGTCAGGGCGCGTTCTTCAATCAATCATCCTGAACTATCGGGCTACCAACTTCGCGCGCCGAAGAGAGCAGCAAGGCTTGGACTGCGGACAGATTTTGCTCCGCTTCGGCTCGCTTCGGCGGCGGCAGCAGCTGAAAAGATAATTTGAGCGTGGCAAACGGCGCGGGAACATGCGCCCGGTCCCAAGTTTTGAAGGTGATCCCGCGACTTGCCGAGGTCGTCACCAGCAGCAGATGTGCGTCCGCCGCACAGGCAAGCTTGAGAAATCCTGGTTTGACGACGCCGCGAGGTCCCCTGGGACCGTCCACCGCAATGAGCCCGACCTCTCCCGCTTGGATGCGCCGGACCAATTCGAGGGGGCCGGCGATGTTGCGGCTGCGGCTCGAACCGAACACGTGATTCACTCCGAAGTGCTTGAGGAAAGCGGCCAGCAGACGGCCGTCGTAGCTCGGACTCAGCATGACGACAATTTGGCGCGGCATAAAACGCCGAAGCGTCAACAGGTGCACCAGCATGCCATGAAAGGTCACCAGCATGATCCGCGGCGTTGCGCCGATGCGCTGGATCATGACGGCGTCGGCGGCCGGCCAGCGCAAACTCTTGACCAGAAGGCGCACCGGAAAAGCAATGATCGGCAGCAGAATTTTCTCCAGGATGAAAAAATATTGGCGTCGGGGAAGAATCATTTTAGCCTCGTGACGGCATCAAGCCGGAACCGGCCGGCATAAAACTGAGAATTGAGGATCGATGATGGAGGATGGCGCGGGGAACGATCTTCCATCCTCTATCCTCTATCCTCTATCCTCTATCCTCCATCCTCTATCCTCTATCCTCCATCCTCTATCCTCCATCCTCCATCCTCCATCCTCCATCCTCTATCCTCTATCCTCCATCCTCCATCCTCTATCCTCCATCCTCCATCCTCTATCCTCTATCCTCCATCCTCTATCCTCCATCCTCCATCCTCCATCCTCCATCTTCTATCCTCGACTCTTTCCTACTTCGAGCCGCCAGCCGGACGAGCTTAACATCATTCCCGTCACTCCCTTGGCTTCGTCGGAAGCGAGATAGACGAACACATCCGTTACGGATTCCGGTTTGCTGCCGGAGTAGCCGGTGAGCTTAGTTGCCACCACGCCGGGTTCTACGGTGTTCGCCCTGATGTTGTGGGACCTGACCTCAGCGGCGAGCGTTTGGGTAAATCCCTCCAAACCCCACTTCGAGGTCGCGTAGGCTATAAAGTTGGCGTAGGCGCCGCGCCCGATCATCGACGACACGTTGATGATCGAGCCGCTCCTTTGCTTGATCATCGGCGGCAGCACGGCCCGGGTGACGAGAAACGGACCGCGCAAATTGACCGCGATGGTGTAGTCCCATTTCTTGACGTCGAGTTCGCCGATGGCAGCGGGGCGGGTCATGACGCCGGCGTTGTTGACGAGTATATCGATGCGGCCGAACTCGTTGACGGCCGCCGCGACGAATTGATTGACCGACTCTTCGACCGAGACGTCGCAGGTCCAACCCTTGCCTTGAGTCTTGAGGCTCTCGATCTCCCGACAGGTTTGCTCAACTTCCGACGTGGTGCGCGCGCATAAGGCGAGCTTGGCGCCTTCACGGGCATAAGCCATCGCGATGGCCTTGCCGATGCCCCTGCCGCCACCGGTGATCAGGGCGACTTTGTCTTTTAGCCTCATTCGCGATCCCTTTGGAACATTGGAGAGTTGGCGCGATACAGTCTTATTCAGGTCTAATTTCTACATTGATTTGCCGGCGATGCCAATAAGAATCGCCGCGCGCGGGAGCGGACGGCGGCCGGAAATATTCGGAGACCGAGGTAAGATATTCTCGGACCGTAGGGGGAAGGCTATGAAATCGATCGTTGTGGGCTTGGCACCTTGGCGCGCCCTCACCCTTTCCGTCTCTCGCATCCTCCAGAGGCGGATCAGCCTCAGGCTGAAGCGGGAGAGGGTGAGAAAGAGGGAGAGGTATCTCGCTCACAGGCCGCCGTGGGTAACAGCAGCCGACGCTGATTTTAGCGGTGAGCGATCCGCGCTAGCGCGATTGCAGAACCTGGCCACCCATGTTCGTGACCCTATCGATTCTGATGACGACCGCTAAGCCTTTGCGCTCGGGGTCCTTCTCCAGCTCCGCGGGCACCGTGCGCGCCATGACTTGATCCCGGAGCGCGCCCGCCTCGTGCACCGCGGCGACGCCGTGGAATCGCCAAGCGACTTTCGTCTTGGCATCGCGAAACAGCACAACGACCTTGGGGTTCGCCGTGACGTTCTTTAGATGCTGCCGCTTGGTGCGCTCCCAATACGCCAGGGACTCGTCGTCAAAGACCATCATGCTTCCCTTGAATCCGATGTCCGGCTCGCCGTCCGGCGCAGCCGTCGCAAGGAGGCAAGGGCAACCGTTGGCCAAAGCGTTGTCAATCAACTCGTGCATCTGATCGATGAGTTTAATCATGGGCCGGATCGTAGAAAAGACTGAAGCTTATGTCAATAGACAAGGCTCAACGATCCGGGGTGGCATCCGGGAGATTGCCCGGCGTCTATAGATCAAGTAACATTAAAAGCTGTGGAAAAGGCCAAAGTATTACGGGCGATCAAAAAGCGCGTTGCGGTTCAAAAGGGGAATCGAGCCGAGGAGATGAGAGCTGAGTACGACATCCGTGGCGGAGTGCGCGGGAAGTACTACGAGCGTTATCAGCAAGGCACCAACGTAGTATTACTGGAACCGGACGTGGCTGCTGTCTTTCACGATTCCCAATCGGTGAACCGCGCTCTTCGCATGCTCATCGACCTGGCGCGCACCCAGATAGATGACAAGTTGCGCACAAGTTAGCGGAGAAAATGGCTCCTGACCAATTTTTCCGTACGAGCGTTACCGCCCCAGGCACCAACAAGGAGGAGGCTATGACTCAGACCACTGAGAGCACAGAACATCCGCACATTACGTCCCAGAAAGGTTCTTGCGGTGGGAGTCCTGTCATAAGGGGCACCAAATTCCCAGTACGTTCGGTGGTTAATTACGTCCTACGACAGGGACTTCCGCCCGAAGAACTAGTGCGCGAGTTTTCCCATCTGACGCTTGCTCAAGTCTACGACGCACTGTCGTACTACTATGATCACAAGCAGGAGATAGACCAAGAGTTGGTCCAAAACACTGAGGAGGGATGGAGAGCAGATAAGGGTAGCTGATGGCCGATATTGCCCTTCTATTGGATGAGGATGTCCGCGTGATTTTGGCGGAGATTCTCCGGCAGCGAGGGCATGATGCGATTCACGTGTTAGAGGCGGACCGAACAGGAAAGACGGATTCAGAGCAACTCGCCTACGCTACCAGCCAGCAACGCGCAATCCTAACCCACAACATTCGCGATTTCACAGTCCTGAACAGACAATACCACGACGAAGGCAAGAAACACTTCGGCATCCTACTTTCCGACCAGGTCCCGCTGAGAGATCTACTTCGAAGAACCCTACGTTTCTTAAGCCGCCATACCACGGAGAACGCAAAGAACAACGCGCTTTGGTTGAACGATTAGCGGCCGTCGCTTGGTCGGCGTAACGATTCTCGACGCATCACAGAGATAGTTAGACACCCAGCAAACGTAGCCCGGATGGAGCGTGAGCGGAATCCGGGGATGTCTTCCTGGATTACGTTTTCACTCCATCCGGGCTACGCACTGAATTGCCATGGGTTTGCTCACTTCGTCCCTTTGGATTTACTCTCGAAACAATCGCGCATTGAAGACGCTTCAACTGGGAGTGTCCCTAATCGCCATTAAGCCGAGCAACATAGTGCCCGGCAACCACGATGGCGTACAGCCACAGCGTATTCGTAACTGTAGCTTTGAGTGCAAACAGCACCGATCTACCAATCGATCCGCGGCAAGACCGGCCTTTCGCAACGACAAGTCGTATGGAGCGGCGGAACAAGAAAAATAGCGGCACCGAAATAGCCGCTATAGCTGTGAACACAACGCCAATGCCCAACCACAGAAACAGCGCGACCAAGAAGACTAAAACCATGGACACCACAAGATCGAGAAGGAGCCCGATTAAAAATCCAAGTGGCCCGGCCTCCCAGCCGGACGCACTAAAGGTTCCCCTTGTATCTACCCCGGACGCCCAATTAATCCAATCTTTTATTTGGCCTCCCTTCCACGAAATGGCAAAGGTCTGATTTCGGTCAAAGACAACTCCGGAGTACAGGACAACAAATAGAAAACCGAACATGAATAGGGATAGAACTGCTATGATAATTTCGAGCTCGACCCAGATGGTTTTCTTTAAGAAAAAAAGGCAATGACTGAAACAAGAAGGATTATGGCGAGGGCGGCCCAGAAACTGGTTATCAGACTCCATTTGGGTCGTTTAAATCCCGCACGCGCCACAGCCATAGCATCAATTACCTGTCTGCCCTGCTCCCCCATAGCTTCTCGAAAAAGCCGCTCTTCTCCATCTCGTCGAGATAGCGGCGGTCGTAGAGTTCCTGGGGCGTGATTTTCCTGGCCCGCGGATCGGTTTGCGCCACGTCGTCCAGAATCGCTTGGACCGCTTCCAGCTTGAGCTCCATCCTCGGCTCCAGCGCCTTGATCTCGGCGGTATAGCCCTGATCGAGAACCCTGTGGTCTTCGATGCGAAGGTACCTGCTCAATACCTTGAATACGGTTTCCTTATCGCTGTGCAGGATTTTCGCCGCCTCGGCCATCGCCCGCATGAAACGTCCGACGAGTGAGGGATTTTGCCCGATGAACGAGCGCCGCGTGATGAACGAAACCGCAACCTGCGGGATGCACAGATCCGGGCCGTAAACGACGTAGTTGTAGCCTTGGGCGATGGCGCGCGCATCCCACGGCGACGACATGGTGCCGGCATCGATGGCGCCGGCGAAAAGCGCGGCGAGCATTTCCGGCGCGCC
>Ga0184627_10000777_pt1 | contig 12421 bp, 13 predicted proteins | sample PLM3_127_b1_FD_133150 | JGI IMG/M metagenome (GOLD analysis project Ga0184627, IMG submission 133150) | Groundwater sediment microbial communities from an aquifer in East River, Colorado, USA - PLM3_127_b1 | ecosystem: Environmental > Terrestrial > Soil > Riparian zone | place: USA: East River...
AAGCAAGAGGGATGAAGGCGGAGGAGTGCGGGATGCGCGATGCGCGATGCGAGATGCGGGATGCAGGTGCGGGATGCGGGTTTCTCTCATCTCGTATCCCGTATCCCGTATCGCGGATCACGAATCACGATTCATGCAGTTACTGCCGTTTATGGCCCAGGGCCTTCGAGATCTTCTCGGCGGTCCGCCGGACCTGGGCGGACCAGCCCTTGTCGAGACGGTCGGAGGGAGCGGAAACGGAAAGGCCGGCCACCAGCCGGCCGTCATCGTTGTAGATGCCGGCGCCGATGCACGAGACGCCCTTCTCGGCCTCCTCGCTGTCGAAGGCGTAGCCCTGGCGGCGGATCTTCTCCAGTTCCTTCGACAGGGTATCGGCGTCGGTCAGGGTGTTGTCGGTGAAGCGGGGGAGGCCAGTGCGCCGCGCGTAATCAACGCACTTTTCCGGGCCGTCCTCGGCGAGAAAAAGCTTGCCCACGGCGGTGATGTGCAGCGGCGCACGCGCGCCGATGATCTGCACCACCCGCATCATTGAATTACTGCCAGCGGTGCGCTCGATGTAGACCACCTCGTCATCGTGCCGTACCGAGAGATTGACGGTTTCGCCAAGCTCCTGGTGCAGGTCCTGCATGTGGGGCAAGGCCTCCTGGCGCACGCTGATGCGCGACTTCACCAGGCTACCCAGCTCGAGCAGGCGGATGCCCAGACGGTAGGTGCCGGGCTCGATACGATCCACCAGGCGGTTGTCCACCATGACCGAGAGAATGCGGTGGGCGGTGGACGGGTGCAGGCGGGTTTCGGTGGCGAGCTGCTTCAGATTGACGGGCGTTACATGCCGGGCGAGTGCCCCCAGCAGGCTCATCATGCGCTCAATGACCTGGATCGACGATTTGGCTTCTTTTTTTTGTGCCAAGGCAGGGAGTTGCTAAAGAATTGGAGGGCGATTTTACATTATGAAATCGGCGGCAACAACCAAAACGAGAGGTTCAGGGCCACCTATCGCGCCGCCTCACAGGTATCGCCAGTAATACATTGTTTTTGCTATAATATGAGGCTCCCCGTTTGATTTTTGCATAGTTCGCGCCATGGCAAAGACTGCACGACTCTCACGCAACCGTAGTGGAAACGGTCGCAATGGACACTCCCGCAACGGGAATGGCAACGGCCGCAACGGCAATGGCAACGGCCGGAATGGCCACGGACGTGGCGGCGCGACGGTGGAACATGCGGCGCAGGAAGTAAAAAACTACATCACGCCGCTGGGTTACTCGCGCTTGAAGACCGAGCTGACCAAGCTCCTCGACATCGAGCGTCCCGAGCTGGTCAAGACGATTTCTTGGGCCGCCTCCAACGGCGACCGCTCCGAGAACGGCGATTACATCTACGGCAAGAAGCGGTTGCGCGAGATCGACCGCCGCATCCACTACCTCAACCAGCGCCTCGACAGCGCGGAATTGGTGGATCCGGCGCGACGCGGCGATTCCGACCAGATTTTCTTTGGCGCAACCGTAACCTACGCTTACGTGCGCGGCGGGCGCGAGGAGCGCATCGTCACCATCGTCGGCGTGGATGAAGTAGACACGAAGCGCGGCCAGGTCAGTTGGCTCTCGCCCATTGCCCGGGTGCTGCTCAAGCGGCGCTCCGGCGATATCGTGACGCTGGCTACCCCCGCCGGCGAGGCTGAAATCGAGATCATTGGCGTCCGTTACCGGGCAATCGCCTGAAGAACGGGGGCGCCGCCCCCTTTTTTTGTTCCTGGGTCGAAAGCGATTGATCCTAGAAAAAGCGAACCGCGGAGGCGCAGAGCCGCGGAGAACAGAAAATTCAGCGACTTACAAAGCTTCCACGATTCTCCAATTTAGTGAATCGTCGTTTCACCGATGTTCTTTGCGTTACCTCTGCGTCTCAGCGCCTCTGCGGTTAGCAATCGCCGTTTTTAGGTTGATTGCATAGCGGCGTGATCCGTAGCGGGTCGCGCTAGGCGGCGTTCCGGGCTGTTTTTCAACGCCCCAGGAGTTTGCCGGACTTAGGGCCGACAAGCTCCTGATGCAAGACGTCTCCGTTGCGGCGCGGCGTTCGCCCCGATACCATTAGTTAAATCCGGACGCCGGGCGCCGGTTTGGCGCGCGACGGAGCGCGGAGCAGGGATCGGCGCAACGTGGAGCAGGGATCCGCTTGCGGGATGCGACCGTGGAGCCGATCGTGGGCGCGTCGTATTTATGCCGATCCCGCGCGTCTCAGGGGTCAGATCCCCCGAGGGGCCCCTCTTCCGCCCTTCGACGCGCCCCAATTTATTGGGGATGCGACCGTGTAGGCGCGCATGCGGCCGACAGGTTGTCGCATAATGCTTGCCGTCGATGATTCGGAGGCCGCACGTGTTCGAACGGACAAGATAGTAGCTGTTCAACACGCGGCCGGATTCGGACGCACGACAACCGTGACCGTTTCTTTCTTCGCCGCTGCCCTTTCCGCCTGGCGCGCCGCGCACGTCGCCGTTCCGGACCTGCGCGCCGACAACGTGCCACTCGAAGGCGTGGTGAAGCTTTCCATCAAGGCAGTGCCGAACGCGCGCACGGCCGAAAATCTCGGCGCCGAGCGCGAAGGCACCGGCGTGGTGTTCGGCGAAAAGGGGCTGATCGTCACTATCGGCTACCTGATGCTGGAGGCGGATTCCGTCCTGGTGATTGCCGGCGACGGGCGCGTTTACCCGGCGGCCGTGGTCGGCTACGACCACGCCACGGGCTTCGGGATCCTGCGCGCCGGCATCGACTGCCGCCCGGTCAAGATGGGGTCTTCGACGGACGTGCGGGAGCTCGCGACGGTGCTGGTGGCTGCCCACGGAGGCGCGGGCGGCGTGTCGCGTGCGTGCGTGGTGTCGCGGCGCCGTTTTACCGGCTGGTGGGAATACATGATCGACGGCGGCATCTTCGTCGCGCCGCCGCGCTTCGAGCACAGCGGCGCGGCGCTGCTCGATGCCGAGGGTAGGCTGGTGGGTATCGGTTCGCTGTGGGTAAGCGACGCGCTCGAGGCCGGAGCCGCCTTTCCCGGCAACATGTTCGTGCCGATCGATCTGCTGAAGCCGCTGCTGGACGACTTGCTGGCGATCGGGCACCGGCGCGAACCGGCGCGCCCGTGGCTGGGAGTTTACTCCGAGGAAATCCAGGGCCACGTGGTGGTGACCCGCGTGCTGCCCGAGTCGCCGGCGGCCCTGGCGGGGCTCACGCGCGGCGATATCATCCTCGGCGTGGGCGGGGAGGCGGTCGGGCGCCAGGTCGAGTTCTACCGGAGGTTGTGGGCGAGCGGGGAAGCCGGGTCCACGGTCGTGCTGCACGTGTTGCACAAGAAAACGGTGCGGCAACTGAGCGTTCAGTCGATGGACCGGATGGCGTTCTTGCGGCCCTGGCGCAGCTAGAACCGGTGAACGGTGACTGGTGAACTGTGGAACTCCCTCTCCCCGGGCTTGGGGAGAGGGTTGGGTTAGGGGGGGCGTCACGCTTCGCGCGCCTCGTGGATCGAGATGTCAGGCTTGGGTCGGACAAACTCCTGCAGGGGAGCATGAGGGGGGTATCCTCTTACCAACGCCAAGGCGTGTGACAGGGGGACATGATGAAATCCACGACCGTAGCGGCCGCGCTGCTGCTTGCTTGCAGCGGCGCGCTGGCGCAGGGATATCCATCGCGGCCGATCCAATTCGTGATTCCGTTTGCGGCGGGCGGCGATTCAGACCTTTCCGGCCGTAACGTGGCGCAGACCGCCTCGAAGTACCTGAACCACACGCCGATCGTGGCGGTCAACCGAGTCGGCGCGTCGGGCGCGATCGCGGCGACGCTGGTGAGGAACGCCGCGCCCGACGGCTATACCCTGCTCGTCGCGCGCATCGCCACGCACGCCATTCTGCCCGCGCTCGACTCGAAGCTGCCGTACCGGTGGAACGAGTTCACGATGATCTCGATGATCGAGTTGAACCCGTACATCTGCTTCGTCAAGAGCGACTCGCCGCACAAGACGGCCGCCGAGCTGATCGCGGTGATCCAGAAGTATCCCGGCAAGCTCAACTTCGCCACCTCCGGCGTCGCCACCAGCCAGAACATGGCGGCGCAGTACCTGATGACGCTCGCCGGGCTGACCAAGAACCATGCGGTCGGCATTCATTACAAGGGCGGGGGAGAAGTCACCACCGCGGTGCTCGGCGGCCAGGTGGACTTCGCCTGCAACAACGCGCCGACGGTGATCCCGCAGGTGAAGGCAGGCAGGTTGCGCGCGCTGTTCGTCACGCCGGTACGCATCACGGATCTGCCCGACGTGCCGAGCGCGAGCGAGGTGGGCTACGCTGACATGGGAAAGATCGTCGGCTGGACGGCGCTCATGGGTCCGGCGCGGTTGCCCAAGGCCGTCGTCAGCCGCTGGACCGAAGTTTTTGCGCGGCTCGCGAAAGACCCCGACTGGCAGGCCGGCAACGCCCGCATCGGGGGCGTCGCGGCGATCCGCTCGCCGACCGAGACCGAGCAGTACGTCCGCGAACAGTATGAACTCTACGACAAGCTGGTCACCGCGCTTGGCATACGGCAGTAGGGGCCGCCTCCGCTTTCACACCGGGTCATTACCGGGTTTTTCGGGGGTTTCCCACGCGACCGGAAGCAGCTGACCCGAGGGCTCGAGCAGGTGCACAATCACCAGGTGCTCCGGCTTCGGAAAAACGCTCTGCAGGCGTGCCGCAATGTCAACGACGGCCGTTCTGGTCGCGACTATGTCAGTGGTCAGCACGTCTTGCCACAATGAGTCCGTCGGAGAGGACTGCTGGCAGACGATCTTGATCTGATATTTGTTGCGAGCAGGAGTATTCATGTCAGCCATTCGTTTTATCGGTGGCGGGGCCGGGATGCGGCCCGTTACCGAAAACGATCATCAAGTCGAGATTTTCTATGACGTGCCTGCTCACCGGATCGCGGGCGTGGAGCGAACGCCAAGCGGCACGGTACGCCCGCGCCAGAACATGCATCTCGAGCGTGTCGAGCGGTTCCATGCTCGACCAGCTGTAGATCGAATGCTCCAGTTGAGTCATTGAAGTCGAGTGCCCGCTGATTTCGGAGCACGCAGTATCCCCGGCGTGGCAGTGACTGACTTGACCCTGTGCGCCAACCCGTAAACCCGGCGCGCCAGATTGCGGCGCGCGCCGGGTTGTTGACGGGGTAGGCGACGCCGCCTGAAGCGAGGCGCCCGGATACAGTCAAATGCCATCCGGGGCAATGGCGGGCGGCGTCAGGCTGCTGCGGGTGACTGCTTCTGTTCGCGGTAAGTGGAGGGGGACATCCCGATCCAGCGCTTGAACGCCCGGGTGAAGGCGCTTTGTCCGGAGAAACCCAGGAGAAAGGTCACGTCCGTGATCGTCTTCCGTGGATCTTCCATGTAGCGCAACGCCAGGTCCCGGCGGATGTCATCAACGAGCTTCTGGTAGGTGGTATTGGATTCAGCGAGCTTGCGCTGAAGCGTCCGGCGGCTCATGTGCAACTGCCGGGCCATGTCCTCCTCCGACACTTCCCCCGAGGTGAGCTGCTCGAGCACGGAAGATTTGCAGCGCGCGGGAAGGTTGTCCTTGTCCAGCGCCGCGAGCTGCGCAGCGAGGATACTGTCGAGGGTGCCCGCAAGCTGCCGGTTCGCGGTGTGCAACGGCTCGTCGGCGACGCGGGCCGAAAGCAGGAAGCTGTCATCGCTCGTCTCGAAATGGATCGGGCAGCCGTAGAAATGCCGGTACGGCTCGGTGTCCCCGGGCCTGGCGCGGGACAGCCGCACCTCCACGGGCCGCAGCGATGCGCCGTAGTTCATGCGGCACATATCCAGCACGAGCGACATCACGAAATCAGTGCCGATTGCCCTCAGCATCGGATCGCGCCGGCGGTGGTCGTACGCGAATCGCAGCCCGTCCCGCGTATCCGTGAGCTTGAGCTGTGCCCTTTCGCCCAGTACGCGGCCATAGCGCTCGAGGCGTTGCAGGCCGGTGCGCAGCGTCGAGCTCGCGAGCCAGGCATGGCCCAGCACGCCCAGATTGGACGGGTGCCAGCAGCGCGCAGCCCGCAGGCCGAACGCAGGGTCGGGAATCAGCGCAGCGGCCTTCGCGCCCGCCGTGTCCCAGAAAGTGCTCGGAATACGCGCCGACGGGTCGCGCAATGCCGCCGGATTGACGCCCGCCTCGCGCAGCAGCAAATGCGCGTCAATCCCATGCAGCTCGACGAGACGCACGAACACCTGCCCCATCGTCGCCAGGAAAGTTTCCATTCCCCGAATGTCCTCCTCGCGTGAGCGAAATCACGCTCCCGCCATGCGCGATCAATTATTTCGGGACGTAGTCGTCCGGCGCGCCGGGCGGTATCGGCGGGTGCGCCTTCAGGCTTTCCTGGAACGCATGAATCATTCTGCGCATGGGCCCGCGTACCCAATTGCCATGCGTGGCGGAAATGTCGGTTTCCTCTTTGGGGTCCTGGATCAGGTTGAAGATCAACGGCGACTCGTGAACATGCTTTCGTTGGTGGTGCGCGGGATGCCGTACCACTCGTCGAAGCCGCGGTCCTGGGGAAAACGGCCCTCGCGGTCCCCGAGGTGCCATTTGCCGTAGCATGCGGTCGCATAGCCCCGTGCCGAGAGCAACTGCCCGAGCGTGATCTCCCACGGGATGATCCCATGGGGAATTCCCGCTGGAACAACCTGTAATGCGCCGGTCCGGATTGGATGGCGGCCCGTCATCAACGCCGAGCGCGTTGATATACAGTCAACCTCGATATTGAAATTGGTGAGCCGCAGCCCTTCGGACGCGAGCCGGTCGATGCGCGGCGTGGGCGCGCCCCTCAATTCACCCCCGCCGTAGCAGCCGAGCTCGCCCCAGCCGAGATTGTCGGCGAGGATCAGGACGATGTTCGGTAAGTTGGCTGGCATGGCTGAGGCAGGCTTGAATTATAGTAGTTGCATAAACACTAAACTATACTGTCAATCCCGACCGTTGTAGTCGAAAGGAAGTTCGGCAAGTTGTCGTTCGATCCGCAGACGATCTTTACGCCAATCATACTGATGAATGAATAAACGACCCAATATCCTGCTGATTACCTCTGACCAGCAACGCGCGGATTGCAACGGCTTCGAGAACCCGCATATCCGGACGCCGCATCTCGATATGCTCGCGCGCCGGGGCACGCGATTCTCCGCGTGCGTTACGCCCAACTTGGTGTGCCAACCCTCGCGCGCGTCGATACTGACCGGGCTGCTGCCGCTCACGCATGGCGTATGGGACAACGGCGTCGATCTCGACCCGCGGATCGGCGCGGACGGCTTTGCCGGCACCCTCGCCCGCGCCGGCTATCAGACCGCGTTCCTGGGCAAGGCGCACTTCGCAACCAAGGCGACGTTCCAGGCGACGGGCTCGCCGGAGTGCCGCTTCAGCCAGACGGAGTACGGCTCCGGCTGGACCGGGCCATACATGGGCTTCCAGCACGTCGAGCTGGCGGTGCTGGGACACATGCACCGCACGCGGCCGCTCGAACGGCCGCCGATGGGCCACTACGAGCGCTGGCTGCTCTCGCGCGGCGAGAACGAGGAGGGCCTGAAGCGGTGGGCGGCGGAAACACGGCCCGACAGCGGCGCGGCCCAGACCTGGTATTCCGCGCTGCCGGTCGCATGGCACACCAGCACCTGGGTCGGCGACAGGACGATAGCGTGGTTGAACGCACAGCGTGACAAGGCTAAACCGTACTGCGTCTGGGCCTCGTTTCCCGATCCGCACCATCCGTTCGACTGCCCCGAGCCGTGGAGCCTGATGTACGACCCGAGGGACGTGCCGTTGCCGCGGCACCGCGTACGTGATCTGGAGCGCCGGCCGTGGTGGCACAAAGCGGTGCTGGAGGGCCGGCCGCAGCTCGCCGACCCGGAGTTACTCAAGTTCCGCGCCGAGGGCTCGCGTGTGCCCGACCAGAGCGACCGCCAGTTGGCCGAGATGACCGCCAACTACTACGGCATGATCTCGCTGATTGACCACAACGTCGGTCGCATCCTGACCGCCTTGAGCGATCTCGGGCTCGCCGAAGACACGCTGGTCGTCTACACCACCGACCACGGCGAGCTGCTCGGGAATCACGGCCTCTATCTCAAGCATCCGATTCCGTACGAGGATTTGCTGCGCGTGACGATGGTGGCGCAGGGCCCGGGCGTGGCGGCAGGGAAGGTCGTTAGCGAGCCGGTATCAACGCTCGATCTGGCCTCGACGTTCTATGATTACGCGGGCATTGCCCTGCCGGCGGCGCTGCAGAGCCGCAGCATCAGGCGCCTGCTGGGAGGCGGCGCTGAAACCCGCGACGTCGCCTATAGCGAATGGCACGTGCACGCGTCGCGCTGCGGTGTCGGTCTCAATCTGCGAACGGTGCGCACGAAGACGCACAAATGTACCTTCGAGCTTGAATCCGGCGCGGGAGAGTTCTACGACCTCGCCAACGACCCGGCCGAGATGGACAACCGTTTCAACGATCCCGGCTGCGCGAAGGTCCAAAAAGAGCTGCACGACCTGATGCGCGCCCGTCCCGGCGTGGTGCGCTCCGATCTAGCCGAGCCGGTAGGCATGGCGTGAGCAGGTAACGGGCAGTCCGGTGCGTGTTATCGACCCGGATGCTTGATTCCAATTTACTTGCTACGGAGGCCGGCGTCCCTGACCAGCTTGGAAAACGTCTCGATTTGCGCGCGCAGGATCTTGTCGTAGTCCTCCGGCGTGGTCGGTGCGGGAACAAAGCCAATCGCCTGCAACCGCTCCTTGACGTCGGGGAGATCGAGAATGCGTGCGACTTCTTTACTGATCTGATTCAGGACGGGGCGTGGCGTCCCGGCGGGCGCCAGCAATCCGGATGATGTTTCAGGTCGCTTGAAGTCGGGCAGCGTCTCCGCCAGCGCCGGCACGTCGGGCAATACGGGTGAGCGCTGCGGCGTAGTCACCGCCAACGCCAGCAACTTCCCGTCCTTGATGAACGGCAGCGGGCTCGCCAGCGACTGGATGCAAAAGTGGACGCGTCCCGCCACAACTTCGATTACCGCTTCCGACCCGCCCTTGAACGCCACGTGCACGAGCTTGATACCTGCGGCGAGCCGGATTCGTTCCACCGTCAGGTGATTCCCAGTTCCGGCGCCGGAGGAACTGAAGAGGATCTGGCCGGGCTTGGCCTGGGCGAGCGCAATGAGTTCCTTCACCGATTTCACGCCGAGCGCGGGCGTCACCACCAGTACTTGTGTGACAAACCCGATCTGGGTCACGCCTGCGAAGTCCTTGAGCGGGTCGTAAGGAAGGTTCGCCTGCAGCGCCGCGCTGACTGCAAAGCCGCCAGTAACGTATAAGATCGTGTAGCCGTCCGGCGCGGCCTTGGCGACGGTGCTCGCCGCGAGTATGCCGCCCGCGCCCGCGCGGTTTTCCACCACCACCGGCTGCCCCCAGTTCACGGTCATTTTCTGGCCGATTATGCGTGCCACAGTGTCGGCCTGGCCGCCGGCCGAAAGTCCGACCACCAGGCGGATCGGTTTCGTTGGAAACTTCTGCTGCGCCTGCGCAAGACTCGGCGCCGCCGCCACAGCAGTGTTGATCGTGAGTACGATTGCGGACATGAATTGCTGCGAGGTACGCATAACGCCTCCTGTGCATTTCTGCCATTCAACAGGGCGGGGCCGGCAGCGTTGGCCCCACTCGCGATTTTTCCGATTCCCCAGCAGCTTGTCGGGCTTTCGCCCCGACAAGCCGCTAGTCATAATATGCCTGTTTGGAGTGGGCGTTTTGCGGTTTGTCGCTCGCGCCCGCGGTGCGATATGATGGAATCCATGAAGCGGCCCGACCTCGAAGATTTCCGGCGGCAATGCGTTCGTCAGCTCGCGCGTCCCGTCTCGGCCAGAATCCGCTACGGCTTTTTTCGCAACCCCAACCCGGTGCGCGATTCGAACCGGAACCTCTCGTTCGGCTCGATGAGCGAGTACCGGCGATTTTGCGAGGAAAACTACCCTGAGTATTTTGGCTACGCCCGGGCCGGGCGAGCAGCATCCAGGGCGTGACGGAAAAGATCTTCAGGCCGGAACAGGCCCGAGTCATCGCCGATGCGTTCGAGAAGCACGGCGTCGAGTACCTGTTCATCGGGAAAGGGGGGGCGATCCTTCTCGGCTATCCGGGTGCGACCCAGGACGTGGACCTCTTCCCCAGGAAATCGCGCGACAACGGGCGCCGCATCGTCGCGGCATTGGCTGAGATCGGGTTTGCGTTAAGCGATGCCGACCGGGCGGAGATCGTGGACGGCAAGGATTTCGTGCAGATATCTTCCGGGCCTTTCGATGTTGATCTCGTGTTCGCGCCCGACGGCATCAAGAGCTACGATGACGCGGCGAGAAACGCGGTGCGCGTTGAGAACTTTCCGGTGATGTCCATTGCAGACATCATTGCGAGCAAACGTGCGGCCGGAAGGAAAAGGGACCTCGCGGAACTCGATCTGCTCGAGGCGTTCAGGAAGGCGTATGAGGCTGCCAAGCCCGGAAATGCCGGATAAACCGCGTTGTCTTTAGGATGATGCGCGTAGGATTGTTCGTCACCTGCCTCGTGGACTTGATGCGGCCGCGGATCGGGTTCGCTGCTATCAAGCTGCTCGAGTCAGCGGGCTGCGAAGTCGTCGTGCCGGGGACGCAGACCTGTTGCGGCCAGCCGGGCTATAACTCGGGCGACCGCGCGACCGCCAAGGCGCTCGCGAGCAAGGTGCTGGACGAGTTCGAGCGCTGCGAGTACGTGGTGGCGCCTTCCGGCTCCTGCGCCGGCATGATCCGCACCCACTATCCAGAGCTGTTTCGCGACGATCCCGCCACGCTGGAGCGTGTGAATCGGCTAAGCGACCGCACCTATGAATTGACAGATTTCCTGGTGAACGTCGCCAAGTTGGTCGCCGTCCCGGGAAATCTCAATGGAACCGTTACTTATCACGACTCCTGCGCCGGGTTACGGGAATTGTCGATCAAGAGCCAGCCGCGCCAGCTTCTCGCCAAAGTGCCGGGATTGAGGCTGATTGAAATGGAGGAAGCGGAATCCTGCTGCGGATTTGGCGGCGCCTTCGCCGTGAAGTTCGGCGAAATCTCCACCCACATCGCCGAGCGCAAGTGCGCGAACATCGCGGCGTGCGGCGCGGACGCCGTGGTGCTGGGCGATCTTGGCTGCATGCTCAACATCGAAGGCCGGCTGCTCCGGCGCGGCGACACAAAGACGAAGGTCCTCCACATCGCCGAAGTGCTGGCAGGAACAGACGAAAAATAGCCGCCAAGACGCCAAGGCCGCCAAGTAATGCAATACGATATTTAGACTGGAAACTATGAAAATCGCATTCATGGGGGCGGGCGGCGTCGGCGGCCTGATCGGCGCCCGCCTCGCGCAGGCGGGTTGCGACGTGTCTTTCGTTGCGCGGGGGGCGCATCTGGCGGCCATGCGCGAACACGGGCTGAAGCTGGAAAGCCCGCTGGGCGATCTGCATCTGCCCAAGGTGCGGGTGACGGATGATCCAGGCGCCATCGGACCTGTCGATCTCGTCGTCATTGCCGTCAAGCTTTGGGATACCGAGGCCGCGGCGCGCGCGATCGCGCCGCTCGTCGGCCCGGACACCGGCGTGCTGTCGCTCCAGAACGGCGTGACGAAGGACGACATCCTGCGGCCCATCATCGGCGCGAAGGCATTGATGGGAGGCGTCGCGTACATGGCCACCACAATTGCCCGCCCCGGCGTGATTCAGCACACCGGAACTATGCAGAGGATGGTGTTCGGCGAGTACGACGGCCGGCGCTCGAAGCGCGCCGAGGCGCTGCTCGAGTTCTGCCTGAAGGCCGGGCTCGACGCCAAGCTCTCCGACGACATCCGCCGCTCTCTCTGGGAGAAATTCGTGTTTCTGGTAGGGATGGCTGCAGTCACCGCCACCGTGCGGCTGCCGATCGGGCCGATCCGCGAGCATCCGCTTACCCGCGCGCTATACCTCGACGCGATGCGGGAGGTGGCCGCGGTGGGAAGAGCGCACGGCGTCCGGCTTCCGGAAGGCTTCGCCGAGGAGCGTCTGGCGTTCACCGACACGCTGCCGGGGACGATGACCGCTTCGCTGCACCATGATCTCGAGCGCGGCAACCGCCTTGAAGTGGATTGGCTGAGCGGCGCCGTGGTTGAGCTGGGAGCGGCTGTCGGCGTGCCGACGCCCATCCATCGCGCGGTGCGGGACATCCTGATCCTGCATGCGTGGGGACGGCAGACAAAAAAATGAAGGCCTGGCGCGGCGCGCCGCGCGGGTCAGCGGCGCCGCCGCAGGAAAGGCGGCGGCCACAGGCGCCCGAAGGGCCACAGCGCGCGACGCAGCCGCGTGAAGCGCTCGTGTCGCCGCCGCACCGTATCGGGAACCCGGTC
>Ga0184627_10000778_pt1 | contig 12417 bp, 7 predicted proteins | sample PLM3_127_b1_FD_133150 | JGI IMG/M metagenome (GOLD analysis project Ga0184627, IMG submission 133150) | Groundwater sediment microbial communities from an aquifer in East River, Colorado, USA - PLM3_127_b1 | ecosystem: Environmental > Terrestrial > Soil > Riparian zone | place: USA: East River...
CCGCCGATGAACGCATGGCGCATCCGGATCAGCTCCAGTTCGTCGGCTTCGTCTCCTGGTTCATGCCGCGGCATTTCGCGCGCTCGCGGGTGCTCGAGATCGGCTCCCTGGACATCCGCGGCAGCGTCCGGATGTTCTTCGCGGAGCCGGCGCGCTACGTCGGGATTGACCTCGCCGCGGGCCCTGGGGTCGACAGGGTGTGCCTCGGGCACGAGTTCCACGAGGACGAAGGCCGGTGGGACGCGGTGCTCTCGTGCGAGTCGTTCGAGCACAACCCGCACTACCGCGAGACCTTCACGAACATGATCAGGCTCGCGCGGCCGGGCGCGCTCGTCCTGTTCACCTGCGCCGCCGTCGGCCGCCCCGAGCACGGGACGAGTCGGACGTCCCCCGAGGCGTCACCCCTGACGGTGGAGCGCGGCTGGACGTACTACCGGAATCTGTCGCAGCGCGACTTCCCGCAGGCGGAGCTCAAGGAGGCGTTCGACGAGCATGCGTTCTTCCGGAACTTCAGGTACGCCGACCTGTACTTTGCAGGGCTGAAACGGGGGGCGAGCGAGCGGGACAGGGCGGCGTTCGGAGACATGAGGATCCTGCTGACGGCCTACTACCGCGCGGGAAATCGCCGACCGCAGTACCTCCTCCAGCAAGCCACCCTGGTGATCCTCGAGCGGCTCGGGCCGATCGGCATCCTCGTGAACAGCCTCAGGCGGCGACTGCTGCGCAAGTCGACGCCCCGCTAGCGGTACGCCGGCAAGGAGGTCACCGGCTATCGATCTGGCGCATTTCTGTTCGCATGTCTCGCAACAAGTAGCCGGTCCGCCAGATAGATCAGGGCAACGTTCAGCGCAATCGCGCCAAACAACAAGTAGCTTCTCGCTGGCACGTAGCCAAAGTGCGCGAATCGGTACGCCACGACAAAAGCCATCAGGGAACACAATATCCAGCTGCCTGAGAGCTTATAGACTGCAATCTCGATCCCGGCGCCGATAGCTCCGACTACCACCATCGAAACGAAGAGAAACAGGAACGACCCCGGATAGAAGAAGAAGGCAATGATTCCGGGTAAGCTAATGAAGTGCTTATCGTTTTCTACAAGCCATTCATACCGCTCCTTCGAGATGCTCTTCGCAATCTTCAAGTCATACATGGTCGTGCCACTGTCGAGATACCTCTCTCCCCAGGCTTCTTTGAACAATTCCCAACCCAGATGAGGATAACTCGACACCGCGGCAGCGCCATCGATGCCAACCCACCGATCGAGAAACAGCCGTTTGCTATCGTAAGCCAACGTCTCAGCCTCAAACTCCACTTCACTGGCGCGCTCCGCGTACAACTCTTGCTGCCTGACGGAATTCACCAGCGCAACTGATGCTGCAAAAAATACGAAGACGGTGATTGCAGCTAGTACCAATGGCCTGATCTTGAAGGGGATGTCGCGCATCCTGAACGCAACATATGCTCCGACGAGCAGCGCCCCCGTGTTGAGTATCATGCCGCGACTTATCATTGATGCGCTAGAAGCGAATGTCTCCAGAAGAACCACCACGAACAGGACATATGGAATCGCTCTGTGCAGCCTGATCTCGAACTCCAACATTAGGGCGGAAATGGAGGCAGCCCCAAACAGCAGAAGCCATGTATATACACCCCCTAATTTGTAAGGAAGGATGGTCCGGGGGGCGAGGCCACGCTGATAGATTCCGAAGTAGAAGTTCGAGATCGCCAGCGCCAGAATCAAAACACAGAAAGCAATCCAGAAGAACTTCCTGCGGCGTTGGTAAAACTCACACAAACCACCGAGCCCGTTTGAGCCAACCTCTTCCGGGTAACAAAAAACGAACCGCGCCCGCAAGAGCCGGACCAACAAGAGCGCGCCGATCCCGCATGACACCACGGCAAGTGCGTGATCGTAGGCGGCGGGAGAATAGTCGAAAGCTCCGACGGGTTCGTGAAATTTCCCTCCCATGAAGGTCATTCTCACCGAGAATTTCAGCCAGTACCCCAGCCAAAAGAGCCCCCCGATGAAGAAATCGAAGAAGATGCTGTCTCTTCTCAGCCCGAGAAACAGCAATGCGTTCACGAGAATCGAGAACCCGACATAAACGAGCACTTCGCCGGGGTAGTAGAAACACGTGACGACAGTCAATAGAACGCAAAAGCAGAACAAGAGCGTCAAGCCCACGTTCGACAAATCGGTTCTTGTCAAGAGAGTTCCGCCGTCAGGGATTGCACGCCTTGGTCGCGTTCGAGACTCGCCAGGTTGCACATCTCGGGCTCATCATCCACGTCAAACCCAACAACGGGTCCAGCATTTCGGGACGCCGAGTGCTCATGGTCTCAGCGCTTCTTGGCGCCGGACCTGCGCTTTGCCGGAGAACGGAAGAGTACCAGCCGGGCAAATGGCGCCGACACGAAGAACCGCAGCATGCTGACTAAGTGCCACGCGAAGTAGCGCACGCTGGCGTGGCTTTGCCGCTGTGCGTCGTGTATGACTTCGACCGTAGGGCAAAGGATGACCGCCTTGCCGGTTATGAGGACACGCGCGCAAATGTCCACGTCCTCGTAGTACAGGTGATAGCGCTCGTCGAACCCGCCGACGGCCTCGAATGTTTCGCGTGTGAACAGCATGAACATCCCGCCCACCCAATCGGGCGTCAGATCCGGGCCACCCGCGTCGTAAAAGGGCGGCTCGGGCCCGAACAACGCCTTGCGCAGAATGAGACGAGGGGTGGGGAAAGGCCGTGCGCTTGCCTCGATCTGTCCCTCTAAGGTACGTACGAGCGGGGCGACTATCCCCGTCGTCGCGTTGTCGAGCCTTCGCGCGAGATCCGGAAAGGGGTCGGCCGGCAGACGAATGTCGGGATTGAGCACGCAAAATAGCGGGTGCCGGCTCGCACGGAACCCGGCGTTGTGATTTGCCCCGAAGCCCTTGGGTTCCGCGTTTCCGATGATCTTGATCGGGTAGCGGAACTGGCTCGTTGTGAATGGCAGGTCTTCGGGAATATTCAATGTCAGCAGGACTTCGACCTTGGACGTCGTGAATCGGTCGATGTCCGCTAACAACTGCGCGAGCAGAGGCCCGTGGCCGTGGCTCACCACGGAAATGGAGATTGTCGGTCCCATGATCGTCTCGGACGGTCAGCGACCTTCCCCCGCAGGCCCACCGACCCGCCCTGCTGCCTCTTCGGGTCGTCTGTGAGACCCCAGTCGCGAGAGAAGCACTCCACACAGGAAGAACGCGAAGATGCCCGGATAAGGTTGGCGAAGCGTTACTTTGAAGTTGCTGTCCACGAGGAACAGAAATAGAACCGCTCCCGTAATCCAGAGGAGACCGTCGTCGGTCCAGATATCGCGGCGGCGAGCCCAAATGAACCGCAGCAAATATGCGAGCAACCCGAACAGCGGTAGGAGTGAAACGATGCCGAAATTGTATGCGAGATCAATATAGTAATTATGCGCACTCGAACGGATCGCCCGGTCAAGGGGTTTCGAGTGGCCGAAGAAGAAAGTTTCCACGGAGGAAAATATCGGCCGCCCGAACAACATCCAATCGCCGAGGCGCTCGATCGCATTCAGTGGCAAGAATTTGGACCAGTCTTCGATGAATCGGGTGTGTGACCGCACGCTCGAGGTCGTGGGCGACACATGCCAGGCGATCCGGTCGATAGTCACGTCCGCCTCTTGCTTTGGGGGAAGAGGGCTGATAACGAAGGGGCGGTAATGTCCGTCAGGAGGGCGCAGCTCGACACGAAATGCCCCGCGTTGCTCAAGCATTTGGAGCGTGACCACTTCGCCACTCGTCCGCACGAGCCCGACGCCGAGGCCGCCTTCCCGCATTTCACCTTCGACGACCAGGAAATCGCCCTCATCCACAATCCGAGGCCCGAGTTCGATGAGTGCCTTCGTCGCCGGTTCGATCTGCTGCCCATGCACCAGGCACTTTCCGCCCTCCGAGCGAACCATATCCGCCAAGTGCAGAACTGCTTCCTCAGTACAGGGAAGCGCGCGCTCCCGCTTTAACGCAGCATACGACTCAAGCTTGGGACTGGTCTTGTACTCCGTAGTGCGCGCCAGAATCAATATCTGTGCGCCAATGATGCCAAGCGAGAGTGTTACCGTCGTGATCGCCGTGCGAAGCCCGACTGCCCGCAGCGTACGCAGTCCAAACGCCAGTAGACCAATGCTTGAGATAGAAATTGCAAGCATCGAGTGCGATGCGAGCGAGTACACAAAGGAAAGAACGAGCAGCGGCAAAACCCACGTTCGATAAACCCGATCGCTTTTCAGGGCCGGTGCCGCGACGAGCACCGCACAAGCAAGCACCACAGGAACAAACTGGCGATGCTGATATACGGAGAAAAAACCAAGCCAGTGAGCTAGCATTGCTTGGCCCTGCAACCAGGACGCGACCAGCTGTGCCGGCATGATGATCCCGCACGACCAGAAGATCCCGCGCTCGAGAATTCGAGCCTGGCCGTCAGACGGCTCGAACATCTCGCCCAGGACCAGGGCAAACGGGGGAATCAAGAACTGCATGAACAGCAGCAGCTTTGCCCGGTCGACAGGTTGGCCCTCCGGCGATGTCACCAGGGTTGATAGCAGCAACGCCGAAAAGAGCATCAAGACGAATGCGAAGCTTCGGGTCGCCCTACGGTAGTCCGCGAGCAGGAGAATCCCGACGAAGCAGGTGATCAGCGAGAGCGGCAACGGAAGGCTCAAGACCGACCCGCCGGAGTCCAGCATCAACGACCGACTCGCGAAGATGCCCGAGGAAAGCTGAAAGAAGAGCGGAAACACCAGCGAAAATCCGATCGCGAATCTCAAAGGTTGGAGACGATTCTTCGCGCCCTCCGTTGCCCGGATCTGGGAAATTCGCGCACTCTCGTAGAAGAGATAGGCGAGCGCGGCATTCACCAGGTAAAGGGCGGCTGCCCCTGACAGTCCGCCGATTCGAATCAAGAGCGGTGCGCTGACCAGAAGCCCGAGATGGATCAGGACTTCGGGCCCGAAGACGTCTCGGCCATCGTCAGCCCTGAGCACGCGCAGGCGGATCCGCTGCGCCTGCACCATCAGCACTCCGCCGATCAGCGAAAGCCCGCAGGCCAGCCAAAAGAAATCCGGCTTTCCGAGGTTGCGCAGCGCGGCGGGCGCCATGATTGCGGCCGCGGTCATCGCAATGCCCACGATCAGTATGGAGGCGAGAACCCTCTTGACCATCCGCGGGAGGCCATGACCGGTCTTCCGCTCATGCAAATCGATCGTCGGCCCGAAGACATTGGCAAAAGCGGTGCCGATGAAACTTCCTATCGCGATTGCGGTGAAGAGCTCACCCGCATACTCTTTGGCGAGCAGAAGGACAACGACGAGCCGGAAGACGTAGAGGGCCAGGCCGCCGATAGCGGTCGAACCCGCATGCGGCAGAAGCTGCCGCAGCGTGCGCATGACACCGGCAGGCAATGCTTTGCGCAATTCGCTTCGCAGAGGGGGCGCAGCCGCAAGCGGGATCACTGCCCAGGCGGCGACCGCAAACGGCGCAACTTTCCAGTCGACCACCAGCGCCACTGCCGCGACGGCCACGAGAAAGGTCTGCAGCGCGAAGAATCCGATTGCGAACCGCTTGCGCTGCTGCACCTCCGCCTTGCAGAGCTGGACGTCATTGAACCAGTCGACGCAGCGGCGCAGCACGATCAGCAGGGCGAGCCATGTCGGAACGCCGGTCCCGGCGACCGCGAGAAGGTACGCAGCGACGGCGAGCGGGAGTACGAGCGCGAGCCGCATCCGAAGAATTGCGCCGATAGCAATCGCGCGAGATTCGCCGAGTACGAGGTTCCGGGCGTTGGCTGAGAGTGCGTGGAAAGTCGCGACCGTGGCGCCGTGGGCGAGGGCGATATCCGCCGCGAGAACGGGATGGCCCAGCAGCCCGACTGCCACCATCAATGCGACGGTGGAGTGCGTCACCGTCAGATAGGCAACGGGGAAAGACCAGGGGAGCGATCTCCCTTGGTCGGACAAGCGGATTTGCTCGATCACAAGCGCTCGGCGCCGCGCAATTCGTACGCGGCGCGAATCAAGGCGATTCGCGGCTCATCCAGACGCGCCGATTCACGTAGTCCGTGTAGCTCAGGATGATCCTGATCACCTTAGCCGACACGTCGTCCGCCTCGTAGTCCGGCGCCGGCCGGAACCGCCTTCCCGCGTCGATGTGACGCCGGACGGTTTCGACCGCAGCAATCACGCTATCGGTCTGTAGTCCGCACATGATGAGTGTCCCGACGTCCATGCCCTCGGGTCGCTCGTGCGCTTCACGGATCGTCACTGCAGGAAAGCCGAGGAGCGACGACTCCTCGGTTATCGTGCCGCTGTCGGATAGCACACATGAAGCGCTTGTCTGCAACTTCACGTAGTCGAAGAAGCCAAGCGGTCTGAGAAAGCGGATCTCAGTGCCTGCCGTGTCGACGCCGGCAGCCTCCAGCCGCTTCTGGGTGCGCGGGTGCGTCGAAAAGATGATCGGAAGCCGGAAACGGGCCGCAAGTGCGCGCAGCGATTGAAGCAGGTCGGCGAGGTGTCTTTCAGAATCGACGTTCTCCTCACGGTGCGCGCTCACCAGAAAGAATTTCCCTGCAGTCAAGCCAAGGCGCGAGACCACATCGGACGGCTCTATTCGCGCGCGGTAGTGGCTCAGCACCTCCCGCATCGGCGAGCCCGTCTTGATCACCGTCTCGGGGCGAAGGCCCTCCGCCAGAAGGTAGCGCCTCGCATGCTCGGTATAGACCAGATTAACGTCGCTCGTATGGTCCACGATCCGGCGATTCACTTCCTCCGGCACTCGCTCGTCGAAGCAGCGGTTGCCGGCTTCCATGTGAAAGATCGGGATCTTCAGACGTTTCGCGGCGATAACGGATAGGCAGCTATTCGTGTCTCCGAGGACGAGCAGCGCATCGGGGTGTTCCTGATGCAGGGTCGCGTAGGATCGGGCGATGACATTGCCAATTGTCTCGCCGAGGGTCGAGCCGACAACGTCGAGGAAGTGATCCGGTTTTCGAATCTCGAGATCTCTAAAGAAAACCTCGTTCAATTCATAGTCGTGGTTCTGGCCGGTGTGGATCAGAACATGCGTGACCGACCGATCCAGCTCGGCAATGACGCGCGAGAGCTTGATCAGCTCCGGCCGGGTCCCGACAATTGTTGCCACCTTCATGCTGCTTCTCCCCTGCTGCACCTCACGCTCAGCGAAGAAGCTCGCCGGCTGCGGCGAGGTCCACGTCTTCGATCATCAGGCGGTGCCGCTTCAGGAGCGCGATCGTCCCGGGCAGATCTACCACCGTATCCTCGGAGCTGAACTCCTTGGTCAGCGCATTCGGTTCGCCGGCGTCGTCGCGCCGAAGCTCGGGCAACATGGGTCGGATCGCAAGGTAGCTGCCCCGCTGCACGCAATGGTGGATCTCCTCTTCGGAAACCATTGTCTCGTGCATCTTCTCGCCGGGGCGGACACCCGTGATCTTGATCGGCACGTTGCGGTTGCCGTTCAACGCCTTGGCGAGATTTTCCACTGTCGCCGACGGCGCGCGCGGTACGTAGGTCTCTCCGGGGCGCGCTTCCTTGAGCGCCCTAAACACCGTGTCGACCGCGTCGTTCAGGCTGAGGAGAAAGCGCGTCATCCCCGGGTGCGTGATCGTGATCGGACCGCCGGTGCGGATCTGGTCGTGGAATAGCGGAATCACCGAGCCCCGCGAGGCGAGCACGTTGCCGTAGCGGACGCAAATGAATCGCGTCTTGGGGTTCAGGATGTTCGCCGCAACGAAGATCCGCTCCTGGACCGCTTTGGTCATGCCCATCACGTTGACGGGCTTGCACGCCTTGTCGGTGCTGATTCCGATTACTGTCTCTACCGGATACCCGTTCTGCTCGATCGCCCGTACGATGTTGTATGCGCCCGCGCAGTTGGTTTGGATCGCCTGGATCGGAAAGTATTCGCATGTGGGCACTTGCTTGAGCGCCGCGGCGTTCACGACGACATCCGCGTGCTTCACCGCAGAGCACACGTCGTCGTAGGCCCGCACGTCACCGATCCGGAACTCGAGCACGCTGAGGAAATTGCTGTAGATCAAGTCGTCGGTGCTCACGCGCCGATGCAGATAGTCGAGGCGCATCTCGTGCTGCTTGGCCTCGTCCCGCGAGAGAACGATGATCTTGCGGGGTGTACCAAGCTCTCCTGTCAGGACGCGGTGCACGAACGTCTTGCCCATCGAGCCCGTGCCGCCGGTCACGAGTATGGTCTTGTTCTGGAAGATCATCGTGGTGCTCCCTGAATCTGAATCGCCAGTTCGTCCATCATCACCCGCCATTCTGGCGCGCGATAGCCGAACTCGCTCTGAAACCGGCTGGAGTCCAGGCTGCGATCACACCGAAAGTCGTCGTAGGGCGTGATCTCCACGGGCAAGGCGAGCCGCTCTTTTACGAGCGTCAGCAGGTCAAACTTGCTGATCGGGGCGCTCGAAACATGATAGAGGCCCGAGGCCCGGGGAAAGCGCGTGAGCAGCATCTCGATGACTCGCGCGAGCTCGATCGTCGTGAACCCGGAGAAGATCGCGTTACGGTAGCCGCGGATCGTTCCGCGCTGTGCGAGGAACCACTCCAACAGGCCCGTCTTTCGAGAAAGCTCCAGTCCGATCATCGAGGTCCGAAGCGTGATGCAGTTCGGTTCGTGGACCTCGCCGAGGTACTTCGTACGCCCGTAGAGATCCGCGGCGTCGGAGGGATCCGCTTCGCGGTAGCTCCCCATCCGGCCAGAGAAGACGCAATCAGTGCTGATGTGGACCAGGCGGGCGCCGCTCTCTCTGCAGACGATCGCCAGCCGGTGCGGGAGAAGCGCATTGATTTCAAGGCTTGGTATTGCCTCCTCGGCCGTAGCGCGTTGTTTCACGACCCCGACCGCGTTGATCACCGCTTCGGGCTTGAACGCGGCGACGACTGGTTTCAGGCTGTCCATGCTGCTGAGCTCGATGCCGGCATAGGCATTATCCGGGTGGAAGAGGCCGAACGCTGCGTACGCGCTCAGGGGCTGACGCAGCGTCACACGCGCCTCATGCCGCGGGATCAATTGCCCGAGCAATTGATGGCCCAGCATACCGTCGCCGCCGAGGATCAGGATGCGCATCGGCCGGGTTGCCCAACCAGGTCGTGGAGCCAACGCTCGAGCCGCTCGAGCAGCATGCGACGCTCGAAATGGGCCTCGAAATAACGACGCCCCTGGAGACCCATTTCGCGGCGCTCGACTCCCGGCACTTGATACATCTTCAGGACCGCCTGGGCAAGCGCATCGGGATCTTCCGCCGCCACCGCGATGCCGGCACCGGATTCGCGAACGATGCGGCCGCCTTCGCCGTCGAGGGCCGCAATGATGGGCTTGGCGCAGGCCATGTACGACTGCACCTTTGAGGGAATGGTGAGCGCGAAAATAGGCTCGCGCCTCAGCGTGACCAGCATCGCGTCCGCCAGCGCGAACCAGCGCGGCATGGACTCGGCGGGATGGCGACCAAGCAGGTGTACGCAGCGCTCAAGCCCGCGCCTTGCAACCTCGTCCCTCACCCAAGAGGCGAGCCGCCCATCGCCCAGGATGATCCAATGGATGTCGGGTTGGGTGCGCAGCCTGTCTGCGGCGGCAAGGATGGTTTCGAGCGCCTGCGCGGCGCCGATGTTGCCCGCGAACATGACGCGAAACCCGGCCGGGAGCGCCACCCCTTGGGGCGCTTGATCCGCCTCGAGCGGCCGGTAGAAGTCCTCTGCGCTGTTCGGAAAGTACAGGATGCGGTCGTTGTCCACGCCCAGCCTTTGGATCGGCTCCGAGAAAGCGAGCGACTGGACAAGGACGCGATCGCAGCCGCGATAGATGAAACGCACGAGACGCTCGACCAACCCGAGCAGGGCGCGAGAGCGCACCGCGCCCGTCGCGGACAGGCTTTCCGGCCAAAGATCCTGCACCCAGAAGACGACGGGTGCTCCCGTGCGCTTCTTGATCACCAGCGCAGGCAGCCCGACCGTGACCGGCGACGGCTCATAGACCAGAATCGCATCGTACCGGGCGCGGCAGCGGAAGGGGCCCAATAGAGACGCGAACAGGGCGAACGACGCGTAGTTGAGCGTCAAGCGCAATCTGCCTCCGCCGCCGCGCGGGATCAGCGGGACGCGAACGACGTTGATGCCGTGATAGTCGTCGCGGGCGTGGCGAAAGAATCCGTACGTCGAGAGGAAACGGCCTTCCGGATAGTTCGGCTTGCCGGTAAGCACCGTCACCTCATGGCCCCGCTCTGCGAGGCCGATAGCGAGATCATTGATCCGAAAGATCTCGGGCCAGAAGTACTGGCTGACGATCAGGAGTTTCACGCGCGCGGTGCCGCGACCGTAGCAGACAGCCGCGTCAACAGCACGCCCCACAAGAAGAGCATCAGGATGCCCGGGTAGGGTTGCCGAAATCCCACTTTGAGCGAATTATCGACCAGCGCGAAGAAAGCTACGGCTCCCAATAGCCAAAGAAGGTCGGTCGTCACGGCCCGGCTGCGGATCGCGGTCCACGCGAGCTTCGCGGAGCGATAAAAGAGAAACAGCCACGGCAGGAGTGCGACGGCGCCGAAGTTATAGACGAGGTCCAGGTAATAGTTATGGGCGCTAGGAGTGGTTTTCCGGTCGGGCCGTTCCGCATGTCCGAAGAGCAGGCTTCTCGGATCCGCGCTGGCTCCTTTCCAGTATGGCCTCCAATACATGAGCGCCTCGCTGGCATTCGTCGGCAGCCTCTGCTCCGAGCGGGCTGCTTCCGTTGGAAGTCCCTGCCGCGCGATATCAAGCTCCTCAAGTGGGGTACTCTTGACGACCTGGAAATAACCGAGCATCGATGCAGCAAACAGCACAACCCAGAGCATGGCCGACCGGCGTTGCTTGGCGACCCAGAGCAACCATGCTCCGCCACCCATGCATGCGATGGCCAACCCCAAGGCTAACATCGATGCCGATGAAGCCGCATAGACCGCGCACACTGGCACGCTTGCGATGACCCATGGCCGCCACCGATCGCGGCGAAGCACGGTCGGCAGCCCCAAACCGAAGAGCACAAGCATCAGCGCGGGCACGTACTGCAGGTGCTGGTAAATACTGAACAGGTAGAGATACGGAACAAGAATGATCGACCCCTGGATCCAAGTTGCCAATACCTCCGCCAGCATGACGGCGACCGACACGGTCAACAGCACCACGTCATAGCGAAACTCCGCCCGGTCCGGCACGACATAGGACTGTCCGAGGACGAGGGCGAAAACCGGCAGGATGAACTGAATGAGCAGGATCATCTTGTTGAGCTGCTGCGAGGTATCGGGGGTCGTGACCAGAAGCACGTTCGGAAGCATCGCCAGAAAAAAGGCAAAGAGAAATGCCGCTGCCAATCGTGCCGCGCGGACCCGCAATAGAACCGCCAATCCCAGGAAACAGAAGACCGCGGAAAGCGGCAACGGAACCCTGAGAAGCTCGCCCTGAGAGTCGAAGACGATGTCCTTCGACCGAAACACCTCCCCGGACAGCTGGAAGAACAAGGGCAGGCAAAGCAGCAGCGTCAATAACGCTTGCAAGCGATCCCTGCCGGTCCTATTCCATTGGGCTGCCTGATGCTTGGCCTCCTCCGCTAGTACAAACCAATATATGCCTGCCGTGAGCATGGCATTCCAAAGAAACAGGAGGGGCAGCGCGCCAAGTCCTAGGAGGTCATGGATGAAGGGCACGCCCGAAAGGATGAGCACGTTTGCCAGCACGTCGGGAACCATCACGTCGTCGCCGTGCGTGGTGTGCAGCAGTTTGAGGCGAATGTGCTGGGCCCAGATCATGACGAGCCCGCCTACGATAGAGAATCCGATAGCCTGAATGAATACGGGCCAATTCGTACCATCGGTCGGATGTACTTGGAGCGGGAATCCCGGGAGCGCGGCCGTAACAAAACCAATGACAAACAACACGGGAACGACCACGCGGCCAAGCTTGCCTGAAATTCCCTTGATGACGAAACTGCCCGATGCCAACGATGGTCCTACCGCGTAGGTATAGAGCGAGTTGAGCATCCCGCCCAGCGCGAACCCGGCAACCAGGCTGCCGGCCAGCGCTCTTCCAACCAGCAAGATCAGCAATAAGCGGAACAGGTAGGTAGAAAGACCGATCGCCCAGCTGGAAGTGAGGTGCGCGGCCAGTTGAGCGGTTCGGACCGTGCCGCCAGGCTGTTTCCTCCATGTATCCGCGCGAAATGCTGGCCTGATCCAAGCCGCAGCCCCGACCAGCGGACTCAAGCTCCAGAGAAGAAACGTGGGCTTGAGCCAGGGCTCCCCAGCGAAGGCGGCGGCCGCTAGCAAGACGAATGACATCGTTTGTCCGGCCGTAAAG
>Ga0184627_10000779_pt1 | contig 12417 bp, 12 predicted proteins | sample PLM3_127_b1_FD_133150 | JGI IMG/M metagenome (GOLD analysis project Ga0184627, IMG submission 133150) | Groundwater sediment microbial communities from an aquifer in East River, Colorado, USA - PLM3_127_b1 | ecosystem: Environmental > Terrestrial > Soil > Riparian zone | place: USA: East River...
ACTCGCTTCCCGTCCTGGTCCGGCAGCCGGTTCGGACTGAGTCTCATGAATTCTTCGGTTCGTTTTTTGGTAGCAAGTGGCATAGTCGCGCACCTCCTTTCACGGCCTCCCTCTAGTCTCCCTTTTATTTCGTAATCGGAATTCGTTGTGGTCCCTCCCTTCGGTCGGGAGGCGACCTGTTCTTTCCTTTGGGAGGAGTGATTATGAATTTAATTCGGAAGGGAATCTTCTTTTATGCGATATGTTGCGCCTGGCTGCTATCGGTTCCGCAGGTGAGTCATGCCCAGCTTTCTGAAATGGAATCGCTGAAAGCGCTGGTGCGCGACATCGGCGAGCGTTTGCAGGAGGCGCTCAAGCGTATCGAGCAGTTAGAACAGGAAAAAGCGGAGCAGGCGTCGGCCCCGGCGCAGCCAGCCCAACAAGCCGTTCAATCCATTCCCGGAGCCTTGAATCCGGCCATTACAGTGTTTGGAAATTTTGTCGGCCGCGGAGATCGCCAGAGAGTCTTCAATGAAGACGGAGATCGGATCAGCAACAAGTTTAACTTGCGCGAGGTGGAGGTTGACCTGCGGGCAGCAATCGATCCCTACGCAGACGGGGTCTTAATCGCGTCTTTTGAGTCAGAGACGCCCGGCCAGTTTTCCGCAAGCGTCGAAGAAGCGTACGCCGTGATCAAAAAGCTGCCGTTTCTCGACGAGCCTCCCTTGGGGTTAAAGTTGAAGGTCGGGCGTTTCCGGCCTGCTTTTGGCAAGTTCAATATCATCCACACACATGATCTCCCTACGACATTCAGGTCATTACCGACGGCAGAGTTCATGGGCGAAGAAGGGTTCATTCAAAATGGATTTTCCGGAAATTTCTTCATCCCCACACCCTGGGATCGCGATTCCAGTCTCGACGCTACGCTAGAGATTTTGAACGGAGGAGATGTAGCCATATCGCCTCACGCACGGTCCAGAATGTCCTACCTGGGACATCTCCGATGGTATCGCACGCTTTTCGACGGTCATGACCTGGAATTGGGGTGGTCCAGTTACTTGCACCCGGCCAATAAGAGCGTTGGTCCCGCAGATTTTCATGGAGTCGATTTCATGTACCGTTGGAAACCGTTCCGCCTGGGAGAATCTAGATCCTTCCTTTTAGGCGGCGAGTTGATGTTTGCTCGACGCCCCTACCCGAAGGCATCGGAGCCCGCGGACGTCGCGCGAGCGATTACACTCCGAGAGCTGCAGCCAGGGAAGGGCAAACCGTTCGGATATTCCCTCTTTAGTCAGTGGCAGTTTAATCAAAGAACCTACGCGGGACTGCGCTGGGATCAGACTACCACGCTCTTCGACCCCGGTCTGATGCGGAGGAGCCTTACTCCCTATGTCTCCTACTATTTCACCGAGTTTCTACGTGCCCGCTTGAACTACGAGCGCCGCTGGAGCGATCTGTTCACCGAAAACAACCGCAGCTCTTTTTTCTTTGAGCTGAACTGGGTGTTTGGCTCGCACCCGCCTGAACCTTTTTGGGTGAACAAGTAGAGGGCAGCAATAAATTTACGCCTAAGCGATCTCAATCAAAACATGTTGGAGGGTGGAATGAAGTCTATTCGAATGCTCTTTCTCACAGTTCTTTATTGTTTGATTTTTGCGCCGCCATCGCCTGCCCAGGAAAAGAAGGTGCAAGTGGTCTGCACGCTTCCCACGCTCAAAGCGCTCACCGAGGAAGTGGGCGGTAACCGAGTCGATGTGATCGCGCTAGCGAGGGGAGACCAGGATCCGCACTTTGTGACGCCCACTCCGGTGCTCATGCAGAAGACCCGACAGGCCGATCTCTTTGTTCAAGTTGGGTTCTCGCTGGAGCTATGGGCGGATCAGGTAGCGAACGGCTCCGGAAATCCCAAAATCTTCCGCGGCACTCCGGGGCGGATCATTGCGAGCAACGGAATCTCAGCGCTTGAAGTCCCCGCAGTCGTCTCGCGCGAATTTGGGGACATTCATCCACAAGGCAATCCGCATGTTTGGCTCGACCCGCTCCTTGCCAAGGTACAAGCGGGGAATATCGCTGAAGCGTTAAAGTCTTTCGATCCGGCCGGCGCGGCCTACTACGAGTCGCGCAAGAACGACTTTTTTGGACGCATCGATAATGCGATGTTCGGCTCGGAATTGCTGAAGCTGGTAGGGCTACAGAAGTTGACGCGACTTGCCTGGAGCAACCAGCTTCATCCCTTCCTGGAGAACACGAAGGTCGGCGGCCAGTCCCTCGCGACTAAAGCGAGTGGCTGGCTTAAGACAGCAGAACCCATGCGGGGTGCGAAGGCTTTTGAGTTCCACAGGGTGTGGGTTTACTTCGCGCGGGCGTTCGGTATCCAACTCGTCGGTACCATCGAAGAGCGACCCGGCATTCCTCCCGGACCCCAGCACGTCATCCAGGTGACGAACAAGATCAATGCTGAGAAGATTTCTCTGATTCTGGTCGACAATTTTTATGACCCCTCTTTGCCCAACAGAATTGGCCAGCAGACCGGGGCGAAGGTTGTCCTGCTCCCCAATCAGGTCGAAGGTGAACCGGGGATCAAGAGCTATTTCGATTTAATCGATCATATAATTTTGAAGACGACAGCCGCGCTGAAAAAATAACCCAATCTCAGACCGACGATCCGGCGCTTCCGCGCATACCCGACGCTGATTTTTGGAATCCAAGGAGAACAACATGGGCGCCATTCTCGAAGTGAAATGGATGATAGTTCCCCTCCTCGCATGCCTGGTTCTTTCAGGTATCCTCATTTACCTGGGTCTCCATGTGATCACCCGAAAAGTGATCTTTGTGGACCTCGCATTGGCGCAGATCGCCGCTCTCGGAGCGACTTATGCGTTGACCCTGGGTTATGACCCCAACGAGGATACTTTGGCGGTTTCGCTGTTCTCACTTGCCTTCACTTTCGTGGGCGCGGGAGCGTTCGCTATTACCCGGATGCGACGGGAAAAGGTTCCGCAAGAGGCCTTCATCGGCATCATTTACGCGGCCGCCTCTGCAGCGGCAATTTTGGCTCTTTCAAAATCAGCGACCGGCGGCGAGGAATTGAAGCACATGCTGGTGGGGGACATATTATTGGTTTCGCTTCCCACAGTGACCCAAATGGCGATCCTCTACGTTGGCATTGGCATTTTCCATTTTATCTTTCGGAAGAAATTCTTGGCGATTTCTCTCGACCCAGAGAGGACAGAAGCAGCGGGCACGAATCTCCGATCGTGGGATCTCATCTTTTATATGTCTTTCGGCGTCGTCATCGTCAAGTCCGTGGCCATCGCAGGAGTACTCCTGGTATTTTCATACTTGGTGGTGCCGGCAGTGGTCGCGCAGATGTTCAGCGACACGATAATGGGGAGGCTTGTCCTTGGCTGGCTCGTCGCGATCTTGGCCAGCATGCTGGGGATCGTCTGGTCCTTCTATGCGGACTATCCCACGGGCCCTGCGGTCGTCGTCATGCTAGGCCTTTTGCTCGTCCTCTCGAGCGTTATTTATTACTTCCAGCATGCTCCCGTCAAAACGAGGGCTATCGCCAATGTCAGCGCCATAGCAGCCTCCGCGATTCTGTTTTTCTTCGGCCTTTCGTATTTCAAGAAAGCCGTTCCCACCCTGCTGGCCTCCAGACCGTCGCCGATCGAGATCCTGTTGGAGGAAGTCAGGAAAGGCGAGGAGGTCCATCAGCTGGATGCCGTGACCCAACTGGGCGATATGCGCGATCCCAATATCGTTCCTGCTTTGACGGACCTCTTGTCTCAGACGCGGTCTGAACAAGTCGTAGAAGCGACCGCGGAGGCGCTGAGGAAACAAAAAGATCCCCGCGCCATTCCGGCTCTACGCAGCGCTGCGAAGGAGAATTATGATGACTTCTTGAAACTGTCCCTTAGCAAGGCTCAGCTCGCCGTGGGCGATCCCGAGGGAATAACCACGGTGATCCAGGTTCTAAAGAATGACGGAGCCAGCCTTGCCCGCCAGGAAGCGAACAAACTCCTGGAAAAGCACATTGGAGGCGGATTTGGCTATCAGCCTGACAAGTCAGCAGCGGAAAACAAAGTGGCGTTGCAAAGGATCGACGAGTGGTGGAAAAGGGAGGGAGTTAAGCTCAAGTGGGATGAAAAGGCGCAAAAATTTCGCAGTTGAGGCTGACATGATCGCTTTGGTATAGTGCCAGTGGTGTGACGCTATGGCTTCCATCCTGATCAAAAACATCGGCACGCTGGTTACCGGAAAATTAGAAAGTCCCTTGCGCCAAGCGAATTCGATTTTCATCAAGGACGGTGTGATCGAGGCCATTGGTAACGGCTTGAGCCAAGCCGCGGATCAAACCATCGACGCCAACGGCATCACGGCGATCCCCGGCTTGATCGATTCGCACTCCCATCCCTGCATCGGCGAATACACGCCGGCGCAGAATTCGCTCGGCTGGATCACTAACTACATGCACGGCGGCGTGACCGCGCTGATCTCCGCCGGGGAGCTTCATCTGCCCGGTTTGCCGCTGCCGCCCGACGCGCGCACGGCTCTGTCGGTCGCCATCGTCACCAAACGCTGCTATGACAATCTGCGGCCGTCGGGCGTCAAAGTTCACGCCGGCACGCTGCTCTTGGTGCCGGGATTGACCGAGAAAGATTTCGACGAGATTCGGTCGCTCGGCATCAAGCTCGTAAAATTCATCTTCTACGATTACAGCCTGTTACCCAACGGCGAAGCCGAACGCTACGTCACGTGGGCGCATGCGCGCGGCATCAAAGTGAAGATCCATTCCGGTGGCGTGTCACGCTCGGGCGTGAGCCAGGTGGCGGGCTTCGACATCGTCAAAAAAATCCAGCCGGACATCATCGGTCATATTACCGGTGGGCCGATTCCCATGCCTGAAGAAGACATGATCCGCATCGTCAACGAAACGAATTGCTGCGCCGAAATTTGCAGCTCCGGCAACTATCGCTTGGCCTTGAGCCTTATTCGCGCCGTCAAAGCCAAGAACGCCTTCGAGCGCGTGCTCATCGGCACCGACACGCCGGGCGGAACCGGCGTGATCCCGCGTGGCATGCTGCGCGAGATCGCGTTCATTTCATCGGTCGGCGAAGTGGCGCCGGAGAAGACGATATGCATGGCCACCGGCAACGTCGGGCGGGCGCATGATTTGGACCTCGGCATTTTGGAAGAAGGACGGCCGGCGGATCTTGTGCTCTTGCACAAGATCACCGGCTCGGTGGCGACGGACGCGCTCGATTCTTTTGCCAAGGGTGATCTGCCGGGCATTTCCACCGTGATCATCGACGGCGAAGTTCGCGTCGCGGGCCGCAGCCAGCAGACGCCGCCGCCGGAGCGGGCCGCGGTGGTAACAAACTGACTGAGGATAGAGGATGGAAGATCGAGGATTGACGGATACGCTATCCTCCATTCTCGATTCTCAATCCTCGACTTTATGCTTCGGGAGTTAATCCAATGAACTACGGCGTCGGCCTTTTTCCCACGGAACCTTTGCCCAAGATGGTTCATCTGGCCAAGGTGAGTGAAGAGCTGGGCTTCAGTCATGTCTGGGTCGGCGATTCCCATCTCATCTGGCGCGAGGCCTACGTCAACTTGGCGGCGATAGCTCTGAGCACGTCGAAAGTGAAGCTCGGCACCGGCGTGACCAATCCGCTGACGCGCCATCCCTCGGTTCTCGCCAGCGCCTACGCGACGCTGGAAGAGTATGCCCCGGGAAGAATGATCGTCGGCATCGGCCTGGGTGACAGCTCCGTCGAAACCATGGGGATGAAGCCTTCGACGCTGGCGAACTTCGAAAAGTCGTTGCAGCAGATGCGCGAACTTTTCGCCGGCAAAGAAGCGGAGCTGCCTAGCGGCAAGATTCATTTGCTGCACCCTTGCAAAAGCAAAGTGTCGATCTACGTTGCCGCCAGCGGGCCCAAGATGCTCGAGCTTTCCGGTCGCATCGCCGACGGTATCATCGTTTTAGTCGGCGTCGCCGACGAGTACATCGCCCACGCAAAGGAAAAGATCGCCGCGGGAGCGAAGGCTGCGGGACGAAAGCTGGAAGATATCAACTTAGTTCTCTGGGTTCCCTGCGCCGTTTCAGATTCGTCACCGGCGAAAGACGCGGTCAAAGCTCATGTCGCCCGCGTCGTCGCCCATCCGCTGCCCTACGTGCTCGATCCGAACGAACAGAAAGTGCTCGCCGAGATTCGCAAGACCTACGATTACTACCACCACATGGACCAGCAGGCGAACCACGCCGAAGTTATTCCCGACTGGCTGGTCGACAAGTTCGCCGTCGCGGGAACGGTGGATCAGTGCCGCGCGCAGATCGCGCGCATCAAAAAAACCGCCATCCAGCAAATCGCGATTATTCCCTACAGCTGCCCCGGCGAAGACCGGGAAGCGACGATCCGCGGGTTTGCGAAGGCGATGAGTTAACTTCGATCCGAAATTCCTGGACCTGAATCGGTAGGCCGTCAAGGACCCGTCATCGAGGGGTCAGAGAGTCCGATCTGCGTTCTCGTTTGCTCGTCGAGTTGCGACCGGAACGCTACATCTATATATTTGGAGCAGCAAGAGAAAAGGCCAAGACATGAAACGGATCAAACTTGGACGCCATATCGTCGCTGACCCAGCCGTCTGTCATGGAACGCCCACCTTTATCGGAACCCGGATCATGGTTAACCGGGTCTTGGAGATGGTCGCCGCCGGTACGCCGTGGGATGAAATCATCGCCGAGCACGACGGCGCCATTAGCCGAGCTGCGATTGCCGAGGCGGTCCGGCTTGCGACCCGTTCATTCTCAGAGAAAAACGTCGCCCGTCGTGCCGGGTGAACATCCTCGACGAAAATATTATCGCCAGCCAGCGCGCCCAGCTGCAAAATTGGCGAATTCATTTCAGGCATATCGGGACTGAGATTGGACGCCGAGGCATGAAGGACCTCGCCGAGATTATTCCACTGCTTCACCGTTTACGCCGTCCTACTTTCTTTACTCACGACCTGGGCTTCTTCGCCCCTTCCTTCTGCCACAAAGGCTATTCCCTGGTGTGTTTGGATGTTCGCGCCAGCGAGGCCGCCGAATATATCCGCCGCTTCCTGCGCCACCCCGGTTTCCGTACGGAGAATCAACGGCTTGGTAAAGTTATTCTAGCGCGTCAAGGGAACCTGAGTTTTTGGGAAATTGGAAAACCAACGCTGCAGCGATTGAGCTGGCCACAGCCGTGACACCTGCGGACAATCGGGGGGTTGCCCGAGGTTTTTGTCGGCTGAATCACCACGCCGAGGTAATTCCCGATTGGCTCGTCGACGAGTTCGCCACCACCAGCACCGCCGCCCAATGCCGCGCGCAGATCGCGATCATTCCCTACAGTTGCTACGGCGAAGCCCGGGAAGCGACGTTAAGGGGATTCGCTAAGGCGATGGGTTGAAATCGGGCGTCACCGATGAGATTCTCGATGACGCTGAATAATCCGGAACAGGAGAGACGGTTATGAAAATCGTACATACCATGATCCGTGTGAACGATCTCGACGAGAGCCTCAAATTTTATTGCGACGGGCTCGGCATGAAACTTCTAAAGAAAAGGGACTATGAGTCGGGCCGCTTCACCAACGCTTTTGTCGGTTATGGTTCGGAGGAAACCGATGCGGTTATCGAACTGACTTATAACTGGGACACGCACGCTTACAATATCGGTAACGGCTTTGGGCATATCGCGCTCGGCGTGCCGGACGTTTACAAGGCCTGTGATGAATTCCGCGCTAAAGGCGTCAAAATCGTGCGCGAGCCGGGTCCGATGAAGCACGGCGGCAATGCCATTGCTTTTCTCGAAGATCCGAACGGCTACAAGATCGAGCTGACGACCCGACGTGAATAGTCAGCAGCGAAAACGCGCGCGGCCGCCGTGGTGTTGGATCGTCATGCAAATGTCAGAAAATCCGGTGGAGCATACAATCCGCGTTTGCGCAGCGGTTCTGGCGATTCGGACTCACAAAGCGCGCGGAGTCGTTTCATGTGTGTCGCCGCTTCCAGCAGAAAAACCGGCTCCGGCACAGCGCCGATCTCACGCGTCCACGCCGGGGCAAGTTGACCGCTGCGTTGCGCGAACAACTCCAGTAACGCCGCCGCCGTTCCGAGAATCTGCTGGGCGTCGATAGCGGGGCGCGGTATGAATGCGAGCTCGGGATGCTCCCGTATAAAATCCAGCGCGAGGCTCCGCAAGTGTAAACTATCACGCTGCAAAGCTGCCTTAGCCAAGGCTTCAAGTGTTACCATATAGACTCTCCCATAGATCTTCGAATGCTTATTGCGCCTTCAATTCACGTCCGGGCCCCCAAGCGCTCAAGTGCAGTGATGATATCTTGACGGGTCAGCAATGCCATCGTATTCCCTTTTACTGATCGTCATGCCGCCCGTTAGTATACCACGTTCGGGGGAGCCAATGGCCAATGGGCTGAACCTAGCGGTTAACGATTCGCGCTGAACCAAATTCGCACGTCCCAAGGCGGGAACTCCAACGTGAGCACTATGTGGAGTGCAGCCTTACGGACGAACTTATTCCATCCTGAGCTGAACTACCTTCGCGTTGACGGTGTCCGTGCTTTCAGTTGACGCCGCTTTGCGCAGAAGTCCCGGCGCGACGTTCCAGCGCTGTCCACCGTTGGTGATCACCGTGACCGATTTCCTGTTGTAATGAGTGACGATACCAAACAGCGGCGGGTGCCCCTTCGGATGAAAGGTCACCCGGTCGCCGATCCTGAAGTCCAGCATCTGCGAGTGGGCGCGCATCTGGTTTAAGAACCGCAGTCGCGCGACTATTCGATTGTTCAGATCGATCAGTTCTTCTTCGCCGAGTTGGTCGATGTCTATTTTCATGACTGCTCCTGCGCCTTAATGAACGTCCTGGCGTTGGTAAAACTTTGGGCTTGCGGCCCCTGGCGGAGATCAGCCGTCGCCGTTGAAAGATCGGGCTGAAGCGCCAGTTAGGGCCAAAATCAGAATGTCCCCTTTTTCCGACACGCAATGGTCGCTTTAGTTTCTCTCACTTCAGTGCCGGCAGCAGCCCCTCTTTTTTCGCGATCTCCAGGGCGGTGTTTTTGTCGCGCTCAATCATGGAGCGGAACTCAGCCGGCGAGATATACTTGACCACGCCGCCGGTTTTTTCGATGCGGGCGCCGAATACTTTGGACTTGATGACTTTTTCCGCGGCGCTGGTGAGCGTATCGATGACCGGCTTGGGCGTGCCGGCGGTGACGAAGGCGCCGGCCCAGCTATCCATATAGTCGCCTTTGATCCCCAGCTCGACCGTGGTCGGGACGGTGGGAATTTCTTTCATCTTGTTGCCGCCCATGAGCGCCAGGGTCCTGAGCTTGCCGGCGCTTTCCTGGGGCAGAGTGGCGATCGAGGTGCCGATGACAAAATCCAGATGCCCGCCCAAGAGCGCGGGAATATATTCACCGCCGCCCTTGTACGGGACATGTTTAATCTTGATGCCGGTGATCTGAGAGAGGATGAGCGAATTGAAGTGGCCGCCGACACCCGTGCCTGCGGTTGCATAGGAAAGTTTGTTCGGATTCTTTTTGGCTGCCTCAATTAAATCATTGAGGCTTTTGAATGGTGATTCCGCCCGGACCGTGATTCCGTCTGGCGCAGACGTGATGAAGGCAATGGGCTGGAAATCCTTGTTGGTATCATATTTGACGTCCTTCAACGTCACCGGCGCCAAGACCATGCCCCCGAGGGTATTCACCAGCATGCTGTACCCGTCCTTGGGCGCGCCGAGCATGGCGGTGGCTGCGAGGCTTCCGGTCGCCCCACCTTTATTGATCGGCGCGATCGGAGAGTTGAGCACCTTGGACAGCTCTTCGGCGAATATCCTGCCGGTGACGTCAGCGAAGCCGCCCGCGGGAAAGGCGACGACCATTTCAATCGGCCGCGACGGATATTTGTCTTGCGCCCGGACGACGGTCGTCGCCAGACTCAGAGCCAATCCCGAGAGCGCGGCAATTACCGCAAAAAGCCTTCTATACATTTGTCTCATCCTTTTTCTCCTTTCAAATTAGAAACCGAAAATTCCATGGGGCAACCTGATCTTCAGCCAGAGCTCAAATATTGCATAGCTCCCCGCCGCCGCCGCGCTCGCGACCCCAAGGGACCTGCCCCAGGCGGCGCCTTCGATCAAGGCCAGCAAAAAGCTCAGAAGCAAAAATGTCAACAGGACAAATCCCAGCCGTTCTAAGAAGAAAGCGTATAACAGGAGGGCCAGGAGAACGAGAACTATTTTCCGCCAATTCAGCGCGCCGATCGGGTTTGCCTCCTCGGCGTCGCGCAGCGACTCGGCGAATGCGACGAGCGACAAAACCACGAGAATCAGCCCCGACCAGAAGAAAATAAAACCGGAGCCGGGCTCGGGCGCGCTGCCGACGCCGAGCCGGATCGCTCCATAACATACCAGGATGCCCAGAGCGACCCAGAAAAGCTCGACGCTTGCGAAGGTGATTCTAGTCTTCTTCACTGAGTCCACGCGCCGGTCTGATTTTGCCGAGGAGCGGAGCCAAGAATACAAAAAGGGCGAACAGTATGAAAGCGGCTGAAATCGGCCGTTGCAGAAAGATCAGAAAACTCCCGTCGGAGAGGATCAGCGAGCGGCGCAAGGCGGTCTCCAGGAGCGGGCCCAAAACGAAGGCGAGGACCAGCGGCGCGGGCTCGAAGGAGAATTTTTTCAGCAGCAGGCCGGCCAGGCTGAAAACCACCGCGATGTAAATATCGGTGGTGCTGTTGTTGAGGCTATAGGCGCCGATCAGGCAAAACAGGATGATGAAAGCTGAAAGATACGAGTAAGGAATTTTCAAGACGCTGACCCACAGCGGGATGAGCGGCAGGTTCAGGATCAGGAGCATGATATTGCCGATGTACATGCTGGCGATCACGCCCCAGAAAAGGTCCGGGGAGTTCTTAATCAGCAAGGGCCCGGGCGTCAGGCCGTAGATCATGAGCGCGCCTAAGAGGATCGCGGTCATGGCGTTGGACGGAATGCCCAGGCTCAAGAGCGGGATGAAGGTGCCGCCGACGGCCGCGTTGTTGCACGCCTCGGGTGAGGCGACGCCTTCGATCTCGCCCGTGCCGAAGCGCTCCGGATGGCGCGACAGTTTTTTTTCCAGAGCGTAGCTTAAGAATTGCGGCACGATGGCGCCGACGCCCGGCAGCAGGCCGAGGAAAAATCCCAATAGAGAGCCGCGCGCGATCGGCCCCATCGACCGTCTCCAGTCTTCACGGGTTGGAAAAAGCCCTGTGATTTTTCCGGCAAACACGTCGGCCTTGGTCAGCACTCCCAGGTTCTCCAACACTTCCGCGATGCCGAAAAGCCCCATGACCACGGGCGCGATGCCGATGCCGTCGGCGAGCTCCAAGATGCCGAAGGTAAACCTGGGCGTTGCCGTGATCGGGTCGAGGCCGACGCATCCCAGCATGATTCCGACGACGGCCATCATCAAAGCTCGGGCCATCGATTTGCGCGCCAGATAGGCGACGACGGCCAACCCCATGACCATCAGCGCGAAATATTCGGGTGGGCCGAACTTGAGCGCGAAGCCGGCGAGCGTCGGGGCGAGCAGGATCAGACCGAAGATGCTGACGGTGCCGGCGATGAAGGAGCCGAAGGCGGAGATGCCGAGCGCCGGACCCGCGCGCCCCTGGCGGGCCATCTGGTAGCCGTCGAGACAGGTGACCACGGAAGAAGCTTCGCCGGGGATGTTCAGCAGTATGGACGTCGTCGAGCCGCCGTACATCGCGCCGTAGCAGATGCCGGAAAGCATGATGATGGCCGAGATCGGATTGAGCTTGAAAGTGGCTGGCAACAGGAGGGCGATGGTCGCCGTGGGACCGATGCCGGGGAGTACTCCCACGAGAGTTCCCATGGTGACGCCGATGAAGCAGTAAAGAAGATTCAGCGGTTGCAGGGCGATGGTGAAGCCGTAGCCAAGACTGGAAAGAGACTCAAGCATTTCTCAGAAGGTCAGTATTTCAGAATAAGGCTAAAGAAGCCTATCACAAATCGCGGCAAGATGTTTTTGCCGAGCCAAAGGCAGCGGCCGCTTCAGAAAAATCGCGCGACGATAAAGATACCGATCATCGCGAAGGCAAGAGCCAGCTTGAGCGCAGCGCCGAGCACCAATCCGATGGTGGCGCCAAAGCCGGCGCGGGCCGCTTGTTGAAGACTCCGCTGGGCGAGCAGCTCGCCGATGACGGCGCCGATAAACGGACCGAAGATCACGCCGGGAAAACCGAGAAAAATACCAACCACAAAACCGATCAGCGCTCCGATGACGGCGCGTTTGGACGCGCCGAATCGTTTAGCGCCGAACATCGTCGCCCACAGATCGACGCCGTACGTAAGCATCGCGAGCGCGGCCAGAGCGGCGA
>Ga0184627_10000780_pt1 | contig 12405 bp, 13 predicted proteins | sample PLM3_127_b1_FD_133150 | JGI IMG/M metagenome (GOLD analysis project Ga0184627, IMG submission 133150) | Groundwater sediment microbial communities from an aquifer in East River, Colorado, USA - PLM3_127_b1 | ecosystem: Environmental > Terrestrial > Soil > Riparian zone | place: USA: East River...
ACTCGTAGGCAAGGAAGCGCAGTTGCCGGCGACCCTCGAAGAAGCGGCGCGCGTGCGCGCGGACTTCGGCTACCCGATCATGGTGACGCCGCTCTCGCAATTCGTCGTCAGTCAGGCGGCGATCAACGTGATCGTCGGCGAGCGCTACAAGGAGGTGACGGATCAGGTCATTCAATACGCTCTGGGAATCTGGGGCAGGGAAGCGCCGGATCTTTTGGAGCCCAACGTGAAGGACAAAATTTTGAACCGCCAGCGCGCCAAGGACTGGCAAGGGTGGGAGCAGGCCGACCTGAGCTTACACGAAGTGCGGCAAAAGTTCGGCGGACCTTCGGTTTCCGACGAGGAGCTTCTACTGCGGGTCTACGCCGGTTCCGACGCCGTGAACGCCCTCGCCAACGGCGGCGCGCCGCGGCCGCAGCTCGACGGCAGGCAACCGCTGGTCCGTTTGATCGAGGAACTAAGTAGAAAAAGAGATTGCAGTGGGATTTTCATCCGCAAACCCGGCTTTGCGCTTGTCCTTGGAAAGATACCCGATTCCGCAAACATCGCGTGAGGAGAACCACCATGGCGATCTACCGGCTCGGCGATGATGCGCCGATCATTCCTTCCTCGGCCTACGTGGCGAGCGAGGCGACGGTGATCGGCAAAGTGACGCTGGGCGAGCGGGTGAGCGTCTGGCCCGGTGCGGTCATTCGCGGCGATAACGAGCCGATTCTCATCGGCGACGGCAGCAACGTGCAGGACAACGCCGTGCTCCGCACCGATCCGGGTTTTCCGCTCACCATCGGCGCCAACGTTATCGTCGGTCATCAAGCGATGTTGCACGGCTGCACCATCGGTGACGGCGCCCTGATCGGCATTCAGGCGCTCGTGATGAATGGGGCCGTCATCGGCAAAGACTGCTTAGTCGGTGCCGGCGCGGTGGTGACGGAAGGGAAACAGTTTCCGGACCGTTCGCTCATCATCGGCGCGCCGGCCCGACGAATTCGCCAACTGGACGATCAATCCATCGCAAAAATGCGCGCGGGTGCCAAAGGCTACGTCAAGCGGCAGGAGATGTACAAGGTAAAGCTTAAGCGGATCGATTGAACGGTTAAGAGTCATTAGCATAGGATCGGCAGCCGGCTTTTATGTCGTGCGCGGTTGCTTTGACGCGCCGATGGGTTTGCATTAACATCGGCGGCTGATAACGAGTAAACGAGATTTCGATCCGAACGGAGAAAAACGCCCTTGAGGTTGCTGAAAAACGATTCGGAATGCTTCGAGAGCCTCATGCTTCGACAAGCTCAGCAGAACGGAAAATCAATAATGATATCAAGTCCCCTCCGTTCGTTCCTTCGTCAAGCTCAGGACGGGCTCTGAGCCCCGTCGAAGGACTCCGAGAGAGTTTTTCAGCGACCTGCTAGAAACGAGAGGAGCCGATGCTATGGCCAATCAGATCGTCTGGTGCGATATTCCGGTGTTAGACTTGGATCGCGCGGTCAAGTTCTATTCGGCGCTGCTTGACGTCGAGGTGAAGAAGCAGGAATTTCCGGGAACCACCGTCGGCATCCTGCCGCACAACGACGGCGAGGTCGGCGGCTGCTTATTTGCGAGCGCGCAAGAAAAGCCCGCGGACAAGGGCATCATGATCTATCTCAACGCCAACGGGCGATTGGATGAAGCGCTGGCCGGCGTTGCGATCAACGGCGGCAAAGTCATCCAGCCCAAACATGCCATCGGCCCCTTTGGTTTTCGCGCGATTATTCTAGATAGCGAGGGCAACCGGGTGGCGCTCCATTCCGATTAGCAATGCCGACCCTTCGACTCGAGCCCCGGCCTTGGCCGGGGGCTCCTGCTCAGGATTCCGCCCCACGGGCGTACTGGAAGACACCACGGGCTTGCCCGTGGGGCTCCACGGTCGGTTGTTGGTGGAAGGAATCATGAAAGCGTTTTTTCTGCTCATTCCGTTGTTAGCGGCCGCCGCTCCCCTGAAGGACGAATGGTTTCTGGCGGGCAAGGAAGGATCATGCCTTCCATTGTCCGTGCTGGCCAAGCGGGGCGATGATTTGAAGGACGTGCAGAGTCCTTATCAGCTCGTGGAAAAGATGCGCGCCGCGGGCCAGAAGGCGGACCTTAAAGAATACAAAGCGGGAACGCGTCCCGCGGTCGAAGTGAGGGTGCCGGGGCGAAACCTTCACGTGATCTTCGTGAAAGCGGACCAGTGCGGCAAGAGTGATTCTTCGGGCGGCGAGAAGGCACCGAAGGCGAAGTCAAAATAGGCATGCTTTTCGAATGCAAAGTGAAAAGTGCAAAGTGTAAAATGCAAAATTTCCAGACCATCGGAACTTTTCAATTTAAATTTTGCACTCTGCACTTTGCATTTTGCCTTCGGTATTGCGCCGATGTTTTCGACCATCCTAATGAATGATATGCGCTAATCCTCCCGTTCCTGGCGCCGCCGGGGGCGGTCCGCTTGTTTGAGGATTTTCTTTCTCAGGCGCACCGACTGCGGGGTCACCTCCACCAGCTCCTCCTCCGCGATCCACTCGATCCCTTCTTCGAGTCCCATCTCGCGGTGCGGCGTGATGATGATGTTCTCGTCGCGGCCGGCGGCGCGGATATTCGTAAGCTTCTTCTCGCGGCAGATGTTGACGTTCAAATCGACGTCGCGCGAATATTCGCCGACGACCATGCCTTCGTAGACGCGAGCGCCGGGCGGAATGAAGATGATGCCTCTCTCCTGGAGATGAAAAACGGCGTAGGGCGTGGCCGGCCCTTCGCGATCCGAGACCATGGCACCGTTGCTGCGCGCCTGGATCGCGCCGTGCCAGGGCGCCCAGCCGTTGAACAGCGCGTTCATGATGCCGGTGCCGCGGGTATCGGTGAGGAAGCGCGAGCGAAAGCCGATCAAGCCGCGCGACGGCACGGAGAATTCCAAGCGCACGCGGCTCGACCCCCCGTGGGTCATTTTGATCATCTTTCCCTTGCGCACCGCCAGGAGTTGGGAGACGACGCCGATGAAGTCCTCCGGAACGTCGATAACCAAAAGCTCCATCGGTTCATGCAGCGCGCCGTCGACCTCGCGGGTCACCACGGTGGGCTTGGAGGCCATCAGCTCGTAGCCTTCCCGGCGCATGGTCTCGATGATGATCGCGAGCTGGAATTCGCCGCGGCCGGTGACCTTAAAGGAGTCGGGCTGATCGGTGTCGGCGATGCGCAGGCTGACGTTTTTCTTCTGCTCGTAAATCAACCGCTCGCGCAACTTGCGCGAGGTGACGAATTCTCCCTCGCGCCCGGCCCAGGGCGAATTGTTGGCGCTGAACACCATGGCGATGGTCGGCTCGTCGATGCGCAACGCGGCAAGCGGCCGGGGATTTTCCCGGTCGGCGATCGTGTCGCCGATGCCGATGTCCTCGATGCCGGCGACGGCGGCGATGTCCCCCGCATCGGCGGACGCGACCTCCACGCGCTTCAATCCCTGCCAGCCGTAAACCTGGGTCACCTTTACCGCCTGCTGCGTACCGTCGCTGCGGCAAAGAGTATAATTTCCCGCCGCGAGCGTGCCGTTCTTGATCCGTCCGACGGCAAGCCGGCCGACGTAGTCGTTGTAGTCGAGATTGTTGGCTTGGAACTGCGTCGGCACCGCCGGATCAATCACCGGGCCGGGCAGCGTACGCACGATGAGCTCGAACAGCGGTTGCAGATTGTGTCCGGGCTCTTTGAGATCCCGGGTCGCGGTGCCGGCCCGGGCGTTGGTGTAGACGACGGGAAAATCCAGTTGCTCCTCGGTGGCGTCGAGATCGATGAACAGATCGTAGATCTCGTCCAACACCTCGGCGACGCGGGCGTCGGGCCGATCGATCTTGTTGACGCAGACGAGGGGCGGCAGCTTGGCTTCCAATGCTTTCTTCAGCACGAAGCGGGTCTGCGGCAGCGGCCCCTCGGAAGCGTCCACCAGCAGCATGACGCCGTCGACCATGGCGAGGGTGCGCTCCACTTCGCCGCCGAAGTCCGCGTGGCCGGGCGTATCGACGATGTTGATCTTGACCTCGCGGTAGTGAATCGTCGTGTTTTTCGCCATGATCGTGATGCCCCGCTCGCGCTCCAGCTCCATGGAATCCATCACCCGTTCAACGACATGCTCGTGGGCGCGAAAGATGCCGCTCTGACGAAGCAGCCCATCAACCAGGGTGGTCTTGCCGTGGTCGACATGGGCGATGATGGCGATGTTGCGGATGTCGGCGCGGCGCGTCGTCGTGTTGGATGCCATCTTATTTTTATCAGGGACGCTTCGTGCAATGTCAAGCAACGCGACCCGCGGGTGGTGTTCAATCTCATTTCAACAACGTATCCATGTAGGGGCAGGCCCCTGTGCCTGCCCTGTTTTTTGGGCGACCACAGGGGGTCGCCCCTACCTCCAATCGCGCCGCCGCGTGCGGCCGTTACCTTGCGATCACGAGCACCCTGGGTTACTTTTGATGGAATCATGAGGCGTTTGTTGCATTACGCGGGGCGCTACTGGCGGCGTTACCTGGTCGGGGGCGTTTGTCTTCTCGGCACCGCAACCCTGGTCATGTGGATTCCCTGGTGGATCCGGGAGGCCGTGCGCGTCATCGAGCACGGCGGCTCGCTCAGCGCGGTGACCGCGTACGCCGGCATCATCGCGCTGGCGGCGGTCGCCCAGGGAGTCGTGCGCACCTATTCCCGCGCGCTGATCTTCAATGCGGGGCGCAACGTCGAATACGATCTGCGCAACGATTTGTTTGCTCACCTGCAAAAACTCTCCGTCTCTTTTTACCACACGCAGAGGACCCGTGATCTGATGTCCCGCGTCATCAACGATATCTCGGCGGTGCGCGTGATGCTCGGCCCCGGCATCCTCAATTTGGTCAACGCCCCGCTTTACTACGTCTACGCTTTGGCTTTGATGCTCTCCATGGACGTGCGTATGACGCTGGCGGCCATAGCCCCGTTTACGGTCCTGTTGTTTATGGCGCGTAAATTCCGCGGCGAGATCATGCGCTCCTCTCTCGAGGTGCAACGCCAGATGTCGGTCTTGAGCAGCCACGTGCAGGAGAATTTGAGCGGCATGCACGTCGTCAAAGCCTATGCCCAGGAGGACGCGCAAATCAGCCGGTTTGCGGTGCTGAACGAAGACTTTCAGGCCAAGAGCCTGGCGCTGGCGCGCATGCGCGGCATCGTCAACCCGATCATGCAGGGCGTGAGCGCGCTCACGGTGCTCATCGTGATCTGGTACGGCGGCATTCGCGTCATGCGCGGCGATCTGCTGGTCGCCGACATCGTCGCTTTCATCGCCTACCTCAACGTTCTGGCATGGCCCACGGCGGCCTTCGGCTGGATGCTTTCGCTGTTCGAACGAGGGCGCGCCGCGATGAAGCGCATCGATGAGATTCTTGAAGCGCCGCCGGAGATCACCGGCCCGCCGGCGCCCCTGCGCGCCCAGGGGCTAAAATCGGGAGTGGAGTTTCGCAATGTGTCATTCGCCTATGGGCACTCGAACAACGGTCATGCCGCGCTGGCTGAGGTCAGTTTCACGCTGCCGGTCGGCAAAACCGTCGGCCTGGTGGGCCGGATCGGCTCGGGCAAGAGCACCGTGGCGCAACTACTGCCCCGTCTGTTCGATGTGTCCTCCGGCGAGATTCTGCTCGACGGCCAGGACATTCGCCGGCTCTCGCTGCACGAGCTGCGCGGGATGATCGGCTGCGTGCCGCAGGACCCGTTTCTCTTCTCGACCTCGCTGCGACGCAATTTGACCTTCGGCCGCGACGAGGTTTCCGACGCGGAAATCGAGCGCGCCGTCAGCATCGCTAAACTCGGTCGCGATCTAGAGACGTTTCCCCAGGGCATCGAGACCATCGTCGGTGAGCGCGGGGTAACGCTTTCGGGCGGCCAGAAACAGCGGGCGACCCTGGCGCGGGCTCTGGTGATGGACCCGCCGGTGCTAATTCTCGACGATTGTCTGTCGGCCGTCGACGCCCAGACCGAGGCGGAAATCCTGCACGGTCTCAAAGCGATCCTGCGGGAGAAAACCTGTCTGATCATCTCGCACCGAATCTCCGGGGTCAAAGAAGCGGACGAGATTCTGGTGCTCGACGCCGGCCGGGTCATCGAGCGGGGCAGCCACGAGCAACTGATCCGGCGCGAAGGCGTCTACGCCGATCTCTACCGGCAGCAACGGTTGAGCGAGGAGTTGGAGCAAATCTAGATGGCTCAAGCGCTGCAGCAAGAAGAAATCCTCGGCAAAGCCTACGATTTTCGCCTCATCCAGCGCACCTGGAAGTATATCGTTCCGTACAAGCGGATTTTTTTTCTCGCCATGGCGCTGCTGCCGCTGCAGCAGGCGCTGGGTCTGGCGCAACCCTACCTGATGAAAATCGGCATCGATCAATACATCGCCGGCCGGGATCTCGTGGGACTGCGCAACGTCGGTCTGCTTTTTCTCGCGGCCCTCATCGGTGAGACGTTCACCCTATTTTTACACTATTACCTGACGATGCAGGTGGCGCAGCGCTGTCTGGCCGATTTGCGCGTGGCCCTGTTTACCCATGTGCAGAAGCTGCCGATGAGCTACTTCGACCGCAATCCGGTGGGGCGTTTGGTGACGCGCATGACCACCGACGTGGACGTGCTGCAAGAAATGTTCGCTGCCGGGGTGATCACGCTCATCTCCGATTTCGTCATGGTGATCTGGATCTTCGGCATCATGCTCTATCTCAATGTCGGGCTGGCGCTGGTGTCGCTGGCGCTGATTCCGCCCATGGCGGTGGCGATCAATTTCTTTCGCGTCAAGGCGCGCCAGGCATACCGCCGGATTCGCGAGCGCATCGCCCGGATCAACGCCTATCTGGGAGAGGCGATCTCCGGCATGGCCGTGATCCAGCTCTTTACTCGGGAGCAACGGACATACCGCGCATTCGACGATCTCAACGCCTCCCATCGCGACGCCTATCATCTTTCCAACCTTTACGAGGCGGCGCTTTACTCGATGGTGGAGGCGGCCGGCTCGGTGAGCGTGGCTTTGCTCCTGTGGTGGGGCGGCGGCGAGGTGCTCCACGGCGTCATCGGCATCGGCACGCTGGTGGCGTTCAAGGAATACATCCATCGATTCTTCGTGCCGCTGCGCGATTTCAGCCAGAAATACGCGGTCATGCAATCGGCCATGGCCGCAGCAGAGAGAATCTTTCAACTGCTGGATACTCCGGTGTCGATCGAGAGTCCCAAAAACGCCGTGGTGCCGAAACCGTTTCGCGGCGAAGTGGTGTTTGACAACGTCTGGTTTCACTACCGGCCGGACGATCCGGTGCTCAAGGGCGTGTCGTTCCGCATCGAGCCCGGCGAGAAGGTCGCGCTGGTCGGAGCCACCGGCTCGGGCAAGACGACGACGATCAAACTGCTCAACCGTTTCTATGACGTGCAAAAAGGTGCCATCCAGGTGGGCGGCGTCGACGTGCGCCAGTGGGATCTCCAGGTCCTGCGGCGGCACATCGGGGTCGTGCTCCAGGACGTCTTTCTGTTCAGCGGCGACATCCGGACGAATCTGGAGCTTGGCGATAGCTCGATACCGATGGACCGGATCGAAAACGCGGCCCGATCCGCCAACGCCGAGAGCTTCATCCGCCGGCTCCCCGACGGGTTTCAATCCCCGGTGCGGGAGCGCGGCAGTAATTTCTCCGGCGGCGAGCGCCAACTGCTGTCGCTCGCCCGAGTGCTGGTGTTCGAACCGGAAATCCTGGTGATGGACGAAGCGACCTCCAGCGTCGACACGGAGACCGAAGCGCTGATTCAAGACGCGCTGGAAAAAATCATGCGCGACCGCACCTGCCTGTTGATCGCCCACCGCCTCTCGACGATCCGTAATGCCGACCGCATCATTGTGCTGCACCACGGCGAGGTGCGCGAGATCGGCACCCACGCCGAGCTGATGGAAAGGCAAGGCATCTATCACCGCCTCTACCAATTGCAATACGAGCGGGAGGAATTGCAGCTCCCACCGCACGACCATGCGCCGAAGATTCTCGGATAAGTTCGCGCAGACGGGAGTCATTCATCCCGCCGTCGCCGTATTCCGCGTGGCTCGGTGCGCCCCGGGCAAACTTGCGTTACTCGCCGTCCTCGCTTCCCTTGGCGCCTTGACGGTTCCTGCGGCCAAGTGTAATTAAGAGCATAGATCATGGGCGCGACAAAACCCGAACGGGTCCAATTCGAAAATCCGCCACTCGTCGAAGCAGTATGTGAGTTTCGGTTTGGAGAGACCGGCGTGCAGCGAGTTCTCGTACCGGGTCGGTATTATGAGCGGGTCAAGGCGGAATATCCCGACATCGAGGTAAGGCGAGGATTGGGGGTACAAGCGGGGGGCCAAGAGTTGACGATGGCGACGGAGGAAATAACAGTCTTTCGCAATCCTTCGGCCAAGCGTCTCGTTCAGGTTGGGTTTGGGATGTTAGCGGTCAATCAGCTTCGCCCCTATTCCGACTACGCGACCTTTCGGGGAGAAATTGAGAAGCGCCTTGCGGATTACCGCGAGATTGCGCTCCCCAAGAAGCTCACCAGGCTGGCCTTGCGATATATCAATCATATCGCAGTCGCGGAAGATAAGAATCTGGCGGCGCCAATTCAAATCGGATTTAAGATACCCCCGTCCCTCCCTGGAAAACCCGATCCGTACCTTTTACGACTGGAGTTTACCTACCAAGCCGGCAGGGATCGGCTGATTCTTATCACGACGAAGATACCCGGGCAGCAAGGTGGAGCAGCGGTCGTGTTGGATATGGACTATGTTCTCGCCAAACCCGATCAGGTCGAGGACAAGAATCTGATCGAATGGGTCGACACGGCGCATGATACAATAGAAAACGTGTTTCATGCATCGGTCACCAAAGAAGCGCTGGCTGGGTTTAAACCAATCCGGTCTGAAAGAAAGAAGGCATAGTCACCATGCCGCCAGGCACTCAGTTGGAATCCAACGGCTATTGGCGCCTCGCGTATTACGACCGGCCCGTCACGTCTCCTCGTGTCGCGGAATATGTGCCGGTCGGCCAGACGTTGGTAGGCAGCGCCTCTTCGCAGCAGGATTATAACAAAAGGCTCGCTGATCTGATTGGGTTCGGTGAGACTTCCTCTGTGTCAGTAACTCCGGTGGAAGCGCTCGTTCGGAAACCCACGGATGAGGAGTTGTGGCTCGGCCTTGTCGGCATTTTTGCATCCGGTGATCGCCACTTTGCGGAGCATCACGACGAGATTTATGAGCGGAGTAAATGAAGCTGTTCTTGGATACCAGTAGTTTGCTCTCTGTCTTCGACCGAAGCGATGACCATCATTCCGTGTGCAGCGATTTTTGGAAAGAGCTCTTCCAGGAGCGGAATTATGAACCAGTGATCTCAGACTACATCCTTGACGAGCTAATGACACGGATACGCTATGAGGTGTCACACGCGATCGCCGTGCGAGTCTTAAACAGTTTGATTCAGCTCGTTGACCGCGGCCGCTTAACCCTCGTATGGGTCAATCAGACCTACTTTGATCAAGGGCGGCGTATTTTCGAGCGCTACCGAGACCAGAAGTTTTCCTTTACGGACTGTACCAGTTTCGCGATATGTCGAGACACAGGGATTCAGGAGGCCTTTGCCCTGGACAGCGACTTTCGGATCTTCGGTCTAAATGTCATTCCGGCACAGAGCGGCTCTTAAAAGGTTGCTTGCCTGGCTCGAAAGCTGGACATCTTCGGCTTAACGGCTAACCGACAATTGGAATAAATAAAGGCCCAGTATTGGGCCTGTAGCTATACTCTGGGTCTCTCGATCCGGCCCGCCTGCCGGCAGGCAGGTCACATCCTTGGATCGTTCTACTTTAGCTTGAACTGGATTTCTCCCAGCCGGTAATTTATGTAAGGATAATCGGGGACTTGTTGAAGGAATGTTGCAGGTAAGTTTCCCAAGGATCTACCATAATATTGCTGGAGAAGAGAGGCTGTCGTCTTTCCTGTCTGTCAAGCCTGACACGGATTCCACGGATTCCGGATTCCGGATTCCGTCTTCGGTGAACTATCCGTCCGAGAAAATTTAGAGATGGGCGCATACACCTTGGACGGACGAGCCGAGGTGGAAAAGAAAATCGCGGAAGTCTACATGGTCTTCCCCACATTGAAACAGAGGGAGAAACAGCTCGCTGGCTCGCTGAGCGGCGGGGAAAAGCAGATGCTCGCGCTGGCGAATATTTTGGTTCTCTCGCCAAAGCTCCTTCTGCTGGACGAGCCCTCCCTCGGCCTATCGCCGCCCTTGGTTAAAGAAGCGTTCCAAAAGATTACCGACCTCAACCGGGCCTTCGGGACCACAGTGGTCATCGTCGAACAAAAGGTCAGGGAGGTGCTAAAAATTACCCAGCGTACTTACCTGCTAAAAATGGGAAGGGTAGCTTACGAGGGTTCCTCCGCGGCGCTGCTGGATGGGGATCGCATCAGGGAGATTTTCCTTTAGCGATGGGGTGGTATAATTCCCTGCTGTGGTAGCGCCGTATACGAGGAAGGAAAAATTCCTTGGCGGCGCGAGCCGATCACGCAGTTTCTGGAGAACCCCGATCTGACGCAGGACAACCAGGAGAAATTGAAGCTGGTGTTCCCGGCTTTTTCTCGTCTTGACCATAACTGTGGGGTGTGAGAGATTACATATAGAAATCCTAGTGTAAGGAGATCGATGATGGAAAGGATCTCGAACCCGGTCACACAAATCTTGGACATTGTCAGGGAGCGGAAGAAAGTGAAATTGTCCGCTTTGGCGTACCGCTCGGGTTTGTCACAAGCGCAGGTCTTGGATATCCTCGATGCTCTTGAGCGGGAAGAAGCGATTTCTCGGGACGAAGAAGAAGGGGAGATCGTCGTTCAGGCCCGCTATTCGTAACGGCGACACGCGTGCCTGTGAAGGGACCGTTAACCGCTTATCTTCTGGCCCTGGTGACCGGCGGTTTGGTCATCTATGTTGAGTTGGCCAGCCAATATCCACGCACTCAAAAGTTTGCCTTCTGTAATCGAGTCGCGATCTGTTATTTTTTTCTCCATGCTATTCTGTCCGCCGTCCTGTTCCAACTGATCCTGTCGTTCAAGGACATAGACTTGATCGGAAAGTTTGTTTTCGACGAGCCGCATCTAAAAGCCCTTGCCGCCGGACTCCAATGGCAAGCCTTGTTGAGGCTGCGGATCTTTACCTTTCGAACCCCGGGAGGCAAAGACGTCCCGATCGGGGTCGAGTTGTTTTGGGAAAGAATCGCGAAATTGTTTGAGCGGAAACTGGAGGAAAAGGAGGAGACCGCGCTCTTTGATTTTTTGCGGAGCTATAAACAGAAGTATCAGGATGTGAAAGCGGCCAAGGACATTGCTCTCCAGTACCTGGGCTTAGGACTTTCGAACCTCGAAAAAGGCGAAATGGCGGCGATGCGAAAGAAGTTCGAAGGAGCCCGGACATCCGAGGAAGTGATGTATACATTCGTTCGTTTTCGCGGTGTGAAGGTCTTCGAACAGAGACTTCCCCTTGTTTAGCGTCAAGGCTCCCCCGGTGGCGTTGCTGGATGGGGATCGGCTCAGGGAGATTCTCCTTTTGCGATGGGCGGTATAATTTTCAGCTGTGCGAACCCCCCAAAAATTCTCGATTCTCAGTGTGCTTATTGTTCTCGGTCTACTTCTTTCGACTTTCCTTTCCGCCTGCTCGCCTTTCTATGTGCTGCGCGCAGCCTATGAAGAGGGAAAGATTCTGTGGCGGCGCGAACCGATCGCGCAGTTTCTTGAAAAGGCGGACGTCAATCAGGACACTCAGGAAAAACTAAAGCTGGTTCTGGCCGTGCGCGAGTATGCGCGCGACGTTTTGAAAATGAACGTCGGCGGGAGCTACGCGAGTTACTCCTACGTCGACCGGCCGGATCTCACGCTCATTCTGACCGCCGCGCCCAAGACGGAATTGAAACCCTATACCTGGTGGTTCCTCATCGTCGGCCGGGTTCCGTATAAAGGGTACTTTTCCAGAGCGGACGCGGAGGCCGCGGCGGCGGATCTTCAATCCGAGGGGTACGACACCAACATTCGCCCCTCGGCGGCCTTCAGCACGCTGGGCTGGTTCGACGACCCGCTGCTTTCTCACCTTTTGCGCTACGATAAAGTCACATTGTCGGAAGTCGTCTTTCACGAACTGTTTCACAACACGCTCTACGTCAAGGGGGCGGGGGCCTTCAATGAGAGCGTCGCCAACTTCGTCGGCAGCCGGGCGGCCATCGACTTCTTTCGCGAGCGCTTCGGCGCGAACAGCGCGGAGCACCAGAAAGCCATCCAGGCCTGGCAGGAAGATTTAGAATTTTCGGATTTCATCGAAAAGCTCGGCGAGTCCCTTAGCGAACTCTACGGCAAAGCTATTTCGCTCGATG
>Ga0184627_10000781_pt1 | contig 12395 bp, 10 predicted proteins | sample PLM3_127_b1_FD_133150 | JGI IMG/M metagenome (GOLD analysis project Ga0184627, IMG submission 133150) | Groundwater sediment microbial communities from an aquifer in East River, Colorado, USA - PLM3_127_b1 | ecosystem: Environmental > Terrestrial > Soil > Riparian zone | place: USA: East River...
AGTGAGATTCTACGGGCTTTAGACGAATTGGTACGAAATGGGCTCGCTTCTACCAACAGGGCCGGCGGCTATCAATGGATCGTTCGACCAGTGGCTGACAGTTTTGCTTAGGCACTGTCCTAACCCGCATTATTCGTGAAGGGGCCGATTTCGGAGAGACACAAACGCCTCCGCATGGTAGAAAGCCGTTACCACACGGACCTTGCCGGTAAACTGAGACTCTGATCCGACACGCCTACTGCCTCCTGAATGGGAAAAGTCGATTGAGTGCTTCCGCCCGCCGCCGGCAGCCGTCGCAAGGCGAGACGCCCACGTATGCAGTGACTCTCTTAATTACGTCGCCAACACCCTTCACCTCCGTTGATGCCAGCGGGGGAAGAGTCGGCTGAAAGGCCGCTGTCGAAGAGGACCTGACTGGAGCGTCATGGAGGGCCTTCAAACTCTGATTCGTGGGCCGAGCTTCCATGTTGAAAATCCAGATGAGTATAGTTCAAAGCACTCGCCTTTGCATAATGCGCCGGGTGAGTCCCATGCCGGTCGGGAATGGCAGGATCGAACGGATCGATCTCGACTAACTATATGACTCTATCGGGAGTGACCCGGACGCCGCTCTTGGTGGCGGCCTCGAGCGACCGGATGAACTCCGGGTTGCGCGGAAGGGTCTTGGGGGTCCGAAACCAGAATCGCACATCGGTGTCGTTAATAGCGGGCATGCGCTCGTCACGACGTTTGCTGGCGTGAGCTCGCTCATGCGATACGGACCGAAGCCGAAGCTTCTCGATACTGCGGTAGAGGGTGGCTCGGTCAGGCGGCTTCCGGAATTCAACGAGCAGGTGTTCCGGGCTCAAGGACAGCCACTTTCCGGATGGATGCTTGAGTCGGCTCGGAAATCGGAAAGCCTCCGGATTCATCGACGCCTCTCGTCATGCACGCTAGTCACTCGCTGAAGCGCACGAGCAGCCCGCAGTGGTCGGAGAACGAGCGGTCAGCGAAATGGTCCATCCCCGTTTCTTCTTTCGATGGCAGCGGGGCGCCGGCGAGATCGCCCGCCACGGTCAATCCTCTGCATACTCGGTCAATGAGCGATCCTGAACAACCGTACGACCCGACGATCCTCACGATGTTCGAGCGCGAGATCGCATTGTGGCCGCGCGACCAAGCCGTGGCCAGTGGCCATCAGCGCCTCATCGAGCCTCGAGGCGCGAGGCCCCGGTGATCCACGCCGGATACACAAAGAAGTCGCGCGCGCCTTTCACCGCGGCTCGGTTGATCACCGGGTTATCTCGTGCTCGCGTGAGCGTCGTGACACTGCGCGTGCGCGATCTGGCGCGTCACGGACTTCTGGTCGTCGGCGACCCGTTGGTCTGTGCTCTTGCGGGCGTAGATGGCGGCAATCATGCGGAGCCTCACACGTCGAACACGAAGTTTCGTTGATCGTCCGGACCGATGCGGTGCACGTTTCGCCAAATCGTGAGCCCGGCCTGGTTCTTCGAGAGGAACAGCAGGTGATACATCGGCGCTCTGGTGTTGCTGCACAGCGGGCCCTTGATGTCGTGGTAGTTGTAGCCGAGCGTCGTCGCCACGCGATCGCAGAACGCCACGGCCCAGGACTGGTAGATCGCATCGCCCGGTTCGACCGTCGGCGAGAGGCCTCTGGCCGCTTGCGCCATCGGGAGGTCCCGCCACTCGCGGTTACCCCACAGGTTGTCGATGTCGGAGTGCGACTCGCGGACGCACCGGCCGAGGTTCCGGACGATCGCCATGCTCGGAAACAGGAACAGGATGTCGATCGGACGCTGTGACAGCATTTCGAAGAGACGCCAGTGCACCTCAAACCCTTCAGGATCGATGAACGCCAGGCCGAGCGTGCGACGACTGAGCGCCTGCACGACCTCCTGCACGCGCGCGTGACAATCCGTCGGCTCGAGTGACACGCGCGGCAATGCACTCGGCGCGATGCGCGCGCGCAACGCGTCGGTGTTCTCGGGGTCCAGGTCACCGAAGAACAACCGATCGAACACCGGGCCGGTGCTCAGCGCAATGAGCGGCGAGCCCGGGAACTCCTCACCGGAGTGCCGGTCGACGTCGAGGCCCGGTCCGCAGAGCGGGTCGATGTACACCAGCTGTTCCCATTTTCCCTCGGCGCGTTTCGGCGCCATGGCGATCATGAACGCTTCCACGTACTTGCGCAGGTAGCTGAGTTTGTCTTGCGTCCACGGCCCGCCGACGCGCGCGCGCAGACCATCGAGCCGAGCGTCGAGGTACTCGCTCACAGTCGGATCACGGCGCTCGCGCAGGGCACGCTCGCGGGCATGGCGTCCCACGTTTGCCCGTCGAGCGAGCGGCCGCCGGACTTCGCGGTACGCCCACCCCACTGTTTGAAAAAGAACGCCGCGCCGGCGCGCGCGCACTGCCGGCGAATGTCACGCACCCACTGAGCCGACATCGGCCGGCACCCGGGCCCGCTTTCCCCACCGACGATGACCCACCCAATGCCCTCTAGCGGCAGGTCCGGCAACGGCCCGAGCAAGGGCTCGATCGACAAGAAGCGCACCGCAGCGGGCACCGCCTGCAGGTCGGCGATGCGCCACACGTGCGCGGCGTTCTCCACCGACACCCCCTGCCAGACGTTCGCCGGCCACGGCAACCGTGCAGCGAGCGCGCGGAGGCGCGCGGGCCTTTTCGTGAGCACCTGAAATTGATGCCAGTGCGCGCGCCGCATCGTGTCGAACACCCGCGCGATAAACGCGTCGGGGATGTCGTCGTGAAACAGGTCGCTCATACTGTTGACGAATACGCGCCGCGGCCGGCGCCACCGGAGCGGCGCCTCGAGGCGGTCATCGTGCAGCGCGAGCGGAATCACGCCACGGACGAATCGACGGCCGCTGATGCGGAACGCGGGCGTGCGCTCGATGTAGCAGTGCGCGCAGCCGGGGCTCACTTTGGTGCACCCGGTCGTCGGATTCCACGTCTCGTCCGTCCACTCGATCGCGGTACTCATCTGGAGCTCGAGCTCCCCGACAGCCTGATCCAAATCGGATACACAGAGAAGTCGCGCGGGCCGCTCATGGCCGCTGCTCGTCGATCGAGACCGTCACGCCGCGCGTCACGCGGACGGCTGTCGGAATGGCGTCCACGATCTCTTTGCGCGCGATCTCCCGGAAATGGCGACGCACCGCGCGCCGCGCGCCGTGAGCGGTCAGATGGAACGTGGCGAAGATGCCGCCCCAGCCGAAATACAACACGACGTGCCGGTAGCGCCGCCACGTCAGGAACGTGCTGGCGACCACGCCTCCCTGCCAGACCACCACGAAGTAGTAGTGGGTGATCAGACAGGCTCGCACCGTGTCGTCGAGCGCGCGCCGTGTCGGGTCCGTCATCGCCGCGGCTCCTCAGCCCGTGGTGTCATCCGTTCATCCCACGTCGTGATGAGGGATCGATCCCTAGCACGGCGCCACTCAGGTTCAGCTGCGTCGCGATTGGTCCTCCAAGCCGCGGGCTGACAAGCCCAACGATCTCCTCGACCATGAGGGCGATCCCGACACTGTTGTCGACGCCGCCGTAGGTGACAGTGTCAGTGCCGATTACCACAGCGACGACCGCGATCGTGTCCTTCACCGTCAACAGCACAGGCGCGCCGGAAAGACCTTCAGGAAACGGACACGACACCTCATAGACGGCCGGTTCCCCTGGAAGGCGCTCAAATCCTCGACTCGTGATGACATGGCCCTTGTAGGCTCGGAAGAGGACGTTCAGGCGGTCGCCGGCGGGACTGTGAGTCACAGCGTGTGGATACCCGAACGCCGGTCGCCAGACCTGAACGCTCGACCTACGGGACGATGGCGATGTCGCTGTGGTTGCCATTGGGTATGCACCCTTGTACACGGAAGTGTTTGGCGTGCGGCCTGATTTTTTCGTCTGCGCATTCTTGAGAGTCCCGAGGCCCTCAGGTCGGTCCGCGTCGGGGTAGACTCGACTCACCGCACCCCCGGTCCTCAGGCACTGCTCCCAACACCCATCAGGCCAACGAGATACCGGTCGGGAGCCGTACCGACATCGCGACTTATCTTGCGACAGCGCTTTCGCGTTGTTTAGAGCTTGGATTGGCCCTGGGTCGTCCGTTGCTCGGTGCTGCAGATGTCAACAAGACATCGAGTATTCCGACGGCTTTCTCAGGCTGATTTCGACGGATCTGAGCTGGGGGTGGAAGGGTGACGCTCGGGCGGCCGATGAACTCTTCCAGCAGATGTGGGTTAGATGTCTCTCGCAGGACGTGTTTGAGACCGAAGACGAAGCTACGCGCGAAGTCTCTGATCTCCCTTGTCGTCTTCAGACTCCCCCGCGGGCGCCCTCGCGGATTCCCGCTCCGATCCGTGGCGAACTGTCCTGTACTTCGCCTGTCTCACCGCAACCACGTATGATGCCCTCCGGGGCGCGCGCCCGTCCGCGCCGCGCTCTACATGGGCGCGCTGGCCGCGACCCGTCGCATCCGCGTGGCCATCATTCGGGCGACGCGAGCGCGGATCCGCCAGGATCAAGGAGACCTGCTCGGCGCGCTCGAGGACATCACGTTCGCGATCGAGTGGGCGGGCCGGCAGACGCCGGTGGACGAGCGGAGCGTGGCCATCTGGCGGGCGACGCGCGCGGGGATCCGCCGCTTGCAAGGCGATTCGAAGGGAGCCTGCCTCGACGTTACATCATCCATTGGTTGGGCGGAACGACAGACGCGTCCACCCCAAGACCTTCTTCTTCGATGGCACGTCATCCGAGAAGGCGCCTGTTGACGAGACGCACTTGCCGAATTTGCTGAGACCGTCGAATACTCTCGAGCGAGCGTAGATGGCGCATAGGTAAATGGGAAACAGCTCAGGGTTGAGCCAAGCCAGCCCATGACGGTATCGTCTGTCTCTCGGGCGCATAATGGCGCTTCCGTTAACTCGGGGGGCCTCTAATGCCTCTATGGCCGGAAGGGACTACATGAAACACGAGGATGATCGTCTGCGTACTGCTGCGGCGCCGTTCGTTGCGCGCGGCTTCTTGTCCGTCAGCAGTCGAGTCCGGTCCGCGGGCGCCTCGAGCAGGACTTTGGTGCCGCGAGCGCTTGCGCTCGTCGTGCTGGCTGCCGCGCTTGCGGGTCAGACCGGGGTAGCGGCCTACGACGTGTGCACCGACGACTATGCCGGCCAGGGCGTTGTGAGCTGCGCTCACGAGCAGATGTTCGACGAGGCGTTGAGGTTCTACACGGAGCTGGTGGTGCCGAACCGCTTCAGCCAGGAGATCATCGCCCACGCGGGCGACATCCGCGACGGAGTCGGCGCGCCAGACGCGGCGGACCCCCTCTACGACAACACCGGTGCCTTCGACGCGTTGATCACCATTACGCACTTCTGGGAGCCGGACCAATCCTTCGGACAGCCGCAGGTGCAGGTCCTGGACCCGTATGCGAACGCCTTCAACGCGGCGCAGGGCCTCTGGATGCGCGCGCTGGGCGAGTACGCCGCGGGCAACACGGCGGAGGCCTACCGGTTCCTCGGCATGATCGCCCACTTCCTCGGTGACCAGACCGTACCGGCACACGCCAACGGCGACACACATCCCGAGACCTTCAACGACGGCGATCCGTTCGAGGAGTGGATGAGTAACCCGCAGCTGAACAAGACCCTGCTGACCAATGCCGAGTTCGATGGCCTGGTGGCGCAGGGGCTGGTGGATCTGCCGGACTACGAGAACATCGACAAGCTGCTGTGGCTGTTCCTCAACGTGAACCAGGTGGGCGGGTATTTCGCCTCCGACGACAATGACGGCGACGCGAACCCGCCTTCGGACCCGCGCTATCCTTACGCGAACGACTACGCGACCGCCGCCCTCAACGAGGTCATCGCTGCCTGCGCCCAGGACGGGGCCTGTCCGACCGATGCGGATGACATCCAGAACAACGACCGGAACACCTATCCGTACTACTACAACGACGACGGCGACCTCGACCGCATCCGCAAATACTCCTATGTGCCCGGGGTGCGGAGGCTGGCGGCGCTGCTCTCGCTGTGGGAGGAGGCAATCCAGGACCCGATCCTGACGCTGTCCGTCCGCAGGATGCAGGAAACGGGCTTCACGGACGCCGTTGTCTGCGCGGGCGCGACTCTCGGGCTCGATGACTGCGGCCAGCCGGATTACTACCTGGGCGTGGTCATGGGCAACCGGCGACGCAGCGGGGTTCCCCCTGGCGCGCTCCTGGAGAGCGACGACGACGACCATTCCTATCGCTCGGACGAGGACCAGCCCTTCCCCGCGGCCGCCACCCGGACGGACGCCAACAACGACAACATCGCCGGAAACAAGACCCTCGTCAGCCACAATTACTACTTCGGTCAGTCCTTCACGCCGGACGCGAACACGAAGCAATTCCTTGCCGGGACGGACATCATCGACCTCAGCTTCATCGTCAGGGATCTGGACGTCACGGCCCCGACGAGCTCGCCCTACGGGGACGACGATCTGGCGTTCATCCACCCGAACGGCACGGGCCGCGTGAATCTCGAAGTCGACCTGCGGCATTGCGCGGACAGAACGGCGAGCGGCATCCACGTCGTCGGCGTCGGCACCTTCGCCTGTGGGACGGTGGACTCGCCGTCCGTAATCCTGGTGGGCGGCGGCCGCGGAGGGGATGGCGACTTCGGTGAGGACAGCAGCGACGTGGACGTCCGGTTCTCGGTCGAGGTGTTCGTGCCCGACATCGTGCCGCCGGTCATCACCTGCGACGCGCCTGACGGACTGTGGCACCCGAGCGACGTCAGCATCGCCTGCACGGCGGCGGACGAGGGCTCGGGGCTGGCCGACCCCGCCGATTCGGCGTTCGTCCTCTCGACCAGCGTGCCGGCCGGCACCGAGACGGCCAACGCGTTCACCGACAGCCGCGAGGTCTGCGACGCGGTGGGCAACTGCGTGACGGCGGGCCCGATCGGCGGCAACAGAGTCGACAAGAAGGCGCCCGGGATTGTCATCATCCAGCCGGCGGCAACCGAGTACACGCACAGCGACACCCTGGTGCTCGACTACAGCGTGACCGACGGCGGCTCCGGCGTCGCCACGGTGACGCCCACGATGAACGGCGCCACCATGGTCGCGGGCGCCGGCCTGCCGAGCGGTCGGGCGATCCTGTTGCTGACAGCGCTGCCGCTCGGTGACCACACGTTCGCGGTGGACGCGGCCGACCATGTTGGCAACGTGAGCCCGACGAAATCGGTGACGTTCTCGATCGTCGTCACGCCGGAAAGCTTGATCGAGGCTATTACGATCTTCGAGGGCCTGGGCGACATCAAGTCGACGCTGGTCACACCCTTGCTGGCAACGCTCGCTAACGCCGCGCAGAAGTTCAACTCCAGCGACTGCATATCGGCGCAGAATTTGTATCGTGCCTTCATCAATCAAGTGCGGGCGCAGACGGGCAAGGCGATCACCGCGTTTGCGGCCGATATCCTGATCGCGGACGCGGAGTTCCTAATAGCAGACTGCCAGTGAATTGCTGACCAACCCAACTCGTCAGTTGGCATGAAGGGCCGCCGCCACTAGGCCCTTCATGCCGGCGTGTCGATGAGATCATTGAGTTCGTTCGCCTCGCGCCGGGCGTCGTGGTCGCGACGCACATGGAAGGTCAATAACAGGCCATTTACGCTGCTTCTCGGATCAACCAGTTGCGGAAATCGTCCAGTGCGAGGAGCCAAATCCTTCGCAAAATTGCGGCAACGCGCCCGACCGATTCGTCGCTGTGACGCGAGACTGTGACGTAACTCCCTTCCGGCGATGCCGAAAATCGGCGCGGACAACTGAAATTCCCAAGGAGACTCGATCGAACTTGGGCCGCTAGGCGGCTCGTACCGTATCGCAACCGGAGGGTTGCAGAGTGATTCCGATTCGGTCGTGATGTCCAGTAACTGGAAGGGAAGGGCGAACTGATCTGTGCTTCTGTAGCGAGGAAAGCACCATTCATAAACCAAGGGGCTGGATACTGATTCCGGTGGAGTAGAGGCGACTGGGCGAGCCCGACGGCTGGATTCTGTATCTGAAATCGAGCCTCACCGGCAACGAGCCGGCCGACGTGATCGAGTATCAGTCGAGGAACCCCCAGTTTCCGCACCAAAGCACCGCCGACCAGTTCTTTTCGGAGTCGCAGTTCGAGAGCTACCGTCGCCTGGGGCTGCACGTGGTGCGCGAAGCGCTGGAGGGTGTGATGAAGAAAGCGGGCGACGTCACGCAGTGGACGCAGCCCCCTGTGTCGACGCCGACGGCGAGCGCGGCTGACGAGCGGAAGTGCAAGGACGTGTCGCCGACCGGGCACAAGTCCATTGATCTGACCCTCGTATGTCAAAGACTGACGACGAAGTGGTACCCGTCCATTCCCGTGACCGACGAGGCGGCCAGCCGCTTGAACGATCAATACAGCGAGATGATCAAGCGCTTGAGCGAGACCGACCTGCTGGGATTGCTGCCGAGCGTGTTGGCGAATCCAGCAGAGCCGAAGTGGCCCGCCGGGACAACGCAGCCGCGTGACAAGGCTTTCGTTTATATGGTCGAGCAGATTGGGCTCATGGCCAACGTGTTCACTGAGTTCGAGCTCGAGCATGCGGCCAACCGCGCCAACCCGCGCAACCGCGGCTGGATGAAAGTGTTCCGGCAGTGGGTACACAGCAACGAGTTGTACTTGGGACTGTGGCCGCGTGTGAAGGAGTCGTACAACCCGGTGTTCCAGCAGTTCGTCAAGCAGCTGCGCGACGAGCCCATCGACGACGTGCCGACGCAGAACTGACAGCCCGACACAGGGGAGCAGACTATTGGAGGCCCATGACGAACGGCTGGACAGCAGAGCGACGAGCACGGCTGGCGCGCGCCATAAAGCGTTGGCGCCCGTGGGACAAGTCCACCGGACCCCGAACCGCTGAAGGGAAGGCGCGATGCTCGCGGAATGCGTATCGCGGTGGGCACTGGCGTCGATGGCGCGAGACGGTCAGGAGCCTGAACGCCGTAATGCGCATGCAGCGTGAAACATTGGCCGAGGTGTCTGAAGCCGCGAGGACACGGGACGGCGGCTTGTCCGACCCGTCAGCAAGTACCGCCAACGGTGGCGGGGCGTCAGAGTGAAAACGCGTCACGCCCGCCATCGACCCCATCGGACAACTGCTCCCGGGGTAGCCACACTGGAAGATCGCCAGCGGCTGCTGTCGTCGATCATGAACGACCGGAAGCGGCGGGATGCCGTACGGTTGCGGGCGCTGGAGGCCCCGCGCCAGCCAGTCATCCATATCGCCTTTGTACTCATCAAGGGGCATGCGCTGGAACGAGATGAAGCGGTTAACGAACTCGCGGTCCTGCATCTTCTTCACGTTCAGGCTGCCGCCGGTGGCCTCTAGGAAAAGGGCTGTCGACGCCTGCTCTCGAAGGAACACGGTGGCTGAGCCGTTATACAGCGCGTTACGCATTTGTTGGCGCGTAAGCACCTCGCCACCGTTGACTCGCTCGAATATGTCGAGCCTGGCTCGCTCGGGAACATCCTTATCAATGATGTAGAAATGGAGCTGACAGTCCTCAAGGCGGTTCTGAAGGCGGGCGCTAAGCTCGGCGAAACGCTTCTTGTGAAGTTCCCCGCGCTGATCAAGCTTCAAGCGAAGCTGTCCTGCGAAGAAGCGTTGCAGCGTCGTCAACCTCTGTCTTCCATCGACCACGATCAGCCGGCCCTCATAATCCTCAGCCACGTAGAAGACGGGAAGGGGAATCCGCAAGAGGATGGATTCGACTAGGCGACTCTGCTTGTCTTCATCCCAGACGAAGTCCCGCTGAAAATCGGGATCAAGGACGAAACGCCCTTGTTCCAGCCGCCTTACGACATCGACGGCGGTGCGGCGTTCGTCGCGGATCGCCAGTTCGTCAAGCGGATAGTCCTCCCAGCCGCCAGGCCCGGGCTGCTCGTAACCTTCCAGAGCATCCTTGCCCGCGGTGCTCTCGTCTGGACTCTTGGGCTCAGTCATCGGGGTCTTGATTCTATCTTCGGATGCGCGATGCAGGATGGGCCCTTTGAGCGCTCCGGGGTTCGTTGCGCCCCTACGACAGGCCGGGTCCATCGGGCCAGGGGACGTTAGGAATGAAGTCTTTGCGGGAGAACAGCCAACGGCGCGCAGGTTGTCGAAACGGTCAGACGGGCGCCGGCTCCGTTTCATATATCGCTTTTCGGAACAGCGCGGTACGACATTTTCGGTGTCTCGCCCACAGAACCTTAGGCAAGGATCCTCGCAGATGCCCGTAAGCATGTGCCACTGTCTCGTCGCCGGCTTGGTTCCAACATCATCGCGCTCACCCCGACCCGAACACAGGCAATCTGGGCTTGCCGTTCATAGCGCCAGTCGCGACAATGCGACAATGCCGGAACGTGCCCCCAGTGGCGGCGACCAGTTCATCGTGGACAACTCCCATGCCGCCTGGAAGGTCCGCCGGTACCTTCACGACTGGCCCGACCGCGCCCGCACCTTCGACATCGTGATCGCCGCCTTCGGGACCAGCGCCCTGCCAGCCCGCAAGTCTCCATGACTCTCAACGAAGCCCAAACCCGTGCCGGGCACATCGATCCGCAATTGCGGGCTGCTGATTGGAAGATCAACGACCGCACCCAGGTCCGGCTGGAGGTTCCAGTTGACGGCTATGAGGCGGAGCCATGGAACGGCGACGTGCAGCGGTTGAAAGCGCAGCTCGAGATCAAGTCGCCGAAGACGGTGAACAACATTCTGGCCGTCCTCAGCATCCTGCTGAAAAAGGCGGTGGAATGGGATGTGATCGAGCGTATGCCGTGCCGGATCAAGCTGCTGCCCATCGAGAAGGGCGCAGCGGCGTTCCACGACTTCGAGGAGTACGAGCGACTCGTCGACGTCGCACGGACAATCGATCAGCGGACGTACCTGATCGTGTTGCTGGGCGGTGAGGCCGGGTTGCGGTGCGGTGAGATGATCGCGCTCGAGTGGGGCGATGTCGATCTCGCGAAGCGGCAACTGTGTGTCCGTCGTTCGGACTGGAACGGACAGGTGGGAACGCCGAAGGGTGGACGGCAGCGCTACGTGCCGCTCACGCGACGGCTCACCGCGGCGCTCGCCGAGCATCGGCACCTGAGGAGCAAGCGGGTGTTCTGCCAGGACGATCGCACGCCGTTCACGCGGCAGATCGTGCAGGGCCGGATGCTACTGGCGGCGAGGCGGGCGAACGTCAGGCGCGGGGTGCACATCCTGCGTCACACGTTCTGCTCGCACCTCTCGATGCGAGGGGCGCCGCCAAAGGCGATCCAGGAGCTCGCCGGTCATGCGGATCTGACGATGACTCAACGCTACATGCACCTCAGCCCGGCAGCCCTCGACGCGGCAATCGGCCTCCTGGAACGGCCGTCCGGCGAACAAAGTTGTGGAGATATATTGGCAACGGGGAGTCCGTTGCAAAAATGATCAATGAATCCTGGGACTAAACTGGCGGTGAGGCAGGGATTCGAACCCTACGACCGCGTCTTTCTAACTTGGTGATGGCGCGCGACTTCTGGTTCTAAGGGTTCGAGTTCCAACTACTTACCAGCTTCTTGTCGTCCGCGAGAGTCCCCGCCAGTCCTCCGCATTCTACCGGAGTTTTGGAGACATTTTGGAGACGGCGCCGAGTCGCCGCCATTCTCAGTGCGCTCTCGAAGGAGCGTTCCAATCGGAGGTAACTATGGACTTCGATCCTCGTTGGAGTGATGACCCACGCGACCGCGACGACTACGGTCGCGAGCTGAGCCAGGGCAGCCGCGGAGGGCTTTCCAATCCGCGTGAGCGCGAGCCACTCGACGCGCGCGATGTATTCACGCGCGACCTCGAGATGCCGCGCGGCCCGGAACGCGAGCGCGTCTGGGCGCGAGACAGCGACGTGAGGTTGCGCGGCTCGGAGGTTCGCACGCTCGCCACTGTCGGCGCCTTCCGCGTCGTGCCCGCCGGCGATCTCCGCGACGGCCAGGACCGTCCGCTCGACCCGCACCGGGGCGATCTGAGGCACCTAAGAGACTCGGGGCTCGTCGAGACCATCCCGGCCATCGGCAACGACCGCGCGCTGGTCGTGCTCACGGAACGCGGCCGGGACGTCCTCGAGCGCAACCGCTGGTCGAGCGTGCACCGCGAAGAACTCAAGTGGGCGGCCGTGGAGCGGGAGGTCGACAACCGGCGCGACGTTGACGACGAGCGCAGCAGACCTCAGGAGCCGAAGGGCCGGCAGGCGTTCCATGCCGGCATCCGAAGTGCGCGCCACACCCGATTCGCCGTGCACCGGCCGCGCGAGCTGACGCACGACGCGCAGGTGTATCGCGCCTACCTCAAGGACGCTGACCGGCTGCGCGAAGAGGG
>Ga0184627_10000782_pt1 | contig 12390 bp, 7 predicted proteins | sample PLM3_127_b1_FD_133150 | JGI IMG/M metagenome (GOLD analysis project Ga0184627, IMG submission 133150) | Groundwater sediment microbial communities from an aquifer in East River, Colorado, USA - PLM3_127_b1 | ecosystem: Environmental > Terrestrial > Soil > Riparian zone | place: USA: East River...
AGCCTTGCGCGCGGCGGCATGGACTACCAATTCTTCCAATTGCTCACAGAAAAGATCGAGAAGGCCTCAGGTGACGAAAAAGCAAGACTCGAATCAATACGCGAGAAACTTCTTGATTTCACAAATGAGTTGGATAGGCAGCTGGAGACGCGCTACAAACAGGCGCAGGAATTCGTCGAATCACTTCTCAAACAAAGCGATGTTGTAAAGGCAGTTCACGACAACCTGGATGGATTTACACAAGACACTGTGGACATCGTCAATCAGCTGCTACGTCAGGCCTCGGAAAAAAACGATTATGAACGAATGGGCAAATTGCAGAAAATGGTTGAGGTGCTGCGCGCAGTATCCACTCCCCCGGAAGTTGCATTTATCGAGCAATTGCTGGATGCCCCAAATGAAGCCTCTCTTGAAAAAATGCTGGATGACAACAAAACGCTCATCAACGATCAGTTCCTGGAGGCTTTGATCGGGCTGGTTGCACAGGTTGATGCAGCCGCGGGACAAGGCAACATGGAGGCCCAGGCACTGGCCGAAAAGTTGAGCAACGTGTATAAAAGCGCATTGAAGTTTTCAATGAAAAAGAATATTGCATAAAAAAAATTGGGTTCCGTGAGGAACCCAATTTTTTGAGATCGAACTAGATCGGACTGACGCCCTACGGTACCAACGTACAACTGACGCTGGCAGGGAAGCGCGTAGTTGTACAGGTGTAATTCTGCCTTACCAGAAGTGCATTCGTGGCAGTGTTATAGACTGAAATGGTCGCGTTGGTCCAGAAGATGAAATCAATGCTTGCAGTCCAGTTGGAATTTGGACAACCAGCTGCATTCCACGGGATGGTTTCGGGATCATCGGTTTCAACATTAAATGGACTCTTGCCATTCTTTCTGAGTGGATCACTTCCCAAAAGGCTTTGATCACCAGAAGCGGTTACTTTTGGAGCACTCTGGCCTGGAACGTCATTGCCACCAGGATTGGTGCAGGTTGTCGCAGGAATACCACTGGCATCCAATACGACCGTCACATCTGTCCTGCCAAGACCGCTGGCAAAACCCTCTGCGACCAGGGATGACAGCCTGAACTGAACGCCCGATAACTTGATATTCGCGCCCGCCGACACTGTCGAAGTCATCAGGGTTGTCAGAAGAAAAACTGTTAGCATTGAGAGAAATTTCTTTTTCATATGTCTCCTCATATAAACTAGAACTGATCCAAATTTTTCACTGAAAATAATGCTTACTTACTTCAATATGTGCCTCCATTTCCTGTCGAATTTTTGCTTCATATTCGAATTTCTGGGAAAAACAACCTGTTGCGAAGAAGATAAAAATGATTGATAATTGAATAAATTGTACTCTTCTTATCATGCTGTAGCATGTCGAAAAGGTTACAATTATTACGATATACTTCTTAATGAGCTTGAATGAATTCACTCGATAAGCCGACCCACTCAAAAGAGCATGATGATCTCAAACAGGCGATAGCCGCCCTGGAAGAAAAACGATCCCTGCTGGGAGATGAGATCGTGGATATTGCCCTGACCTCCATGCGGGAAAAACTTGCAGGGCTGGGCGCAGGTCCACGCGTCACCCATGAACCTCAGCAGCGCAAGCTGGTCACCGTCCTGTTTGCAGACATCTCAGGGTTCACGGCCATGGCGGAGAGAATGGACCATGAACTGGTGAGCACTGTGATCAACTCACTCTGGTCGCGCGTGGACAAAGCCATCCACGATCACGGTGGCCGCATTGACAAACATATCGGGGATGCAGTCATGGCTCTGTTTGGCACACCCACAGCGCGCGAAGATGACCCGCAACGCTCCATCCAGGCGGCCATGCAGATCCAGGCTGAAGTCCGCAGTTGGAAAAAGGAATTAACGAAGTTGGCATCCAACCAACCAACCCAGGCAAAAAATATCCGTTTGCGAATCGGCATCAACACTGGCCCTGCTCTACTCGGCACAGTAGGCACGATCGGCGAGTATACAGCCATAGGCGATACTGTGAACCTTGCCAACCGCGTGGAAAGCGCTGCGCCGTTGGACGGAATCCTAATATCCCACAACACCTACCAACATGTGCGCGGCATCTTTGATGTCACTGCCCTTGAACCGATCACAGTCAAAGGCAAAACCGAGCCGATTCAGGTTTATACAGTCAACGGATTGAAGCCGCGCTCTTTCAGAGTGACGACGCGCGGGCTTGAAGGCGTTGAAACGCGCACCATCGGCCGCAAAGATGAACTGGCGAAGATGAAGACCGCTTTCGAGAATTCCGTCGATCAACGGCAAACACATTTGGTCAATATCGTGGCAGATGCAGGCATCGGCAAATCGCGTTTGCTTTTTGAATTCGGCAAATGGCTCGACGTACAGGAACGGCGCATCCATGTTTTCAAAGGACGAGCCACGCAGGAAATGGCGCAAATCCCATATGCGCTACTCAGAGATATTCTTTCATCCTCCTTCAACATTCAGGATAATGACCGCTCTGTAGTTGTACGTCAAAAACTGGAGCGCGGCATCCTAAACTACACAGACAATAAGAAAAAAGCCAACTTATATGCCCACTTTATAGGCCACCTCATTGGATTCGATTTTTCCAAGAGTCCGCATCTAAAAGGGATTCTCGGAGACGCGCGGCAGATCCGCGATCTTGCGTTTCACTATGCCACACAGCTTTTTACGGATATCACCCGCCAGCAGGCAGGAGTCATATTTCTGGAAGATATCCACTGGGCAGATAAGGGATCGCTGGATTTTTTCAGTCACCTTATGGATTCAAAGCCCGACCTGCCCCTGTTTATCATCGGACTAACAAGATCGACTCTTTTCGAACAACGACCGGATTGGGGGACAGGGCCGGTTCAAAACCTGCGCCTCGACCTGCTCCCGTTATCGGAAGCGGACTGCCAGCAACTCGTCGCGGAGATCCTGCAAAAAGTGCCGGACATTCCGCACGCGCTGACGGACCTCATCATCAAAAAGGCAGAAGGCAGTCCATTCTATATTGAAGAACTAATTAAGATCCTGATGGATGGAGGCGTCATCATTCGTGGCGCGGACCAATGGCGAGTGGAGATGGCGCGACTCTCCGAATTAAAGGTCCCCGCAACTTTAACGGGTCTGGTACAGGCCCGTTTGGATAGCCTTAACACAAATTTACGCGAAACCTTACAGCAGGCTTCTGTTGTAGGGCGCATCTTCTGGACCAATGTTGTTGAAAACATGCACGATCCCGAAAACCAAACTCTGGCGTCTTCCACCGCGATCTACGACAAGTTGAACACCCTCAGAGCAAAAGAACTAGTATACCGGTACGACGAATCAGGCTCGACGGAAATGCCTGAGTACATCTTTAAAAACACCATACTGCATGATGTGACCTATGAAAGCGTACTATTGAAATTGCGGCCCGTCTATCACGTACAGGCAGCACAGGGTCTGATCGAGATCAGTGGTGAACGCGTAAGCGAATATGCTGGCCGCGTGGGTGAACATTATGAACGCGCCGGCGAATGGCTCGAAGCTGCAGAATGGTATGCCCGCGCTGGCAGGCAGGCACAGGATACATATGAACCAGATGCCGCCGTTGGTTACTATCAAAAAGCCCTGAGCTTCCTGAATGAGAATGGCGGTCCGGAACAAATGCCTCAGAGACTTGGAATATGTTCAAGGCTCGGAGAGGTATTGAACTGGAAGGCACAATATACCGACGCAGTGGAAATTTACGATTCGATGTTGAAAATCGCTGAAGAAAACGGTAACATCGTGGCCCAATCCCGCGCGCTTCAGGGCCGTGCCACCTCGCTGGGTTATCTGGGAGATCATCGCGCCTCGCTCGAATGCGCAATTCGCGCAGAGACATTGGCGCGAACCACTGAGGCGCGCCTGGAACTTGCAAGGGCGATCTGGACCCAGGGATCTGCGCGATACAGGCTCGGCGAATCACAGGCGGCTTTATCATTGGGTGAACAAGCATTGGCAATTTCCACTGAGTTGAACAATCAAAACGAAATGGCTCGATGCCTTAACTTGCTCGGCGCGGCTCATTACGTATCGGGACGATATGAGAAAGCCGAGAGTTGCTGGGAAAACGCGCTGAGGATATTTCAGGAACTAGGCAACCGCCAGCAAGGCATGGATCTGTTGAGCAACCTGGGTGCCATAGCAGAAGCGCGCGGAGACTACGAAACCGCCTTCCAAAGATTTGATAGCGCCCTGGAGATTGCACGCGAGATTGGGTATCGGGATGGTGAGATCGTCTTCCTTTCCAATCGGGGCATTGAACAGGTGGCACTCAAAAACTATGCTGAGGCTGAAACTGATCTGCAGGAAGTGATTCGAATAGCAGGAGCCACTGGGTCATGGTGTTTGCCTAACACGTATAACTATTATGCAGAAGCCCTGCTTGGACTTAACAAGGATGAGCAGGCAATTTATGCCGCACAGCAGGCGCTTTCTCTGGGTATCGAGGATGGCACCCCTGAAAATATTGGTGGCGCCTGGAGATCTCTTGGAATGGTGGCAGGGAAGACCGGGAAAACGATCAAAATTAAAGATAAGGAAACCGGTCAATTCCTGGATTATGATGCCCGAACCTCCTTTGCAAAAAGCGAGAAAATTTTCGCAGAGGCCGAGATCAATGGCGAGCGAGCGCGCACTCTGCGCGAGTGGGCGAGATATGAATTTAAAAACGGGGACAAGAAACAGGGCAAAAAGATGTGGAAGAAATCCCGGGATATCTACGTCAAATTAGGGGCACAGTTGGAAGTAGATCGAATGAGCGAGCTACCCGCCTGATTTGAATCAACTCAGCGGACCTGTTTTGATTTACGCTGCTTAAATTCAATTAGGGTGTACCGTAGCTGATGCGGTAAATCGCATCATTGATGAGGTCACCTACATACAATGATCCGTCGGGACCAAATAATAAGGGTAATGGCATCACACCCACAGGGAAGCGTACAAACCAGGATGTCTCTCCCTTATAAGTATTTCCATCGCGGACGAGAGTCACCCTCGAAATTCCAGTTTGCACATTGGGCTTGAGCCATGAACCGAAAATGGACACAAACGCGTTGCCGCGGTATTCAGCGGGAAATTTTTCACCGTCATAAAAATCCAATCCATCGGCAGAGGAATGTGATTCAAAGTATGCCACTGCGGGAATCGTATTCTCACAACCCGGCACGTTCTGCTCATTCCAACAATCCGGGTAGCCATAATCTCCGCCCTGAATAATGTGATTCAACTCTTCAAAAGGAGCATCCATGCCGAGGTCATCGCGGCCGTTGTCAGTGGCGAAAAGATCGCTCGTTGACGGGTGGAACGCGATATCAAACGGATTCCGCAAACCGGTCGCATAAATTTCGCTGTCCCCAGTATCCACATTGAAACGCAGGATGGTCGCGCTGCGCGGGTGAGGGTCATCACAGGCATTGCAGGTGGAGCCCACCCCAATGTAGAGCCAGCCATCGGGGCCAAATTTCAGACTGTCATTTTGATGAAGGTCGAAAGGAAGATCACTGACAAAGAGCTCCTGCACATCTGCTCTATTATCACCGTCCGTGTCGCGCAGGCGGGTCATCTTTCCCTGATGAGACACGTACACATCTCCAGTGGCGAGATGAATGGTAAGACCCAGAGGGACGTAAAAAGCTGATGCGAAAATAAAGCGCGATTCGGCGCGGCCATCCTGGTCTTCATCCAAAAGAATATAGACATTGCCATCCTGCGATGTGACGTACATTCTGCCCAGTGTATCAAACGCAAAAGCCAGAGGACGATACAGATCCGCAAATTTGATAAGTGAAAATCCTGGCAGAAGTTCAGCGCCTTTCAGTTCAACGACCGCAGCAGGCATAGTGGAAGTAGGTGCGGGTATTTCGGTGAATGTCGGTTGTGGCAGTGGAGTTTGGGTGAAAAATGACGTGGCTGTTGAAGCTGGCAGAGTTGGCAGAGTTGCCGTACTTGTAACTGTAACGGGCTGGCATGCCATCAGCACGAGAACACCCAGTATCATGAAGCGCGGAAGGTTCATACAAGTCTCTTCATCCAAACGAAATTATGATCTCAAACCTTCAAACAAATCGGTTTCAACTTTTCTCCCGCTATTCACAAGGCTGTACGAGCGATAGAAATGCCCGATACCAAAGATCTTCACCAAATCATCCAATGACCATTCCGAAATTGGACCATAGCCGGGCAACTGGGATTTGTGACACTGGATGGCCTTTTGTACTTTTTCCATCCACGCTCTATTATCCAGCTGCGTGGTGATCTGCCAGTCCTGCCAGCCGACGTGATGCCGCGTCACGCCATCGACATCCATGCTGATGCCGCCAAAAGCCTCGTTGGTCGCACCTACAATATCCACTGAATCCACCATGTAATAAAATTTCAAAACGCGATGTGGAGACTGTACCTCCGCGTCTATAAAGTTTTGGTCCGCTGCGCAAACCAATGCACCGTTCGTGAACTGTGAAAGCGCGATATGGTCAGGGTGCCCGTAGGCTCCGTCTGGCCCAAATGTCACCACCACTTGCGGCTTGATCCGTCTGATGTGTGAGACGAGCTTGCCAATGATCTCGTCCGGCCTGGCCAGGTCCACATCCCCATCAATGCTATCGAGATAACTTACCTCGCGGAGTCCCAAATATTCAGCCGCGCAACTCAATTCGGCTTCACGGATTCGGGCGACTCCCTCCAACCCAGGGTTTGGCCCCTCGGAATCGAACCAGCCTCTCTCCCCGCGCGTCGCGCAGACGAGATAAGTCTCAACGCCTTCCGCAGAATAGCGCGCCAACGTTGAACCAAGCCCCAGCGTTTCATCATCCGGGTGCGGGAATATTGCCAGCAATTTCAATGAGTCACTCATGCTACCTCCTTATAACAGTACTAGGCGTTCTCTAACGCCATTCTTCAGGAGCAAGCTCCTGGATGCCAGAGTTAATGGCGAAGGCCTTCGAATAGATCCGATTCAAGCTTTCTTCCCGCGTTGACCAAACTAAAAGCGCGATAAAACGTCCCTTGCATGGCCAGGACGGCTGTAGCCGCATCTTCGTGCATTTCGGCGAGCGCGCCCAGCGATGGCAATTGACTCTGATGACATTGAATTGCACGCCACGCCGCTGAACAATATTCAGCCATATCTACGCGTGTGGTGATCATCCATTCGTTCCATGCAACTTCGCCGCGCAATTGTTCATCAACGCGAAAGGTCAGATCGCCTATAAACGGCGCGATCAGATTGATGAAGTTTTCGGAATCAACCATGTAATAAAGTTTGGAAACAACATGCGCGGGCAAATTTTGCGGATCAGCGTATGAAGAATCCGCTGAGCATATGATAGCCGCGCTGGTGAATTGACCAACGGCGATATGATCGGGGTGACCATAATTTCCATCAGGAGGGAAAGTGACAATCACTTGTGGCTTGATACGGCGAATGTGCGAAACAATCTTGCCGACAGCTTCGGTATGATCCGCCTTATCCACCTCACCGTCAATATAGTCAAGAAAATAGAGGCCGGTCATGCCGAGTTCTTTGACAGCATTCTCCAGTTCCTTAGTTCGAATTAGGCCGAGCGCGCCCGGGCCTGGATTTTGCTGCTCGGGGCCGAACCAACCTCTCTCCCCGCGTGAAGCGCAGATGTAATATGTCTCTACGCCTTCCGCGGAATATTTCGCCAACGTGCCGCCCATGCCCATCGATTCATCATCCGGGTGAGCAAAGACTGCCAACAGTTTTAATGGTTCGGGCATGGTGAAGCTATGTTACTCGAATCAGGAAATGAATTCAAGCGGTGATGGAAGTTATTATGTCTATCGTTCTGCGTGCGATTGCACGCGCTTGAATTCGAGCATAAATTGTTCTGCGATCAGTTCGTTGTAAACAATAATTGTATTCTCGTCATTTCTCTCTTCGGCGCTTTGAGAAAAGTTATAGGAGCCAAGCACCACGATCTTTTCGTCGACAATAAAAACCTTATGATGCATTTGACCAGAGTTGCCGTCGATCCGCACATCAAGATCTGCCTGCTTGAACGGATCATATTCCGTGCCCTGGTTCGAAGAGATCTGCTCCTGGTCCATCACGCCCGCGATGGTGAGTCCCGCCTCTGCTTTTTCACGGACGATCGCGCCCAGGTCATTGGATGTGAAGGAAAATGCCAAAAAATGGATGCTCTCCTCGGCACCACTCAACAGACTCGCCAGCGCATTGAGCACTCCATCGTCCGGCGAAAAATAGATATCAATACGCGTGTCATCGATGGTAATGGTGGGGTTTGGAGTTTTCGCAACCACGTCCGGCCCGAACTTATTATCTTCGAACATTTCATTGAATTCAACAGAGTAGTTTTCAGCGATCTTCGTTGAATGGATGCGCATCAGATTATTGTTGTCTTCATACGTGCCGGAGTCGGTAAAGTTCATGGCACCCAGCCAGACTTCAGACTTGTCTATGACGAGGAACTTATCATGCATCAATCCCTGACGGTTATCTCCAATAATGGGAATGCCAGCCTCGATCATGATCTGCGGGTCGGAGCGATCCATGTTGGTGGACTCCATTACAACACGGACTGTGACGCCACGATCATGCGCGCGCAAAAGTGCATTACGAACGCTGTTCAAGCTCAGGCTATAGGCAGCAACATCAATACTCAAACGCGCGCCATCAATTGCATCCACAAGTGGGCCATCCACACCGCCGGTCCCTTGCGGAGAAAGCGGGCTGGTGGGGTCGGTAAAATATAGTTCGAACCACGGTCCTTTTACGCCATAGCCCGCTTCCAGATCTACGGGTGTGAGGTCAATTCCGGGAGTTGATGATTGCGTGGTTCCAGGTTTTGGAGTTGGTGTTGTAGGCGTAGCGGGGATATTTCCGCAGGCAGAAATTAGATAACAGGCAATGGATAATAAAGATAGAAAAAAATGATATGGTTTCATGATGTTCCTTTAAGTTTCGTGCAAAGCGGAGTGAGACCCGTGTCTTTCGGGTCGAATGCGGTCGAAGCACGGGGTTGCCAAGGAATTCGCGCTTTGACTGCGGGTTTCGATACCTTTACATGCGTGCTGGTGCAAGCGTATGGGGCTGGAAGACCCAGCCCATACTCTGCTCAACGCGCTGGAGAATTTACTTTTGTTCCGTTGCTTCTTTGAGGCGTTTGCTCAACACCTGGATGACTGCAAGGCTTACTTCCGGCCTTTCACGGATCAACCCCTCAAAACTTTTCTGGTCAATGCATAAGGCGCGCACATCTCCAACTGCGATCAATGTTGCCATACGCGGCTCACGGTTGATGATCGACATCTCACCCACATATTCACCTGATCTTCGGCGCACCGCCTCCACGTTATGTCCGTCTTTGGAGATCACCACACTAACCTCGCCGGAGACAATGACGAACAGCGCGTCGCCCGGTTCACCCTGTTGGGCAATCATATCACCATCAGGGAAAAGCTCCTCTTCGGCGATAGAAGCCACCTGCTTCAGATCGGTGGGCGAAAGACCTTCAAATAGAGACACGCGCTTGAAAAATAAAATCCTGTCCATCAGAGATAATGTGGCAAGTGTATCCATTCTCGTCTCTCCATAATTCTTCGCGAAGGCGGCGCACTCGCGGATCCACGCATCGTCATCGGTGAGCAAACGCTCCCAATTTACAGATAGAGTTCCTACGCTGTCGTCTTCCCATAATTTCATTAGTGGCTGAAGAATATCGCGATATTTTGCGCTGATCGATTCCAGCGCTTCGATGACATTCGCCCGGTGGCTTGTATCGCGTGTTTGTAAATTTTCGATGGCGGTGTTCATTGCGTCTCTATCCCCCAACAGACCGATGGCACGCAAGGCGCGGATTCCAAATCGATGCGACTTATCATGCAGGGATTCAACAAGCAGATGCAGCGCTTCATTCTCCGTCGACAGCGGTACGCCACGCATCAAAGCATCATACTCCTCCGCGCGGGATACTGACGCACGCGCCAAATCGAGGATCGGTTTGGCGGGAGGCATCGGCAAATATTGGAGTGTGAGCAACGCCCCGTCCACTGAGGCTTCATCCTGCAACGCGGCAAGGACAGATTCCATCACGGACGCGCCGATCTGCCCAAGCAACCGCGCGGATGTTTCGCGCGCGGCTGGGTCTTTTAAAGATTCGAGTAAATAGCGAAGAGACTCTTGTGAATTGATCTGCACCAAAGATGTAAGGATCACATTTTTTATGCCTGGCTCGAGACCTCTTTCCAACATTTCATTGGCAAGAAAATCAAATGCCTCTTTATCACCCCATTCGCCAAGAGCAGTGATGGCATGAAGGCGCGCATCCAGGTCGCCGAAAACAGCGGTGTTACGGAGGTGGTGTTTGGCTTTGGGTACGATTTCTCCCTCACCCCACGCTTCGACTGCGCTCGTTCCACTCGCTCCGCTCAGCGCGAAAGAGGGAGACTTGAGAATTGATACTGCCACACGCGTGCTGACTCTTGCATCTTCATCATCCAGCAGGGGCGTTAGATAACGTGACAGAGCGCGCGAAGAGGAGGATAAAACTGAAAGCGCAGACACGGCTTCAAAACGGACATCCGGCTCAGGGTCCGAAAGAGAGGCGGCGATGTCTAGCAAGGCGGGAGTCGCTTTGGAGCGAGATAAGGCTCTGAGGCTGGCCGCGCGTACAAACGAGTCCGCATCGCTTAATCCATTAAGAAGAGCATTCGTTGATTCGGGCAAAGAGAGATGACCTAAAATTTCAGCGGAGACGCGTCGAATAATGGGATCAGAATCGTGCAATCCATTGAGCGCAGTTTGAATAGCGATACCATCTTGATGGAAACCCCCAAAAGGCTGCTCTTCGCTATAAAAAAGATTTGGGCGACCTGCGCGCAAGGCATTGATCAATGCAATGTTATAACCACGACGCGCCTGATAAATAATATAAGTGCAACAGGCCGCGGCGAAGAGGCCGATGAAATAAAGTTGTTGAGGTGTAAGTGTTTGTTCACCAACAATGAGTATACCGCCCGCGATGAATGTGCCTGCCTGCTCAGGTACGCCGCTGATAAATGTGCGCACCTGGTCACGTTTTTCAGGTGGAGTAACATTGAACATGGCCTGCCAGGCGGGGTCGGCAATCCCTGAAAGCCAGAGCATTTGTACAAAACGAAATGCAACAATGATTGCAAAGACAGGTGCCAGCACAAGCCCGCCAAAACCGATAAAGTAAATAACAGGGAACGCTAGAATGCACGCCATGATGCCGAGGCGCGAAAAGAGTCTGTTTGCAAGAAGGAGCGAAGCAAGAAACGCGGCGGCTGTACTGATGCCATTAAAAAGACCAAGGAATGATGCGAGCGAATCTTCGTTCGGGAATTGCTCAGTGGCAGCACGCGAGAACGGAAGTGAAATGGAAAAGTACAGCATGGAAAAGAAGATCGTTGAGATCGAAATCCATGTCATCAGTTTGGAGCCGCGCACATATTGATAGCCGCGCTGCATTTCTTGAGCGAGGATGGGTTGTTTGCGGCGCGACCTGCGCGCCGGGGCGGATGCGATCTGGTGCCGCGCAAGCAGCGCGCGGCTGAGAAGAAACGCAAACAGCAATGCGCCTGCCCAGACGAGCAGCAGGTTCTCAGTCCCAATGGAAGCAACCAGCAAGCCTGTGATAAATCCACCGATGACCTGGCCAAGGATGCGCGCAGCATTGAACAACGGAAACAGTCGTTTTGCCTGGCGGGTATCACAGACAACGCCCGCAATTCCCCAGAGAACAAGGCTGACCAATATATTGAGCGCTTCCTTGCCAAGCCAGAGTGCGGGATATAACCAGTTGGCCCCTGTAAGCAGAGCAAAACGCGCCACAATGAGAAGAATGGAAATAAGAAGTGGAACGGCAATATAAAGGATCTGCCGCGGCACGCGACTAAGGATGGCTGTGACGCCGAACGACATGATCATGTTCGTGATGCCGAGGCCCACAAACATATACGGAAGATATTCCACGCCGAAGCGCGCGAAGAAGAGCGCTTCGATGGCGGTCCCGCCGAGTGAGGCGCCCAGCGCAGTGAGAAGCATGACGCCGATCGTGAGGGAGGCGATGCGCCCTTCGCCCGGTTTGATGGAGAGCAGTTGCGCGAGGCGAGTCATTTGTTTAGAAGATCATCAATCCTATCCAGCTTCCAGAATTTCAAAACCTGAACGCGGACTACGATTTTGCAAAACAATTTTTTGAACCAATCGGGTGCAAGGGGCAACTGTCCTTTAAAAGTAAGTCTGAGATGCGTGCCGCCTGATTCGGTTGGGATGAAATGGAAGGTCATCAAGAGTGAAGTTGAATTTCCCTGTGGCGCGTGAAGGACTGTGTAATATTCAATAGGACGGATAT
>Ga0184627_10000784_pt1 | contig 12369 bp, 23 predicted proteins | sample PLM3_127_b1_FD_133150 | JGI IMG/M metagenome (GOLD analysis project Ga0184627, IMG submission 133150) | Groundwater sediment microbial communities from an aquifer in East River, Colorado, USA - PLM3_127_b1 | ecosystem: Environmental > Terrestrial > Soil > Riparian zone | place: USA: East River...
CGATGGCACCAATGCGCTCGCGGCTGGTTCAGAAGTCGTGTCACCCGGTCTTGGTGGGCGGCTCGCGGTGCGCGCAACGCTTGACGTTAACAACGGGGCCAGCGGTCATACCGTGACTTGGTACACGGCGCGGACTATGGCGGGGCCGTGGGTTCAGTTAGGTGCACAATCAGTGGGAGGAGGGGTAACGTCGATCTTTTCCGGATCTGCGCCCCTCGATATTGGTCAGGACAACGACGCGAGCTACGAGCCTCTGATCGGCGCTATCTACTCTGCTGAGATCCGTAATACTATTGGTGGCACAGTTGTAGCTAATCCGGACTTCACTGCTCAGACACCTGGCACATTGAGTTTTGCGGATACCGCTGGTCGTACTTGGACTGTTAAAGGAACGGCTGCAATCGCCGATGTAATGGGCTCGGCTTTGCTGCGCACAACCCCAGCGGTGCCGTATCCACGACGCTGGAAAAACGGAGATGTTCCGCTAGCGGCTATCTTGAATAACGACTGGCGCGATGGCTTCAAGTGGTTGCTCGGTTACACTAAGCCGTGGTTCGCCGGCATCTCGACAGACACCGCGAACTGGGTTGTGGGTAGTTGGCACTCATTGCCGATCAATACAGAGCTTATCAAGCAGGGTGGTATGATTCACGCTACTAATGATACAAGGATATATGTGCCCGAAGACGGTTGGTATGAGTACATGGGTACGTTGTCGCGAGACAGCACAAGTGCTGGTACTACAAACAAAGATTGGGCCGGTCTCGGAAGAAATGGAAACATACCGGGGGTGATCATGGGCTCGCATTCAGCGCACATTGTCGAGGATGACATGGTACATGTTCCGGATCAGGGATCACTATACCTCAGCGCGGGGGACTATGTTCAGTTCCAGGTGTGGTCTACCGCTCCTGCTTCATCGGTAAAGAACTGGAGTTCGCCGGGTACCCAGTTCCATATTTGGTGGGCCGAGCGATGACGGCTACCCCTAATCCGAAAACCTGGACCGATAGAGAGATGCCCGACTGGAAAGAGTATGGTGCAGAGATCTTCCAGACACTGGAATTCTTGCTCAATCCTCCTATGGCATGGGTGAAAGCAAACTCCAGTACGTCTATCGTGAATGACTCGGTAACTAACGTAATTACCTTGGACCAGGTTGTAGTAGATGTGCCAGGGCTTGAGGCGATGTATAATCCAGCGGTACCTACGAGGCTAACTCCCAAAACACCAGGTAGGTACAAAGTTATTTATTCAGGATCGTGGGACAACGTGGCTTGTGGCTGCTCAGGGCGTCGAATTATATGGGTACGAAGGAATGGAGCATACGACGTTCGCGCTGAGATGCGGCCAGCATCATCTACGATTGGCCATCTGCTTTCTCAGGGTCATGTTGCCTACGTTACGATGAACGGTACGACTGATTATTTGGAACTGTTACATTTCACTAGTGGCGGTACTGTGAACAACGGTAATGCTACTGACGGTTGGCAGTCGGAGCTTATTTTGCGGTGGGTAGGGGTGAACTGATGAACAAACTGGAGCTGCCAAACCTCACACGGTGGCGAGCGGGCGAACAGCCTGACGAGGAAATGTTCAATGATTTGCAGGACTCGTATGAGTTCCTGCTCGACCCGCCCACCGTAAAGGTTCACAAGACTGCGAGTCAGAATGTTAACAGCGGCAGTTTTACCAGTGTCACGTGGAACGAAGCTGTGGAAGATAACTGCAAGCCTTTTGGCGTTAGTTATGCTACTGCTATGTGGGATCCTGCCTCTAATAACAAGCTCGTTTGCCGAGTGCCCGGATGGTACGAAATACAGTACACCACTGCCTGGGATACTACTACTGACGATGCTCGACGCATGACACTGTTCGATGTCAACGATGGTCCTGAAACTCTGTGGCAGCGAGGCCGGCGGGATACATGGCACCTGAATGACTACACGGTCACTACTCAGCACTATCCTGTGTTCTTGAACGTAGACGATTACGTCAAGATGTGGGTGCTCCACGACAAGGGCAGCGCCACTAACCTGGTGGTGACTACCGAGTATGGACGTCGCACTCAACTGAAATTGAAATGGGTTTCTCTCTAAGGAGGACCAACATGTCGAGTACAAGAAACTGGAGGTGATCCTAGTGTCCTTTGCGGATACTTTGCGCCAGGAACCGGTGCGGGTTTACATCTACGGTCTGGTCGTAGCTGTTATTGCCGCGCTTATGTTCTTTGGCGTGCTCACAGGTACTGCGGTACCAGTAATAATGGGCGTGGTCATTGCTGCGCTCGCGCTTCCCTCTCCTGTGGAAGCTGCCCGAAATCGGGTCTCTCCAGTAGAACCTCCTAAGTAGAAAGGGGATAACCTAAGATGGCTACCCTTGAAGATGGCGGCACTGTGTCCGTCGAGAACGGCGTACTACTAGTCGACCATGCCGGCGCTCCTGGCGTAGCTGTCGATTTGGCCTACGCCCAGTCTGTGTCGTATACGCGAGCTGCTCGGAAGGATGACTACGGCGCCCTCGTGGTTCGCGTTGACGGCGTAGATGTTGTTGCGAAGGTCCAGGAGGAAGACGGCCTGAAGCTGGTCGCTAAGGTGCGAGCTGCGCTGCCTAGTGCTGATGAGCAGCGGTTCGATACTGACGGTGGCGCTTCCCGCGACGAGTAAAACCAAAAAGGCCCCAGCTACCCTTTTAATAGGGCAGCCGGGGCCTTTTTGTGTCTAGCGCATCGAGCTTAAATGGTTGTCTACCAGTACGTCCACCAGGTAGGGAAACGTGTGCTCCTTTAAAATTGTACTTAGGTCGACCACTGTTTTGGTTGGAAACAGTAAATGCTGGCCTGATGAGCGATGAACACCGTCCCACAGCTCTACCCGTGCTAGCATCTGACCTTCAGGAACGTTTATGCGAGGAGCGATTACCACAATAGTGTCTGTCTTGTAAAGCTCCACAGACTTGTGATCGTGTACTCGTCGAGCCCGGATCATGTAACGTGGATATTCATACCCGTAACCATTCCGCGTCCAGAACCCTTCAACCACTGCTTCGTGCATTTGAATGAATGTAGATCCTTTGACCGCGTAGATGATAGAAGAACCTGTTCGAATCTCTTCGCCCCGCGTATCATAAAGTACGGTCACACCGGTGCGCCAGTCACGTCATTTACGTTGCCCGACCATTCGGTGACAAGTGACTGGTTGCCGCCGTTGTACCCGAACGCTGCCCGAACGAATCGGTTGTTGCGAATACGCACATTGGTCAGCGGACCTGTACGCGGCGTGTAGATCGTGTATGACGAAGCGGTCCCGTCCAAGCGGTTGTTCTCAATGAGGACATTGGCATTCTGCGACCCGCTACCGTCCCACATGATGATAGTTGCCGTATTACCCCCGAAGATGTTATTGTGCCGGAAAGTAATATCGCTGGCACCTTGATTGAACTGGGCGCCATCTGAGTGTCCTCCGTTGCCGCTGAAAAGATCGTGGATATACGAGTCTTCCACAATGGTCGGACCACCAACGTTTAGACCGTTTTCCACATGATGAATATTGCAGCGGCGAACGAGCACATTGCGCGGACTAATGCCGTTGGTGTTGCTGTTCATCCCGTCAATCTCACAGTCAATGATCAGCAGCTCTGTGCTGTTGTTTTGAATAAGCACAAAAGGTGAAGTTGACCTAATGCGGGACCGTTTGATCGTAACATTTGGGGCGTTCACCACGATGCCACCAGAATGATTGCGGGCTTCAATCACCGTCCCGGCGACTGTGATGTTCAGCAGCCCAGACGAATTGGTGAGCACCGTACCGGCCGGAACACCCGTATTCGTAGCGTCTGGCCACATTCTGGAGGGCGCGGTAACTGTGTACGGCAGTACGACCTTGGTGAGGTTCCCAGTCAGGTCGTATGCCGTTACTGCCACATTAGGCATTAGCCGTGTAGACCGCAACTGTGCCGTTGTCGCGGACCAAGGTCCACATGCGACCGCTGGAGTCAGCCACTGCGATGGACACCGGATCCATGATCACCGCTTGTACCGAAACTGGTGCTGAGACATTGCCAGCGACATCGCGAACGGTCACGGTTACCGTGAAGGTCTGATTGTCCACATCGGCGTAGTTGACTGTCAGAATCATCAGCGCACCTGGTGCGTATATAGACGCATCTAGTGAAGCGGCAACTGTAGGAGCAGCCATGTAGAATCCTTTCGTTAGAGGAGTACGAGGAGCAGTACTCCGATAAGCGCGATGCCAATGGTGAGGATGGCAGCGACCACCTTACCGCTGTCGGTGATGCCGGTAGCGCGGCCTTGATTTGACTGCAACGCTTCAGCAAGGGGCTTGATTAATGCTTCAAATTTCTCGGTCACATTAGCCATGTCATCCTTGGTGGCATACTTACCTCGCTCCGAGTTGATTTGTTCGCGCAACTCGTTGGCTTTTTCATCCTTGTACGTTTGAATTTCACGGGCGAGCTGGAGAGCTGACAAGTCAGCAGTTTCTTTGATCTTCAGCGCTTTTTCCCGCTCTAAAGCGACCTCAGCATACCGTCGATCACGTTCTTCCATGAATTTTTCGTACTCTGTATGGCGCTGGTCATAGTACTCACGAAGAGTAATACAGTTGCTTTTGCCCATTACCACATCCGAGCTGCTGCAATCCCCGCGATGAGCAGACCGATAATCACGAAGATTATCCAGATCCCACCGACGATGAGCAGCGGCAAAAACACCAGCCACCACGACCAGGCAATGACACTGGTCAGCTTGAGAACGAAGAACACTGCCGTCAAAATAACGGGCAGACTACCGAATTGAATGCTCACATCTTCACCTTCTTCTTTTTGTGCTTCTTGGGCTGATCAGGCAGGTTGTAGTCCGACTCGTTTGTACCCTCGTACGGAGTGTATTGGTTGTTCATCGTGGTAGTCAGACCAGTGACGTTGACAGTTTCCAACTTTGGTGCCGGCTTCTCCATCCGCTCGCGGAATGTGCGAACAGCGGTCGGAAAAACATTCACGAATGATGTCGCCACCACCGAGGATAGCGCCTCGAAGAGATCGCGGGAATTGTTCTCCTGCGACTCGATGTATACCCGCTGGTCAGGAGAAATACGAAGCTTGTCTCCCACGTAGGTGCGAACAAGCTCGCCAACCTGCCGGAGGTGCTCTTTCTCCGCTTCGGTGAGGTCTCGGTTGAACGTGACCCTGATTCGTGCCGGGCCTGGGCGACGAGAGCTTAGCTCGTCCCACCACTCAGTCGGTGCAGGCATTTGTGTCCCCTCTCAGGTTTGCAGCGGCCCGACGCATCCACGCGAGCACGGTTTCTTTGTCGGTATAATCATTGTACATAGTGATCCAAATGTATGGAGTGTAGGAGCCGTAGGTCAGCTTGAATGACTCGGGGATTTCGTCAATGAGGGTATCAAGCGCCAATGAATGGATGTTGGTGTGCGTGGTGTCTTGCCGACAAATGTCTAAAGCGGTGATAGGACAATGTTCGCGCTGATTATCTACCTTTCCGCTCCACCAACCGTCACGTTCAATCAGACTGATTGCCGCGTCGATCAGATTTGCGGCCGCCGCCGCGCTTTGGCCTCTTTCCATTTTTATCCACCTTTTTGGACTCGTCATCTTGAGCGTCCCTCTCCTGCCAGTAGCGGAGTTCCTCGTCACGCATCCGCTCTCTGCGGTTATTTCGTCGAGGCACGCCGCGCGGCCTTACGTCGTTCTGGAAGAGTCAGCGCATTTCGCGCCTCAGCTTCCTTTCGCTTCTTGAGTCGATCAGCTCGCTTGGCTCCGCAGAAGTGCGGACCAGAGAATCGATTGCTCATTTCTTAGTCTTCTTCCGCTTTTCGAGCGACCGCTTCAGTTGATAGAGCTTGGTCAGTACTTCGGGGGCGACAAGATCACGAATCAGCACAGTAACTCCTCAAACTACTTTGTTCCCGTGGCGATATGCCCGGGTCCGATTGTATTCTGTCTTGACTCGTACAAGCTGGTCAAGATCAATCTCGTGCTCATAAGCGTAATCCAGGATCCGGATAAGGGCATCAGCTAACTCAATACCTATACCTTCAGGCTTAACACCGTGGCTGGCGATAGTCTCCAGCTCAAACCAGTCTTGCCCATCAGGGTCACGATAAATCTTGTCACCTGCGCGGACCTCGGTTGCCTTGTAGCCTTCGCGATGCTCTTCGAATGCTTCAGCAATCTCGGAGACAAACAAGGCAACAAAATCGCCGAAGGTGCGAGTATGAATCCACCAACCTTTGGCATGAGCGACCTGATTTACTTCTTTGGCCAGCTCTTTGAGCGGTCCTTTGAACAAAGGCTTTACCAAAGTTGCTGGCTGCTCTTCGATGGGCGCCGCTTCGATGTTGCCTTCTACGCTCTTACGCGTTACTACCAACGGTTTCCTCCTCCTTGTACGTCAGAATTTTCCGAGCGGTGTAGGTGTCCTGTTCAAAGTTGTACGCATACAAACGATACTCCCCGTTACCCTCGATGATCAGCACCAGTTCGTTGTCGTCGTCGAGCTTACTATTACCGCCCTTGATAAGCTCTTCGACCAATTCACCAGTCATATAGTTCCAACCACCACGATACGCGCCCTCAGCTACCCGCTCAATCTTCCGCTGGTTCATCCAGTATTGAGCGCGGGCATCCCGCTCCAGCTTTTCTGCTTTGGTGAGACGGCCTATGCCGTCCAACCGCTTACGTCCTGCCACGTTGCTTTAACCCTTCATGCCAGCGGCCGTGGTTTTCGACACCTGATCGAAGTACTAGCGCGCTACAGATAATGCAGGAGAAGACATTCTGCTTGTCATCTTCTCCGTCGATAATGAAGGTTAGTTTACCTTCAAGCTTCGTTTGATCACGCCACCGAGCCCTGGCTTGATCTGCTTGGTCACCTGCTCTGTTCCGAACGTTTACAGATTCTGCTTCTAATACATCAATCTTCTCTTTAAACCTGGCCGGAGGTCCAGTAGGCTCATCGGGGAAAAGTTCTTGCTTTTCTTTAGAACGAACAGGTTCGTTTTGAATGTCCTCCGGCGGGGGCGGTGGAGGATGAATTAGAGCGTCGTCATCACCGGGTTCGGTCATTGTTCACCTTTCGCTGTCGTGCGGCCACTTTGTTAGCGGCGCGTCGCTTGGCCACACCCTTGGGATGTACCTTGTGGATGTTCCCGCCACGATTGACGATGACCTGGTAAACCGCGAGCTTGCGCATAGCAGTTTGAAAGAACTCCTGTCGCAATGCGTCGATTTGACCAGCGTCAACTCCCGTTGACTTTAGTAAATTCTTGATCTTAGGCAGTGGAATCTCATCGAGGTCAGGTACTACGATATTCTGTTCCATCACATGTCCTGGAATGTATTAGGCGCTAGCCCTTTTAGCTGGCGCAGAAGTTCGGTGGCTACGTCGCGGAACAGTGCATCGACACCCTCGCCGGTACGCTTCCCAAGCAGCTCGCGCCACGAGCGCAGGTTACCGGTCACGACAATCTTCGTTTCGGTAGCGTTCGGGAGGACAGCACGACCAGCCTCGCGTGCCTGCTTTCGGCTCTGGCCATTAGCAAGGCGATTGTCCACAAGTCTTTTGTAGAGCCGCAAGGCAGCGGCGTGATGCTCACGCAGGAGTACTTCTTCCTCGTGGTCACCGTTTGGCGGCAGAACAAGATCGGCTTCACTTTCATCGACATACCTCTGACTAACTTGGCTGAACGACATATGACGATGCCGCACTAATTCGTGGGTAAATGACCGAGGCACATCTTCGATGTAGAAAGTAGCGCTCGCGTGCTCCAGCACCGAGAAGTGTCCGACTTCCAGGATGTGACCCAGGTAGCCTTGGTTGGTTGCGGTCTTCGGGTTGGGCCGGTTCCATGACAGATAGCAAGAGCGACCGGCAAACTCCGCAAGCTCATCGGCCCAGGTAACCGGCTCGGTGTGCATGTTGTAGGCCAGCTCGGCCAGCACTTCCTCGTCCAGGGCGGTGTAGGCGATCATTTTAGCCTTCATTACGCTCCTCGTTGAGAATGAATTCTCGCACCTTTTCCATGATCTCTGGCTTATCGAGACAGCATAACTGCCCTTCGCTCCACGAAGCACACTGCCAGACATGTTCATTTGTCTCTAGAAATTCTTCAAGTTCTGTCATGCATTCCTCTTATTATCGGCGTGGTCCTTGCCACGCTTACGTCCCTTGCCGCCTATATTGAAGATACGCAAGGCCTCCTCGTCGAGGTGCACTGTCTTTATCTTCTCGGCAAAGGTCATGCCGCACGCGCAACCAGTGCCACGTCTACGACCACAGCTAACACAGTGCCCGTACTCGTTTACGGGAGGCATTGTGAGTATCTCGGATTCTTCGATGAGCTGCATAGCCGCATCGATTTCTTCTTCGGTCATCTCGTCATCAAAGGCACAGTAAGGGCAGTCTGGTAGCCCTTCTTCGTGAGGACTGGACGGGTCATAGTCACACAAACATTGCACCTTGCCCGGCCGCACGAACTCTAAGTGGCAGCCAGGCCCGCACTTCTGCCATGCATTGCCAAAGCCGTCCTCGATCATCTCAGACATGGCATCCCTCCTTATCGCATGGACAGGTGCCTTGGTAATCACAGTATCCGTAGCAGTATTCACTACTACAAAGGCCATAGTACTCACCGTTAATGCAGCCCTCTAAGTAGTCAAAGTCGGGATCACAGATCCGGCAAGGCGGGGTCTCCTCTGTTGGGATTGGCTGGCACATCAGCCCTCACCTCCGTTCCAAATCCTAGCTTGAACTGTTCTAGTTCTTTATCGTCCTCGCCCATGATTTCGGGTTCATTTTCATCGCCCGCCTTGCCAGTTTGCACAGTCATCCACCGCTTTCGCAAGCGGATCACGATAAGCACTACTTGTACCTTTCTCCGTGAACGACAAATGAGCCGTCGGGATGAACCGGTACAAGCTGCGGTGAGACCCTGGTCTTGTGACCTTTACGTTTGTCAATCCACAAGATGCCAAAGGCATTGCCCCAATTGGCTAATCGAGCGCGACCGAGGTATTCCGCACCACTGAGACGCATCATATGACCTACCTCCATGCCGGTCACCGCTGTGCGCTTCTCGCCAGTCCCTACCGTGGTCCAAGCGAGCCCCGCACGGTGTGTGTGGCCGCACACGACAGACGACCACGAAGCGCGTGCCAGACCAAGCGCGGTGTTACCCGGGATCGAGCTGGTGCTGCCCTCGTCACCGTGCATCAGCAACCAACCAGGTGCGATCTGGTAAGGGGTTTCGTGCCAGGTAATTCCGTAGTCATCGAGGCGCAAGGCGTTTTGGATGTTTACCTTGTGACCCATAACTGTCATGTCGGCAATGCCTGGTAGTCGTTGCTCAATGGCCAGCTCAAGACGCTCGTCGTGATTGGACTTCATAAGATGCCATGGGCCGTTGTAGAATTCCCGATAGTATTCAAATAGGTTACGAGTTTTCTGGAACCCACCTTCCAATCCACCGTCATATTCCTTCCTCAACCCACGAGCCCAGCGGCCTAGCTGAGTTGAATCAGTCGCATCCCCGACATGGGCGATCGCTGTCGGCTGGAAGTCCCATACAAAACTCGCAACAGCTTTGATCTTTGCTTCGTCGTGTAGCGGCACCTGCCAATCGGGTAGAACTACTATTGTGTCCATAACGCTTGGCCTTTCTCGGAAGCCGACACAAATGCCGGACATATAGACGCCCTTTTGACGGACGTCTGAAAACTGCCCACTGAATAACGTGGAATCTGATCGGGTGCTCAGACACGCCGGCCAATCCTTGTTCTGTGTACCAGTCAGGCCAAATGTTTAGCACGACATCCCAGTACTTTGCCAATACAAAGGCATCGTGCAGCGGTACGGACACCGTGTCGATTTTCAATTTCATACCGTCCACATAGGCCCAGAGGATTGCTTTACCGCACTTTAGGCAATTACCTATGTACCCCCAACCCTCCGGAAAAGCCATAGACTGCCACGTCTCCTTCCAGCCAAACGATTCTCGTTATTCCGGCAGCGGCAATGAGACGAGCACAGCCATCGCATGGCCGGGCCGTAACGTATAACGTAGCTCCCCGCGATTTCGGTAGACCAGCACGAAGTAGAGCGTTTTGCTCAGCGTGTACGGCAATGCAAGCACCTGGCCCAGTATCATAGGATGATCCGGGCTCGACACTAGAGTTTGCACGCGGGCATTTACCTGCGAGACAACTCGGCCCTCCTGGAGGCGAGCCGTTATAACCATGCCCAATAACAACGTGGTTTTTGACAATGACACAGCCAATTTGTCTCCTCGAACAGTCACCTCTTACTGCGAATGCCTTCGCTACTCCCATGTACATCTCATCGAACGTTGGGCGCCGTTTCGGTTCAGGAATTAGGGTTAGCAACAATCTCTCCACCCAACACATCATGTACCCACTGATTGTGGAGCGTGACAATGTGCTCAGCTAATTCGTTAGTTAAGTCGACGGCTACCGGTTCGATGTCCGATTCATTCGGGTCCTCATCAAGCGGCGTCACTACCCACTTACCTAGACTGTGGAAGCCCTGGTCTTCGTACACGTACCAGCGGTAGTTTAGATAACCGGTTTTCACCTTAGCAGGGCACCTCCTCAAAGTGCTCGCAGTTCAGCCAGGCAAACTCTTCGTGTACTTCACGGGCAGCTTTGTCGTAAGCGATGGCAGCGTCGATTTCAGAGGTAAACCTACCTAAAGAAAAGGAATGTCTACTGCCATTTCTTCCTTTGCTAATTTGCGCACGCCACTTGCTGCCTTCCTTACTTACTCCTTTGTACTTTGAAGAGGAGCCTTTACGTGGCGGCGTGTTGGGATCACCGCCATAAGTTGGTCGAAGATTGTACCTCTGATTGTTCAGTACGTCACCATCAATGTGATCCGTTTGGACATATCCGGTTATGAATTTGTGCATCGAAATATTGGTTCGCGTACCGTCAGCTTTGTATATGGTGGTCATAGCACCCTTTACTCTGCCGTTCTCGTCGATATTTAGCCACCAAGATCCTGCTTCCCTAACTCGCTCATAGTCCTCATCATCGACCAGAACAAACAGTCCTTCACCGCGCTTACCGCTGAGTGGAATTCGCTTCACTTCCTCCACCTCACACCTTTCACTTCGCTCTCCGTTACGATTGGTACTCCCCTAAGCACTGTCGACATTGCTTCTTCAACCTCGCGGCCAAACTCTTTCGCATCCTTGAGCGGAATCGTCATGACTACCTCGTCATGCACGACCAGCCGGAGCCGGTCTCCAAGTCCGCGACGGTGCAGTTCCGTGATGCCCGCTGCGAATACATCGCGAGCGGCTGACTGAACAGCATAGTTAGCAGCGGCATAGTACGGCTCAACAATCAGAGGGCGACCGGTAATAGTAGTCATCCGACCGTTGTTCGCACCCGCTTTATCTTTCTCGCGACGCGCCCAACGATTGTAGGTTCGATACTCACTATCAAAAGCTTTAATCGCCCTCTGAATGTCTCGAAGCGGCGGTACGTAGCCGGTGGTGTCTGACTCCACCATTTGTTGGCGAATTCCCTTGGCACCTCCCAGGTAAAGACGACCGAACCCAATCGGCTTGGAAGCCTGGCGTTGATCCTTATTAAAACCACTCCCGAAGAGTGCAGTTGCAGTGACCGCATGCAGATCTTCTCCGTTCTTAATCTTTCGAATCATCACCGGATCTTGTGACGCTGCTGCCCCTACTCGGAATTCCACCTGAGCGTAGTCCGCAGAGACGATGACCTCGCCCTCATCAGCCATAAGACATCCACGAATGTCCACGTCATCCCGAGGAAACTGTTGGACGGGAGGATTAGATACCGACATCCGAGCAGTTGCAGCCTGCATCGGTCTAACGTTTGGATGAATCCGACCGTCTGTACCTAGCTCGTCCCGCATACCTCGGATGTAGTCGCCATAATGCTTGTTGCGTTTCGCGAGAAGAACAGCACGCGCCAGCTCCCCCACATCTCCCCGGTCCTGTGCCAATTCTTTGAGGACTTCCGCATCCAAACTCACCTGACCTTCCGGGTGCCGCGTACTTGGCTTCGTCTTCTTGTCCAGCTTGGCGCCAAGCTCTCCGAACCTGACCTTCAATTCCTTAGCAGAGGTATGAGCGTACGTCGCGGTCTGAACAACCCGATGTTTTTCTACCAGGTCGGCTTCGGCCGCTTCGAATATCCGATCGAACTTGGCCTCAGCTTTGTCCGCCCACTTCACATCGAACGGCATACCTATCCGTTGCATCAGTGAGATCCGCCGGCTCAGCGGTTGTTCGACCGCAGCCAGCCTCTTGAGCCCCGGACTTTCATTGATCAGCG
>Ga0184627_10000785_pt1 | contig 12368 bp, 10 predicted proteins | sample PLM3_127_b1_FD_133150 | JGI IMG/M metagenome (GOLD analysis project Ga0184627, IMG submission 133150) | Groundwater sediment microbial communities from an aquifer in East River, Colorado, USA - PLM3_127_b1 | ecosystem: Environmental > Terrestrial > Soil > Riparian zone | place: USA: East River...
CCCTCGGCGCCGGCCAGCTCCGCCAGGACGGCCGCAGCCACCGGGTCCGGCTCCCGGCCCCGCCGGGCCTGCCTGATGGTGGCGATGTGGTCCACGTTGACGGCCAGGCGCGGCCCCCGCCGCGCCCCTGCACGCTCCATGATCCCCCCGAACTTCTCACCCCCCGCGCCCGGTCACACGCGTCCCGCCGCCCTTTTCCCGAGGCGAGCCGCTCCTCCGCCCGATACCCAGACAGGGCCGCGTCGCGGCTCACCCCGGGCGGGCGGCGGCCGCCAAGCGTGCTAGGCTCCGAGTTCCTTCTCGATGGCCGCGGCGAGCGAGCGGGCCAGCCCCTCGATGCGGCCCTGCTCCTCCCCCTCCACCATCACCCGAACCACCGGCTCGGTCCCCGAGAACCGGACCAGGAGGCGGCCGTTCCCGTCCAGGGCCGCCTCCGCCTCGGCGAGCGCGCGCTTCACGTTCGGGAGGGTCTTCAGGTCAGCCCGGCGGACCACCCGGATATTCACCAGGACCTGGGGGTAGACCGTCATGCAGCGCTGCAGCGCCGAGAGGGGCTTCCCGTGCTGCTGCATCAGAAACAGAACCTGCAGCGCGGTGATGATCCCATCCCCCGTGGAATTGTGGTCCAGGAAGATGACGTGGCCTGACTGCTCTCCCCCCAGGTTATAGTTGCCGCGCAGCATCTCCTCGAGGACGTAGCGGTCCCCCACCGCCGTCCGCAGGAGCCGGATGCCGTGGGCGGCCAGGGCCTTCTCCAGCCCCACGTTGCTCATCACCGTGGCCACCACGGCGTCCCCCCGGAGCGCCCCGCGCCGCTTCAGGTCCAGAGCGCACATGGCCATGATCTGGTCCCCATCCACCAGCGCGCCCGTCTTGTCCGCCAGGATGACCCGGTCGGCGTCCCCGTCGTGGGCGAACCCGACGTCGGCGCCGTGCTCCCGGACCGCCGCCTGCATCCCCTCCGGGTGCAAGGAGCCGCAGCCCTCGTTGATGTTGAACCCGTCGGGGGCCACGTTCAGCGCGACGACATCCGCCCCCAGCTCCCGGAGGAGGGTCGGGGAAACCTTGTAGGCGGCCCCGTGGGCGCAGTCCACCACGACCCGCATCCCCTTGAAGGTGACCCCCTTCGGGATAGTCCGCTTGGCGAACTCGATGTAGCGGCCGACGGCGTCCCCGATCCGGTACGCCTTCCCCACCTCCCGGGCACGCGGCCGGATGGCGTCGATCTCCCCCGAGAGAACCAGTTCCTCGACCCGGGCCTCGACCTCGTCCGGAAGCTTGAACCCCTCCCCCGAGAAGAACTTGATGCCGTTGTCCTCGAAGGGGTTGTGGGAGGCGGAGATGACCACCCCCGCGTCCGCCCGGAGGCTCCGGATGATGAAGGCGATCCCGGGGGTGGGGAGGGGCCCCACCAGGAGGACATCCACGCCCATGGAGCAGATGCCGGAGGTGAGGGCGCACTCCAGCATGTACCCGGTGAGGCGGGTGTCCTTTCCGATGACGATGCTGGTCTGTTCCCCCGGGCGGCGCGTGAGGTAGGCTACGGCCCGCCCCAGCTTGACCACTGTCTCGGGCGTCATCGGCTCTTCGTTCGCGATCCCCCGGACCCCGTCGGTGCCGAACAGCCTGCCCACCCTAGGACCCTCCGACAAATTGTCCCTCATGCGCACGCGAAGAGTGGAGTGCCGGGCCAAGTCATCCGGCGCAATCCTGACAGACCGTTCTGCCGCGGGTCCTGTCGCCGGCGTGCCCCACTCGCGGCCGGCGCCACCCGCGGCTTGGCTGCAATCCTCGGGGCAATTCGTCGGGCCGGCACTAGGTTCTCCCCTTCTTGATCCCCACCTGGACGCTGACCGTCTCCCCCTCCACGATCCGGATCCGCCGTCCGAAGGGCTCGATGGGCGCCGTAACCCGGAAGTCCCGATCCTGCCCCTTGATGTCAATGGGCTGGGTGAAGGCGTGGCTCAGGCGCTTCACCTCCCCCTGCGGCCCCACCACCCGCACCTCCTTCGGGGTGACCCGGACCTCCCCGAGGGTGTGCCCCTTCGCCGGCTCCCCCCGGAACTTGGGGATGACCTCCAGCCGGCGCTCGTCCACCGCCTCCAGGACGAGGCGGACCCGGCCGGGAGAGACACTCAATACCTCCACGCCGCGCGGGGCCTCGAACTGCTCCGGGCTCAGGTTCAGGACGTTGTCCCCCTCCTTCACGGCGCGGGCGAACTTCCCCCGCAGGGTGACCTCGTTGGGGGCCAGCGCCAGCACCAGGCTCCGGGGGCCCCGGACCTTCAGGACCACGTACTCGGGCGGGTCGTTGACGACCATGAGATTGCGGGGGATCTGCCCCACGTCCAGCGGGACGTTCAGGTCCACGACCGCCTTCTGCTCCGTCAGCACCACCACCCACAGGGCCACGGCGAGCCCGAGGGAGAGGACCTTCATGCCGAAGTTGTCGGCCAGCCAGGCCCGGACCGCTACGAGCACGGTGCGCGCGCGCCGCATCGGCCCTCCTACCGGGCCGCCTGCCGGATCGGCTCCGCCGCCCGCCGCGTCGCGGCCGGCTCCAGGATCTCCTCCAGGCGGCGCCGCAGGCTCACCCCGTCGAACCCCCGCTCGATCTCCCCCTCCCGGACCACCGAGATGGTCCCCGTCTCCTCCGACACCACGACCGCCACGGCGTCCGTCTCCTCCGTGATGCCGATGGCGGCCCGGTGGCGGGTCCCCAGCTCCTTGCTGACGGCGGGGTTCAGGGTGAGGGGGAGGAAGCAGCCGGCCGAGGCCACCCGGCCTCTATTGATGATGACCGCCCCGTCGTGCAGGGGGGAGTTGGGGAAGAAGATGGTCTCCAGCAGGTGACGGGAGAGGGCGGCGTCCACGTCCACCCCCACGTCCACGTAGTCGGCCAGCCGGCTCTCCCGCTCAATCACCATCAGGGCCCCGACCTTCTTCGCCGACAGGCTCACCGCCGCCCGGACCAACTCGTCAATGGTGTGGGCCTCCCCGTACCGGGCGAAGGCCCGGAGGATGGCCGAGCGCTGGCCGAAGTTCGCCAGCGCCCGCCGCAGCTCCGGCTGGAAGACGATAATGATCACCAGGAACCAGACCGCCAGCAGGCTCTGGAGGATCCAGTTCACCGTGAGCAGCCCGGCCCAGAAGGAGAAACGCGCCGCCACGTATACGAGGACGAGCCCCAGGATCATCTCCAGGGCCTTGGTCCCCCGGAAGATGAGGAGGAGCTGGTAGCTTGCCACGGCCACGATGAGGATGTCGAGGAGGTCAACCCACCCGAACGCGCTCAGCAGCTCCGACATGGGGCACTCCCCTCCCCAGGATGGCGTCGCACATCCGGGCGACGCGGGCCATGGCCTTGACATCGTGGACCCGAACGGCCGCGGCCCCGCCAGCGATGGCCAGCGCCACGGCTGCCGCCGTCCCCTCCAGGCGGTCCGTCACCGGCGTCCCCAGGACGGCCCCGATGAACGACTTGCGGGAGGGACCCACCAGGAGGGGCCGACCCAGCGTCCCCAACTCGGGCAGGTGGCGGAGCAGGGTGAGGTTGTGCTCCACCGTCTTGCCGAACCCGACCCCGGGGTCGAGCAGGATCGCCTCGAAGGGGATGCCGGCTGCCGTGGCCGCCGCCAGGCGCTCGGCCAGGAAAGCCCGAACGTCGACCACCACGTCGCCGTAGGAGGGACGCTCCTGCATGGTCCGGGGGGTCCCCTGCATGTGCATGAGGATGAGGCCGGCCCCGGCCTCCGCCACGACGGCGGCCAGGGCCGGGTCGAAGCGGAGGGCGGAGATGTCGTTCACGATGGCCACCCCGGCCTCCAGGGCCCGGGCCGCCACCGCCGCCTTCGTGGTGTCCACCGAGAGGGGGACGGGGCAGCGTCCACCCAGCCGCGTGAGGATGGGGCCGATCCGCGCCCACTCCTCCTCAGCGCTGATTGGGGGCGCCCCCGGACGGGTGGACTCTCCGCCGATGTCGATGCAGTCCGCCCCCTCCGCCGCCATCTGGAGGGCGTGCTCCGCCGCCGCGCCAGGATCCAGGAACGCGCCCCCGTCGGAGAAGGAGTCCGGGGTGACGTTCAGGACCCCCACCAGGTGGGTTCGACGCTCGAGGGCCAGGACGCACCGGCGGCAGGCAAACTGGGCGGCCGGCGTGCGGGGTGTCACGGGAGGCCTCCGCTCGGACAGGGGATGCCGGGGACGGCGGCCGCGAGCGGGAGCGGGCCGAATGGGCGGTGCAGGCGCGGCGGCCGGGGGACGGCCGCCGGGGGGCTCACGCCGGTGCCCCCGCGGGGGCACCGGCCACGGCACCGGACACGATGGCATCGACCTCGGGGCCGTCCAGCACCTCCCGCTCCAGCAGGGCGGCTGCCAGGGCGTGCAGGGCCTCCAGCCGGGACTTCACCAGCTCCTTGGCTCGCTCGTAGCACTCCATGACCATCCGGCGCACCTCGCGGTCAATCTCGACAGCCGTCTGCTCGCTGTAGTCCTGGTGCTGGGCGATCTCCCGCCCGAGGAAGATCATCTCTTCCTTCTTGCCGAAAGTGAGGGGGCCCATCGTCTCGCTCATCCCCCACTCGCAGACCATCCGGCGGGCCAGGTCCGTCGCCCGCTCGATGTCGCTGCCGGCTCCCGTGGTGATGCTCCCGATGACCAGCTCTTCCGCCACCCGGCCCCCCATCAGGATGATGATGTTGCTCAGGAGGTACTCCCGGGACCAGTTGTGCTTCTCGTCAATCGGGAGCTGCTGGGTCACACCCAGCGCCCGGCCCCGGGGGATGATGGTCACCTTGTGGATCGGGTCCGCGCCGGGCTGGAGCTTGGCCACCAGGGCGTGGCCGGCCTCGTGGTAGGCGGTGACGCGCTTCTCCTCCGGGCTGATCACGATACTGCGCCGCTCCACCCCCATCAGGACCTTGTCCTTGGCGCTCTCGAAGTCCACCATGTCCACGTACTTCTTGTTCTGCCGCGCCGCCAGCAGCGCCGCCTCGTTGACCAGGTTGGCCAGGTCGGCGCCGGAGAAGCCGGGGGTGCCGCGGGCGATCACCTGCAGCTCCACGTCGGTGGCCAGGGGGATCTTGCGCGTGTGGACCTTCAGGATGGCCTCCCGCCCCCGCACGTCCGGTCGGGCCACGACAACCTGGCGGTCGAAGCGGCCGGGCCGGAGCAGGGCCGGGTCCAGGACGTCGGGCCGGTTGGTGGCGGCGATGAGGATGACCCCCTCGTTGGACTCGAACCCGTCCATCTCCACCAGGAGCTGGTTCAGGGTCTGCTCCCGCTCGTCGTGGCCCCCCCCCAGTCCGGCTCCCCGGTGCCGCCCCACGGCGTCGATCTCGTCCATGAAGATGATGCAGGGGGCGTGCTTCTTCCCCTGCTCGAAGAGGTCCCGGACCCGGGAGGCACCCACCCCCACGAACATCTCCACGAAGTCGGAGCCGGAGATGCTGAAGAAGGGGACGTTGGCCTCCCCGGCGATGGCCCGGGCCAGGAGGGTCTTCCCGGTCCCCGGGGGGCCCATGAGGAGGACCCCCTTGGGGATCCGCCCGCCCAGCTTCTGGAACTTCTGCGGTTCTTTCAGGAACTCGATGATCTCCTGGAGCTCCTCCTTCGCCTCCTCCACGCCGGCCACGTCGGCGAAGGTGACCTTGTTCTGCTTCTCGGTCAGCAGCCGGGCCCGGCTCTTGCCAAAGGAGAGGGCCTTGGCCCCGCCCCCCTGCATCTGGCGCATGAAGAAGACCCAGATGCCGATGAAAACGAGCATGGGGAGCCAGCCCAGGACGATCTGGTACCAGGGGTTCTGCTCCACCGGGCGGGCGATGATCCGCACCCCCTTCTTCCGGAGGGTCGGGACCAGCTCCCGGTCGTCGGGAGCGTAGGTGCGGAACTTGGTGCCGTTCCCGAGGACCCCCGTGATGTCGCTCCCCTTCAGGGTGACCTCCCCCACCTCCCCCCGCTCCACCCTCTGCATGAAGTCGGAGAAGATGAACTCGGTCGGCCCGGGCTGGCTCTGCTGGAAGATGTTGAAGATGAGGACCATGATGAGGCCGATGACCAGCCACAGGGCCAGGTTCTTGAAGAACGGACTCACGCCGGATCCCTCCTCCCCCCCGCCGCGCGCTCTGCCCTGGCGTGGCGGAGCGGGGCACACACACCTTCAGAATTAGCACAAGAGCAGGAGGGGTGCAAGACGGAAAATGGCGGTTCTGGGCCCTTTAGGTGGCCTTGAGGGTCGCGACGTAGGGGAGGTTCCGGAACTGCTGGGCAAAGTCCAACCCGTAGCCGACCACGAACTCATTGGGGATGGCGAACCCCACGTAGTCCAGGGGAACGGGGACCTCCCGCCGCTCCACCTTGTCCAGGAGGGCGCAGATCCGCAGGGAGGCCGGCTGGCGGGTGAGGAGGTGGGACCGGAGCAGGTGTAACGTCCGGCCGGTGTCCACGATGTCCTCCACGATGAGGACCTCCTGGCCGGCGATGGAGAGGCTGAGGTCGTGGGAGAGGAGGATAGCCCCGGAGGGGTCGGTCCCATCGCCGTAGGAGTGGACGGCGCAGAAGTCGGTGATGGTCGGCACCTCGATCCGGCGGCAGAGGTCGGCCCAGAAGATGCTGGAGCCCTTCAGGACGCAGACCAGGAAGAGGGTCTTGCCCCGGTAATCGGCGGTGATGGCGGTCCCCAGCTCCGCCACCCGGGCGGCGATCCGCTCGGCGGTGAGGAGAGTGGGGCCGAGTTCATAGGGCATCGGGGGGTTCCTCCAGCAGCCGGAGGGTCAGGGGCCGGGTCGTGGCGGCCGTGGGGGCAGCCCGGGCATCAGGGCGGAATCCGGCGACCCAGAGGACGCCCGCCGCATCGGCCAGGACCGGGACGCGGCCGCGGCGGGCCCGCGGGATCTTGGCGTCGGTGAAGAGGTCCTGGAGCTTCCGCCGGCCCGGCGCGCCCTTCGGGCGGTAGGCATCGCCGGGCTGCCAGCCCCGGAGGGTGAGGGGAGGCTGGAGGCGATCCGCATCCAGGGTGATGCAAAAGCACGGCCGGCCTCCCGCGGTCGCCTGGCGGGGCCCCTCCGCGGCCTCGCCCCCCAGCCTGGCGGTGGCGCGGAACGACCCCCAGCGGACCTCTCCCGAAAGGGGGAGGGTGACCGGGAGGGGTGGGGGATCGCCCCCGCCCTGGCCCGGCGGGCCGATCACGAGCCGCTCACCCTGGATCCGGGCCTCCAGGGCGCCGGGGAGCCGGACGGCTCCGCTCCCGCCCCCGGGCTCCAGGAGGGCCTCCGCCGCCAGGACGTGCTCCAGGCGGACCCGGCTGCCCGGTGGGAGGCCGGCCCGGAGAGCCCGGAGGAGGACCCGACGCCGGACGGGAGCGGGCAGGGCCCTGAGGGGGGTGATCTCGAGGGGGATGCCCCCGGGGACGCTGACCGCCTCCCCCTCCAGGTAGGCGTGGTCCTCCTCCAGGAGGGCGGCGGCCCGGGCCACACACTCCACCACCTGAGGGTTGAACTCCTTCTCGAGGAACGGGAGGAGCCGCTGGCGGATCCGGTTGCGCAGGAACCGTGGGTCGGCGTTGGAGGGGTCGGGGCGGAAGCGCAGGCGCCGGGCTCGGGCGAAGGCTTCCACCTGCTCCTTCCGGACGGCAAGGAGCGGCCGGATGACCCGCCGGTCCCGGATGGGAGGGATCCCCCGGAGCCCCGCCGGGCCGCTCCCCCGGAGGAGGTTCATGAGAACGGTCTCGGCCACGTCGTCGGCCGTGTGGGCCACCGCGATCCGGATGGCGCCGGCCCCCTCGGCCGCCTCGGCGAGGAAGGCGTAGCGGGCGGCCCGGGCTGCCTCCTGGAGGGATCGCCCGCGGGCAGTCAGGGCACCGGGGGGGAGGTGCTTCACCGTGGCGGGAAGGCCGAGCGCCCCGGCCAGCTCCTGGACGAAGGCGGCGTCTGCGGCTCCCGCCTCCCCCCGGAGCCCGTGGTCCAGGTGAGCGACGTGGAGCCGGAAGGCAAGGGGCGGGGCGAGGCGGTGCAGGCAGTCGAGGAGGACGACGGAGTCCACTCCCCCCGAGACGGCCACCAGGACCGTCTCGCCAGCCTGGACCATCCCGTGGCGCAGGAGCGCCCGGCGGACCATCGAGAGGACCATCGGCGACCTCCCGGTTGCGCCACTATAGGAAGCGGCCCGAAGGAGTGTCAACGGAAAACACCGCCAGATCGCCCAGGCCGGCCTTGTCTTCCATCCCCCCCTCTGCTACCCTCCCCCCAACCCGGGCAGGGAGGACCCTCATGACAAAGGGCGCGCCGGCCGCGGCCGTGGGCCACGGCGAGGCGGTCCTGGTGGTGGACGACGAGCGGCTCATGCGGGACCTCTGCGCCGAGATCCTGACCGGCGCGGGCTTCACGGTCCGGACAGCCAAAGACGCGCCGGAGGCCCTGGCCCGGCTCACCGAGCAGCCGGCCGCCGTCCTCCTCCTGGATGTCATGCTCCCCACCATGACCGGCCTGGAGGCCCTCCAGATCGTCGGGGAACGCTTCCCCCTCATGCCGGTGGTCATGATCACCGCCTACACGTCCCAGCAGAGTGCCATTGAGGCGCTGAAGGCGGGGGCCTACGACTACCTCCCGAAGCCCTTCCAGGGGGAGGACCTGATCCGGGCGGTGGCCCGGGCCGCCGAGCGACACCACCTGCTGCAGGAGAACGCCCGGCTGGTGTCCGACCTTCAGGCCAAGGTGGCCGAGCTCTCCACCCTGTACGCCCTCTCCGAGAACTTCGCCCGGGAGCTGGAGCACCGGGTCAAGGAGCGGACCGAGGCGTTACGGCGGAACCAGCGCCTGGTGGAGAGCATCATCGTGAACATGGCGAGCGGCCTCCTGGTCACGGACACGGTGGGCCACGTCACCATGATCAACCGCCAGGGGGAACAGACCCTCCGCCGCAACCGCCAGCAGATCCTGGGACAGCACCTGGCGGACCTCTTTCCCGGGGCGGAGGTCATGCTGGAGGTCCCCCCGGAGCAGGTGCAACAGGAGACCCCTTTCCTCACCCCCGACGGGGGCCAGATCCCGCTGGGCTTCTCCTCCTCCTTCCTGCTGGACGACGAGGGGCGGCGGGAGGGGGTCATCGTGGTCTTCAGGGACCTGAGTGAGATCAAGGCGCTCCAGGGGGAGATTCTCCGGAAGGACCGCCTGGCGGCCATCGGCCAGGTAGCGGCGGGCGTGGCCCACGAGATCCGCAACCCCCTCTTCGGGATTACCTCCGTGGCCCAGATCCTGGCAGACGAGGTGGACTTCACCCCTGCCCACCGGGAGCTGGTCACGGCCATGCTCTCCGAGGGCCGGCGGCTGAACGCCCTGGTCAATGACCTGCTCCTGTACGGGAGACCGTCCAGCCTGGAGCGGCGCCCCGTGGAGCTCGGGCAGGTCTGGGAGGAGATCCTGGGGCTTCAGCGGGAGGAGTTGCAGGCGAAGGGGCTGGCCTTCCTGCGGGAGATCCCGCCCGACTTCCCGGCCGTCCCGGTGGACCCGGACAAGATGAAGCAGGTGTTTCTAAACCTCCTGAAGAACGCGGTGGAAGCCACGCCGGCCGGTGGCACCATCACGGTCGCCCTCCGGCTCCGCCCCGCGCAGGTGCCCCGTCGTCGCGGGGGACCTCGGCGGTCCGGCTTCGCCGAGGTCGCCCTTTCCGACACCGGCTCCGGCATCCCCGCGGCCGACCGGGAGCGGATCTTCGATCTCTTCTACACCACGAAGCCGCGGGGCTCCGGCCTGGGGCTGGCGATCTGCCGCCGAATCGTGGAGGAACACGGCGGGCGGATCCTGGTGGACAGCAAGGAGGGGGAGGGCTCCACCTTTACCGTGCTGCTCCCGCTGCAGGTGAGCGGGAATCGGGAGTCCCCCCCGAACCCCTAGCCCCCGGGCCCTCCCGTGGATGGGCCCGCGCGGGGGTTGCGCGGACCCGGGTAGCGCATCATGAACCAAACCCTGCTCATCATTGACGACGAGCGGACCATCCGGCTCAGCCTGCGGCACCACTTCCAGAAGAAGGGCTTCCGGGTGGTGGAGGCCGGCAACGCCGCTCAGGGCCTCGCGGCCGCCGCCGAGCACGGCCCGGATGTCGTCCTCCTCGACCTGAAGCTGCCCGACCTGGACGGGCTCGCCACCCTCGAGAAGCTCCGCGCCACCCACCCAGACGCCGCCGTCATCATGCTGACCGGGCACGGGAAGATCAAGGACGCGGTGGCTGCCATGAAGATGGGAGCGGCCCACTTCCTCACCAAGGGGGCCGACCTGGAGGAGGTGGATGTCCAGGTGGAGAAGGCCCTGGAGCGGCTCCGGGTGGACCGGGAGGTGGCCTACTACCGCCAGCGCCTGGGGGGGGAGGGGGCCCTGCTCGGCGAGGCGCCGAGCATCCGGGAACTGAACCGTCTCATTGACCTTTTGGCCGAGAGCTCAAACACCACGGTCCTCATCTCGGGGGAGAGCGGCACCGGCAAGGAGCTCGTCGCCCGCGCGATCCACGGCAAGAGCGCCCGCCGGGACAAGCCCTTCATGGAGATCAACTGCGCCGGGCTGAGCGAGAACCTGCTCGACTCCGAGCTCTTCGGCCACGAGCGGGGGGCCTTCACCGACGCCAAGACGATGAAGCGGGGCCTCCTGGAGGTGGCGGACGGCGGGAGCGTCTTCCTGGACGAGATCGGGGACATGGCGGGGACGGTCCAGCCGAAGCTCCTGAAGGTCCTGGAGACGAAGAGCTTCCGACGGGTGGGCGGGACCCGGGACATCTCGGTGGATGTCCGCATCATCACGGCCACCAACCGGGACCTGGCGAAGCTGGTGGCCGAGGGGCGCTTCCGGGAAGACCTCTATTACCGGCTGCAGGTGATGCCGCTCGCGGCGCCGCCCCTCCGGGAGCGGGGGGCGGACATCCTGATCCTGGCGAACCTCTTCGTGCGGGAGTTCAACCCCCTGCTGAAGAAGCAGGCGAAGGGGTTCTCGAAGGAGGCGCTGGCCATCCTGATGGCCTACCCCTGGCCCGGGAACGTTCGAGAACTGAAAAACCTCACCGAGCGGGCCATGATTCTCTGCCCGGGGGACCTCCTCCTCCCGACCCACCTCCCGGCCGAACTCCAGGCCCTGGCCGAGAGTGCCCCACCCCTCCCCCCGCCGCCCGCCGAGGAGATGGCCGGGGCGGCGGCCCCCTCCTCTCTGCCGGCCCAGAGGAAGGGGGAGTTCGCCCGTCTGGACCAGATGGAGAAGGAGTACATCAAGCGGGTCCTGGCCGCCACCGACGGCAACCGCAGCCAGACCGCCCGGATCCTCGGCATCTCCCGCTCCACCCTCCAAGACAAAATCAAGCGGTACCGGATCTAGCGCCGGTCCAACGAATTGCCCCTCGGATTGCAGCCGAGCCGCGGGTGGCGCCGGGCGCGGCCCCCGAGCGGGCGGGCAGAGTGGGACCCCCTCAGCCCCTGCCGCAATTCAAGGAATTGCGGCAGGGGCTGAGCGGGTGACGGCGCCCGGCCGCGAGTGGGGCACGCCGGCGACAGGACCCGCGGCAAAACGGTCTGTCAGGAGTGCGCCGGATGACTTGGTCCGGCACCCCAGTGTGAGCGTGAGTAATAGGCCCAATTCGTTGGACTCCCTCTAGCCCCCTGCCGGATTCCTGGCCCCCCCGCGCTGCGGCTCCGTCTGCCTCCGCAATTCCGAGAGGTTAGAGTTCAGCGAGATTGGTATGAAGCTTGCTCCCCTCCCTGCCGACCTTTATGGCCGCGTGGCTTCCGTGCACCCGAGGGGAGACCGCATGCCGAGGGCCTCATCCCGCAAACCGCGCCTCCGGGCCGGGGGGCGGGTCCTCATCATGGACGACGAGCCCACCATCCTCCTCACCCTGGGACACTATCTCCAGGCCCTGGGGGCGGAGGTGGTCCCCTGCCGCCAGTTCGACGCCGCCGCCGCCGCCCTGAAGGAGCAGCGGTTCGACCTCGTCCTCGCCGACCTCCGGATGTCCGGTGCGAACAACGCCGACGGCCTCCGACTGCTCAGGCTGGCCCGGCGGGTCGCGCCCAGGACCCGGGTCGTGGTGATGACCGGCTACGGGTCGGAGGATGCCCGGCGGGAGGTGCTCAAGAACGGGGGCGAGTACTGCACGAAGCCCATGGACCTGGATGACCTGAAAGCCCTGATCCGCTGACCCCCCGCTTCCCCGCCTCGACCAGGGCGGCCTCCTCCCCCTCGCCTGCATCGTCCCCTCCCTACGCTTGCTCCTGGTCGTGCGGCCGGGCCACCCGGTCCGCCCGCATGCTCGTGCGGACCTCCTCCTCGATGACCTTCCAGGCCGCGTCCTCCAGCTCCAGGAAGCGCGGCTGCCGCTTCAGCGCCAGCGGCCGCGGC
>Ga0184627_10000786_pt1 | contig 12361 bp, 12 predicted proteins | sample PLM3_127_b1_FD_133150 | JGI IMG/M metagenome (GOLD analysis project Ga0184627, IMG submission 133150) | Groundwater sediment microbial communities from an aquifer in East River, Colorado, USA - PLM3_127_b1 | ecosystem: Environmental > Terrestrial > Soil > Riparian zone | place: USA: East River...
AAAGTGGTGGTGTCCGGAATGGGGAAATCCGGCCTCATCGGCCAGAAGATTGCCGCGACGCTGGCCAGCACCGGGACGCCGGCGTTTTTTCTTCACCCGGCCGAGGGGACCCACGGCGATCTGGGCATGCTCGCCCGCCGCGACGCGCTGATCGCCATCTCCAACAGCGGGGAGACCGAAGAGGTGTTGAAACTACTTCCGTTTGTGAAGCGGCTGAACATTCCAGTGGTGGCCATGACCGGACGGGTCCAATCCACGCTGGCGAAAAACAGCGAGGTGGTTTTGGATGTGTCGGTCGGGGAGGAAGCCTGTCCGATGGGGTTAGCGCCAACTGCGAGCACCACCGCAACTCTGGCTATGGGTGATGCCTTGGCCATCGCGTTGCTCCAGAAACGAGGGTTTCGAGAAGAAGACTTTGCGCAGTTTCATCCCGGGGGAACCCTGGGCCGGCGGCTCTTGCTCAAAGTCCGAGATCTGATGCACGGGGGAGAGGCGGTTCCCCGAGTGACTCGCCAGACCTCGGCGCGAGAGGCCATTCTGGTCATGACCACGAAAAAGCTCGGGATGACGACGGTCGTGGATGAAGCCGGTCGGCTGCTGGCCGTGATTACCGACGGCGACCTCCGCCGCTTTCTGGAACGGGGAGCCGATCTGGCCAAGGCCAAGGCGTGGGATCTGGCCAGCAAGAATCCCAAGACAATCGGGCCCGATGAACTCGCGGCGGGGGCGGTTCGGATCATGGAAGAATGTTCGATTACCTCCTTAGTGGTTCTGGAGGAGAGTCGTCAGATAGTCGGCGTGATCCATCTCCACGATCTGCTTAAAAGCGGCATCGTCTGATGTGACACGCGAAGGATCAATCGCAGGTCGAACAGCGAACATGCCGGTCACAGAGGCCTATAAGCAACCTGGTTCCGTTGTGGCCAAGTATGAGGCCCAGGCTACGAATGTGAACCTTCCCAACTTCCTCACCCTCTTTCGCATCTTGCTGATTCCGGTCTTTGTGCTGGTCTTTTCCAGCCCTACCCCTGGCCGGTCGCTGGCGGCGGCGATTGTGTTCGCGGTGGCGGCCATCACCGATTTGCTGGATGGGTACCTGGCACGCCGGCGGTCACAGGTGACGAAGCTGGGACGGTTGCTTGATCCCATCGCCGACAAGCTCTTGGTCTTGTCGGCCCTCATTCTGCTCGTGCAGTACGATCGAGTGGGCGCGCTGGTGGCCATCCTGATGATCGGTCGTGAAGTGGCAGTGACGGGGGTACGGGCCGTCGCTGCCGCACAAGGAATCGTGATCGCGGCGGAGACGACCGGAAAATACAAAATGGCCTTACAGGTGGTCGCCGTTATCCTGCTGATCCTCGAAGACGGCATCGTACCAGCGACATGGAATCTCCACGTGGCCGGTACTGTCGTGCTGTATGTGGCGCTGGCCTTGGCGTTCATTTCAGGGGGCCGGTACCTGGTAAGCTTTTGGCGCCAGGTCTCCATCAAGGGGCTGTGGTGACGAATCGAGACGCTGGTCTGCCCATGTTGCATGATGTCCAGTGAATGGCTTCCGGCTGTCATGGCGGTCGGCGGGTATCTGCTCGGCTCGATCCCGTTCGGGCTGGTCGTCGCCAAGTCCCTCGGCACGGTTGATCCTCGCATGGCTGGAAGTCGCAACATCGGATTTACCAACGTCCTGCGACTTTCGGGGAAGACAGCCGGTGGGTTGACGCTGGCCGGCGATATGGGAAAAGGCTGGCTTGTTGCCTGGATCGCTGCCCAAATGTTCGATCGGGAAGCGGTGGTCGGTGCCATTGCCCTGACGCCGATATTTGGTCATCTCTATTCCGTGTTTCTGGGGTTTCGGGGGGGGAAGGGCTTCGCCACGGCGATGGGGGCGGTGCTGGGAATGGCGCCATTCGTGGGAGTAGTGGTGGTTCTCGTCTGGCTCGCGACCGTGGCGGTTTGGCGCTATTCTTCCGGGGCGGCGCTTGCGGCGTTTGGGGCGCTTCCCGTTGTCTCATTGTTGCTTGGCCGGAGCTGGATGTTTGTGTTGTTTTCGGTGGTGGTAAGTGGTCTGGTTGTATTTCGACACCGGGAGAATGTGGTACGGTTGTGGAGGGGAACGGAACCGAGGATCGGGTATGCTAGTTGACATAATGGAGCTTATCCGACACTCACTTGTCATACGAGAGTTTTCAGCATGACTGCCGAGCTGTTGAGTCGGATCCGCAAGGAATTCACCCTTAACCTGGCGGTTCTTCGAGAGGCCGTGCTGGCCGTTTCCGAGCGCGTCAACCGGAAGGTGCAGCTCCTCAAGCTTCATTGGCAAGCTTCATACATATCTCACCGAATACATGCCAGTCATCGGTCGTTCGGGGCCCAGCTCTTTCCCCTCGTGTCTTCCGGTGGAGACCTGAAGCGGCATGAGAACGCCCTGGACCGGCAGGAAGCTCCGGGTCTGCTCTCAGCGGCGACCTCGGAGGTACGCCTGCTGAAGAAGGAGCTGGCGCAGGTTGATGCGCTGATTCGAGAACTGGAAGTTGAAGCAATGCGTGAGGATTTGCTCAACATTCAGCAGGATTTATCCACGCGTTCCGCCACGATTGAACGGGTCCATGTCGCCCAGGGCTCGTGGGCCATGGGCCGATCGATCAGTCAACTGGGGCTGGCCCCCACGACTCGCGTGGCGGCGGTGTTGCGGGGTCCAGCCCTGCTGCCCCTGACCGACACCCTGGTGTTCCAATCGGGCGACCTGGTAGTGGTCGTTGGCCCAGGGGTCGAAGTGAGGCAGCTTCTCCCGTGTTTTGCGGAGCAACAATCCATCAGAACGGCGTGAGGGCGCACCCGTTGCAATCCCGGAGCAACGGGTCCCGGGGCGAACAAGCCGGTCGGCCTGTAACCGTGGAGGACCTTGTGGGTGGAGTGGTCAGAGCGATGTTCATCCTCGCATCGGTCCTCATCGCCTCGGTCGGCACACTCCCCGTTCCGCTATCGACCGGTGGGGGCGTGGCTGTGGTCTCTGCGGAGTCCAGCGGCCTCCGCCTGCTCGAAGAGATCCAAACGGTCATTACAGACTTGGCTGAACGGGCCAAGCCATCGGTGGTCAATATCTTCCCCATTCAGGGGCCCGGCCGCTCAAAAGACGCGCCGGGTGAGCGGCTCCCTAACACCCCGGGCTCTGGCTCCGGGGTGATCATCGATGCGGACGGACACATCGTCACCAATAACCACGTTGTGGGAGAGGCCAGCGAAGTGGAGGTGCGCCTCTCAGATCGGACGAAGTATATTGCTCAGGTCATCGGGAAGGATCCTGATACGGACCTGGCGGTGTTAAAGGTAACCAGTGATCGTCCACTGCCCAGCGTCAGTTTCGGAGACTCGAGTATCGTGAAGGTCGGTCAGTGGGTGCTGGCGGTGGGCAATCCGTTCGGCCTGGACCGGACCGTGACCTTGGGCGTGGTGAGCGGGATCGGTCGGGAAAACATCAACCTGTCGCGCTACGAAAATTTCATCCAGACAGATGCGTCCATTAATCCGGGGAACTCCGGAGGTCCGCTGTTCAACTTGCAGGGCGAAGTGATCGGCATCAATACGGCGATCATCAATTTTGCCCAGGGGATCGGCTTTGCGATTCCCTCGAACATGGCGAAGCAAGTCATTCAGCAACTGCTGGCGCGGGGGAAGGTAGTCCGGGGGTGGCTGGGCGTAGGCATTCAGCCGGTGACGGCGGATCTCGCCGCCAAGTTTGGGGTCAGTGAAGGTGAAGGCGTGTTGGTCAACGAGGTGTTTGAGAATGACCCGGCGGCTCGCGCTGGGGTCAAACCCGGAGATGTCATCACTAAGGTTGATGGCAAGCCGGTGGATACTCCCAATAGAATGTCCCGTCTGATTGCTGGCTTGACGCCTGGGGCGACCACCGACATTGAGGTGGTCCGGGACGGGAAGCGGCTCACGCTTGGAGTCTCGTTGAGCGAGCGGCGCGAGAGCGCGATCGTTGCGGCGGTTCCCCCTTCGCGCGCGGAGGCGAAGCTGGGGATCGATGTTCAGGACCTGAGTGCCGAGCTCGCCGAGAAGTTCAAGCTCAAAGACACCAAAGGGGTGTTGATTGCCAAGGTGGAGCAAGGGAGCCTCGCGCAAGTGGAAGGACTCCGGGAAGGTGATCTCATCAAAGAGGTCAACCGTAGCGAAGTCGCCTCCGTGAGTGAGTTCTCAGCGGCGGTGTCGCGGGTCAAGCGCGGGGAGACCCTCTTGCTCCGCGTGGTGCGCGAGAGCCGCGCCTTTTACGTGGTTTTGAAAACGACCGAGAAGTAAGGGGGCAGTTACTGGGCCACCGCCTGCTTGGCAGCCCTGTGCTCCTCGACGATCCGAGCGGCCAGCTCGCGCGGGACTTCCTCATAGGTGGAAAACTCCATCGCATAACTGCCGCGTCCACCCGTAATCGAGTTCAAGGACGGCGCATACTTCAGCATTTCGGCGAGGGGCACCACCGCCTTGATCGACTGGGCATGGCCCCTGCCGGTCACATTCAGGATTCGGCCTCGCCGCGCGTTCAGATCGCCGATCACTGACCCCACAGCCTCATCCGGGGTCACCACTTCGACGCTCATGATCGGTTCCAAGAGCACCGGATGAGCGGCTTCCATCGCTTTCTTGAAGCCCATCGACGCCGCGATCTTGAACGACATTTCTGAGGAGTCAACCGTGTGGTAAGACCCGTCATAGACCGTGGCTCGGAAGTCCACGACCGGAAATCGTGCCAAAATGCCTTCCTGCATGGCTTCCACGACGCCTTTTTCCACAGCCGGGATGAAATTCCTTGGAATGGCGCCGCCGACGATCTTGTTGTCGAACTCAAACCCTTTGCCTCTCGGTAAGGGATCGAGCTGGAGCCAACAGTCTCCGTACTGTCCGTGTCCCCCTGTCTGTTTTTTGTGTTTCCCTTGTGCCTGCGCCATCTTCCGTATGGTTTCTTTATAGGGCACTTTAGGGGTGTGGATGTTCACCTCGGCCCCGTATTTGCGGCGAAGCTTTTCAAACGCCACGTCGATGTGCAACTGCCCCATCCCGCTGAGGATCATCTCTTTCGTTTCCTGGTTCCGGACGAACTCTAACATCGGGTCTTCTTCGACGAGCTTGTGCAAGCCGAGGCTGACCTTCTCGACATCGGCCTTGGACTTTGGCTCGATCGCAAACGACATGACGGGTTTCGCCAGATGAACCGCGGGATAGTGCACAGGATGGTGATCATCACACAGGGTGTCTCCAGTCTGCGTGTCCTTCAGCTTCCCGATCGCCGCCACGTCGCCGGCGCTGACGGTCTGCACCGGTGTGTATTTTTTTCCGAGAATGTAAGAGAGGTGCCCGCCCCTTTCCTTGGTCTTCCGAGTTGAGTTAAAAAAGGCTGCGTCCGCGTCCAACGTGCCCGACATAACCCGAACATAGGTCAGGCGGCCCATGAAAGGATCAATGATGGTCTTAAAGACGAAGGCTGAAAAGGGGGCCGATGGTGCGGGTTGGCGCGTCACCGATTCCCCCGTGTGCGGATGGACGCCCACGAATGGGCGGAGCGTCGCTCTCTTTCCGGGTGATGGGAGATAAGACGCGAGTGCTTCCAACAGAGGCCAGGTGCCGATGTTCCGCGCAGCGGAGCCGCAGAGGACCGGAACGAAGGCTCTGGAGGCGATACCACTTTTCAGGCCTTGGACAATCTCGTCGGCGGTCAGGTCGCCCGCTGTGAGGTACTGCTCCACCAGCCCATCATCCTCTTCAGCCACGCCCTCAACCAGCTTCTTCCTGGCCTCCGCCGCCGCGCTTGCGAGTTCGGCCGGCACGCTGCCTTGTTGAACTTTGTTGCTGTCCTTAGACGACCGGTACGCCATGCTCGTGATGATGTCCACGACCCCCTCCAGACGCGATTCCGCACCGATCGGAATCGTGACGGAAAGTCCTTTGAAATCGAGGCTCTTCTCGCACTCCGCCAGAATCGACTCCCACGCAGTCCGCTCCTTGTCCAGCTCGTTCACGAACAGGACGCAGGGTATCTGCAGTTCTTGAATTGTGCTCCAGATTTTCTCGAGTTCCGTTCTCACCCCGGAAGACGCGCCCAGGACAATCAACACGCCGTCCACCGCGCGGAGGACCGTTTGGGCCTCTCCGAGAAAACTCAGAGCGCCTGGAGTATCCACCAGATTGAAGGTTGTGTCTTTCCAGTCGAAATGCAGGACCGACGAGCTGACGGAAATCTTGCGATGCACCTCTTCCGGTTCAAAGTCAGACAGGGTATTCCCATTCACGACGGACCCCATGGCGGGAATGACGCCGGCGGTGTAGAGGAGAGCTTCGGTCAGAGAGGTTTTCCCCGCTCCGGTATAGGAAACGACGGCGATGTTCCGGATCGTGTCGGCCCGTGGTTCTTTCATAGTGGTCTCCTCATCATGACCCTATCCTAGGTTGCGGCTGGAGGGGTGTCAACGGCCTATTCACCAGGGACCACGCGTGAGTGGATTACGCGCGGAACGCTGAGCCCCCTCAGCATGTCCGACCAGAGACTGACTGCCTCTTTCTCAAAGATGCTTCTGGCATCGGCCTGAACAGTGGCCCACGAGCCTAACGCCATCTCAAACTCCAGTTGACCGGGGGCCCAGCCGGCGTATCCCGCGTAAGCGCGGAAGGTCTCGGTCGGCTCTGGATGGGTCAGCACGCGTTCCAGGGTCTGCACGTTTCCTCCCAGGTACACTTCCTCGAACACGCGGCGCGACCCGGGCGGTTCCTGGCGGACCCGGAACAGCATGAGAATCCCGTTCGGTTGAACCGGGCCGCCTGCAAACAAGACGTGCGAGGTGTCCTTGAGTGCGGCGATCTGGGGCATCGCTTCGGACAGAGGGACGTTCGTCGGTCGGTTGACGATGACCCCCAACGTTCCTTCTGGACTGAACTCGCAGATCAGGACCACGGTTTGCCGGAAGTTCGGATCCGTCAGGTTGGGGCTGGCGACGACGAACACGCCCTTTCCAAGGGGAGGCATCAGGTCGTGTTCTGGTTCAGTGGCGGAGACCGACTTCCCCGCGACGATCAGGATGACCCCGATGACAAAGCCAGCAATGAGCCACAGCCTGTTGGTCGGAAGCCAGCCAATCGAGCGGCGACTGAGAGAGGACATTGTCACTGACCTTCCGCAAACGATGGTGACGGTGCCTGGGGCAAGCAGGCTATGGCGCTGTCGTCATGCTCCCCAACCAGCCCTGGTCCGCAAAGCTGATGTAGCGCTTATCACCCGTGACGAGATGGTCGAGGACACGGATCCCCAATAGGTCCCCTGCTGCCACCAGCCGCGCGGTCAACGCCCGATCTTCAGGGCTGGGTTGCGGATCGCCGCTGGGGTGGTTGTGCAACAAGATCACAGCAGCAGCAGACTCGCGGACCGCCAGGTTGAAGACCTCACGGGGGTGCACGATGCTGAGCGTGAGGCTGCCTTCTGAGACCGTGGCATCGCGGATGATGGTGTGTTTTGCGTCCAGCAGGACGATCTTGAAGACTTCATGGCGGAGGTCACGGAGACGTGGATAATAATGGTGAAAGAGGTCGGCGCTGGAGCTGATCCGCATTCCGGTCGAGAGCGGCGTCGCCAACGCGCGCTTCCCCAGTTCAAGGGCTGCCTTGAGTTGCGCCGCCTTCGCGAGCCCGATGCCTGGTACCTGACACAATTCATCCAACCCTCGGTTGGAGAGTCCCTGCAGGCCCTCCAACCGACGGAGGAGTTCCATGGCGACCTGCACGGCCGAGTGGTCCTGACGACCTACCCGCAACAGGATCGCGAGGAGCTGGGCATCCGATAGGGCTTCGGGGCCTTCTCGAAAGAGACGTTCGCGAGGGCGTTCGCTCTCGGGCCACCGCTTGATTCCGCTGGCTCTTGCTGGCTTAGGCACGTGCCTCCTTGTGGGCAGAATTATCCGCGAAGGGACGATTTTGTAACGTTCAGGCTGTTAAGCGTCTCGCTCTTCCCGTACGTGAGAATTCATAACAAGTTGATATTATGTACATTGCATCTCTGGCCCAGTATTTGCTCCATTTGGCAGCGGCTTCAAGCTGCTATCCGGGAGGGTGACATGCAATGTCCGAGATGCAAAGGGCTTATGATGTTGGAGCGGTTCTCCGACTTTTTCCTCATCTTCTATGCCTGGAAATGCATTAACTGTGGGTCGATCATCGACCGGACCATTTCCATGAACCGGAAGAAGAGTCTTGCCGCGCGCGAGATCCAACCGGTAGCCGCTCGGTAGTCTCCGCTCAGCCACATCTTGTGTGCCATCCGTCTCAGGCGTCCTCCACCCCTGTGCCCATCATCGTCCTCACCCCTAGTTGCAGGCGACCTTCCTGGCTGTGACACCCAGAGGGGGGCGTATTATAGCGAACCAGTTCAATACCCGTCAAAGGAAGCCAGGCCAGTAAGCTGACGCAGCTCTTGTCGCCCCTCCTGCCTTGACCGCCGAAAAAATGGTGTGGTACAGTCGGCCCCTGCACGGGGGGCAGGGACCATGCGTGTGATTGCGGGATCCCAAAAAGGGCGTCGGCTCATGAGACCCCAGGGTCTCGACCTGCGTCCGACTCCTGACCGAGTGAGAGAAGCGCTGTTTTCGATCCTGGGAACTCGCATCGTTGGGGCGCGTCTGTTGGATCTCTATGCCGGGACCGGAGCCGTCGGGATCGAAGCCCTCAGCCGCGGCGCCCAGCGGGTGACGTTCGTGGAGTCGAACCCAAGGTCCCTGCGGATCTTGCGAGCCAACCTCAATCGCTGCGGCCTCACCTCGATGGCAGACATCCATACCTGTCGCGTGGCCGGTTTCCTTGAACAGCCGGGCCTGTGGGGTGGTCACTACGACATCGTGTTTGCCGACCCACCCTACCACACCGACGAGGGGGAGAAACTCTTGCCATCGCTGGCGAGCGATGCTATCATCACGCGCGATTCTATTGTTGTTCTTGAACATTTCACCAAAATGATGGTCCCGCCTCGCGTGACCCGCCTGCTGTTGCTCCGCCAATATCGCTATGGGGATACCACCTTGTCGATCTTCGGGTTGACTACGGATGGGGCCCACTCCCCATGAAAATAGGGGTGTACCCCGGCACATTCGATCCCATCACCCATGGCCATACCGACATCATCAGGCGAAGCCTGCGGCTCTTCGACAAGGTCATCGTCGCGGTGGCGGCGCCGAGCCCCAGCAAGCATCCGCTGTTTGACTTAACGGAGCGGGTGGAGATGGTGCGGCTGGTGACCAAGGACCTGGCGCGGGTTGAGGTCGCGGCGTTCGACGGACTCCTGGTACAGTACGTCAAACAATGCGGCGCGCAGGCGGTGATTAGAGGGTTACGCGCCATCTCCGATTTTGAATATGAATTCCAGATGGCCCTGTTAAATCGCAAACTGGATGACACCATCGAAACGGTGTTCTTGATGCCGAGCGAAGAGTACTCATATTTGACCTCCAGTATCATCAAAGAAGTCGCGCGGCTGGAAGGACCAGTCACCGACTTTCTCCATCCTGAGGTGGTGACCCGTCTCCGCCAACGGCTGCGGAGGCAGAGCCCATGAAGCTGGCGGCCCGCGCAGGACGCATTGTTCCCTCCCCTACCCTCAGCATCGCCGCCACTGCGAAAGCGATGGCGGCGCAGGGCATCGATATCATTGATTTCGCCTCGGGCGAGCCGGACTGGGACACTCCGGAGTCCGTCAAAGCGGCCGCAGAAGCCGCCATCCGGTCCGGATTTACCAAGTACACCCCTTCCGCCGGCATTGAGGAGCTCAAACGCGCCATTGCCGAGAAGCTGGCCGTCGAACAGGGATTGCGCTATGACACGTCCCAGATCCTCGTGTCCTGCGGCGCGAAGCATTCCCTGTACAATCTCGCCGAGGCGCTATTGGAAGCCGGCGACGAAGTGATTATTCCGGCGCCGTTCTGGGTGTCGTACCGGGATCAAGTGTTGCTCAATGATGCGACGCCGGTGCTGCTGCACACGAGCGAAGCGGCCGGGTACGCCGTCAGTCACACAGCGCTGGAAGCCTGCGTCACGCCCCGGACGAAGGCCGTGATCGTGAACAGCCCCGGCAATCCCACCGGCGCGACCTATGATCGCGCGACGCTGGAAGGCATCGCAGACGTAGCGCTCCGGCACGATCTGGTCATCATCTCGGACGAGATTTATGAGAAGATTCTCTATGACGGAGCGCGCCATTGCAGTATTGCGACCTTGGGGCCGGATGTCGCCGCACGCACCGTCGTGGTCAACGGCGTGTCAAAAGCCTACGCGATGACGGGGTGGCGGATCGGCTATGCGGCGGGGCCGAAGGATCTCATCACCGCGATGGCGAACATTCAGAGCCAAAGCACGTCGAATCCCTCCTCAATTTCTCAGAAGGCGGCCGTCGCGGCCCTTCAGGGCGGCGGGGCCTTTACCCAACGGATGGTCGTCGAATTCGATCGCCGCCGCCGTCTCATGGTGGAACGGCTGAACAAGATGCCCGGCGTCAGTTGCCGCATGCCGTCCGGCGCGTTCTATGCATTCCCCAATATAGCCGGCGTCTTCACACGCCGACTTCAGCGTGGTCCCATCACCACCGCTGCGGAGTTGGCCGCGTATCTCCTCACCGAGGCGCGGGTCGCCGTCGTGCCGGGCGAGCCGTTCGGCAGCTCGTCTCACCTCCGTCTGTCCTATGCGACCGGCATCGAAGTAATTGCGCGGGGATTGGATCGGATGGAAGCCGCACTTCGCCAACTGACCTGAGCGGACAAGCTTCAGCCCAATCTTCATCCCGTGAAGTCTGTCCCCATGTGTGCAGAAGCGCACGCGACGTGGTCGGCAGTCTGGCCGGGGCCCCGGTCGGGGGCTGGTGGTGGGCTGTGAAAGGCTGCCCACACTTGATTTCCACTCAGGCTGTGTTATGAATAAAGAGAGACGTTGCCCGGATCAATGAAGATCCTGCTGTGAGGGGTGAGGAAGCAGGTGCCGATTTACGAATACCTCTGTCACAGTTGCCATCACCGGTTCGAGGTGAAGCAACGGATCAGTGATCCGCCCGTACAGAGCTGCGCTCGGTGTGGACAAGCCGTTACCAAAGTCATCTCGGCTTCTGCCATCATGTTCAAAGGGAGCGGCTGGTACGTGACCGATTATTCGGACAAGATGAAGCCGCCGGCCCCACCAGAATCGGCGGCGAAGCCCGCGGATGGCCAAAAAGAGGGAAAGGGCGAGACCGCCAGCCCGGCCACCGCGGCCACTCCGTCCACTGGGTCATCAGGTACGAGTGCTGAAACCAGTTCGAGTACGGCATCCGCTGAGCCAACTCCCTCCGGCTCGTCCTCTTCCTAGCTAAAGCCGCGTGACCCTTACCAAGGGCTACCGCTTCTTTTTCGCCGAGGGTTTGGCAGAGGTCTTCTTTGCAGGGGCTTTAGTCAGCTTGGCGATCTTCTCCCGTTCGGCCGCAAGATTCTGCTCCAAGATAGTGACCTGTCCCGCCCGTTCGCGGTTGAGACGGGTCAGGTCCTCCACACGGATCTGCAGATCGTCTTTCGCTTTGGTCATGTCGGCGAGCTGCCGCTCCAGCCTGGCCTTCTCGGCCGTGGTCGTCTGCAACTCGGACCGTAGCTGCTCGATTTCCGCCTGCAGCGCCGGCGGCCAGTAGTCGCATCCGCTGAGCCCGATGCCCATCATGCCAAGCAGCATCGCCAATCCCAGTACCTTGCCCACCCCTGTCTGTGTCATATCCTTCCTCCTTTGAACGTATCGCTCCCCCTTCGCCGTGAGGCCAGGATCATGAGGATCCCAGCGTCATGCCTGCCATGCTCAGTGCAGCCTCGATCTGTTGGCGGGAAATCGGCCCTTCCCGCAGTAGTCGAATTGGACCCCCGGTATCCACGATCGTGGATGGCAGCCCTCCTGTGGTGAAGCCACCGTCCAGGATCAAGTCTACCTCGGAGCCTAATGTCCTCTGCACTTCCTCTGCGGTTCTTGCCGGCGGTTCCCCGGACCGGTTGGCGCTGGTACCGGTTAAGGGCCCGACCTGCCGGAGCAGCGGGGCCAATCCCGCATGAGCGGTTTGCCGGACTCCCACCGAACCGGTCCCAGCAGTCAGCACCTCCGCCAGGAGCGGCGAGGCCGGGAAGATGAGGGTCAAGGGCCCGGGCCAGAACCGTTCCATCAGGGTCGTGGCAGCGGGCGGGATCTCATGAACCAGTGCGGTGAGTTGCGCCCGATCAGCGATGAGCGCAAGAATCGGCTTCCCTTGCGGCCGTCCCTTGATCGCGCAGACACGACGGACGGCAACCCCGTCCGATGTGGACGCTCCGAGGGCATAAAACGTTTCAGTGGGCAT
>Ga0184627_10000789_pt1 | contig 12331 bp, 8 predicted proteins | sample PLM3_127_b1_FD_133150 | JGI IMG/M metagenome (GOLD analysis project Ga0184627, IMG submission 133150) | Groundwater sediment microbial communities from an aquifer in East River, Colorado, USA - PLM3_127_b1 | ecosystem: Environmental > Terrestrial > Soil > Riparian zone | place: USA: East River...
ACGCGAGTTCGGACGCGCGTTGCGGTTAACTATGGAGCTTGCCGATATCGCCAATCGGTACGTGGACGACAAGAAACCCTGGGTATTGGCGAAAGATCCTTCCAAGGAGGAGGAACTCCACGTTGTATGCACCGTAGGTCTCAACCTATTTCGTCTGTTGACACTTTACCTGAAGCCGATTCTGCCTGTGCTCGCCTCAGAAACCGAGGCATTCCTCAACATCAAGCCTCTTGAGTGGAAGGACGTGGATGCGTCGCTCGCGTTGGGGAGTACCATCCGTCCATATAAACATCTCATGACTCGCGTCGAAGAAAAACAGCTCGACGCGCTGTTCGAAGCCGAAAAGGAAACCCCCATGGCGACCACACCACCCTCATCCCTTCCCCCTCTCCCTGAGGGAGCGGGGAAAAGTACGGGCGCCAGTGCGCAGATAACAATTGACGATTTCAACAAGGTGGACCTGCGCATCGCGAAAATCGTCAACGCGGAATCCGTCGAAGGCGCGGACAAGCTGCTCAGACTGACGCTCGACGTCGGCGGCGCGACCAAAACAGTGTTCGCCGGCATCAAGAGCGCCTACGACCCCGAGCAGCTCAAGGGGCGGCTGACGGTGGTCGTAGCCAACCTCGCCCCGCGCAAGATGAAGTTCGGCGTTTCGGAAGGAATGGCGCTCGCGGCGTCCGGCGACGGCCCGGGGGTATACTTGCTGTCCCCCGACTCAGGCGCGCAACCCGGGATGAAGGTAAAGTAGTGCATAATCCGTGGGTTAAGAGGACAACAGACATGCTCACCCGCCCCGCTTACCGCTCGCTACTCGTGCTTTAGCCGATTCGCACGACCCATCCGTCCTACCCATGCAACCGACGCAAATCCGAGGCAACCGGACGTTCATCTGCAGCGTCGTCTTCATCGACATCGTCGAGTACACGCGGAAAGCCGTAACCGAGCAGATCCACGTCAAGGAGCGGTTGAACGCCCTGCTCGCCGAAGCGCTGAAGGACGTCGCCGCCAACGACCGCATCATCCTCGACACCGGCGACGGCGCGGCGATCAGTTTCGTGGGGGACCCGGAGGACGCGCTGTTCGTATGTCTCTCGCTGCGCCACGCCGTGGCGGAGGCGGCGCCCGGAGATCCGGCGGCGCTCACGATGCGCATCGGTATCAACCTGGGACCGGTCAAGCTGATCCGCGACCTGAACGGACAGCCCAACATCATCGGCGATGGCATCAACGTCGCGCAGCGTATCATGGGCTTCGCCGAACCCCGCCAGATCCTGGTATCGCGCTCGTACTTCGAGGTTGTTTCCTGCCTCTCGGAAACCTATGCCAAGCTGTTCCATTACGAGGGCTCGCGCACCGACAAGCACGTGCGGGAGCACGAGGTCTACGCGCTCGGGGATGGCACGGGCGAAGTCCAGCGCTCGCTCGAGGCGGCGCACAGCGCCGCGGCAACGGGAAGGCACACCACCGCGGGCGCCACGCAGGCCGTCGTCGACCAGTTATCGAGCACGACCATCCGCCTCAAGGAAAATCTGCGCACGAAACCGAGGATCAGCACGGCGCTGGCGGTGGTGTCGATACTGGTGATCGCCATTGGCATGCGCGGGCTGCGGGAACCGTCCGCAATGCAGGCCCAAGCGCCGGCGCCCGCGCCCACGGTCATAGCGCCGGTGATTACGAAGAGCACAGCGCCGGTCCCGGAACCGAAAGTCGCCGCCGCTCCCGCCCCGGTTCCCGCCCCCAGGGAAAAAGCCGCCGGCCCGACAGCCAGGGAAAGGGCTGCCGCTGCAGCCGCGGCAAGAGAGAAAGCGACCAGGCAGGCCGCGGCCAAGCGTCCGCCGGAGGCGGTGACGGAGCCGGCACCGGAGCCGGCCGCAGCGGAAGCCGTGGAACCGGGCTTACTCGCCTTCGCCATCACGCCGTGGGGCGAAGTCTATGTCGATGGCAAGAAGCTGGGCGTAAGCCCGCCGTTGCAGGAAATTCAGATCGGCACGGGGCGGCACCGCGTCGAGATACGGAATACAACCTTCCCTTCCCACGTACAGACCGTCGAGGTAAAGTCCGGGGAACGCATTAGAATAAGACACTTATTCCGCTAGGAGTTTGTCGGACTCAGGTCCGACATACTCCTGATGCAAGACCGCATGCACGAAAACGGAAGGCAGGGACATTGAAGAATTCATCACCAGGTTGCCCGCGTGCCCGTTGCAGGCGAAGCGGGGTCGTTATGCCGGGTCTCATTCAAAATCCGCAGGCGGTATTGCTGTTAGCAGCCTGTCGGATGCCTAGTAGTCCGACCGGCTGCTAGTGTCCTGAATCGCTAGTTCGCTGAACAAAAGATGCCGACAATTGACGACGCGCCGGAACGTGGAGCAGGGCCCCGCTTGCGGGATGCGACCGTGAAGGCGCGTGTGAGGACCGCGCATTCCGGCGCTCCGATGTCCCGCTCCGGGGTCGCATCCAAGCACAGACCGCTTGGAACCTGCTCCGCCCTGCGCGGGACACTTCGTCGCAAATCCTCGCCAGGTGTCCAACCTGGCTGCGGTTTGCTTCGCGTCTGGCGCCAATTTCGACACTTTTGTCGTGCCTAGGGCGTCGGTAGGATGGCGATTTATCAACGAACTAGCGACTCAGGACACTCAGGAGAAACCCGATGCGCAGGACCTTATTGTTGCTCGCGGCGGCGGCGCTGCTGGCGGGTTGCGAATCGGCGCCTATCAAGGAGCTGCGGCAGGCTTTCAGCGACTTGTTCCAGGAGCAAAAGGGCGAGGCGGATTTCAACGCCGGCATCAAGTCTTACGAAAACGGAAACTACAGGGAGTCCGCGCGCCAGCTTCAGAGCGGGCTCGACCTGGGCCTGAACAAATCCAACCAGGTGCAGGCGCACAAATACCTCGCCTTCATACACTGCGTCTCCGGCCGCCAGACGCAATGCCGAAACGAGTTCCGCAAGGCGCTCGAAGTCGATCCCGATTTCGTTCTCCAGCCGGCCGAGGCCGGTCATCCGCTGTGGGGGCCGGTGTTCACCAGCGTCAAGAGCCGCCGCTAGCAGCCTGTCGGACTTTGTGTCATGAACAGTCAGCGTGAACGCATGGGTAGTCGCTCTGGGTTATCGCCGAGCCGACAGGCTGAAACGGGGTATTTATTGGCCCGGAACCTTCATTCGGGTGCGCGCAGCCGGTACTATTCAATCCGCTTGTCTAACGTCTCATCGCCATTCACGATGACCGCAAACCGTCGCAACCTATTCTTCAATTTAGCAGCTTGTCGGGGCGAAAGCCCGACAAGCTGCTAGGCACGATGGAACAGCGCAAACTCGGCCGCTACGAAATCGTCGGCGAGCTCGGCAAGGGCGCCATGGGCGTCGTCTACTGCGCGCGCGATCCCCTCCTCGACCGCACGGTGGCGATCAAGACCATCAATATGGAGCTCGCCCAGGACGAGATGAAGGAGTACGAGGCGCGCTTCTACCAGGAAGCCAAGGCGGCCGGCGGCCTCAACCACCCCAACATCGTCATCATCTACGACATCGGCAAGAGCGGAAACATCGCGTACATGGCGATGGAGCTGCTGCAGGGCAAGGAACTGAAGACGCTGATGTCGAAGGCCACCGCGCTGCCGGTCGCCTATGCCGTGGACGTCGCCGCGCAGATCGCCGAAGGCCTGGGCTACGCCCACGAGCACGGCATCGTGCACCGCGACATCAAGCCGGCCAACATCATGATCGTGCGCGGTGAGCTGGTGAAGATCACCGACTTCGGCATCGCGCGCATGCGCTCGGCCAACGTGCAGACGCAGGTGGGCATCGTGCTGGGCTCGCCGCGCTACATGTCGCCCGAGCAGGTGGCGGGCAAGCGCGCCGAGCCGCGCTCCGACACTTTCTCCCTCGGCGTAATCGTCTACGAGATGCTGACGGGCAGGCCACCGTTCAACGGCGAGGACGTGACTTCGGTGATGTTCCAGATTCTCAACCTCATGCCGCCGCCGCCCAGCGCGGTCAACGCCGAGGTGCCGGAAATGCTCGACTTCATCGTCGCCAAGGCGCTCGCCAAGGCGTCGGCGGACCGCTACGCCAACGCGAGCGAACTGGCGGCCGACCTGCGCGAATGCCAGAAGCGTATCGAGGCGAACGGCGGCCTCCCCGCGCCGGCGCCCCTCGCCTCCAAGCCGGCCACCACGAGCTTCAATCCGGAGTCCGCCGCCGACCTGCTGAGAAAAACCGACCCCGCGGAGCGGCGCAAGGACAAGGAAGTTGACCCGGACGCCGATACAGTCGAGCAGACGGCGCCCGCCGCCCTGGGGCTTTCCAAGGCCTTCGATTCGCTGGACGCGACCATGCGGCTCGCCGTCAACACCGGCATGACGGCCGACATAAAGAGCCTGTCGCAGTCGTTGTTCGACAAGTCCAGCCGCGGCAATGCGTCGCCCGGCTACCGCGTGATGGGCGGGCTGGGTTGGACCAGCAGGGACAAGCTCATCTTCGCGACCTGCATCATCGGCGCGATCGTCGTCGGCGCCATTATCGTCTTCGCCTGAAAAAAGCGTGGGCCGGAATCAGCCAACCGAGACTATCGTTACTGGGTGCGATCTAACCGGGTCACGGCCCACGCTTTTTTATAATTGAAAATCCATAATATAGAATCTTTTGCTGTCGACATTCCGCTCAAGCGGAATTTCGGCGGCAGCACCTATTCCGTTCTGAAGCGCAGCACCGTGATCACCCGCGCGCGCACCGACGAGGGGCTGGTGAGCGAGGTCTACAACGGCGACAACCGCGAGCACGGACCCGCAATCGTTCGCCTGATCCACGAGAAGCTGGCGCCGCGCGTGAAGGGCATGGAGATCTTCGAGGTCGAGCGGGCGTGGCAGGCGATGTTCGAGCTCAGCCACACCAGCGGCGACCGCAAGGTGTTGCTGGAGGCAATCGCCTGCGTGGATTGCGCGCTGTGGGACCTGGTCGGCAAGGCGCGCGGGAAGAGCGTCCGCGACCTCCTCGGCGGTGACCGCGACCGGCTCCCCATCATTTCCATCGGCGGCTACTACTTCGAAGGCAGGACCCTCGCCGATTACGGCAGGGAAATGGAGCAGTACCGCGCCGCCGGCATGGCGGGCTGCAAGTTCAAAGTCGGAGGACTTTCCCCGGAAGAGGATTTCAAGCGGGTCGAAACCGCGCGCAAGGCGGCGGGACCGGACTTCTTCCTGGTGGTAGACGCCAACCGCGGCTGGAAACTGCAGGATGCGATCCGTTTCGCGCGGTTGATCGAGCCACTCGACATCGGCTGGTTCGAGGAACCGTGCCACTGGTACGACGACGTCGCGATGATGGCGCGCGTGCGGCAGGCGACCCGCATCCCGGTCACCGCCGGGCAGTGCGAGATCACCAGTCACGGCGTGCGCCGGCTGGTGGACGCGGGCGCGGTGGATTACGTGAACTACGACGTTTCCGAAGGCGGCGGCGTCACCGACTGGCGGCGCGCGACCGAGATCTGCCGCAGCGCAGGAGTGCGGATGGCGCACCACGAGGAATCCCAGATCGCCGGCCAGCTCCTCGCCGGCGTCCCGCACGGCACTTACGTCGAGTGCTTCGCCGATCCCGACCGCGACCCGGTGTGGCAGACGATGTGGGCCAACCGCCCGCCGATCAGGAACGGCCACATGGAAGTATCAAAGGCGCCCGGCTTCGGGATCGAGCTCGACTGGAAGATGGTGGAGCGCTATCGCGTTGCCTGATTAACACGCCGCCAAGACGCCAAGGAGCCAAGACAACCAAGAATGGAACCGCAGATAAACGCAGATAAAAAGAAGAGCAAGCCGAATCACGACTCACGAATCACGACCCACGGCTTTATTTAGCCGCCGATGAACGCCGATAGACGCCGATAAGATCAAGAAACTTCAGCCACAGAGAATATTGTCCGGCCTTAGAGTTGCATTTTTGCCGTCGAAAACAGCCGTGTGGCTCTCGCAGTCAGGATGAAGGCATCTTTTTGCGCCATCTTAACCACAATTGTCCTTTGAGCTGGCCCTATTTCCGCGCCATCGCAATGTTGACTTCGTCTGGGATCGCCACTCCGTCGCCGTCAGCGTAAGGCTGCAACGCCGTCCTGACCTGCTTGGAGAATCCGGCACGCTGCTCCTCGCTCAAAGCTGCAAGCGCGCCGGCCACGGGACTGCTGGAAAGATGCCCGACAACGAACGTCTCAATCGAAGGCAAGCTTATGATCAATGGTCGAGGAAGAATTTGTACCGCGCGGAACCTGGTCTCGACGAGCATGCGGTGCAGCGCATCGGCGTCCGGCACCACCCTTGATGCACGATATTTGTTGGCAACGTCCGCACCCGCAAATCGTTCAAGCGCCTCTCCCGCGGCAATGTTATAAGGACTTGCCGATTTCCAGATGCTGAGCAGCACACGCCCGCCGGGGACGAGAACACGATGCATCTCGCGCAACGCCGCGAGCTTATCGGGGAAGAACTGGAGGCCTTGCTGGCACAGGATGACATCGAACGAAGCGTCCGGCAGATCCATGGCCACTGCGCTGCCTTCGACCCAATGAATGGCCGCGCCCGGCGCAGGCGGTACGGCGCGAGCAACGGCCAGCATCCCCGCGTTGAAATCGAGCCCGGTGACTCGCCCCACTGGTCCCACGTGAGCGGCCGCAAGGCGTGCAACCACCCCAGTGCCACACGCGAGATCTAACACCCGCTCTCCCGGCCTCAGTTCGGCGAGCCCGACGAGATCAGGCACCCAGGGTCCCATGTATTGGGTCGCGTACCGCTCATACATCTCCGCGGCATTCCCGCTCACCTGGTATCCGGATTGCTCGCTCATCGCCCGTCCGTCCTTGGCGGTTCAGTTCTTGATCTTATTCCGGCCTTGTCTCTCTCTGCGTGCTCGGCGGTTCAATTATTGTTTTGGTTTTCTTGGCGCCTTGGCGTCTTGGCGGCTAGTTAGGCACTTTTAGTGAGTCGCGGCCGTCTGCGGACCACGCACCAGGCGACCAGGGAACACCCCGGTCGGCACGCCGCCGCGATGCACTACGCTGCCGCTGACGATCGTGGCGGCGTAGCCCTCTGCGCGCTGTACCAGGCGCCGCCCGCCGCCGGGCAGGTCATGTGCAACTTCCGGGGCATGAAGCACGAGTCGGTTGAGGTCGATAACGTTCAGGTCCGCCTTGTAGCCGGGCGCGATGATTCCCCGATCCAGCAGACCCACCGCCTGCGCGGTGTCGTGAGTGAGCCACTTCACCACCAATGGCAGCGACAGCCGCTCGCCGCGCGTGCGGTCGCGGACCCAGTGCGTCAGCATGAAAGTCGGATAGCTGCCGTCGCAGATGGTGCCGCAGTGGGCGCCGCCATCGCCGAGTCCGAGCACGGCGCCCGCGTGCCGCATCATTGCCAGCGACGAGTCGAGAGAGCCCTGCTCGTAGTTGCAGAGGGTCACGTACAGGTTGTTACGACCGTCGCGCTCCAGCATCAGGTCGTAGACGAGTTCTTCCGGCGTCACCCCGAGACGCTGCGCCCTGGCCGCGATGCTCTGGTCGAACGGCTGTTCGTAGTCCGGCGGATCGCCGAGCAGGAACATGTGATCGAACTCGCGCGCCAGCCGCCCCAGGACGATGGTGGGATCCGGATCCGCCGATTCGGCGAGAATTCGGGCCCGCGTCTCCGGCCGCTTCAGTTCCCGGATCCGCTCGTCAAACGCAAGGCGAGCGAGCCTGGCATAAGACTCACAGGTGTAAAAGGTGTTGAGCGTCAGTTCGTGTCCGAGCATCACGCCGATCGCGCGACTGAGCACCTGCGCCTTGATCGGCAGTCCCGAGGCCGTCGCTGCGGCCGCCCAATCCAGGACATCGCGCCAACGCAGGGTCATCGGGCCGTAGGTGCCTTCCAGCAGCGACACCGACAAGGGCCGGCCGGAGCGCTCCACGAGCCGGCGCAATAGCGCAAAAGTTTGATCCGGCTGCTCGAAGTCCGTAATGAGCTGCATCACGCCCTTGCCGGAATCCTTCAGGGCGAGCGCAAGCGCCATCAGCTCGTCCTCCGCGGCCTCGAAACTGGGCGTCGATCTCCCGTCGCTCGATCGATGAAAAAAGGTCCGCGAGGTCGAAAAGCCCATCGCGCCCGCCTCCACGGCGTCGCGCACGATACGCGCCATCTGCCGCAGATCCTCCGGCGTCGCCGGCTCCCGGTCGGCGCCGCGTTGGCCCATCACATAGACTCGTACCGGAGCGTGCGGCACGTAGCCGCAGATATCCATTTCGTACTGCCGCATGCCCAGGAAGTCGAGGTACTCTGGATAGGTTTCCCAGGTCCACGGCAATCCTTCCACCAGCACCGGATGCGGAATGTCTTCAACACCCTCCATGAGCCGGACCAGCATCTCGTGCTGGTCGGGCCGGCAGGGGGCAAAGCCCACCCCGCAGTTCCCCATTACGACGGTGGTTACGCCGTGAGAGGAAGAAGGAACCAGCCGGTTTTCCCAGGTGACCTGGCCGTCGTAGTGGGTATGAATATCAACGAATCCAGGCGTGACGATGAGGCCGCTCGCGTCGAGCTCCTCGCAGGCGCCTCTGGCTACCTTGCCGACGGCGATGATCCGACCTTGCGCAATGGCAACATCAGCTGCGAGCGGTTTGGCGCCGGTTCCATCGACGACCAACCCACCCCGGATTACCAGATCGCGATCCCCTGCCATCGCCGTGCCTCCTGTACTTGCGACTATTCTAATTTGTCTTGGTTTTCTTGGCGTCTTGGCGGTTCAATGAAACAGGGATGAGGCCCGTTACAACCCCTCAATCGCAATCCGGTAGGGTAGCGTTACTCATCACGCCTCGGGACGCAGGTTGTAACGGGCGGAGGGTTGAGGGATGATCTCCCACCACCCCGTCTGCTTCGCATCCACCCCTCCTCCGGCAGGAGGGGAATTTTCATGTTCTAATCCTGTCTATTTTAGTTCTTGTTTTTCTTGGCGGCCTTGGCGGTTCAATTATTGCTTTGATTTTCCTTCGTGTCCTTGGTGTCCTTCGTGTCTAAGCTTTTCTTGGCGTCTTGGCGGTTCAGGTTCTCTTCACGCTGATCGCCGTCAGTATCCCCTGCATGATCGCCAGCGGCGTCGGCGGGCAGCCCGGCACCGCGACATCCACCGGGATCACGTTCGATACCCGTCCGCGGCTCGCGTAGTTCTCCCCGAAGATACCGCCACTGCAGCCGCAATCCCCGATCGCCACCACGAGTTTCGGTTCCGGTGTCGCGTCGTAGGTGCGCTTCAACGCGATTTCCATGTGGCGCGATACCGGGCCGGTCACCAGCAGCAGGTCGGCATGCCGCGGGCTGGCGACGAACTTGATGCCGAGGCCCTCCAGGTTGTAGTACGGATTGTTGAGCGCGTTGATCTCGAGCTCGCAGCCGTTGCACGAGCCGGCGTCCACGTGGCGTATGGTGAGCGCCCCCGCGAAGATCTCCAGGACCTCCGCGCGCAGCCGGTCGGCGGCCACTCGCAGCGCCTCATCCGGTTGCGGTGGCGCCTCGGTCTTGATCCCGGTGACGGCAATCTGTTTCAGTAGCTGATACATGGCTTCACAGTGAAATGTGAAATGTAAAACGTGAAATGTAGTAAACCACGCCCTCGTGGCAAATACGTTTCACGTTTCACTATTCACTTTTCACGCCCTCAAAGGTCGTGACCGCTATACGACAGATTGAACGACTTGTTAATCAGCGGGAAATCGGGAACGATGTTGCCGAGCACCGCGCGCTCGAGCAGCGGCCAGTTCTGCCACGACGGATCGTGCGGATGCAGGCGGCGGATGCGATTATTGGCGCCGGTTTCCAGCGCAATCAGCACTTCACCGCGCCAGCCCTCGACCCAGCCGATACCGATTGCGTTCTCAGGTGCATCCGGAACCGGCGCGGCGATATCGCCGGCGGGCAAGCCGGCAAGGATCAGGCCGATCAGGCGCAACGACTCGGCGATTTCCTCGAAGCGCACCGTCGCGCGCGCCGCCACGTCGCCGTTGCGGTGCGTCGCCATGCGCACCTCGAACCCGTCGTACGGAAGCGGCGGGAACTGCGCGCGCAGGTCCCACGCCAATCCGCTGGCACGCCCCGCCAGCCCGGTGAGTCCCAAGCGATTGGCGAGCTCGGGTTTGACGCGCCCGCAGCCTATGAAACGGTCCTGCAAGCCCGCGTGCTCGTCGTAAATGCCCTTCAACAGCGCCACGGTCTTTCCGAGCGTAGCAATTTCTCTGCGGATTCCGGTAACGCCTTCGGAATCGAGGTCGCGCGCTACTCCCCCGGGCACGATGGCGTCCATCAGGTAGCGGTGACCGAACCGCGCGGCGTTGGCGCGCAGCATATCCTCCCGGAGGCAGGAAAACTGCGCCAGGCCGAACGCGAGCCCCGCGTCGTTGCCCATGAAACCCAGGTCCCACAGGTGCTGGCCGACGCGCTCGCGCTCGAGCAGCAGCGCCCGCAACCACAGCGCGCGCGGCGGCGGCGTCACGCCGCAGGCGCTCTCGACCGCCATTGCATAAGCCCAGGCGTAGGCCACAGTGGAATCGCCGGAAATACGTCCGGCAAGCCGCGCGCCCTGCCTGAGATCCATCTGCTCGAAACGCTTTTCGATCCCCTTGTGCTTGTAGCCGAGCCGCTCTTCGAGACGCAGGACACCCTCGCCGACGATGGAGAAGCGGAAATGCCCCGGTTCGATCGTGCCGGCGTGGACGGGCCCAACGGGGATCTCATGTACTCCTTCTCCCTCAACCCTTACGAAGGGATAGTCGTCCGCTACCTCAGAAGCGTGATTCGTGATTCGTGATTCGTGATTCGACTGAAAATCCTTGCGGAGGGGAAAGACGTCGGCCGGCCAGGCGGCGTGGCGGAGCCACTTGCGGCGGTCGCTGGCACCGACCGCGGAGATCCCCAGCAGGTCGAAGGCCGCGCGCTGCATGCGGTTTGCCGCCGGAAAGATCGCGCTGACATCGGGATACGACTCTCCGGCAAGCGGCAGCGACAACACGAAGAGCCCGTCGCGCACCACCAGCGCGGCGTATGCGACGAACCCGCGCGCCTCGGCGCGGGCGTCGGCGCCCCACAACGCAACCAGCCGCCCGCCTTGCTCCTTGACCTGTCGGCAGGCTTCCACCCATTGCGCAGCGTCAACCTCGGCACGGAACACCGGCACCGCCCCCGGGTCCTGCGTCACTTCAATAGTGAGCCCGTCAAGCTTCATCCCTCATCCCTCAAAAATCTCAAACTCCAAATCCCAAATTCCAAATTCCAAATCACAAACAATACTCAAATTCCAAACTCCAAACATTTGGTGCTTAGTGCTTGAGATTTGGTGCTTGTCTGTAATTTGGTGCTTAGCATTTGGTGCTTGTCTTATCCCTCATCCTATGAGCGCGGCGGCCTGGCGATACCACTCGGCGAGATACGGCGGAATGTACAAGCCGAGCAGCAATACGATCGCAAGGTGCACGAACACCGGTATCAATGCCGGCGGATGCGGCAGGCGTTCCGCGGTCGCGGCCCCGAAGACCATCGGCTGGACCTTGCCGAAAATCGCGGCGAACGCCACGCCGAGCGCGGCGAGCAGGAACGGCGTGGCCCACGGCTGCTGGTGCATCGTCACCGTGAGGATCATGAATTCGCTCGCGAACACGCCGAACGGCGGCATGCCGAGTATCGCCAGGCTGCCGAGCATCAGTCCCCAACCGATGGCCGGGTTGCTGTCGATCAGCCCTCGGATATTGCCCATGACCTGAGTGCCGGATTTCTGGGCGGCGTGGCCGACGGTGAAAAAGATTGCCGACTTTGTAAGCGAATGCACTGTCATGTGCAGCAATCCGGCGAACGTCGCCAGCGCGCCGCCCATGCCGAAGGCAAAGGTCATCAGCCCCATGTGCTCGACCGACGAGTAGGCAAACAAGCGCTTGACGTCCTTCTGGCGCGACAGCAGGAACGCGGCCACCACCACCGACAGCAGGCCGAAGCCCATCATCAGGTTGCCGGCGAAATGGGTGCCGAGCGCGCCTTCAACCAGCACCTTGGTGCGCACTACCGCATACAGCGCGACGTTGAGCAGCAGCCCCGACAGCACCGCCGAGACCGGCGTCGGGCCTTCCGCATGCGCGTCGGGCAGCCAGTTGTGCAGCGGCACCAGACCGACCTTGGTGCCGTAGCCGACCAGCAGGAACACGAACGCGAGCCCCAGCACCGTCGGCTCCAGCTGGTCCTTCACCTCGTACAAATGCGTCCACAGCAGCGCGTTGCCGCCCTCGCCCAGCACCTTTGCGGCCGCGAAATACAACAGGATGGTGCCGAACAA